>SXGT01031813.1_pt1 | contig 17734 bp, 9 predicted proteins | sample 3176221 | NCBI WGS metagenome assembly SXGT01 (sample SAMN11356862, study PRJNA531348) | freshwater metagenome | isolation source: freshwater sample F1-120 | place: China: Fuxian Lake, Yuxi | collected 2017-12-25
GCCGGCGCCGCCCTCGATCACGTTGTCGACGATCGTCGGCAGCGTGGTCGGCGGCGCCGTGAAGAGGACGAGGATCGCGAACGCCCCGCCGCCGCTGGTGCCACCGCGTCCCGGGGTTCCGGAGCACCCGCCCGCACCGCCGCCGCCGCCGGTGCCGCCGATATTGTCGTAGTTGAGTCCTTTGGCCGCGCACGAGTCGTGCGCGTAGGCGCCGGCCCCCGAGCCACCACCGCCGCCGCCCGCCGCGTGCGATCCTTCGCCGCCCCCCGACGCACCGGCGGCGATCCATTCGGTCCCGACGACAGACCCTTGCGCGTCCGTGCAACCGTCGCCCGCATGGCCATCGGTGCCCGAGCCGCCGTCGTTGCCGTCACGTCCTTCGACGATTCCGTAAGTGTCGTAGCCCTCGCACGAGAAGCGTTGGTGATAGACGTCCCAGCCCGGCGCGCCGCCCGCTGCGGCCGCCGCGGCGCCGCCGCGCTTGCCCGCGACGCCCGTCTCGCTGGCGACCGGGGGCTTGGTCTGGGTCGTGCCCGCACCTGCGTCCGGGTAGACCGGGCAGACGCGGTTGCCACCGGCGCCGCCACTCGTGTCGATCGCCCCGCATTGTTGGACACCAGGGGTGCCGCCGGCCGACACGGTTGCGCCGCATTGATGCCCCGGGAGCCCGAGCTTCTCGAAGACGTCGAAGGCGTCGATCCCAGCGCCGCCCGCCGTCGCGTCGGCGCCGTCGGTGCCATCGCCGCCGCGCCGCCCGCGGCCGCCGCTGCCGCCAAAGATGCGGTTCTGCGAGATGCGGACGCTCGCGTCGCAATCGACCAGGCGCACGGCAAAGGACGAGCCGCCAGCAGTCTTGACGGCGGCGCCGTAGACCGCGAAGCCGTCCAGGACGGTCGCCTCGGGTGTGCCGCCCGCGAGCCCGATCGCGCTGACGGCGGCCGGGCGCTCGGCGGTCGGCGCGGGCGCGAGCAGCGCCGTCTCGAAGAGCGTGCCGTTACGCAACGCGAAGTCGGATGCGTAGCCGCCGTAGACCCCGATGCCCAAGGCGAGATCGATCGCCTCGGCGTAGACGCCCGTCGCCACGTAGACGTCGCGTTTGCGCTCGGCGACCGCGGTCAGGATCCCCGCCTGGATCGTCCGCTTGGGCTCGCCCCAGGCGCCCGAGGCCGCGTCGCTGCCCCACTTCGCGACGAAGATGCCGTTGTCCTTTTCGCCGTCCAGCCCGTCGCAGTTGGCGTCGTAGCCGGCCGGATCGGGCACGTCGATCGGCGCCGGATCGCAGCACTCGCAGCCGTCGTTCGGGTTGACGTTGACGTCGAAGCAGCGCTCGCCGCAGCGCAACGAGCAGCGCGGCTCGAGGCCGCTGGTATTGCAGATGCCGCCGCCGCCCGGGAACGTGAGCAGCGTGCAGTCGTTGCCGCACTCGCCGCAGTTGTCGTCGGTCGCGAAGCGCCCATCGACCAGGAAATCCTCGTCGGTCTGGCCGTCGCAGTCGTCGTCGAGGAGGTTGCACTCCTCGCCCCCGAGCGCGCACGCGTCCCACCCCGCCGTCGTGCATCCTTGCGTCCCGAAGCAACTATACGCATCGCCCCCAGCGGGCGGCGTGTAGGGGACCGAGCAGCCGCGCAGCAAAGTCAGATCGGATCCGTCGCAGCGGCAGGACTGCGTGTCGGGAATGCAGAGCTTGCCGCCGCCCTGGGCGAGGCAGCTGTAGCCGGGCGTGCAGTTCGCGTCGCTGTCGCATGGGTTCAGGCAGAAGTCGCCGTCGCTCAGCGTGACGCACGCCCCGCCCGGGCACGCCGCGTCGGTCGCGCACGGGATGCACGCGTCGGCCGACGCCGGGATGCACGCGAGCGGGCCCTTCTGGAAGTAGCCGGCGTCACAGCGCGCGACCTCGCAGCGGGGCGTCCCCTGGGGCGAGAGGCCGCAGCGCGCGGTCGCGTTGGGCAAGGCGCCGACGCACGAGATGCCGCACGCGCCGCAGTGATCGAGCGCGAGGTATTTGCCCGTCGCCGCATCGACGAAACCATCGTCCGTTTGGCTGTTGCAGTCGTTGTCGAGGCCGTCGCAGCTCTCGGCGCTCGGCGTCCGCTCGTCGCAGTGCCAGCCGCCCGCTCCGAGGCACACGTAGGCCGCGCCGCACGTCCCGAATTCGTTGGTGACCGCGCACATCGGCGGGTCGTGCGGCGCGAGATCGTCGACCTGCTGGTCGCAGTCGTCGTCGAGTCCGTTGCACGTTTCTGCGGCGGGAACGGGCGCGGTGCAGCCGGACCAGCCGAGATCGGGGTCGCAGATCTGGTTGCCGAAGCAGATCCCCGCCGCGTTCGCCTCGCGGCAGGTGCGCTCGTTGCCGCGATTCGAGGCGAGGCAATCGCACGAGAGCGAGCGCGGCAGGCAGCGCCCGCCGTCGCAGGTGTAGCCTTCGCCGCAGTCCTCGGAGCCGGCGCAGCCGCGCGTGCAACGGTAGCCGCCGTCGAGGAGCTCGCAGCGCCCGTCGGTCAGGCCGCTGCAATTCGGATCGCCGAAGCACGACGAGCATTCGAAGCCGCCGCCCAGCGGTACGCAGGCTTGCTGCGTCTGGATCGGGATGAAGTAGCCGGCCGCGCAGGCGGTCGCGATGCACGCCGCGGCGTCGTCGACCACCGCGCAGGTCGTCGCGGTCGCGAACGCGATCTTGCCCGTGCAGGTGTTGCCGCAGACGCCGCAGTCTCCGTCACTGACGTACCGCCCCTCGGCGTCGCGAAAGGCTTCGTCGGTCGCGCCGTCGCAGTCGTCGTCGAGGTAGTTGCACGTCTCGAGCGCCGGCACGCGCGCGTCGCAGCGCCAGCCGGTCGGGCCCGTGCAGGTCCAGACTCCGCGGCACGTCCCCGCCTCGTTCGCGACCTCGCAGGGCTCGGCGGGCGGCGTCAGGCTCTCGTCGGCGACGCCGTTGCAGTTCTGATCGTTACCGTCGCACGCCTCGGGCCCAGGCACGGCGGCGTTGCACGCGGACCACCCGGCGGCGCCGTCGCAGAGCTCGACGCCCCAGCAGCGACCGAAGGCGTTCTCGACCGGGCAGGGCCGCTCTTCACCGGCATTGGCCGCCGTGCAGTCGCAGCGTCCCGTGATCGGGACGCATTGCTTGCTCAGGGTGGCGGCGTCGGCCTCCGAGGCGAGCGACTCGCACGCGAACCCGCTCGGGCAGCTGTCGTCGTCGCCGCACGGGCGCGAGCACGCGCGGTTGCCGCTCGCGTCGGCCACGCAGTATCCGCCGGCGCACTGCGAGTCGATCGTACACGGCTGGCAGAGGCGCGTTCCGAGCGGCGTACACACGAACGCGACGTCCGATCCGCCCGCCTGCACCCCGGCGCAGCGCCACCCGTCGGGGCAGTTCTCGCTGCAATTGCGCGTACACACGCTGCCCTCGTCGGTGTCGATGCAGAGGCCCGAGAAGCAGTCGCTGTTCTCGAGGCACGGCCAGCGAAAGCCGCCCTCGACCTCCTCTTCGACGATGTCCTGGGTATCGCCCCCAACGGTGTCGGTCGCGGAGGTGCCCGTTTCCCCGGCGTCGCGGGTGTCGCTCACCTCGCCTACGATGCCGTCGGCGGCTCCGTCGACGCCGTCCGCGACATCGCTGTGTCCGTTCGAGGTGCTCGTGTCCGAGCAGGCTCCGACCGCAATAGCAAGCAGCAAAGCGGGCCCTCTCATGACGGTGCCTCCGGGGGAGCGACTAGGGGGAGTCGTGACGACGAAGCTCCAGTTTTGGCACGATGCCACGGCTGGCCGACAAACACCAAGGGGCGGTCAGCCCCCGCCCGCTCGGACGGGTGCGCGCCTGGCGCATGTCGTGGCGAGCGAGGCATGGAAGAACTGGCAGAGCGGGGTCACGGAGGCCGCGCGGGCGCGATGACGGACGCGGGTACGGACGGGCGCCGTGCGGGTGGCACGGTCAGAGTGCGCAGGCGTTCTCGGCGCCAGGGGTCGGACCCGACAGCGTGAAATCGGAGTCGTTGTTCTGGCTATCGATGCCGTTGGGGCAGCGCGCGAGTGCGTCGTCCGAGCCTGCGTCGACTCCGTACGCCCCCACGCCTTCGACGGCGCCAGCGACCGAGCCCTCGTACGACATCGCGTCGACGGTCCCCGCCGCGTCTTCGAGGCGGACGGCGTCGGGCGCCCCGTTTTGGAGCTGGTCCGTGTCACCGGTGCCGAACGCGAGCCTCTTCAGCGTGGCACTCTCGGCGAGGGGCGTCACGAGCGTCGTCGAACCGACGACCAGGTAGGACCCGGCGGGCAAGGATCCGACGGCATCGAGGGACCAGGTCGCGTAGGGCGCGCCGGTCGAGCCATTGACGGCGACGAGCTTCCAACCGACCAGGGAGACCGCGGCGTCCGTGGGGTTGTGGATCTCGACGAACTCCATCGAATCGTTGGAACCCGGCATGTCGTAGTCGATTTCGTTGATGACGAGGTGATCGGGGGCCGACACGCCCTTGAACGTCGCGGTGTCGGCGTTGACGTCGACGCCGCTGCCGAGGAAGTCGCTCACGGATCCGGCGACCGTGACCGTGTAGCTGGCGCCGGCCTCTTGCACGCTGGTCGTGACGATGACGCGCCGGCCGCTCACCACGGCCGCGCTCGGCGTGAGGACAGTGGTTCCGCCGCTGAACAGGAATTGGGTCACGACATCGTCGATGGAACTCGGATCGATCGGACGATCGAAGTCGAGGATGAGGCTCGTGCTGCTGCTCGCGAAGGCGCGCGCGAGCTTCGGGGCGCCGCAGTTCGCGACGATCTCGGCGGCGTCGAAGAAGGAGACCTGGATGCGCGCGTCGTAGCGCCAGACGGGCACGCGCGCGAGCTCGAACGTGCAGCCGGGGGCGAGGGCGAGATCGGTATTGAGCGCCGCCGGGAAGCGCAGCTCGAGCGCCTGGACGCCGGCGCTGGCCACGGTGTCGAAGCGAAAACCGAGGAAGTCGGGGCCGCTGAATAGGCCTTGCGACGTGATGGTGCCGCTCACGCGGATGATCTCGTTTTGATAGAGTGTCAGCGCCATGGCCGCCCACAACTCGAGACCGCTCTCGTCCTGGACGAGCGTCGGAACGACGGCGTCGTCGTGGCCGTCCACGGAGAGGGACGTCACATTGTGGGCTGCCGGTGGCGTGTGCTGTGCGGTGACGGCGTCGAACCGCATGGTGACCCGATCACCCACGCGCACGGCGGGGTCGGCCTGATCCCACTTGACGAAGAGGGCCGGGCCCTCCTGAGCGGCTTGGACGAAGAAGCCCGGGAGATCCGTACCCGTCCCGAGCGCCGGCTTGAGGTAGGTCACCGTGGCGCCCGACACCTCGAAGGGGCCACCCGCGTACGTGCCGGTGCCGAGGGCGTGGAGCACCCCGGTGATTTGAAGGGACGCGTCGGGGGTCGTGTCGGGCTCGGTGTCGGGCTCGGTGTCGGGGGTCGTGTCGGGCTCGGTGTCGGGCTCGGTGTCGGGGGTCGTGTCGGGGGTCGTGTCGGGGGTCGTGTCGGGCTCGGTGTCGGGCTCGGTGTCGGGCTCGGTGTCGGCCACGGTCTCGGCCACGGTGTCGGCCACGGTCTCGGCCACGGTCTCGGCCACGGTCTCGGGCGCGGTCTCGGGCGCGGTCTCGGGTGCGGTCTCGGCCAAGGTCTCGGGCCCCACCTCGATGATCGTCGTGTCCTCGCCTCGGGTGTCGGCCCCGACGGCGTCGATGCCGCCCGAGGTCGTGTCCTCGGTGCACGCCGCGGCACATCCCAGACACGTCACGAACCCCAATGCCTTCAGATGGCCGCGCATGAGCACCTCGCCTTCGTCGAGTCCCTTCGCCGCGGACGGCCCTCGGCGAATCGTTCGGAGTTGCCTCTGGTTTCGCAGGCTCGACGGAGCGTGTCAAATGGGCGTCGGCGTCGGTCGTGCCCCGCGCGGGACGTCGCCAGCAACCCGGTGACCCGTGCATGCAAATGCATGCGATCGGGCTGGATGGCACGGCGCGTCAACCATGATACCGTTCGAGCTCGAGTCGCCCCCCATCTCGCCTCTTCGTCGCGCGGAGTCTCCCCATGGCACTTCGGACCCCTTCGTCGCCGCCATAGCCTCCTGCCTCGTGTCCGTCGTCGCCGCCTGTGGCGACGACAAGCAGCGCGCCGCTCCCGACGCCAGCGAGCCCGCCGGGATCCCCTGCGAGACGGCCGCGGAATGCGTCGGAAAAGTCGAGATCGCGCAGTGCCAAGAGGTCATCTGCAACGACGCCAAGCGCTGCGACGTCGGGCCCGTCCAGGACGGCACCCGCTGCGGCGACGGCCTCGCGTGCACCCACCCCGACTACTGCCTGAGCGGCGCCTGTTACGGCCCGCCGCTCGTCTGCGACGACGAGGACCCGTGCACGAAGAACAGCTGCGACAACAAGTCGGGCTGCTTTTTCACGGCCCAGCCCAACGGCCCCTGCGACGACCACAACGCCTGCACCGCGAACGACCAGTGCCACGACGGCGTGTGCGGCGGCGGCGACGCGATCCCGGGATGTTGCCGTTTCGACGGCGAATGCGGCGACGACGACCCCTGCACCGACGACCACTGCAGCGAGAACGCCTGCGTCCACACGTTCAACTACGCGCCGTGCAACGACAAGAACCCGTGCACGCTGGCGGACCACTGCGCCGGCGACGGGACCTGCGGCGGCGAGGAGCAGCCGTGCGACGACGGCAACCCCTGTACGATCGATCACTGCAACCCCGCGACCGGCCAGTGCGAGGCGGCCCCCGCCGCCAACGGCACCGCGTGCGAGGACGGCAACCCGTGCTCGATCGGCGACGTCTGCGAGAACAGCCGCTGCATCGCCGGACCGAACGCCTGCGAGTGCACGACCGATCTCGATTGCGTCCCGAGCGAGGACCTCGATCTCTGTAACGGCACGCTCGTCTGCGTGACGCTCCACTGCGTCGTCAACCCCCTCACCGTCATCGCGTGCAACCCGACCGGCGACACCGAATGCGTCAAGGCCACGTGCGATCCGCGCAGCGGCCAATGCGTGCCCCAGCCCGTTGCCGACGGCACCACGTGCAACGATCAGAACGCCTGCAGCGGCGGCGACGCGTGCAGCGACGGGCTCTGCCTCGGCGACCCGCCGAGCTGCGACGATGCCAACCCCTGCACCTTCGACCAGTGCAGCCCCGTCCATGGATGCGTCCATACGCCGAACGCGCTGCCGTGCGACGACCTCGACGCCTGCACCCAGAACGACACGTGCGCCGGCGGCCTCTGCGTCGGGCAGGCCGTTCCGTGCGACGACCAGAACCCGTGCACCAACGACAGCTGCAGCCCGCGCAGCGGATGCGCCTTCGCGCCGAACACCAACACCTGCGACGACAACAACGCCTGCACCAGCGAAGACCACTGCCAGGGCGGCGTGTGCGCGCCGGGGCTCGACACGTGCCAGTGCAACACCAACGCGGATTGCGCGGCGCAGGACCCAGGGAATAACTGCAACGGGCGCCTCGTGTGCGCCGCCGATCACGTCTGCAAGATCGACCCGACGACCGCGGTCGCGTGCCCGGCGCCGACCGACCCCTGCCTGCGCGCCGTGTGTGACGCGCTCTCGGGGCAGTGCGCCACGGTGCCGGTCGGCGACGGGGCGGCGTGCAACGACGGCGACGGTTGTACGCTTGCAGATGCATGCAAGAGTGGGGCGTGCGTCGGGACCGCCAAGACCTGCGACGACGCGAACCCGTGCACGCTCGACAGCTGCGCCGCGGGCGTCTGCAAGACCGCCCCGGCCTTCGACGGCCAGGCCTGTGCCGACGACGGCAACGCCTGCACCGAGGATGTCTGCGTGGCGGGGGCGTGCGGCCACCCGGCCGTTCCCAATGGCCTCGCGTGCGCGGCCGACGCCAACGTGTGTACCAAGGACGTGTGCGTGAACGGCGCCTGCGGGCACCCGGCGGTCGACGACGGCCTGCCGTGCACCGACGACGGCAACAGCTGCACCTACGACCAGTGCAAAGCGGGCACGTGCAGCCACGTCACCAACGACCCCGCGCCGGTCACGGCCGGGCAGTGCTTCCCGGTCAAGGAGCTGAAGGCGAACACCGGGCGCGTCGTCGGCGCGTGGACCGACTGCGGCGTCGCCGACCAATTCGACTACAGCTGCGCCGGACCGAATTGCTCGCACACGGGCGCCATCTCGAACTGGGCGTGCGCCGACCCGGCCTTCTATTATATGGGCGCCAACACGGGCTACGAGTACGCCTATGTGTTCGTCGCGCCCGCCGACGGGGTCTGCACCTTCCTCGAGTACGAGGAAGGCGTGAAGGTGCAGGGGAACCTCTTCGGCGTCATCGACTGGTTCATCCTCGCGGGCGGCGGGCAGTGCGACGCGAGCGAGTGCCTCGCCTACGTGTGGGAGAACAAGAAGGGCGACGCGATCTGCGGCGGTGGTCAAAAGACGTGCAGTTACAAGGACTTCCCGGTGACCGCCGGGCAGCTCTTCTACTTGGTCGCCGACATCTACGACGGCACCACGACCGGCGGGCACCAGAGCTACAAGTTCCCGGCGGGCTGGACGATCGAGGTCCAATGCAAGACCGGCTCGGCGCTCCTCTTGAACGAGGACTTCAGTGATGCCGTGTGCAGCGGCTGCACGGCCTCGACGACCGGCGCCGCGGCGTGCCAGAACTTCGGCTGGCACTATATCGGCGGCTTCGGACCGACCACCCAGAGCTACTACCTGGGCGACCTCAAGAACAATTCGCTCGCGGGGTACGACTGCGGAGCGCAGACCGCGAGCCTTCAGTTCCCGGCGGTCACGCTGCCGCCGACCGCGACCAGCTGTACGCTGAGCTTCGATCTCTTCTCGGATCTGGCGGCCGGCGACAACGGCAGCTGCACCAACGACACGCTGGCGGTGCGCGTCGCACCCAACGGCGGAGCGCCTGTGGCGGTGCCGGGCGCGACCTGCGCGGCCGACACGGCGTCCTCGAATCCGATCGGCTTCGAGACGGCGCCGGTCGTCACGAGCATGCGCTACGACATCACCACGTGGAAGGGCGCGAGCGTGAAGCTCGACCTCCTCTGGACCGCCAACGCGACGAACAACGCGGCCCTCGGCCTGGTGATCGACAATGTCGTCATTCGCTGCGATACGCCTTGAAGTTCGTGGTCTTGCGGCGATTTCTTTGCTGGGTGATTGCGCGCGCGTCGGCGCGGGCATAGAACGTAGTTGCCAGGAAAAAGCACGGCTCGCCCTCGATCACGAGAGTCGTGCTGGCATGCAACATCTCGAGGATGCGTCGAGCGCCAATTGCGGTGGCCGCCGCGCCTCTTTCTTTTTCGGGAGCCACGAGGAGTTCGCCATGACGGGTCGAAACGGACGGGCATAGCTTGTCGGAGCCGCAGTGCTCTTGTGCGGAACGGCGGCCATCAGCGGCTGCGCCGACGATGCGAAGTGCGGCAACGCCAAGGTCGAGGGCCGCGAGGCGTGCGACGACGGCAACGACCTCGACACCGATGCGTGTACGAGCCAATGCGCCGTCGCGATGTGCGGCGACGGATTCGTCGGGCCCGGCGAGGAGTGCGACGACGCGAACGCGGTCGACTTCGACGGCTGCACGAACGCGTGCCGCACGCCGACCTGCGGCGACGGGATCCGCCAGGTGGTCGGCGGCACGGTCGAGGCGTGCGACGACGGCAACGCCGATACGAGCGACGGCTGTGCCGAATGCCAGGCGGCGACCTGCGGCGACGGCTTCGTGCACCTCGGGGTCGAGGCGTGTGACGATGGCAACGCCGACGACACCGACCGCTGCACGAGCGCCTGCCAGGTGGCGCGCTGCGGGGACGGCTTCGCCCAGCCGGGTGAGGCGTGCGACGACGGCAACCTCGACAACACGGACGCGTGCACGACAGGCTGTCAGGCGGCCGCGTGTGGCGACGGCTGGGTTCAGGGCGTGGACGATGGCGGCGAGGGGTGCGACGACGGCAACGCGTCCGATCACGACGCGTGCAGGAACGATTGCAGCGTCAACACCTGCGGGGATGGCGCGGTGTTCGTCGGGGTCGAGGCCTGCGACGATGGCGACACGAACGACGCCAATGGGTGTCGCAACGACTGCGCGCTCGCGACCTGCGGCGATGGGGTCGAGCAAGCCGGCGAGGGGTGCGACGACGGCAACCTCGACGACCGCGACGGGTGCTTGACGACGTGCGTCGACGCGCGCTGCGGCGACGGGTTCGCGCAGCCGGGCGAGGCCTGCGACGACGGCAACGCCAATGACAACGACGCTTGCACGAACGGCTGCGACCTCGCGGCGTGCGGCGATGGGCTCGTCAATAAGGGTGTCGAGGCGTGCGACGATGACAACGAGGTCGACACCGACGGCTGCGCCAAGTGCCAATGGGCGAGCTGCGGCGATGGCTTCGTCGAAGCCGGCGTCGAGGAATGCGACGACGGGACGGCCAACGCGCTGGATGGCGCGTGCTTGCCGGGGTGCGTGAGCGCGTCGTGCGGCGACGGCCTCGTCGAGAGCGGGGTCGAAGGCTGCGACGACGGCAACCTGGCGGACGGCGACTGGTGCTCGGGGACGTGCGCCAAGGAGTGCATCGCGGGCGACAAGAACACGCTCGGCGCCGACGGGATCTGCTACAGCTACTTCAGCGATGCGCTCGCGTGGGCCGATGCCCGCAACGTGTGCGCGGTGCTCGGGAGCCACCTGGCGAGCATCTCGTCGTCGGACGAAAACGGGGTCGTCAAGGGGCTCGTGACAGCGGGTCGGGCGTGGATCGGGCTGACCGATACGCTGAGCGCGGGGACGTGGCTCTGGATCGAGGGGCCCGAGGCGGTGCGCGTCCCGACGTTCCTCAACTTCTCGGCCGGGGCGCCGACGACGGGGCATTGCGCGTCGCTCGGGACCGACGGCAAGTGGCTCGACAACGCCTGCACGACGGCGACGGCGTATGTGTGCGAACACGCGTGGGAGTGAGGGCGCCATGACGTGCCCAACCCTGCATCTTCGGGCCGGAGTCGGCCTCGTCGCCGCCGCCCTTCTGGGCGCCGCGGGACTCGCGGCGTGTGGTAGCGACCCCGCGTGCGGCAACGGGCGCGTCGAGGCGGGCGAGGCCTGCGACGACGGCGACGATGACGACACGAACTCGACGAGTTCTCGGCGCTGGTGCAGCTCAATCCGGCCGAGAACGTGCCGGGCGGCAAGCTCACGGCGACGTCGCTCGGGACCGCACGCCGTGCGCCCGTGGCGCTGGTCGGCTCGGTCACCAAGACCGCGCGTTTTCTCTATGCATTGGGTGGCGATAGCGGCGCGACCTCGGGCGCATTGGCGACCATCGAGATCGCGTCGCTGACGCCGTTCGGCGATCTGGGAACCTTCCGCGCGGCCGCCAAGCCGCTGCCCGCGGCGCGGACCTTCGCGGGCGGCGCGGCTATCGGGCGCTTCCTCTATCTGGTGGGTGGGGATACCGGCGGCGGCGCGACGACGTCGGTGGTGCGGGCCGAGGTCCTGCGAACCGAGGACACGCCCGAGATCGACGGTGACCTGCAGATCGCGCTCGATCCCGCCGGCTTGGCGCCGGGGCTCTGGTACTACCAGGTGAGCGCGGTGATGGCCGGGGACGACGCCGACAATCCGGGTGGCGAGACGCTGCCGAGCGAGCCTTTGCCCATCCAGGTTCCGCCCTGGGCGCCCGACCATTTCCGCGTGACGTTCCGCTGGACGCCGGTCGCCGGGGCCACGCAGTACCGCATCTACCGCAGCCCGGGCCCCGGTGGCGGGCTGGCGGGTGTCAGGCTCATCGGCAAGGTCGACGCGCCCGCGGTGGTCTTCAGCGACGCCTTCGCGCCCGCCGACGCGAACGAGCGTCCGCGCCAGCTCGGCGACCTCGGCGAATGGGATACGCGCATGCCGAGCCTGGGGACCGCGCGCGCCGAGTTCGGGCTCGCCGTCGCGACCGATCCGAAGGACCGCGCCATCCGGCACCTCTACGCCGTCGCGGGTCGCTCGGCCGGCGCGAACGTCGGCAGTTACGAGGTGCTCACGATCACGCTCGGGGCCGACGGCTCCCAGGCGGTCGGCGCGAGCTGGGCTTCGGGCGGCGCCAACACCCTCGCGCTCAAGCGCGGGCTGGCGGCCTATGCGGCGGATGCCACCGTGAACGCCGACACCTTCGATCTCGACGAGACCTGGATCTACGCGGGATCCGGCATCGGCACCGCGGCGGACGCCGCTCGTTTCCAGTCGGCGCGGGTCTTGGCCGGTGGGCTCCTGGGCAACTGGCAGACCGCCTTCACCGGCAACGTCGGCAAGTCCGGCTACGGGGGCGTCGCCGCGTCGAGCCAGCTGTTCGTGATGGGCGGCAGCTCGACCGGGGCGCCGTCCGACGACCGCGACTCGGGCTTGGTGCAGGCCGGCGGCTTCCTCAACAACGTCAACGCCACGAGCTTTGCGCTCGACCACGTACGCGCGCTGATGGGCGCGACGCTGGGCAGCGGCCGCATCTTCCTGGTCGGCGGGGTCGACGGTGCGGGGGCCCTCAAGAGCATCGAGTCGTCGGTCTGGTGAGCGACGGCTCGGGCGACCGAGCGCTCACGATCGACGCTACAGATCCACCTGGAACACCGGCGCGACGTCCTCGCCGAAGAAGACCGAGCCGACGCGCCCGAAGCGCTCGGCCGCATCCGTACAGAAGAAGCTCTTGCGGCCGTCGCGCGCGGGGGCGTGGAGTTCGCGCGTGGTGAGGAGCCCCTCGAGCTCGCTCGCGACCACCTCGGCGGAGTCGACGAGCGTGATCGGGGCCGCCTGCGAATACTTTGTACTCAAAACATCCGCGATGAGCGGCTTGAACACCGGGTAGTGCGTACATCCGAGCACGATCGTGTCGACGCCGGCAGCGACGAACGGCTCGAGGTACGTCTCGAGCGTCAGCCGCGCAACGGGATGCTCGACCCAGCCCTCTTCGGCCAGCGGCACCATGAGCGGCCAAGGGCGCGCCACGACGCGTGCCGCGAGCTCGCTCGGACTCCAGCCGAACTGCGCCGCGAGCGAGCGCTGATACGCGCCCGAGCGAATCGTCGCCTCGGTGCCGGCGATGCCGATGCGACCGCCGTGCGTCGCCTCCCGCGCGGCCCGCGCGCCGGGATCGATCACCCCGAGGACGGGTAAATCCGTGTGCGAGCGCAGGCTCTCGAGCGCATGCGCCGACGCCGTGTTGCACGCGACCACGACCGCCTTGATCGGGTAGCGCAAGAGCAGATCCACCGCGCGCTCCGAGTAGCGCACGACGGTCGCGGCCGACTTCGTGCCGTAGGGCAGCCGCGCGGTGTCACCGAGGTAGATGAGATCCTCGGCCGGCAGGCGCCGCGCGATGGCCCGCGCCACCGTCAGCCCGCCGATCCCCGAGTCGAAGATACCGATGGCGGCGCGGTGCATCGCGAGCTCCGAAGATCAGTTGCCGGCTTGGGTTTTCTTTTCGAGCAGGGCCTCGAAGAAGTCGCGATCGCGTGCGCCGCCGACGAGCTCGCCGTTGACGAAGACCGCCGGCGTGCCCTCGATCTTGGCCGCGATCCCGGCCTCGATGTCGGCCTTCACGTGCGCGAGCGTCGCCGGCGCGGCCGCGCACGCCGTGAGCGCGTCGGCGTCGACGCCGATTCCGGCGAGCTTGCCGAGAAGCTCCGGTTGGAGCGCCGTCGGGTGGTCGAACAGGATCTTGGCGGTCTCGGAGAATCGGCCCTGCTGGTGCGCGCAGGCGGCAAAGCGCGCCAGCTCGCAAGCGCGTTCATGAAACGGGCGATCGATCATGCGGTTGCACGCCTGGTCGAGCGGAAAGCTGAAGAACGTGAGGCGCACATCTTCCGGGTGCGCGGCGCGAAACCCTTCGAGCGTGTGGAAGAGCAGCTTGCAGTGCGGGCACTGGAAGTCCGCGAACTCGACGATCTGCAGCCGGGCCTTCTCGGGCCCGACCGTCGGGCGTGCGACGAGGTCGAAGGTCCGCGGTGCATCGGGCGTCGCATGCGCCTTGGCCGCGGCGACGACCGCGCGCTCGTCGTCGAGTGCCGTCTGATACGCGAAGAACCCGAGGCCCCCAACCCCGAGAAACACCGCGACCGTGACGGCCATCAGGCGCGACCAGGCCGCTCCGAACATGCCTCTCGCGTGCGCCGCCAAAGGCTCGCCGCGCGTCACGAGCGCACCGATGAGGAGCACCGCGTTGACGGCGTAAAGCACGGTACAGAGAAGGCACAGCCCGGAGACCTCGGTCCCACTCGGGTCCAGCTTGGGCACGAGCGAGTAGACCGCGAGCGCGATCGACACCAGCACCGACGGCAACGCCAACCCGAATTGGAGGCGTCGCACCGTGCGGTCCGTCGCGCTGCCGGCCGTCGCGCGATGCCGAACGACGGTCAAGACGAGGAACGTCAGATAGAACGACGCCGCCACCAGCGAGATCGGCACGCCGGCGCAGTGGCCCGGCGGCAGCTCCGAAAGCGGCGACCAAAACGACGCGCCGCACCCGCTTTGGGGGCCGCACACGGCGCCCTCGAACGCAGCCGGATCCGCGCAATACCCGAAGTGCTCCCAGGTCTGGATGACCGAAATCACCAGTCCCGCCAGGCAGGCGATCGCGAGCACGAGGGTCGTCGCCACGCGCGTACCCGGAGTCGAACGGCGTGCGGTCTCGGACATCGTCGACGCCCCTGCCATCAGTAGCCCTTGGGGGCCGCCGGCGCCGCCGGTGCGCGCACCAGCGACCGCAGGTGGGCCAAGAGATCGCGCAGCTCCTGGTCTTTCAGCGAGAACGACGGCATCTGCGCGCCGCGCCCCGTCCGCACGGTCTTGACGACGGTCGCGTCGCGCACCGAGGCCTGCCACGCCGCGCTCGTCATGTCGATGCCCGCCGACTCGCCGAGTCCATGCCCCTCGGCGCCATGGCAGCGCGCGCAGTTCGCGGCGAAGAGCGGCGCCCCACGCACCTTGTCGCCGAGCGACGCCTTGATGCCGGCCTGGAACATGGCCGGGTCGCAGGCGCCTTCGGGATAGCAGCGCTCGAGCGGCGTGTCACCGAGGTCACCGCGGTCGCAGGCGACCATCGCGGCAGCGGTCACGAGCGCTAAGAAGGCGGTAGCGAGCTTGGGGAGCGCGTTTCGCATCGGTTGAATGGGCTAGCACGCGGCAAGCGCGGGGGCAAGGATGGCGGGTTTCCGGTGGAGCAGGACGCCGCCGCCGGGCTATGGTGGGGGCGTGCAACGTCGGCTCGGCGAGGTAGATTTCGTGGCGCTCGACGTCGAGGCGACCGGCCCGGCGTTTGGGCACGACCGCATCATCGAGGTTGCGGCCGTGCGCTTCCGGCTCGGCGTCGGCGGTCACGTGGTGCCGGGGCCGACCTTCGAGCAGTTGGTGCATCCAGGGCGACGTCTGCCGGTGCTCGTCTCGCGGCTCACGGGCCTGACGGACGCGGATTTGGCCGACGCGCCGTCGCTCGACGAGGTCTGGCCGCGCCTGGCGGAGTTCCTGGGCGCGGGCGCGCTCGTCCTCGCGCACGGGGCGCGCGCGGATGTCGCGTGGCTCGCGGCCGAGTCGTATCGCATCGGCGTCGCGCCGCTCGGTGCGCCCTTTCATTGCACACTCGACCTGACGCGCCGCGCCGCGCCCAAGGCGCCGAGCCACACGCTCTTCGAGCTGGCCCGTCACTTCGGCGCCGCAGACGACGCCCCACGCCACCGCGCGCTCGCGGACGCGCTGCACACGCGCAACGTCTTTGCGCGCTGCGTTGCGCTGCTCGACGCCCGCACGCTCGGCGACGTGGCACTCGCAAAGCCGCTTTCCTGGCCGCTGCCGGCCGCTTTCGAGGTCGTCGTGCCGGAGCGCCTGCACCTGCTCACCGAGGCCATCGCCGATGGCCAGCGCTGCACCATCATCTACAAAGGCGGGAGCCTCGGCCGCCTCCCACGTCCCATCACGCCGCTCGGCTACTACGCCCAAGCGGGCATCGCGTACGTGCGCGCCTGGTGCCACGTCGAGGATGTCGGCAAGGCGTTCCGCCTCGATCGGATCGGGCGCGTCGAGGTGCCCGCGCCGGAGCCGGCGGAGCCCGTATGACACTCCGTTCGTGGCGACCCTGAACGCGCCACCCGATGATCACGGGCACTTGAACTTGAGTGGCCCAAACATGGCGTACTCGATTTCGGCCGCGACCCGCGGGTCCGGGTCGAACTCGTGTAGGCGCAGCACCTCGAAAATTGCCCCGACATCGGCACGCCAGTTCAAGAGCGCGTGGTTGGCTGCCCGTGCGGCGAGCAGGCGCGCGCCGGGCAGCGGGTGTGACAGCGCGACGTCCAATGCGTCGATGCCCGCCCCGCCACCCATATCGATGACGTCGGCCGCGAGGATCACGCGTTGCGTCGAGATCGGCGGGGCAAGGTAGCCGAGCTCGTTGAACGCGAGCGCCGTGCCCTCGTCCCGAACCAGCGGGCCCGTGCCCGTGTCGGGCTCGAGGATCCTCAGAAAGTCGCGAAGGTCCGCCTTGGCATCGATGAACATGGGTAGGAACGAGTACCACCCGACCACCCCGGCGTGGCGCCACGGCGTGTGCCGCGATCGGGATCGCGTGTGGGCCGCCATTCTCGGTCGAAATGGGAGGGTTCGACCGGGTCGAGTCCCCGGCGCGTCCGCGGCGGTCCGCGTGCGGCGGCGTGGCGACATGGCGCAGGTCCTTGTTTTATGCGCCTTCGCGCCGTGATCGCCCGACTCCCCACCGGCTCTCCGAAACGGACCTCCGTAACCTCACGCACCGAGCCTCGTTCCATTGGCCATCGAACGTCGTTGCGCGTGACGCCGCTCCGGCGCCTGCCTCGCTGCGCGGCTGCGGCGAAGAGAAATGATTGCCAAAACCCCGCGCTTCGCGTAGCGCGCGAGGCAGGCCTCATGCCGTCAGGAGAACCCGCGATGCGCCTTCCGAACCAACCCAAGAAGATCGTCCTCGCCTACTCCGGTGGGCTCGACACCTCGGTCATGCTCCACTGGCTGCGTGCCCAGTTCGACTGCGAGGTCATCGCCTACACCGCCGATATCGGTCAGAACGAGGAGCTCGACGGCCTCGACGAGAAGGCGCGTGCGACCGGTGCCTCCAAGGCGATCATCGAGGACCTGACGGACCGCTTCGTGTCCGAGTTCGTCTTCCCGGCGATCCAGGCGAACGCCGTCTACGAAGGCACGTACCTCATGGGCACGTCGCTCGCGCGCCCGCTCATCGGCAAGCGCCTCGCCGAGATCGCGCTTGCCGAGGGCGCCGACGCCGTCGCGCACGGTGCCACCGGCAAAGGCAACGATCAGATCCGCTTCGAGCTCGCCAGCTACGGCGTCAACCCCCACATCCGCGTCATCGCCCCGTGGCGCTTCTGGGAGTTCAAGGGCCGCAGCGACCTCATCGCGTACGCGAAGGCGCATGGGATCCCGGTGCTCTCGACCGTCGAGAAGCCATTCTCGATCGATCGCAACATCATGCACGTGTCGTTCGAAGGCGGGATCCTCGAGGACCCCTGGAACGAGCCGCCGGCCGACACCTACCTCCTCACGCGCCCGCTCGACCAGACCCCGAACGAGCCCGAGGAGGTCACCATCGGCTTCGAGCGCGGCATCCCCGTGTCGGTCAACGACCAGGTGCTCGGGCCGCGCGCGCTCGTGACGCTCCTCAATACGATCGGTGGTCGTCACGGCATCGGGCGCGTCGAGCTCGTCGAGA
>SXGT01453028.1_pt1 | contig 17726 bp, 13 predicted proteins | sample 3176221 | NCBI WGS metagenome assembly SXGT01 (sample SAMN11356862, study PRJNA531348) | freshwater metagenome | isolation source: freshwater sample F1-120 | place: China: Fuxian Lake, Yuxi | collected 2017-12-25
GTAACGCTGGCCACTTCTGTCATGATCAGCGCGGGTGAAAGGTGTCCAAACCATCTGCATTCTCCATATTTCTCGCAAAATACGAAGAATCTGATTTGCGCCTTTCACTCAACTGTTTTCATTCTTGGACAGACACTTAGTCGCTTTTTTGGCAATTCATTGATGCGGTCTCAAGCCAAGGTGATGGAGGAATCCGGGGCCATCTGGCATCGGATTCCACAGTAATCGTGTCACTGTTCCGTGATATAGTGCTTGAAGAACATGCTGTTCTGGTCAATCATCGACATAGAGACCTTGGCTTGCCCGGACTGCATAAATACAGCGCCAGCGTTCTCCGCATCCTTCAGTGACGCCCAATGAACTATTACGAACCATTCCCCATCGGGTCCCGATCCGGTTTCGCGGGACACGAATCCGGGCTGTTTTGAGACCAGTTCGGCAGTTGCCTTGTCGTTCTTGCGAAAGGCGTCCATGTCACCACCTGCTTTGAGTTTAATGGCGACGACTTCGAGGGCAACATGCTGTTCTTCGGCCTGTGCCTGGAAGGCACCAAGCGAAAGAAGGAGTGTTGCGGCCAAAGCATAACTCATCGGTCGTTTAAGAGACTTGAGTAGTATATTCATCGTTTAGAACTCCTGTTTGTTTGAGTGGTTGGTTTGCTGTCGGCGAAGCGGTCCAGAAGACCGTCGGCTGAAGCCCCGCAGTCGCTCCGTTTTCCAGATGGTTGAATTGGTTCATCTGAAATTTTTGTGACCGTGGATGACCATGGGTTTGCCCCTGTAGCGATCCGATAGGCATGAAAACCGACGGCAAGTTTGATGACGATGTGCATGTGCACTTCTCTAGTTATTGAGGCTTGAATCTGTTATTATTAGACGATGTCGTATATTATATAGATATACTGGACGACTTTGTCTAGTATTGATAAACAGCGGATCAGAGATCAAATGCCAAAAGTCCGGAAATCACCATCTGTGGGGCGACCGAAAGACCCCGAGAAACGCTCCGCAATTCTGCGCGCCGGACGCAAACTGTTCTTTGAAAGAGGGCTCGGTGCCGTAACCATGGAAGCTGTCGCAGCGGCTTCGGGTGTCGCAAAAATGACGGTCTACTCGTATTTTCCGAACAAGGAGTGTCTGTTCGAGGAGGTGATTCAGCAGGAGAGCGCTGAGGTCGGAAAATCACTTTCCAGCCTTCAGGCCGAAGGCTTCGATATTCGTACGCAGCTTATTGCTTTTGGCTGTGAATTCATTGCTTTCCAGCTTCGACCGGACGTCAGGGCATTCAATCGGATTCTGGCAATTGAAGGTGGTCGGTATCCAAAACTAGCAAAGGCCTTCGTCGAATCTGGCCCAAAAGCAATATTCAGACTGCTCATTGCGCGGCTTAAGGAATGTGCGATCCACGGTGAAGTCCACATCAAGGATTACGGTGAAGCCGCCGGTTACATCATTGCTCTTTTGAAGGGAGTTGAAACCGCCTCGATCGAACTCGGTCTTTCTCCTGGCCCAACTCCCAACCAGATCCGCGAGCATGCACATCATTGTGTTGATTTCTTTCTTCGCGCCGTTGAGGCAAAGCCGTCAAAAAATATTCAGCAAACGGCTTGAGTTTCAACAGGATTACTTGTCGCTGCCCGCAAAAGTTTAATGTCTATCCCCCACATGCGACTTGTTCGGAGGCTAATTTCTGCAGCGGAAGCCTCACACTAAGATTGATCGATACTTTGGCGCATGTTTGCAAAACGTGATGCGGTCCGAAGTAGATGGAAACCTATGTCAAGCAACATAATCTGCTTCAAGTTTGCTGCGTATCGCCTCTTCTATTCTCAAAATCGTCACGCTCTTGGAGCTTTCGCTACGCAGTAAATAGATGGGGATATTATCGAGTTTTGGCAAACCGTCTTGCTTTCTTGCCACCATCAGATCCGGTGGCGTGGTGCCTTGTGCCATCACAGTAATCGCAGCGCCAGAGCGCACCGCCGCCATAACCCCCGAACTGCTTCGACTTTGCACTGCCACTCGCCAGGCAATCTTGTTGGTTTCGAGTGACGTGATCATCGCCTTTCGAAATACACAGCCCTCTGGAAAGGCAGCGATTGCCACAGGGGAACCGGCTGTTCGGCGATAGTCCGGATGGTGCACCCAATCCAGCTTCGCTTCTATCACGTATCGTGCCGAAGAAGGTGGGGCTGCAAGAGTGGCCAAAATGATATCCAGGTCTTGCCTCTGCAAAGCGGCCACCAAGTTTGCACTGAGATCACAGACAATTTCGAGATCAAAATCTGCAATGTCTTGCCGAAGTTGACCAAGAACCTTGGCAAAAATACCCAAAGAATAATCATCCGGCATTCCAATTCGCACCTTGTGAATTTGTGCGCGGCTGCGGGTTTTTGAAATTAGTTCGTCGTAGGTACTGAGAAGAGTTAATGTCTTTGCGTAAAATTCACTGCCGAGTGCTGTGGGTTCTAACCTGTGGTGTTGACGATGGAAGAGGTGGCCTCCCATCTCTTGCTCCAGTGTCTTGAGACGCATGCTCATTGCAGCTTGAGTACAAAGGAGCTGTTCGGCTGCCTTTGAAATTGATCCCCGCTCATAGATCGCCGCGAAGCTACGCAGTAGTTTTAGTTCAATATCCATCCACAAGCATCACATTTCTTTATGCTGGCCATCAGAGGAACTAGTTTGCCAGATAGCAACTGCTCCCACAATACTGCATTCAGGAGAGCTCCGGAGGTGCCAAGGAGTGATATCTGATTTGCAGGCGTAGGACCGTGGGCAGTCAATGGCTGAGACAATTTGGAGAGTTTTAGACTCGCAACAAATCGTCGGGCTTTCGAGGAATACAAGTGAATCATTGAACGGTTTTTTCGTTCTTCACCTAAGGAGAGACATTCTGTGACTATCGAAACGATCGGGTTTATTGGATTGGGCACCATGGGCGCTCCGATTGCAGCCAATTTATTGCGTGCCGGATTCAAAGTTCGCGGCTTCGACCTCGATCCGGCGCGAGCCAAACTTTTGCCGGGTCTCGAAGTAGCAAACACCGCGATAGAATGCGTCAATGGTGTTGATATTGTTATGACGTCATTGCCTGGGCCACGGCAGTTTCTCTCTTTGATGGAGAGCAAGGGATTTACAGAGTCTCTGAAGCCAGGCAGTCTCTTTATTGATCTCACGACCAATGATCCCGCTATCGTTCGGCAGTACGACATTTTATTGGCTGGTCAAGATGTTCATTTGCTCGACAGCCCGGTGACCGGGGCGGTAAACGGTGCCATATCCGGTGAATTGACAATCTTTTCCGGCGGTCGACGCAGCGACTTCGATCGGGCATTGCCAATTCTGAATGCAGTAAGCGCCAAGGCAATCCATTGCGGCGCCATCGGTGCGGGCAACGTTGTAAAACTTGTTACAAATCAGCTTTGGTTTATCCACGCGGCAGCCTTGGGTGAAGGACTGCTACTAGGGAAAAAAGGCGGCGTCGATCTTGCGGTCTTGTGGGATGCTATCAAATCGAGCGTAGGCACCAGCTTCGTTGCCGAGCATGACGCACCATCAATCTTTGCCGGGCATTACGACCCATCTTTCACGTTGGATCTTTGTGCGAAGGACCTCGGGCTGATCACTTCGCTCGCGCATTCTTTGAGCGTCCCCGTTCCTCTCACCGAATGTACTCAGGGGCGCTTTTTGCTCGCTCGAGAGTCCTACGGAGGAGCAGGACCTGAATATTATGTGACTAAATTGCTTGAAGACGAAGCCAAGACGGACCTTCGTATTCCAGGCGATTGGGGGTCTCACTGGTCCGCAGATCCAACTTTTGCACCAATAATGAAGGCAATATAACAAACGTGGAGTAATTGCATGATCGGAGCAATAGACAGGCGTTTGCTCCGGCAGTGTCAGAGTAAGAACGCTTGGGCAATTGGTTGTTTCTTCGCAGCATCTCCGAATGAACAGTCCGTTCCATGTCCATCCGAAAGCATCACAATTTGTTATGCTGACCATCAGCCGAACTAGTTTGCCACAGCCCGGCAACCCCGGCAATACCGGTCCATCATTGTATCCAAGAGGTAGTGTCGTGATCGTCGGATTCATCGGTTTGGGGACCATGGGCAGGAATGCCGCGCTGAATATCAGGCGAGCAGGATTTGAAATGATAGTTCATGATATCCGTAAAGAGGCTGGTGATCCGCTGTTGCAAAAAGGCGCCACTTGGGTAGACAGTCCGGCAGATGTTATCAAGCGTGCTGATGTGGTGGTTACCATGGTGTTCGGGCCAAAAGAGGTTGAACAGGTACTGCGCGGTGAAAACGGCTTTATGTCGGCCTCTTGCGAAGGAAAGTATTGGATCGACCTGACGACCAGCAGCCCCAAGCTGATGCGTGAATTGGCTGCGGATTTCGAGGCGCATGGGGGCCGCGCTGTTGATGCTCCCGTTACGGGCTCGGTTGACGCTGCAATCCGTGGTGACATGCCGATGTTTGTGGGCGGACGAGATGCTGACGTTGAAGCCGTTCGTCCGGTCATCGAAGCCATGGGCCAGCTGCGCCGTGTAGGCACCTATGGAAATGGCTATGTGGCAAAACTGGTCAATAATCAACTTTGGAAAATTCATGCGGCAGCCATCGGCGAAGCCATGGTGGCGGCCAAACTCATGGGGCTGGAACCGGATGTGTGGTGGGAGGTTATGAAAGGCGGTGCCGCTGACAGCTTTGTTTTGTCGCATGATGTTCCGTCAATTTTTGCCGGTCACTATGATCCATCTTTTCCCTTGTCCCTTTGCCTGAAGGATCTCGGCTTGATCCAGCAGATGATGGATGAAACCGGCACACGTGGTGAGCTGACGCGCGCTACGCATGATCGTTTTGCTGAAGCCTACCAGCGTTATGGCAAGGCTGCCGGGGAAATGTCCGTGTGCCGACTGATTGAGGAAGATGCCGGAGTGAGTTTACGCGTTGCAGGAAACTGGGTTGCACCTTGGGAAGTTGCCCAGCCAGGCAGCTAACCGGAGCGTGAGAATTATCACCCCCTTGCGAAGGGTGCTAAGTGGAGTAAGATTAGGCAACTAAAAACTACAAAACGGGGGAAAACGACAATGAAAACGGGAGAAAACGACAATGAGTGACAATGAACATAAACTGATTGGTTCGCTGAAGCAGCAGTTGGCTGACAAGGTGATGGGACGCCGCGACTTCCTGCGTTATGCAACGCTTCTCGGCATGGCCGCACCTATGGCATACATGTGGGCCGGCAAAATCGCTGGCGGCGACATGATTTCCCAGGCGCGCGCCGATGACATGCCGATGGGCGGTATCGTGAGGATTGCCCAGCGCGTTCCCAAGATCGATAACCCGCACACTTTCTCGTGGGTCTATGACTCAAACATCGCCCGCCAGGTTTGCGGCTACCTGACCCGCACCGGCAGAGACAACGTCACGCGCCCGCATCTCGCGGCCAAGTGGGAAGCTTCCGAGGATCTTAAGACCTGGACCTTCACCATGGCAGACGAAAGCTGGCAGGCCGGTCGTGGCGGTGCCTTTACTGCTGACCACGCCGCCTGGAACTTCAAGCATTGCCTAGATCCAAAAGTCGGCTCTTCAGTAATTGGCCTGATGAAAGGCTATATGCTGAAGGACGTTGATACCGGCAAGAAGGACGACAAGGGCAACGCGGTGATGACCACCGAATTGTGGGATGCCAATGCCATCGAGGTGAAGGATGCCAAAACCCTGATCCTACATTTGGCCCAGCCCCAAGTCGCGGTGCCGGAGCACTTGTTCCACTATCCTTTCTTGATGCTTGATCCTGCTGAAAAGGGTGTCTTTGGCGTCGGCTCCAATGGCACAGGATCATTTGAGCTTGCTGAACTTGAAGTTGGCCGCAAGGCTGTTCTCAAGCGCATCAAGGACAAGCCCGGTTTTGTCGATGAAATCCACTTCGTCGATTTGGGCGATAATCCTTCAGCTGTTGCGGCAGCCCTTGCATCCAAGCAGGTTGACGGCATCTATCAGGGCAATGTCGAACAAGTCGACATCTACAAAGCGATGGACCACGTGAACATCCATGATGTAGTCACTGCCCAAACAGCTGTTGCCCGCATGCGCAGTGACTCGAAGCCGTTTGACAATCCAGCAGTCCGCAAGGCGGTGCGCATGGCAACAGACTCGGAAAAGACCCTGCAGATTGCCCATAAGGGCGTAGGCTCGGCAGCGGAACACCACCATGTGGCACCAGTCCATCCAGACTACTTCAAATCGGAGCCAATGAAGCGCGATGTTGAAGGCGCCAAGAAGGTTCTAGCGGACGCTGGCTTCAAGGAGGGCATCGACATTGAAATCAACTGCAAGCCTGATCCATCATGGGAGCAAGCCGCAGTAGAAGCCATGGCCGAACAATGGAAGGAAGCGGGCATCCGCGCCAAGATCAACGTGCTGCCCTCCAACAAGTTCTGGGAAGTCTGGGACAAGGTTCCGTTCGGTTTCACCGAATGGACACACCGTCCACTTGGCTTCATGGTGTTGGCTCTTGCTTATCGCACCGGTGTGCCTTGGAACGAAAGTGCATATTCCAACAAGGAGTTTGACGACTTGTTGACCAAGGCCGAAGGCACGATTGACGTCAAGGCGCGCTCGGAAATTCTGGGCAAGCTCGAGAAGATCATGCAGGCAGATGGACCGATTGCCCAGCCATTGTGGCGCTCAGTTTACGCAGCCTATGACAAACGAGTCAAAGGTTTCGAAATCCATCCGACGCTGTATATTTTTGGTGAGACAATAGCGATCGATAAGGCCTAGGCTTGTAGCTCGGTCTAGGTCAGTAGTCCCCGTGGAGCGATCCGCGGGGGCTATGTAGTCTCCATTTGAGGGAATTCATGTTCGTTCTCGCTGCACGCAGGCTTGCGTCGATGATTCTGATTATGTTTGTACTCTCGGTGCTGCTTTTTGTATTCTTTGAAGGCGACAAGCTAAATCTGGCGGCCCGAGTGCTTGGCCAGTATTCCACCATGGAAGGGCGCCTGCAGTGGCTGGAAGACAACGGCTATAATCGCGCGCTGGTCACCCGATACTTCAGCTGGCTGTTTGGTTTCTTCACCGGCGACTGGAAAGAATCCGCCCAGTTCAGTGCTCCGGTCTATGACTTTCTTTTGCCCCGCCTGAAAAATACGGCAATCCTTGGGGCCTGTGTCTTCGTTATTACGGTTGGCATTTCGCTTGTGCTTGGCGTTCTCTCCGGCATTTCCGAAGCAAGTTTACGAGACCGTAGTATTACTGTTCTGTCGGTGCTCACCACTTCGATACCAGAATTTGCCTCCGCAACGTTCCTCGTCGCAATTTTCGTTTATTGGCTTGATTGGTTGCCCGGATCATCATCCTTCTCCAGCGGCTTTTCCTGGTCCGAGTTGATCCTGCCCATCGCCACGCTGGTGATCTATAATTTCGGTTATTACACCCGCATGACCAGGGCCTCGATGGCCGATGTGATGAATTCGCAATATGTGCGGACTGCCGTTCTCAAGGGGCTGCCCCATGGCCAGGTCATCATGCGCCACGCCCTGCGCAATGCGCTCATTGCGCCATTTACGGTGATGATCCTGCAGCTCAACTATTTGCTATCCGGCGTCGTGGTGACCGAAGTATTCTTCGCCTATGACGGTTACGGCAAGGCACTTTATGATGCGGCTATGTTTGGAGATGTTTACTTGATCTTGGCCGGTGCCATGATTGCCGTTGTCGTTGCCGTTGTGTCGCAATTCATTTCCGACATTGGCTACACCTACTTAAATCCACGCATCAGGTTCGCATGAGGGCAACGAGATGACTGATACAATATTGTCAGCACCGCGCCCAAGCCGCCTCAGCAAGATGGTGAAATCGGTGGGCTTGTTGCGGGAATCCCGCGTCGGCATGATCGGCGCTTTTCTAGTGCTGTTCTGGATCTTCATTGCGATCTTTGCCGATTTTCTGGGGCTTCGTGATCCACTCGCCCAGTCGGCACCGGATCTCCTGAAGCCTGTACTGTCGCCCAGCCCCGACGGCGGCACTTATTGGCTCGGTACTGATGATAAAGGCAGGGATATTCTCGCGCGCCTGTTCTTCGGTTCGCGCCTTGTCTTGTTCTGGTCAGGATTTGCCACTATCATAGCCTACCTTGTCGGCATGCTGATGGGTGTGGCGGCTGGCTATCGAGGCGGCTGGTGGGACGAAGTTATCTCCTTCATCGGTAATGTCTTCCTCGCCTTCCCGCAAATGGTTCTCTACATCGTCATTCTCTCGCAACTTGGTCCGGACTCGCCCATGGGCCAATGGCTCGGTGCCCATGGTTTCGATTCTACCTGGGTCAAGGGGCTAACCATCGTGCTGGCCGTAATGTTTGCCACCGCGCCGCAGGTTGCCCGCATCGTGCGCGGCATTGTGCTTGACCTTAAGACCCGCGATTATGTAGCGGCAGCAGAAGTGCGCGGTGAATCTCCGCTCTTCATCATGATTGTTGAACTTCTGCCAAATGCGCGCGGACCTTTGATCGTCGATGCCTGTCTGCGGCTGGGCTATGTCACCATCGCCATCGCGGCCCTTGGCTTTCTTGGCCTCGGCCTACCGCCGCCCGACCCTGATTGGGGCAAGATGATTTCCGAAGTACGGGGCTTTGGTGCCATGGCGTCAAACGCCATGATCTGGCCGGCTCTTGCAATTTCGTCGCTGGTTCTTGGCCTCAATCTACTGGCGGATGGCCTCCGCGAAGTTTCATTGAGGGATTGAGCAATGGTCACCCCGGTTCTCGAATGCAAGAACGTCTCGATCTCCTACTATACCCGAGCAGGCGAAGTGCCTGCCGTTTATGATTTCAACCTCACGGTCAATCCCGGCGAGGCCGTTGGCATTGTGGGTGAGTCCGGCTGCGGCAAGTCAACGGTGGCGCTCGCCATCATGCAGTACATGGGCAAGAACGGTGCTATAACAGGTGGTGAGATCAAATTCATGGGGCGTGATATGCGCAGCATGGATCAAGAGGAGCTCCGCAAAATTCGTGGCTCACAGATTTCCATGGTCTATCAGGAACCCATGGCGTCTCTGAACCCTTCCATGCGGATCCGCGACCAACTCATTGAGGTTCCCATGGTGCATGAGGGCATTGATGCAGCGGCAGCCGAACTGCGCGCAATTGAGCTCCTTGATGCGGTGCGCCTGCCCGACCCGCAGCGCATCCTGAATTCCTATCCGCACCAGCTTTCCGGCGGCCAACAGCAACGCGCGGTCATTGCCATGGCTTTGCTGTCAAAGCCAAAATTGCTTCTGCTTGATGAACCAACAACCGCGTTGGACGTGACTGTTGAAGCCGGTGTCATTGAACTTATCAAAGAAATCGCCAAGCGTTTCGGCACTTCCATGATTTATATTTCCCACAATTTGGGCCTGATCCTTGAAACCTGCGACCGCATCTGCGTCATGTATTCCGGCCAATCGGTTGAGTTGGGTTCGGTAAAACAGGTTTTCGACGAGATGCGCCACCCCTATACGCGGGGCCTATTCCAGTCAATTCCGCTGCCGGGCACCGACCGATTCGCCCATCCTCTTGTTCCCATTCGTGGCCAATTGCCCCTGCCAAGGGATAGGCCAACCGGATGCACCTTTGGTCCCCGCTGTGATTTTTTCAAGCAAGGCGTGTGTGATCCCGCCCAGCACATGCAAGGCGTCAAAGGCAAAACAGGTCACGAAGTGCGCTGCGCGCGCTATGCCGAAATTGACTGGTCCAGCCATGCGCCCAAAGGCATCCAAAGCGAACCCATGCAGCCCGGCAAAGTGGTGCTGCAGGTCAAGAACATGCAGAAATACTATGAGATTCATGACAGTTCCCTTGCCGCCATTTTTTACGGAAAGCCGCCGCGTCTTGTAAAAGCCAACGAGAAACTGGATTTCGAAGCCCGCGAAGCTGAAACTGTTGCCATCGTGGGTGAATCAGGTTGCGGAAAATCCACGTTTGCCAAGGTTCTCATGGGATTGGAAATAGCATCCGGCGGAGAGGTGATCGTGAATGGCATTGAAGTTGGCCAGTTGCCGGTGAAAAAGCGGCCCACCGGTTTGATTTCCAGTTTGCAGATCGTTTTCCAGAATCCATTTGAAACTCTTAACCCCAGTCATTCCGTGGGCTCACAGATTGGCCGCGCATTGAAAAAATTTGGTGTGGCCAAGACACCGGAAGAGATCGAGCGCAAAACCTTTGAGTTGCTTGACCTTGTCAAGCTGCCACGTGAGTTCGCCAACCGCAAACCGCGCCAGCTCTCCGGCGGCCAAAAGCAGCGCATCGGCATCGCTCGCGCCTTTGGCGGCAATGCCACACTGGTGGTAGCTGATGAGCCGGTCTCCGCTCTCGACGTTTCAGTGCAGGCGGCGGTAACAGGACTGCTCACTGATATCCAGCGTGAAAAACGCACCACAATGGTGTTCATCAGCCATGATCTTTCGGTGGTGCGCTATCTGGCTGACCGCATCGTGGTTATGTATTTGGGCCGCATCATGGAACAGGGAACCACCGAACAGGTGTTCTCGCCCCCCTATCACCCCTACACCGAAGCGCTTCTCTCTGCTGTGCCAATTGCCGATACTTCGGTTAAGAAAAAGCACATTGTATTGAAGGGTGAATTGCCTTCGCCGATGAACCCACCACCGGGCTGCCCGTTCCAAACGCGCTGCCCGCGCAAATTTGGTGCAATCTGCGAAACCGAATTGCCGCCAGTCCAAGAGGTGGAATCCGGTCATAAGATCATGTGCCATCTCCCGGCCGATGAGCTGCGCGCCATGGACCCCGTATTTCACAAGGTCAGCAAGGCAGCAGCTAGGAATGTAGCGATAACGGATGAAGACAGAACGCCAGTCCCCAAGAAGCTTGTGATGAAAATGCCCGCAGCCAATAAGCCGACAGCAAAAAAACCTGCAACAAAAAAGCTGGCGTCAAAGAAAACTCATCGTTGAGAGATCGAGGGGCGGATCTCAATCTCGCGTAGAAGCTTGCGTCGCATGGCTTCTGCGAAGTCTACATAGTCATTTGCCGAAATCGCAAAACTACCGTCGCCAATTCGAACTGAGTCTCGGTAATACGACAAAATATCCGGATCCTCGTTTGTTATGGCAAGGCCGTTGATGGTAACCCCTAACGCATACGCCATGGCGCGTGCCTGCGGCAGAAGCACCACGTACTCCCGTGCCGCCGTCTCGCGCCCATCGCCAGAGACGTCGACAACCTCGCGGCGCGCCCTGAATCCGCTGCTGTCAACGGACCGTAAGGCCGCGGCAATGCCTTCGCCAATCCCGGTGGCACCGTTCTGGTTGCGCGGGAAAGTTTCGACCACGCGAGCGAAAGCCTCTGCGTCATCGTCCAACGTGAGAGTGAACCAGCCAGTTCGGTCCTTGGGAGATTGATGGTCAGCCCAAACCAAAAGCATAACCGCGATGCACCCCTCAGGGCCGGACTTTATGGCTTCGCGGACGACGGGATCGCGAAATCCCGCAGCGATACCGGCAAGCTGGAGGGCAAATTCGCGGTCATCCACGCTCCCTGACGCATCGACCGCCAGCACAAGGGCAAGATCGACAAGCCGCCCTTCCGCTCGAAGGTCTCTGGAAAGACTCGCAAGACAGCAGAGAACTGCAGGCCAAAAGACTGCCAGGTTGATCATTTTGCCACGACCTCGAATATATCGAAGAAACCGCCAGATGTCCGCTACTTAAAAGTCTTTAGCCTGGGATGACATCTTTTCACTCTATCCGTGAGTTCGTTTCCTATTGCGGGGATTTGTGCGGGTGATAGGCTCTTTCCAGCCGGCGCCCAAGCCTGCCCGGCCAGTGTGCGGCGACCGTCATGATTTGAGAAATAACAGTGAGGAAAAATCTCAGTGTCCGGCAAAGCTATAGCTCGTCATGAATTTTTGCGTTGCACCACGCTGCACAGCATGACCGCCCTTGCCGCATGCAACTGGGCCGGGCGACGCTCTTGTGTTTGCACCGGGGCAAGCCCGCGGCGGGAGCTGAACCAGAAACAATTTTGTCGAGAGGGGCTGCCGACCGATCAGGCGCTCTTCGGCAAACTCGAGAGCTTTGCCGTATGAGCTTGCGCCAAGGGGCAACCCGCCGCCGAAGGGCCGAAGACATTTTTCAAAAGACATGGCGGCAGCTCGTCAATCCCTTTCCCGGGTCACGTCTAATCTCCGACGACGAAGTAGAATCCATTTATCTTGCAGCCCTTGATATCCTTGAGCGCATCGGTATTCGCTGTCAGGTTGGGGAGGCTCTCGATGTCTTGGTTCGCTTTGGTGCCATCGTCGATGCGGGCGATGGCCGGGTGCGACTAGGGCGAGAGATTGTCGAGGCCGCCCTCACAACGATCCCCAAGGAGATTATGCTGATGCCACGTAATCCTGACCATGCCGTGAGGCTTGGGGGAGAATACCTGACGACGGCTGCTGTTCTGGGACCGCCAAATTGCACTGATCTCACTCGCGGGCGGCGTTCCGGAACGCTCGCCGACCTGGGCGAGCTCCTGAAACTCACCCAGCATTTCAATGCCATGCAGATGAATGGTTGGCCCGTTGAGCCACTCGACATCGAGGTGCGCTACCGGCATCTCAACGCAGCTCTTGCAATGCTGACACTCACCGACAAAGTGCCTTATGTTTTTTGCCAAAGCCGTCAGCGTATTGAAGACGTGCTGAACCTGTGCGCGATTGCACGAGGCGAGACGCTTGATGAATTTGCCCAGCGGCCAGGCGCATTCTCCATCATCAATACCAACACGCCGCTGCAATATGACGTGCCGATGACCGTTGGCGTCATGGACATGGCGAAATATGGCCAACCCACGCTGCTCACGCCATTTGTCATGGCAGGGGCATCAACACCGGCCACGATTGCCAGTGCGATGGCGCTCAATACGGCAGAGGTCCTGTTTGGAGCAACCCTCGCTCAACTCGTGCGCCCCGGCGCTCCTGTGCTCTATGGTTGCGCTGTCATGAATGTCGATATGAAAACCGGCGCTCCAGCCTATGGGCTGGCCGACATGCACCGCTGTACCATCATTGGCGGGCAGATGGCACGGCGCTGTGGCATGCCAATGCGCGCCTCAAATTTCAGCGCCTCAAATATTCCCGATTTCGCCTCGGGCTATGAGTCTGCCAATTCAGTTTTTGCCGCCATGACCAGTGGCGCAAACCTACTGATGCATGCTGCGGGTTGGGTTGAGGGCGGGCTTTGCACGTCCTATGAGAAATTCGTGCTCGATTGCGAGATTGTCCAATCCATGATGCAAATGTTGGAGCCGGTGCAAATAGATGCCGAGGTCATGGCCCTCGATGAGATTGCAAGCGTGGGTCCCGGTGGGCATTTTTTCGGTACCGAACGCACCATTGCCACTTTTGAAACCGCCTTTTATCGCCCGCTGGTGTCAACCACGCAGAATTATGGCGCGTGGATGGAAGCGGGCGGCAAAACAGCAACCGAGCGCGCCACTGCCATCTGGCAGGAGGTGCTCAAAACCTATTCCGAACCAGCCATGGACCCCAGCATTGGCGAAGCTCTCACAGCGTTTGTGGCCAAGCGCCGCGAGCAGGGCGGCGCACCCATCGATTGAGGCAGATGATGTCAAACTCGTTTCCAGCTCTCTTCAAACCCCTGCAGATTCGCCACAAGTCGCTGCGCAACCGCATCGTTTTCGGATCGCACACGGCAAATATGTCTGACATGGGCCTGCCCGGCGAACGGCACCGCGGCTATTATGAGGAACGTGCCAGAGGCGGAGCAGGCATGATCGTTGTTGAACCCGTTCCAGTGCATCGCACGGCCGTGCTCACGCGCGGAAATTTTCGTCATTCGACCGATGAGATCATCCCGCATTTCCGCAAAATTACCGATGCGGTACACGCCCATGGCGCTGTGATCTGCCACCAACTTTACCACGTTGGCCAGCACGGCGATTTCGATAATTCCTATGAGCCAAGCTGGTCACCTTCGGGCTTGCCGTCCTTCCACGACTCCGACGGCAGCCATGCTATGACAGAGAGCGAGATCGAAGAGATCATTGATGGCTTCGTGCAGGCGGCACGGCGCGCGAAAGAGTCGGGCTTTGACGGCATCGAACTCTTCGCCGCCTACAATGCCATCATCGATCAGTTCTGGTTACCTTTCAACAACCGCAGGGATGACAAGTGGGGTGGTAGTTTCGAAAATCGCATGCGTTTCTCGCGCACCATCATGGAACGTGTCCGTGCGATGGTTGGTGAAGATTTCATCATCGGTCTTGCCGTGAACATGGATCCCGGTGTCAAGGTTTCGCAAACGATAAAACAGTTGCAGGAAATCATTGCCTGGCACGACGAACGCCAGCTCATGGATTACGTGACTTGCGGCACGGGTAGCTATTTTTCATTCGGTGGCATCATTCCCAATGTCTTCTTCGCCGACAAGCTTGGTGCACCCCATGCCGAGGCGCTGAAGCAGGTGGTGAAGTACGCCAAGGTTCAGTGTGAGGCCCATGTGCGCACGCCTGAGAACGCTAACTATGTCATAGCCTCCGGTCAGGCCGACATGGTGTCGATTGTCCGTGGCCAGATCGCCGATCCACATCTCGCCAACAAAGCCAAGGACGGAAGAGCGGAGGATATCCGCCCATGCCTCTCTTGCAATCAGATGTGCTGGGGCAGGCGGTCACGGGATTACTGGATTTCCTGCCTCATTAATCCGAGTGCGGGCCGCGAATTCGAATGGGGCGGGGACCGTTTCACGCCGGCAACAAAACCGAAAAAGGTTCTGGTCATTGGTGGTGGTGTTGCAGGTCTTGAGACCGCTCGTGTTGCTGCTGAACGCGGACATCAAGTGACGATTGCTGAAGCCTCCGACAAATTGGGCGGGCAGTTCCGATTGGCGGGATTGCAGCCGCGGCGACACCAGATCATCGATTATCTGGATTGGTTTGAGCGGCAGCTGAGGCGATTGCAAGTAAAGGTTCTCCTCAACAGACCGCTTGATGCGAAAGAGGTCAATTCTTTTGGAGCTGACGAAGTCATCATTGCAACCGGTTCACTGCCTGATGGAAAGGCCTTCCAGCGCGCCATGCCGGAATGCGAATCCCTTCCCGGCATTGAAAGCGGCAATGCCTGGAGCGCGGAAGATGTGATGGGTCGTGCTGCGCGTCTTGGCAAGCGCGTCATACTTCTCGATGAAACGGCAAACTGGAAAGGGGCTGGCACCGCGCTTTACATGGCGGAGGCTGGCCATGAGGTGACAATCGTCACCGGTGCACCAGCCGTCATGGCCGAAATGGCGCGCACAAATGTCGATCCGCAGCTGCGTACCCGGCTGCGCGAGCTTGGTGTGCGTATGGTGACAGAAGCCACGATGCTGCAATGGCACGGCGATGGTGCAACCATTCAGCCTTTCGGCGGAAGCCCTGAGAAGATCAAGGCGGATTCTCTTGTGGTTGCTGCAACCAATGTTTCAGAACATGCCCTTTCAGATGAACTGGGTGCACCATCCATTGGTGATGCCACCGCAGCACGCAATGCCGCCATGGCGATCTACGAGAGCCGGAAGCTGGCGATGAATCTGTGATTTAGGACAAAGAGAGGCGAAATGACTGATATACTGAAACTCTCGCCTGCCAAGGCTCTCAACCTTATCTTCAAGGCACTCACGGGAGCTGGGACGTCACCGGAGAACGCGCGTTATTTTGCCGATGCGATTCTTGATACTGAGCTTTCAGGTCTGGAGGGCCATGGCTTCTACTGGCTGCAATATTATTGTGAACACGTGAGAAGCGGCAAAGTGCTGGGCAGCGTGAAGCCAGCCATCAAGAAAATCTCACCCGTCGCTTTTCGTATTGATGCGAAAGGCGGTTTTGCCCACCCCGCCATCGAGAAGGGTTTCGCCAAATTGATACCCGCAGCAAGGAAAAACGGCATTGCCGCCATGTCCGTGCATAATTCTTACAACGCGGCAACGCTTGGATATCATACCGGCTATCTAGCCCGTCATGGGCTTGTGTCTTTCGGTTTTACCAATTCAACGCCCGCAATATCTCCGATAGGCGGGCACACGCCCGTGATCGGTACTAATCCCATGTCCTTCGCCGTGCCCGGCAAGAAAGGCAAGATCGCCTTCCTCATCGACCAGTCCTCCTCTGCCATTGCGTGGACAGCTGTTAAGCTGGCAGCAGATGAGCACCGTGCCATTCCACTGGGATGGGCTCTTGACAAGGCTGGGCAACCCACAACCGATCCCGAACAAGGGCTCGCGGGCTCCATTGCACCAGCCGGTGGTTACAAGGGCTTCGGGCAAGGGCTCATTGTGGAAGTAATGTGCGCAGCCCTGGCGGGAGCCAATCGCGGCCCACAGATGGGCTCGTTCATGGATAATGACGGCAGGCCCATTGGTTGCGGACAATTCTTCATCGCGCTCGAACCGAAAGTGTTTTCGGGTGGCCTGTTCGGTAAACAGGTTGCAGCCCTAACCAGGTCCATTGTTTCGCAGGAAGGCGCTCGCATGCCAAATACAAGACGTGTGGAAAGCCAGAAACGCTTGAAACGAGAAGGCCTTTCGATTGAGCGATCACTCTATGAAAAACTGATGCAATTCGGGTCGTGGGAACGAGATATTGGTTGCGATTAGCAAATAGGTGCTATGTCGGTTCCTGGCCCACCTGAGAAGTGACGGATAGCATTGTTGATTTCTGCTTGTGGAGGCTGAACGGACGTTTCGTGATCAACGGCGTTTGCCGAACTCCAGCTCCCGCATATTCACGGCTTTTCCAATTGAGAAGTGAGGAGGGGTCGGGCTATAAAGAGCGTGTGCAGTAACGACCCGTTCCGTGTGCGCTACGTGCAGTGAACCGAGGAAAATAGGCTCGATGACCGCGAAAACACAGTTTTCTGCGCATAGATTTTGCTGTGCGCCCTTGATGGATAGGAATTACAATACAAAGAAATCAATGGCTTAGAAGCCGTCGTGTGCGCAACGTGTGCAGTAAGAGACAGTGTGTTGCGTGAAGTTGCGGGAATATCTTCCATGAAGGTCTGTCACGTTGACGAGAATGCTCTGCGTTAAATCTCATCGTCTTCTGAAAAGAGCTTGAGGTTTATCACTTCATCGGAAATTGCCGTGCTCTCGAATTGGCGACTCTCGATTTCAACGAGTTTTTGAAGGACATTTGCAATTCGATTGAACTGATCATCACCGTTCTACTTGGCTTGTGGCCCAAACACTGATTGGAGAGTTACCAGCCTGCAATAGCCCTCATAGACCTCTGCTTTCTTAGTAAGGTATCGTCAGAGTGCGTGAGTTCTCTGATGAGGACCGGGGGCAGCTCCTCAGCTAGCCGTGGCCGCGACAGTCTTTTGCTTTGGCAGGCAGGCTGCCGGTCGCCTCGGGGCCCTCAGACCAAATATGCAACAGGTGCAGGGCCGCATAGCCGGGTCCACAAGGACGGCCGCCATTTGGGCGTGATTCACTCCCTGTAAACCAAGCCGTTGAAAAAACGCGACCAAGTTCTGCACGGCTTTAGAACTTCGAAATGAAGAAAGGTTAGGTCGAGTTGCTTGGGCAAATTGTCAATCAGCATTGAACATTGACCCGGTATAGGCATCCAAAAATGACCCACTATTCGGGGTAGTTGGGAGAGCGCCCGGAGGCGATACGCGGAGCCGTTTGGCGTAGCGCGAGCCGCATCGACGGAGGGCGCCCTGGA
>SXGT01936123.1_pt1 | contig 17724 bp, 8 predicted proteins | sample 3176221 | NCBI WGS metagenome assembly SXGT01 (sample SAMN11356862, study PRJNA531348) | freshwater metagenome | isolation source: freshwater sample F1-120 | place: China: Fuxian Lake, Yuxi | collected 2017-12-25
ACGAGCGCGGCGACGAATGCGGTGACGGTCACCCTCACGGGCGGCACCACCATCACGATCGCCAGCGGTCAGACGACGGGCACGGCAACGATCGCGGCGCCGACGGACGATGCCTACATTGACGCCGGCACGACCTCGAACAGCATCACGGCGGTGTCGGGTGGGACGACCTTCGAGAGCCTGGCGTTCAGCACGGCGGCAGCGAGCACCACGGTGCCGGACGACATCGATGTCACCACGGTGAGCCTGTCGGCGACGCCGACGGTGACCGAGGGCGGGTCGATCACATACACGGCGAGCCTGACCAACGCGGCGACGAACGCGGTGACGGTCACGCTGAGCGGTGGCGCGACGATCACGATCGCGAGCGGCCAGACGACGGGCACGGCGACGGTGGCAGCGCCGACGGACGACGCCTACATCGACGCGAGCACGGTGTCGCAGAGCATCGCTTCCGTAGCGGGCGGGACGACCTTCGAGAGCCTGGCGTTCAGCACGACGGCAGCGTCGACCACGGTGCCGGACGACATCGATGTCACCACGGTGAGCCTGAGCGCGACGCCGACGGTGACCGAGGGCGGGTCGATCACGTACACGGCGAGCCTGACCAACGCGGCGACGAACGCGGTCACCGTCACCCTTACGGGCGGCACGACGATCACCATCGCGAGCGGTGCGACGACCGGGACGGCGACGATCGCCGCGTCGGACGACGCCTACACCGGCACGACGACGACCAACCGCAGCATCACCGGCACTTCCGGCGGGACGACCTTCGAGAGCCTGGCGTTCAGCACGGCGGCGGCGACGACGACGGTGCCCAGTGACGTGGACGTGACGACGGTGAGCCTGTCGGCGACGCCGACGGTGACCGAGGGTGGGTCGATCACGTACACGGCGAGCCTGACGAACGCGGCGACGAATGCGGTCACCGTCACCCTGACGGGGGGCACGACGATCACGATCGCCTCGGGGCAGACCACGGGAACGGCGACGATTGCCGCGCCGACGGACGACACCTACATCGACGCGGGCACCACGACGCGCAGCATCGCGGCGGTGACGGGCGGGACGACGTTCGAGAGCCTGACCTTCAGCACGGCGGCTGCCTCGACGACGGTGCCGGACGACATCGACGTGACGACGGTGAGCCTGTCGGCGACGCCGACGGTGACCGAGGGCGGGTCGATCACGTACACGGCCAGCCTGACGAGCGCGGCGACGAATGCGGTGACGGTCACCCTCACGGGCGGCACCACCATCACGATCGCCAGCGGTCAGACGACGGGCACGGCAACGATCGCGGCGCCGACGGACGATGCCTACATTGATGCGGGCACCACGACGCGCAGCATCACGGGGATCGCGGGCGGGACGACGTTCGAGAGCCTGACCTTCAGCACCGCTGCCGCAAGCACCACGGTGCCGGACGACATCGACGTGACGACGGTGAGCCTGTCGGCGACGCCGACGGTGACCGAGGGCGGGTCGATCACGTACACGGCGAGCCTGACCAACGCCGCGACGAATGCGGTCACCGTCACCCTGTCGGGCGGGGCGACGATCACCATCGCGAGCGGTGCGACGACCGGCACGGCGACGGTCGCCGCCTCGGACGACGCATACACCGGCACGACGACGACGACGCGCAGCATCACGGGTACAACCGGTGGGACGACCTTCGAAAGCCTGGCGTTCAGCACGGCGGCAGCTACGACGACGGTGCCGAGCGACGTGGACGTGACCACGGTCGGCCTGAGTTCGACGCCGACGGTGACCGAGGGCGGCACGATCACCTACACCGCGTCGCTGACGAACGCGGCGACGAACGCGGTGACGGTGACCCTCACGGGCGGCACCACAATCACGATCGCCTCCGGCCAGACTACCGGCACGGCGACCATCGCCGCGCCGACGGACGACTTCTATGTCGACGCCGGCACGACCTCGCGCACCATCACCGCGATCACTGGCGGGACGACTTTCGAGAGCCTGACCTTCAGCACTGCCGCAGCCAGCACTTCGGTCGCGGACGACACCGACGTCACCACGGTGAGCCTCTCGGCGACGGCTTCGGTGGCCGAAGGCGGGACGATCACCTACACGGCTTCGTTGACGAACACCGCGACCAGCACGGTGACGGTCACCCTGAGCGGCGGGTCGACGATCACCATCGCCAGCGGCGCGAGCACCGGTACCGCGACGGTCGCCGCGCCGGGCGACGACCCGTACGTCGACGCGGGCACGACCTCGCGCAGCATCACGGGGACCTCCGGCGGGACGACCTTCGAGAGCCTTGCTTTCAGCACGACGACGGCGGCGACCACGGTATCCGACACGACGAACGCCACGACGCTCACGCTGAGCGGCGGGCCGGCAGCCGCGGTGGAGGGCACGACCGCCACCGGCTACACCCTGACGCTGAGCAACATCCCGCAGTCGGCCGTCACCGCGACGCTCACGTACAGCGGGACGGCGACCAACGGCAGCGACTACACCGGCGTCACCACCGTGGTGATCCCGTCCGGCAGCACCACCGCGACCTTCAACATCGCGATCGCGTCCGACACCGTCACCGACGGCCTGGAGCGTATCACCATCGGACTGTCCGGCACGTCCGGCGGCACGTTCGAGTCGCTGGTCACCAGCGGCACCCGCGTGACGACGATCTACGAGGCGCGTGACGACTACGCGTCGGTGGACGAATCCGCGCTGACCACCGGTTCCGGCGGCGGCGTGAAGGTCGTCACCGGCAACGTGCTGTCCAACGACGGCGGCCCGACGCAGTTGAGCAACATTGCCTTCGGCGGCACCACGGTCTCGTTCGCCAGTGCGACGGCGGTGCAGACGATCACCAGCACCTACGGCGTGATCTCTGTCACTGGCAACGGCGCCTATACGTACACGCTGTCATCCGAAGTCGACAACGCCCCGTCGTACACGTTCACCGCGGCGCCGCCGACGAACCAGGGGCTGGCGGTGACAGGCAGCAGCACCGTCAACTACGGCACCGGCGCGGGCATCCAGGGCGGCACCAGCAACACCGAGATCAATACCGGCGAAACGCTCACCATCAACTACGACCGTTCGAACTACCCGAACGGCGTGAGCAACGTGGTGCTCAGCATCGGCTCGGCCACCACCTTCACCTCCGGCGGCACCGGCAGGAACCTGACGTACACGATCTACGCCGCGGACGACACCACCGTGCTGGGGACGATTTCGCAGAGCACCGCGCTGGGCTCGGTGTCGATGGCGGGCTATTCCGGCATCGGCCGGATCACCATCACCAACGGCGGCACCGGCAACCCCCGGGCATACGTGATCGGCGAGGCACATGAATCGCCGACCGACTTCACGGAGTACTTCACCTACACGCCCACCGCGGGCGGCGCGGCCACCCTGCGCGTCACCATCGACGACGACACGCCGGTCGCCATCGACTCGACGGTGAACGTGCCCCAGGTAGACGTGCCCAAGTTCACCATCGGCCTGATCCTCGACGTCTCCGGCAGCATGCGGGAGGAAGTCAAGCAGGTGAACACCGACGGTTCGGTGACGATCTCCGACCGCATCACGCTGGCCAAGGAGGCGCTGGTCGCCCTTGTGCAGGAGTATTTCCGGCAATCCCCGGACGTGCAGATCCGCTTCGAGCGGTTCTCTAGCTCCGCGACCTATGTGGGCACCTACACGACCGAGGCCGCCGCGGTGGCGGCGATCAATGGTTCGGTGGCCGTGGGGGCCACGAACTACTCCGCCGCACTGAACACGATGCGGGACAACTGGACGACGGTGGAACCCAGCCGCCAGAACTACGTCTACTTCGTGTCGGATGGCATTCCTACCGTCGGGAACACGACCGATCCCGCCACCGCGAACTACGACCCGGCCGGTGTGCCGCCGAACGAAAGCTACGTGTCCTGGGCGGCGGCGCAGGGCATCAAGTCGTACGGCGTGGCCATCGGCACCGGCGTCTCCGACGTGTCGCACCTGGACGCGATCCACAACGTCGACTCGCTCGGCGACGGGACGGCGGACGACGCGATCGTGGTGCCGGACCTGAACCAGCTCGCCGCCCAGCTGCTTTCCACGGTGCCGCAGGGTGCGGGCGGCAACGTGGTGTCGACCGGGGTGCAGAACTCGGTGTTCGGCGCGGACGACGGTATCGTCAGCACGATCACGATGAATCTCGACCTGGACAGCAATGGCAGCGCGGAGACGGCGGTGACGTTCACCTACAACCCCGCTGGCGCCGGCACGATCACCGCGAGCACCGCGCTCACCGGGATTCCCGTCACCGGCTCGTCGTTGACGCTGGAGGGGCCGTCCGGCACATCCCCAGGCTCGGTCAAGTACTTCCCGTTCGGCACGCTGGTGTTCGACTTCACCACCGGCGACTACACCTATTTCGCCAACGTCGCGGCGACCGAGGGCACGTCGTTCACGATCAGCGCGGTGATCATCGACAACGACGGCGACACCGCGACCTCGCTGCAGACCGTGACGGTGGTCGACGGCCAGCCGGTGGCGCGGTCCGACACGGACACCATGTTCGGGCGCGAGACGTTCATGGAAGGCAACGTCATCAGCGGGTCGGGCACGGATTCCGGCATTGCGCTGGGCGCTCAGGTGACCCCTTTCACCGTGCAGGGCGCCGGCGTCGACACGATTGTCGACGACGCGGCGGTGTCCTCGATCGTGTTCAAGGGGCAGACCATCAGCCTGCTCGCGGATGTGGCGTCGACGTCGCTCGCGGGGGGCACCTACACCGTGACGGCGTCCACCGGGGTGCTTTCCTGGAGCCACGCGTCGAATGGCAGTTCGCTGATCTTCGACACCAGCGGCTACTACAAGTACACGCCGCCCAGCGCCGACGTGCCGGATCCGGCTACGGCGACTGTGGTGTCGGATGTCAGCTTCTATGCCGCCCCCCCGGCCCTGACGGGCATCACGCTCACCGCCGAGGCTTCGGGTGGCGGCGCGAGCACTGTCACCTACTCGACCACCACGAATCGCGGCGCCGGCGTCACCGGCGGTGCCGGGACGACGCTGGGCGAGACCGAGGCGCTGGTCATCACCTTCGACAGCACCCAGTACCCGGGCGGCGTCAGCAACGTGTCGGTCGACGTCGGCACGGACAGCAACCTTGGCGGCGGCGTCAACCTCAGGTACGAACTGTACAACTCGAGCAATGTGCTGCTTGGCACGGTCACCAGCAACGCGGAAGGCACGGTCTCCCTCGGCGCGACGTCCGGCGTTGCCTACATCCGCGTCGAAGGCACGTCGACCGGCCAGGCCGCCTACGTTCGCGGCATCACGTACTCGTCCAGCGCGACCGCCGCGGTTGACTTCAGCAATGCGCCGGACGCCGCCACGGGCGTCACGCTGGCGGGAATCTCGCAGAATTCGTCCACCACGAACACGACGGCTTCGTACAACCGCGGCAGCGGCGCGGGCGTGACGGGCGGCAGCGACGGCGCGACCATCGACGACCTGGAGTCGCTGGTGGTGACGTTCGACGCGACGCTGTACCCGGATGGCGTGCAGAACGTGAAGTTCACGATCGACGGCGGCAGCAGCAACCTGGGCGCCGGCGATGCCGTGACGTACAAGGTCTACGCCAGGGACGGCAGTTTCCTCGGCCAGTTCAGCAGCAGCACCGAGGACACGACGGTCGCCATGCCGAGCACCTACAGCAACATCGGCTCGGTGGTCATCGAGGCGGCCGATACGGTCGACGCGCGGGTCGAGGCGGTGTCGTTCCAGAAGGTGGTGAACGACGCCGGCGCCGCGGCGGTCGCGCCGGAGGCGATCTCCTACACCATCACCGACAGCGACGGCGACACTTCCACGGCCTCGCTGACCCTTTCCGTGGTGGAGAACAGCTACTACGGCACCGCGTCCGGCGAGACGCTGACCGGGACCGCCGGCAACGACCGGCTGGTGGCCATGGGCGGCGACGACACGCTGAACGGCGGCGCCGGCGATGATGTGCTGGAAGGCGGGGACGGCGTCGACACGCTCGACGGCCAGGCCGGCGACGACACGCTGAGCGGCGGGGCGGGCAACGACGCGCTGACCGGTGGCGCCGGCAAGGACACGTTGCGTGGCAACGACGGCACCGACACGCTGTCCGGCGGTACCGAGGACGACCGCCTCGAAGGCGGCGCCGGCACCGACACCCTGACGGGCGGCACCGGGGCAGATACGCTGTTGGGCGGCGCGGGGAACGACGTGCTCTCCGGCGGCACCGGGTCTGGCGACGACGGTTTCGTCGACGTGTTCCGCTGGGAGCTCGGCGACAAGGGCACCACCGGCACGCCGGCGGTGGATACCGTCACCGACTTCGAGGCCTCGGGCGTCGGCAACGCCGTGGGTTCCGGCGACGACGTCCTCGACCTGCGCGACCTGCTGCAGGGCGACCTGTCCGAGGGCGGCGTCGGCAACCTGACCAGCTACATCCGCTTCGAGCAGTCCGGAGCGGACACCAAGGTGCACATCAGCTCTGGCGGCGGCTTCGCCTCGTTCTACTCGGCGAGCAAGGAAGACCAGACGATCCTGCTGCAGGGCGTGGACCTCACCGCCGGCGGCACCATGACCGACCAGCAGATCATCCAGGACCTGATCAGCAAGGGCAAGCTGATCACCGACTGACGGCCGCGAGGCTGCCGGCGAGCGTGCATCCATGAGCAGACCCCGCTACAACGTTGTCACGGCGACCGAGCACGGCACGTTCATCGTCAACCGCAAGGACATCGGCGTCGGCGAGTTGCTCGCCGCCAACGGGGCCTGCGAACCCGCGGAGATCGTGTTGTTCGGCGCCATCCTGCAGTCGCTCGGCCGCGACGATCCCTTGGTGCTCGACATCGGCGCCAACATCGGCATCCGGTCGGTTTGCCTCGGCGAAATGGCGGGTCCGCGCGGCAAGGTGCATGCGTTCGAGGCACAGCGCATCGTCTTCAACATGCTCGCAGGCAACATCGCGCTGAACAGCCTGGAGAACGTCTGGTGCCACCACCGCGCGGTCGGTGCCGCGGCGGGGCGGATCGCGATACCCCAGTTCGACTACACGCGGCACCTCTCCTTCGGCAGCGTGGAGTTCGGGCCGCGGCAGGTCGAGGAGATCGGGCAGAAGCGGCGCCACGACCCGGCGACGGAGGAGACGGTCGAGGTGGTCAGCATCGACAGCCTCGGCTTTCCGGCGGTGCACTTCATCAAGATCGACGTCGAGGGCATGGAGCTCGATGTGCTGCGCGGGGCCGCGCAGACCATCCGCCGCGACATGCCGGTCATCTACGTCGAGGTGCTGAAGTGTGACCGCCGCGCCATGGCGCGGTGGTTGCTCGACGCCGGCTACCGGCTCTTTCCGAACGAGTACAACTGGCTGTGCCTGCCTCCCGCCTCGAGCGTGGTGGTGCAGGGCGTGGAAGAGATATTCTCCGACGCTGGCCTCTGAAGCCGTGCTAGTGCAGCTTGGGGCTCGCCGTCGCCTCGCCCATCGATGGCGGTGTCAAGGGCGACAAGGTCACCTGCCATTCCGCGGCGATCGCCGTGCGCTGCAGCAACCCCGCGAGAAGGTGCGTCATCCGCTCGTCGAGCCCGATGTCCGCGCCCTGCCCCTGGTCGGGCAGCAGGCTGAGGCTGGTGCGGCCGGCCTGGTCCTGCTTGATGCTGATCTTCGCCAGCAGCACCGGCTCCGCGCCGAGCGGAAGGCGGGTGCCGCCTTCGTAGGCGGTGTCGAAGTCGGCCGTGTTCTGCGCCTCGTGGTGCGCGATCTCCGCCAGCGCCTCCCGCTTCAGCGGGTCGCCCTTGGCGCGGCTGTCGGCGAACATGGTGGCGACGCGGCCCAGCATGGTCCACATCAGCAGGAGGTACCGCCGCGTGATCCAGAAGCGGAACTCGTTGCCGTCCTGCGCCCCCAGGCTGAAGAGGATCCGGTCCTGCAGCGGATCGAAGCTCGCGTTGAGCTGGCGGATGCCGTTCGACACGGCTCAGGCCGCCTTGCGCCAGACCACCTCGATCGCGCACTCGGCGACCGGCGTCAGCGTCTGGTCGGGAAGCTGCTTGCTCACGCCCTCGCGGAAGAAGTCGCGGTGCAGCACCATGCGCTCGAGCTCCAGCCGGCTGCAGAAGCGCTTCGCCAGGTCGACCATGCTGATCGACTTCGGCGACCAGCTCGACGCCTTGGCCAGCGTGAAGGTCCACTTGTGGTCAGGATTGAAGCGGCTGGGCCACTGGCCTTGCTCGTAGAGGTCCTCGTCGGGTACCGTGACGACGAGATGGCCGCGCGGCTTCAGCACCCGGATCCAGTTGGCGATGGCCTCGTCGACGTCGCGCATGTGCTCGAGCGAATGGCTGGCGTGCACGAAGTCGAAGCTCGCGTCCGCGACCGGGGCCAGCAGCTGCGCGTCGCCGTCCTCGAGGTCCCAGGTGCGCACGGATTCCATGCGCGGGAAGATCCCCGCGTACTGCGCGAGCGGGTCGGGCTTGCCGCCGATGTCGAGGCCGCGGCCGACGAAGTAGCGGCTGAGGAAGGCGCCATCGTTGAAGCGGCGCTTCGCCGCCTTGCTCTGTTCCCACATGGTTCAGCTCCTTTTCCCGGCGGGCACGGTGGCCATGCCGCCTGTTGATATCGCGGCCGCTGTCGGCATCGCCGCCGCGGTGCTCGGTCTGGCGAGCTTCCTGTACGCCAACCCGCTGGCGTTCAAGCTCCAGCTCGGGCTGGGCTCGATCCTCTGGGGCGTGCATTTCGGGCTGCTCGGCTCGATGTCGGCGATGCTCACGCAGTTCGCGATCGGGCTGCGCACCTGGTGCACGATCAGCCGGCATGCGGAGCGGCACAGGGCGCTGCTCCTCGTCGCGAGCAGCGCGGTATTCGCAGCGCTGGCCTGGAGCGCGTGGGAGGGCTGGGTGTCGCTGCTGCCGCTGGCGGCGGCGATCAACTCTACGGCGGCGTTCCTGCGCGATTCCAACCGCGGCATGCGGGTGCAGCTGCTGGGATCCTCGGCGCTCTGGATCGCCACCGGGGCGTACTGGCATTCCTGGCCGATGGTGCTGACCGAGTTCATCGTGGTCGCCGCGAACCTGCGGACGATCCACAGGCTTGGCCAGACCACGCCGACAGCGCCGTCCTGACGTTCGCCAGCAGCGCGTCGACGGCACCCAGCGCGGGTTGCCGGAACAGTCGTGCGGAAGGGTACCAAGGGCTGTCATCGCGGCCGACCAGCCAGCGCCAGTCGGTGGCGAAAGGCAGCAGCAGCCAGACCGGCTTGCCGAGCGCGCCGGCGAGGTGCGCCACCGAGGTGTCCACCGAGAGAACGAGATCGAGCTGGACGATCGCGGCGGCGGTGTCGGCGAAGTCATTGAACTCTCGCGCCAGGAGCTCGATCGGCTGGCTGGCGAGGGCGGCCTCGTCGCCGGCGCGCAGGTCTCCCTGCAGGCCGTAGAACGCCACGCCGTCGATGAAGAGCCGCGCGAGCGCCGTCGCCGGCAGCGAGCGGTTGCGGTCGTTGCCGTGCTTCGGATTGCCGGCCCAGACGATGCCCACCCGCGGGCGGTCGCGAGCGCCCAGCCGCGCACGCCACTTGTCCAGGCGCGCCGCCGGGACCTGCAGGTAAGGCGAGCGGGAGGGGATCGTCGCCACGGTGGTGCCGAAGCACAGCGGCATGCTCAGCATCGGCGCGTGCAGGTCGAAGGGCGGCAACGCCTCGCTGCCGCAATAGAAGCCGACGCCGGGGAAGCTCTCGCGCATCAGCTCGCGCAGCGTTTCGGGCAGGGAGGCGATCACCTTCGCGCCGCGCGCTTGCAGCAGGTCGATGTAGCGGACGAACTGGATCGTGTCGCCGAAGCCCTGTTCCGCATGCAGGAAGAAGCTCCTGCCCTCCAGCGGCTCCCGCCCGGTCCATTGCGGCACGTGGAACTCGCGCTTGTGCGGCGCGAACTCCGGCTTCTTCCAGCGCCACTCGTACTGTTTCCAGCCGTCGGCGTAGTTGCCGACGACGAGGTTGATCAGCGCCTCGTTCCAGTGCGCGTCGATGTAGCCCGGCTTGCAGGCCTGCGCCTTGCGGAACAGGTCGAGCGCTTCGTCGTTGCGGTTCATGCCCGCGAGCGCCAGCCCGAGGTTGTTCAGCCCGTCGGCGTAGCGGTCCTTGATCTCGAGGGTGCGGCGGTAGGTGCGCTCGGCCTCGTCGAGTCGGTTCAGGCTGATCAGCGACAGGCCGCGGTTGTTCATAGCGTCGACGTAGTCGGGCTTGATCTCCAGCGCTCGGTCGAAGGTCGCCAGCGCCTCCTCATGGCGGCGCAGCTCGTTCAGCACCACGCCGCGGTTGTTCAGCGCGGAGAGATTGCGGCTGTCGATGGCGAGCGCACGGTCGATCGAATCGGCGGCCAGCTCGTAGCGGCGCAGCGCGAGGAGAGAAACGCCGCGGTTGCCGTGCAGGTTCGGCGAGTCGGGGGCGATGGCGATGGCGCGGTCGTAGAACGCGATCGCCTCTTCATGGCGCTCGGCGCGGCGCAGCGCCCCGGCGAGGTTCGACAGCACCTCGACGCTGCCGGGGCGCCGGTTCGAGGCGCGACGGAACAGCTCGACCGCGAGTTCGGTGCGTTCCTGCTGCATGCGGATGGTGCCGAGGATCATCAGCGCATCCGGGTGGTCCGGCTGCAGTTGAAGAACGCCCTGTGAGATCGCCTCGGCATCGGCGGCGTTGCCGGCGCGCAGCAGTGCGGTTGCCTGGGCGATCGCCTGGTCGAGGCCGATGGCGGGCGGCGCATCGGCCGGTGTCGCGGCGGCGGGCTCTGCCCGGAAGCGCGCCAGCTCGTCCCTGACTTGCGCAATCGCCGTGTCCCAGTTGCCGATCGCAGGCTGCCAGAACAGCCGCGCGGCGGGATACCACGGACTGGTCGCACGGCCGGGCAGCCAGCGCCAGTCGGAAATGAAGGGCAGCAGGACCCACGTCGGCTTGCCCATCGCGGCGGCCAGGTGCGCCACCGACGTGTCGACGGCGACCACCAGGTCGAGCGCCGCGATCGCCGCGGCGGTGTCGGAGAAATCCGCGAGGTCCGGGCCCAGCGAGGACACGTTGCCGAAGGCCGCCAGCCGGGCGGCCTCGCCGTCGCGCAGATCCTTCTGCAGGCTGAAGAAGCGCACGCCTTCGACGCGCAGGATCGCGGCAAAGGCGTCGAGCGCGATCGATCGGTTGACGTCGTTGCGGTGGCTCGCGCTGCCCGTCCAGACCACGCCGACGCGCGGCTGGCCGGGCGGACCGACGCGCGCGGCCCACGCCGGCAGGCGCTCGGGCGGCGGACGGATGTAGGAGCGTGGCGCCGGGATCGTCTCCAGCAGCGTGCCGAAGGCGAGCGGCAGGCTGAGGAGGGGACAGTAGAAATCGGCCGGCGGGAAGGCGTCGGTGCGGTTGAAGATGATCGCGTTCGGAAAGCTCTGGCGCAGCAGCCCGACCACGGGTTCGGGGACGAACAGCAGGACCCGCGCGCCGCGCGCCTCCAGCAGCGGCACGTAGCGCACGAACTGCAGCGTGTCGCCGTAGCCCTGCTCGGCGAGCAGCAGGATGGTCTTACCGGACAAATCCTCGCGACCCTGCCACAGCGGCTGCTTCAGGTCGAGCTTGTGCTGCGCGAATTCGGGCTTCTGCCAGCGCCACTCGTGCTCCGGCCAGCCCTCCGCGAAGCGCCCGAGCCGCAGCAGCGTGAGGCTCCTGTTCCAGTGCGCGTTGACGTAGTCCGGCTTCAGGGCGATGGCCCGCTCGAAGCAGGCCAGCGCCTCGTCGAAGCGGTTCAGCGCGTTGAGGGTGATGCCGCGGTTGTTGATCGCGTCGGTGAACTGCGGCTTCAGCGCCAGCGCGCGGTCGTAGCCCGGCAGCGCCTCGGCGTGGCGGTTGAGCGAATTCAGCACGGTGCTGCGGTTGCTGACCAGCTCGGCGAGGTCCGGCGCGAGCGCGATCGCCGCATCGTAGGCGGCGAGCGCTTCCTCGTTGCGGCCGACGCGGGCGAGCAGTTCCGCCGTGTTCTTGCGGGCGTCGAGGTAGTCCGGGCGGAGCCGCAGCGCCTCGGCATAGCTCGCGAGCGCCTCGTCTGTCCGCTCGAGAGCGGCGAGCGAGACGCCCCGGTTGTTCAGCGCCTCGGGGAACGCCGGGCGCGAGGCGAGCGCGCGCTCGTAGCATTCGAGAGACTCCTGGTGGCGCCCCAGGGCGCCGAGGATCGTCCCGGCGTTGTTCGCCGCGTCATGGTTCCCCGGGTCCCGCGCCATCGCCGCCTGGTAGCTGGCGAGCGCGTCTTCCTGCCGTCCCATCCCCTGCAGCGCCACGCCGCGGCTGACGTGCGCCGTGACCGACGCCGGGTCCAGCGCCAGCATGGCGTCGGCGGTCCTGAGGGCCTCGCCATGCTGCCTTTGCGCCATCAGCACCGCGCACACGTTGCCGAGCGCGGCGATGTTGCGGGGACGCGCGCGCGCCACTTCGCGCAGCAGCGGCAGCGCGTCGCCGGGTCGGCCCTGCTGCAGGTGGACGATGCCGAGGATCTCCGTGGCCTCCACGTCGCCGGGGGACGCCGCAAGGATCCGTTCACTCACCGCCCGCGCCTGCGCGAGTTCCCGTCGCGCAAGGTGCGCGACCGCGGCGTCGATGGCCTTCGGCTTCCCTGCAGCGGCCGGGCGGGCCGTCGGCGAGCCGATGCTTCGCGAGCCTTTCGTCACGGCCGCTTCACCCCCGGACCCGTGACGCCGTCGAAGCCGAGCACGGCGAGCTGGTCGATCTCGGCCTGCGTCGACACGCCTTCGGCATAGAGCCTGAGCCCGATCGCGCTGGCGATGGAGCGCAGGCCGCGCAGGAACGCCTGGTTGCCTTGGTGCGCATCGATGCCCTGCACGAAGCTCGAGTCGACCTTGAGGTACGCGAGACCGAGGTCGTGCAGGCGTCCGATCTGGCCGAACTCGCGGCCGAAGTGCTCGATGCCGACCTGGCAGTCGAAGGCGGCGAGCTCGCGGCAGAGGGACGACAGTTCGTCGAGGTGCAGGAGGGCGCCGCCCTCGGAGACTTCCAGCCACAGCCGCCGCGCGTCGGCGCGATGGCGCGCGACCAGCGCGAGCAGGCTGGCGCGGAACTTCCCGTCCGCCACCGACTGCGGCGACAGGTTGATCACGATCTCGCCGGCGGGGAGCGTGGTCTTCATCATGCCGAATGCGAGTTCCACTGCCAGCAGGTCGAGGTCGGCGGTGAGGCCGAGGCGCTCGGCGACTGGCAGGAAGCGCCCGGCGGGCTGCCATTCCGCGCCTTCTTTGAACTGCAGGCGCAGCGGGCACTCCCAGTGCACGTCGGCGCCGCGCACGTCGAGCAGCGGGAACGGCTCCAGGCGCACCCACTTGCGGTTGATCGCGAGCCTGAGGATCGCGCCCCACTGCTCGGCGCTCATCGGCACCGCGCCGGTGAGCCCGCTGTCCTCGGCGATGCTCGCGCCGCTGGTCCCGCGCGCCTCGGATTCGGCGAGCGCCGCGTCGACGCGCGCGAGCGCCTCGGAGACCGGCACGCCCGGACGGACCGCCAGCGCGCCGATGTGCGCGAAGTGCTGAGGATCCAGGTTGTAGCGTGGCGCCACCTGCAGGAACGCCTGGAGCAAGGCCTCCGCCGCCGCGTCCGCGTCGCGCCGCCCCGGCAGCAGCAGCGCGAAGTCCGCGCCGCCGAGCCGGCCCGCGACCGCGTCCGGATGGCCGGCGGCGGCCTCGGCCTGCGCGGCGACGCCGCGCAGCAGCTCGTCGGTCGCGGCGCGCCCGAGGTCGTGGTTGATCGTGGCGAGGTTCGCCACGCGGGCAAGCGCGAGCACGCCGCCCGGTCCCTCCTCCGAGATGGCCTGCGCGAGGCGGCCGACGAAGTAGCTGCGGTTCGGCAGGTGGGTGACCGGGTCGTAGTTCGCCTCGCGGCGGACGTCCTCCAGCCGGGCCGCCTCGAGCTCGAACATCGACTTCAGGCGGTTCACCATGGTGTTCATCGCGTTGGCGAGCTGCGCGAGTTCGGCCACCTTCGGCACCGGGATGGTGGCGAATCGGCGCTGCGTGATGCCGGCCGCCTGCTCGACGACCGCGTTCAGCGGCGGGATAAGGCGCCGCAGGATCAGCGAGCCGAGGTATCCGGCGATCAGCGCGGCGACGAGCAGGGCGCCCGAGACCTGCGCCGCGCTATTCCACAACGACTCGTACGCGAAGCGCGATTCAGACACCAGCGTGACACTGCCGTACTGCTTCCATCCCTGGCTCACCTGCGCGCTGCCGGGCGGCGCCGCGATCGGCAGCAGCTGCACGAACCATCCCGGCGCGCCGAGCGGGCGGCCGGACGCGGCGCGCTCGACGATGGTCCTGCCCGCGGGACTGGCGACGCGGACCAGCTGGTAGTGGCCGCTGTCGAACATCGCCGCCACCGCCAGTTCGACGCGCACGTCGTCGAGATCGCCCTGCGACAGCGACAGCGCGAGCGAGGTCGCGTTGTCGATGTTCTTCTGCGTCAGCTGCTCGGCGAGGTAGTTGCGCGCCGCATGCAGCGAGGCGACCAGGCTGCCGCAGAGGGCCAGCAGCATGCTGGCGAGGATCGCGGCCCAGAGTTGTCGGGAGAGGGACATGTGGGTTCGCCTAGTCGAAGCCTTCGATGCGGATGCGCTCCAGCGCGTCCGCCCAGCGCGACAGCTGCCCGACGCCGGCGCTGCGCGTGTTGCCCGCCCCCGTCTGGTAGATGCGCTCGCTGTTGAAATTGAACACCGGCAGCAGGTCGGTCCGCCGCGACGCGGGCTGGATCGACGGGTCGAGGTTGTCGAGGATCACCGGCTCGGCGTCCGGCTTCGCGTAGTAGGCGAGCACCATGTGGGCCTGGAACACGGGCCCGCCCGGCGCGTTGAGGCGGGCGCGCACGTAGGTCAGGCGCAGCCGCTCCACCGGGATCCCGACCTGCAGCAGCGTGAAGTACTTGGCGATGGCGAAGTCCTCGCAGTCGCCGGCGCCGCGCGCCAGCGTTTCCATCGGCGTGGCCCAGTAGTCCGACTGACCCCACAGGTCGATGTCGTCGACGAAGCGGATGCGGCCATTGATGAAGTCGTTGATCCGCGCCAGCTGCTCGGCTGCGGGGCGCCTGCGGGAGGACTCGATCAGCTGCAGCCAGCCGGTGAAGCGCTCCTCCGGTGCATCGGGGACGACGCGGCGATACGCCGCGCGCAGTGCTTCAGTGTCGAGCGCGAGCGCGGCGAGCACGCCGGCAAGGGCGAGCGCCAGGACGATCGCGAACTGTCGCGCGGCGGGCATTGCGGTGCGCATGGCGTCGGTGTCGTGAAAAGAGTGCGGCGGGACGCCTGACATAATAGCGATCCGTTCCCGCGATTTGTCGCTAAGTCCCTGACAGGCAATTTTCATATGTTGTCATTCTATCCAGTCCCCGGGACCCGATTCGCGGTACCCTTGTACCCTACGCAGACTCCAATAGCCCTTAATGTCGTTGAGGATTAGCGCGTTGCGTGCTCGTGCGCTCACACTAGCCGGGACTTTCTGCAGCATGGCACTCGCCGGTACCTGCGTGCTCGCGCAAGGCGTGCCGCCGCCGCCAGAGGCTGCCGTGCAGTCGCCGACCGCGACGACCGCCGTGGTCGCTCCGGTCGCGCTTGCCGTTCCGCAAGCGCTGACGATGAAGGAGGCCGTGCGGATCGCGCTCGCGCGCAGCCCCGAGGTGCTCGCCAAGTACCACGCCTTCAAGGCGTCCGAGGGCGAGCTCGAGGCGATCGCCGGCGCGCTGCTGCCGAAGGTGGACGTCATCGCGTCGATCGGCGAACGGCGCCGCAACGATCCGCTGTTCCGCGGCAGTTTCCGCGAGGACAGCCTGACGCTGCAGCTCACGCAACTGCTGTGGGACGGCCTGCAGAGCGTCTACCAGAAGCGCCAGTTCGGCCATGCGCGCATGGTGCGCCTGTTCGAGTTCGTCGATGCATCGGAGCAGATCGCGCTGGAGACCGCGCGCGCGTACTTCGACGTGCTGCGCTACCGGGAACTGGTCTCGCTCGCGGAGGACAACCTCGTCGAGCACCGCGCGGTCTGGCAGCAGATCGAGGCCCGGGTCAACGCCGGCGTCGGCCGTCGAGTCGACCTGCAGCAGGCCACGGGCCGCCTCGCGCTGTCGGAGTCGAACCTGCGCGTCGAGTCCTCGAACCTGTACGACGTCAGCGTCCGCTACCAGCGCATCGTCGGGCATCCGCCGCCGAGGATCATGGACATGCCCGATACGCTGGTCGCCCGCATCCCGGCGACCGTCGCCGAGGTGCTGAAGGACACCGTGCTGATCAATCCGCAGGTGAGGGCGGCGGTGGAGAACGTGAACGCGTCGACCATGGCGCGCGACGCGCGGCGCGCGTCCTACGACCCGAGGGTGCAGTTCCGCATCCGGGAGGACCGCGGCCGCGACCTCAACGGCATCGCCGGATCGACGAACAACTCGACCGCCGAGATCCTGTTCAACTTCAACATCTTCAACGGCTTCTCCGACCGCGGCCGCGTCGACCAGGCGGAATCGCTCCTGGCGTCGGCGCGCGAGCAGCGCGACAAGGCCTGCCGCGATACGCGCCAGACCGTGGCGATCGCGATGAACGACAAGCGCAAGCTGGACGAGCAGCGCGTCCACCTGCGCCAGCACCGGCTGTCGGTGGACCGCGCCCGCGACGCCTATCGACAGCAGTTCGAGATCGGCCAGCGCAGCCTGCTCGACCTGCTCGACACCGAGAACGAGTACTTCCAGGCTCGTCGCGCCGAGGTCAACGCGTCTTTCGATTTCGAGGCGGCGTACGTGCGGGTTCACGCGGGCATCGGGCGCCTGCTGTCGATGTTCGGGCTGGCGCCGATGGACCCGGTGGCCGACAAGGCCACCAAGGGCTGGGGCGCGGGCGAGGAAGCGCCGCAGCACTGCCCGCCCGAGGAAATCGACACCTACCAGGCTGACCGCCTCACGCTCGACGGCCGCGCCGAGGAACTGGTGCGCCGGCGAGTGCGCACCTTGTCGGACCTGGTCGCCGCCCGCACATCCGGGGGTGCGCCTGCCGGCCTGGCGGCCGGGCGGGGCGGGGTGAAGCCGCAGCCTAAGCCGCCGGCGAGCGAAGTGCGCCTGCCGCAGGGACCGGAAGGCGAGGTCGCGCTGGCCCTCAAGGCGTGGTCCGCCGCGTGGGCCGCGAAGGACACCAACACCTTTTTCGGCTCGTACGCGCCGGAGTTCGCGCCGGCGGAAGGCGTGAAGCGCGGCGACTGGGAGATCGCGCGGCTGCGGGCGCTGAAGCGCGCCGGGCCGATCAAGCTGTTCCTGTCCGGCGAGCAGTTCACCGTCGACGATCCCGCGCAGGTCACCGTGCGCTTCCTGCAGCGCTACGCGTCGGCCGCCTACAGCGACGACGTCGAGAAGACGCTGGTGTGGAAGAACGTCGGCGGCCGCTGGTTGATCGTGCGCGAGTCCGCCAGGCCCGCGCCGCCCGAGGCCTTCGGCATCACGCCCGTGGGCGTCCCGGAACCGGCAGCGGCCGCGCCGCCGGCACCCGGCCTCGCGCCCGGGGCGCCGCCCCCGAAGCCCAAGCCGCGGCCGTGAGGCCCGGCATCGCCGGTGGAGGTCCGGCTTTACCGGCAGTGCCTGCTCGGCTAGAATCACGGGCTCTTTTCGGCACCGGTTCAGGCCGGCGCCAGGTCCCCATCGTCTAGAGGCCTAGGAC
>SXGT01743283.1_pt1 | contig 17722 bp, 19 predicted proteins | sample 3176221 | NCBI WGS metagenome assembly SXGT01 (sample SAMN11356862, study PRJNA531348) | freshwater metagenome | isolation source: freshwater sample F1-120 | place: China: Fuxian Lake, Yuxi | collected 2017-12-25
CGCTGGCTCGCGCGACACTCGCCCGACGCACTGCTCGCGCAACTGCTGAGCGAACCAGAACGCGCGCGACGCGGCGAGACAGAACTCGCGGAGGTCGCGCGATGACCCGACCGCGCCTGTTCCTCGCCGATCCGTCGCTGATCGGCCACTCCGGGCACTGTTTCGACTACCTCGCGGCGCTCGCACCCGCCGCGCGCGCCCGCGGCTTCGAGCCGATCTACCTGGGCAACCGCAACGTCACGCCCGAACTGCGCGCGCGGCACGGCGTGCTGCCCGCGTTCACGCACTGGTGCGACGCGCGGTACGGCAGCGCCGAGCGCACCCGCCGGTTGCACGAGAGCGACCTGACCCGCGAGTTGGTTGACAGGAGCCAGCGGTTCGCGGTCACGGCGAACGACGTGTTCCTCATTAACACACTGCGCCACTGGGCGCTCCGCGGCGTGGTCGATTGGCTCGAATCCTGCGCGCCGGGCGCGTGCCCGCGAGCGGCGCTCGTGCTGCACTTCACCGCGTTCCCGAACCCGGCGACCTCCGACGGCACGGTCGAGTTCTACCGGCAGGCGTTCGCGCGGATCGCGCGCAGCCCGGCGCGCGACCGCGTGCGCCTGCTCGCCGATTCCGACGCACTCGTTGAGGAGTACGCCGCGCTCGCGCCCTCGTTACGATTCGATCTCGCGCCGATCCCGCACCTGCGCGAGGCCGAAGACGCGCCGCCGGCGCGTGCGTTCCGTGTCGGCACTGTGGGCGAGGCCCGCGAGAATAAGGGCTTTCACCTGCTCCCACGGCTCGTGTCGCGCGCGGCGGAAGCCGACATGCGCGGCGTCGAATTCCACCTCCACAGCTTCGCGCACGACCCGGACTCCGCGTTCCTGCGCCGCGCCCTCGCCGGCCTGCGGCACCCGATGGTACGGCTCTACCCGGACGAGATGCCGGCCGCCGCGTACCAGCGGTTCCTCGCCTCGCTCGACCTCGTCGTGCTGCCGTACACGCTCGACAACTACCACGCGCAAACGTCCGGCGTGTTCGCGGAAGCGATGGGCGCGGGCAAGCTCGTCGTCGTCCCGCGCGGCAGTTGGATGGCGCGCCAACTCGACGAGTTCGGCGGCGGCGCGACCTTCAACCCCGGCGACGCGGAAGACCTCGCGCGCGTCACCCTCGGCGTGATCGCCGACCACGAGCGGCTGAGCGCCGGGCGCGCGGAGCGCGTGCGCCGGTGGCGCGCGTTCCACAACCCGGAGCGGCTCCTTCAACTGGTGTGCGCGTGAAGCACGACCGCGAACTCACGGTCGGTGTGCCGATCGGCTGCCTGCACGAAACGCACCCGCGTGGGGTGATCCGGATGGCGCGCGCCGTCGCGGAGCGCCTCACCGCGCGTGCCGGGTTGCGCCTCCTCGCGCTCGGTGAGCCGTCGTTCGCGGCCGGCGAACTCGTCTGCGAATGCCGTGATCTTGCGGACTGGCTCGGCGAGTACCCGCTGCGGCGCGAAGAGCGCGCGTCAGCAGAAACGCCGCTGCGCCGCGCGGTCGGCGTCGGCCGCCGGGTGCTGGGCGCGGTCGGTCTGAAGCGGCCGGGCAAGCTCGCGTACCGACTCGCGCGCGGCGCGGTTCGCATGGCGAAGCCCATACCGCCAGCGGTAGTCCCCGCACCCATTGACTTCGTTTCGCCGCGCGAACTCGACGCCGTGCTCTCGTTCGAGTGCTACGACCCGATCTGGCAGTGGCCGCTCGAAAGCTACGGGTGCCGCACAATCGGCGTGTTCCACGACGCGATTCCCCTCCGCATCGACGAGGGGCGCGAGGCCCGGCCCGAAGAGTACCTCCGCGCCGCCGGGCTGATGGCCCTGCGCGCGGGCGTCGTGTCGTGCGACTCTGAGAGCACGCGAACCGATCTCGAAGCGTTCTTCCCGGTCGCGCGCGGGAAGACGCGCGTGATCCACCTGGGCCACGACGCCGACCGGTTCCGCGACGCGACCCCGCGCCGCCCGCGCCGCGGGAAACGGATCGCGAGGATCGGCGACATCGAGCCGCGCAAGAACCAGGCCGGCGTGCTGCGGGCCGCGAAGTACATCGCCGCGGCGCACCCCGGCGAGCGCGTCACGCTCGTGCTGATCGGCCGCCCGCGCACCCCGGACCCGCTCGCGTTCCTCGCGCGCGAGGCCGGCGCGACCGTCAGCATCGAACGCACCGGGTACGTCGACGACGAACTGCTGCCCGCCCTGCTCGCGGCGTGCGACTGCTTCGTGTACCCGTCGCTGTGGGAAGGGTTCGGCATCCCGGTGCTGGAAGCGATGTCCGCGGGCATTCCGGTCGTGTGCTCCGACACGTCGTCGCTGCCGGAGGTCGCCGGACCGCACGCCTTCTACTGCGACCCGCACGAACCGCGTTCCATCGCCCGCGCGGTCAACCGCGCGCTCGCGCTCAGCACGACCGAACGCGCCACACGAACGACTGCGGCGCGTGAATGGGCCGCGCGCTTCACCTGGGACGCGACCGCAGACCGGTTCCACGAACTGCTCGCGGAAGCGGCCGCAACCGCGCGCCGCGCCGCCGCATAACGAGGACGAACCATGCTGAACACCATCGCGCGCGGGTTGAAGAACCTCGTCCGGCTCGCGGGCGACCCGCTGGGCCGCAAGCAGGTTACACGTCAGGCGCACCTCACCCGCGTCGCCACCCACGACCGCGCCGTGTGGCTGCAACAGGTGTTGACCGAGCACGCCGAAGCGACGCACAAGCTCGTCGTGGAACAGGCCGAACGCACCCGCACCGCCGTGGCCGGCGGCGACGAATGGAAGGTGCTCGAACTCGAGACGCTGCTTCGCTTCCTGCGCAAGAAGGAGTACCTGAACGCGATCCGCGCCGGGGAACTGGCCGTACCGGAGTTGCACACACAGCACCCCATCGCCGCGGATTCGATTGATACGATCCACCCGCGCGGCGCGAAGCAGGACAACTCTATCTGCTTGCGCTTCAACCAACACCTGTATCAACTGTTCAATCACAGCCCGCAGTTGAAGCTTCTCGACCTCGGCTGCGCCGGCGGCGGGCTGGTGCGCACGCTCATCGACGATGGCCACTTCGCTGTGGGGCTTGAGGGGAGTGATTACCCGAAGGTGAATCAGTTCGGGGAGTGGGGCACGATCCCGCGCCACTTGTTCACCTGCGATATCACCAGGCCATACACTCTCACGGAACAATCTTCGCAGCAACTGATTCGTTTCGACTGCGTGACCGCCTGGGAAGTGATGGAACACATTCCCGAAGACCGGATCGCCGCGTTAATGGCGAACGTTGATCGCCACCTCGCACCCGACGGGTGGGTTCTGTTTTCCATTGCCACATTCCTCGATCACAGCCCGACGACAGGGGTGGCATGGCACCGCACCGTGAAGCCGCAGGCGTGGTGGGAAGAGACCTTCGCCACGTTCGGTTTCGTGTCGTGCGTGGATCACCCGTTCGGGCCACACGACTGGCTACGCGGGTCCGGGAACGGCCGGTACGACTGGAGACCCGAGGACGGCATGGGGTTCCACATCGCGCTCCGACGCGCGACCGAGGTGCGAGCGTGACCAACATTGTTCAGTGGTGTCTGAGCCGCGCGAACCTGCGCGTGATGCGGCTTTCGAGCTACCGCAAGGTGATGCGCGATCTGCACCGCCCCGCGCCCGGTCCGCGTGAGGCGCTCACCGAAACCGAGACCGACGACCAGTTCGCGCGCGAGGCGACGCTGGCCGAGCCGCTCGCGATCCCGCGCGTGCCCGGTTCGTTCTTCATCAAGGTGAAGGTCGATTACCCCGGCGTGTTCAAGCCGAACCCGGCCGACTATGTGTATCAACCGGTCGCGGACCTGTTCGAGCGGCACCGCGCGGGCATCGACCGCAACGTCAAGATTCTCGCACCGGCGATGGATTGCGAGTCGTTGAATCAACTGCCGACGATGCACGTTAACGATGTAGACCCGCACTGGAACAACGGCATGTTCGAGCGCGACGACGCGCGTGCCGCCTACGCCATGACCGCGCGACTCCGCCCGCGCCGCATCCTCGAAGTGGGCAGCGGGAACTCGACCAAGTTCTTCCGCAAGGCGATCACCGACCACCGCATCAATTGCGAGCTGGTGTGCATCGACCCTCAGCCGCGCGCGGAAATCGATACGGTCGCGGATCGCATCATCTACAAACACGTGAAGGACGTTGACACGCGCGAGTTCGCCGCGCTCCGCGACGGCGATATTCTATTCTGGGACGGGAGCCACATCGCGTTCAACGGCACCGACACAACGCACCTGTACCTCTCTCTGCTCCCGCTCATCACGCGCAACGTCTACGTTCACATACACGACGTGCAACTGCCCAACGAGTACGAGTGCGGGTACAGCGCGCACTATTACAACGAGCAATACCTACTCGCGACCCTGCTCCTCAATTCGACCGAGTGGAAACCGGTGCTGCCGGTCCACTGGCTGCACGGTCGCGGGCGACTGCGCCACGGCGGCGCGTCGTTCTGGATGGCTCGCCGACACCTTCGATGCGCAAGGACGCCATGATTTGCCGCGTGTGTGACGGGACCGATCTTGAGCCGGTGCTCGACCTGGGCGAGCAACCGTGGTGCAACCACTTTCTCAAACCGGAGGAGGCCGGCACCGAGCCGCGCTACCCGCTGCGCCTCTTGTACTGCCGCACGTGTGCGACCGCGCAGCTCGATTACACGGTGAAGAAGGAAGTAATGTTCGGCGATCACACCTATTTATCCGGTGTGACGAAGTCGCTGAGTGCCCACTTCGCCCGCGTCGCCCAAGAAGTCGATTCTCGCGTGATAGGGTCGCGCAAGAGTGTGCTCGACATCGGCTCCAATGATGGCACTCAACTGAAGCACTTTCAGGCACTCGGCTACGACGTGCTCGGTGTGGAATCGAGCACGACCACCGCGGCGCTGGCGAACGCGGCGGGCGTACCGACACTAAACGCATACTTCAACCGCGACACCGCCGCGACCATCGGCCGCACGTTCGATGTCATCAACGCGGCCGGCGTGTTCTTTCATCTTGAGGAACTGCACTCCGTGACCGACGCGGTGCGGGAGTGCCTCGCGCCGAACGGCACGTTCGTCGTCCAGTTTCTGTACATGAAGAAGATCGTCGAGAACCTCGCCTTCGATCAGATTTATCACGAGCACTTGCTGTACTACAACCTGCGCAACTTGATCGCGCTCCTGGCGCGCCACGGGTTAGAGGTACACGATTGTTACCTCGCCCCGATCCACGGCGGATCGATGATCGCGTTCGCCTCACACACCGGCACGCGCGAGCCGTCGGTGCGATTGCACGAGTACCTCGCAGCCGAGGACGCGAGCGGGTGTAACGACATAACCACCTATTTCACCTTTGCGCAGCGCGTGCGTGCTGTGAAGGAGCGCGACGTGGCCTTTCTCGATTCGTGCGCCCGTGACGGTCGGCGTGTGTACGGAATGGGCGCGCCGGTGAAGGGCAATACCCTGCTGAATTACTTCGGCGTCGGCCGCGAGCGCGTCGCCTGCCTTGTCGAGAAGAATCGATTGCGGCGCGGGCTGGTGTCGCCGGGGATGCACATTCCGATTGTGATGGAAGATGAGTTGGGTGAACCGCCGGACGTGTATTATGTCCTTGCGTGGAACTTCAAGACCGAGATTCTCGCCAACAACCGACACCTGATAGAGCGCGGAGTGGAATTTTACTTCCCGGTCGACGCGGAGGCCGCGTGATGCGCGTTCTCGTGACCGGCGGTACCGGGTTTCTTGGCACGGCACTCGTGCGCCGGCTCCGCGCCGACGGGTGCGACGTTGTCGCGCTCGGTTCGCACGATACCGACCTGACGCGGCCCGACCCGCTCGCGGGCTACGATTCGCAACGGTTCGACGTGATCTACCACCTCGCCGCGTGGACGCAGGCGGGCGACTTCTGCCTGCGGCACCCAGGCGAACAGTGGGTCAAGAACCAGCAGATCAACACGGCGGTACTCGACTGGTGGCAGCGGCATCAGCCACAGGCGAAGCTGGTCGCGATGGGAACAAGCTGTTCCTACGCTCCCGACTTGCCACTCGTTGAAGATCAGTACCTCAACGGCACGCCGATTGACAGCCTCTACACCTACGCGATGACGAAGCGGATGTTGCTCGTCGGGCTGCGTGCGCTCGCGACACAATTCGGATTGCGATACCTGTATCTCGTGCCGTCCACGCTTTATGGTCCCGGCTACCACACCGACGGCCGGCAGATGCACTTCATCTTCGACCTGATTCGGAAGTTACTCGCGGCGCAGGCCGGCGGCCCAGATGCGGTGCTGTGGGGCGACGGCCATCAGAAGCGCGAGTTGATCTACGTTGACGACTTCGTTGACACCGCGGTTCGGCTAACCGCGACCGTGGAAAACGACGTGGTGAACGTCGGGTCGGGCGAGGAGCATTCCATTCGCGAGTTTGCGGACGCGATCTGTGAGTTAATCGACTACGACCCGGCACACATTCAATACGACACGGCGAAGTACGTCGGGGCGCGGTCGAAGGTGCTCGACGTGTCCAAACTCGCGCGCGTGCTGCCGGACCGTGCGAACACGTCGCTGCGAGACGGGTTGCGCGAGACGATAAACTGGTTCAAGCTCGCGAAGCCGCGAGCGGCTTGACTGGCTACAATCGTCGGCATCCCCTGAGGGTTCACGATGCCGAAGCCGTTCGCGATCTACCACGAGCACCCCGACTGGTTCCGCCCGCTGTTCGCGGAGTTGGAGAAGCGCGGCATCCCGTTCGTGCGCCTCGACCCGCGCGCGCACGTCTACGATCCCGCCGAGAAGGAGTCGCCGTATTCGCTCGTGTTCAACCGCATGAGTCCGTCGGCGTATCTGCGCGGCGGGGTGCAGGGGATGTTCTTCACGGTCGGGTTCATGGCGCATTTGGAGCGCCTCGGCGTGCCGGTCGTGAACGGGCTGAACGGCTTCTCCATCGAGATTTCCAAGGCGCGGCAGCTCACGCTGCTCGAAACGCTCGGGCTGCCGTACCCGCGGGCGCGGGTCATCAACCACGCGTCGAAGGTGGTCGAGGCGAGCGAGGGGTTGCGGTTCCCGGTGGTGGTGAAGGCGAACATCGGCGGCAGCGGCGCGGGCATCGTGAAGTACGCCTCTTGCGACTCGCTGGCGACCACGGCCGCGGCGAACGGCTTCGATTTCGGCGTCGATCACACGGCGCTCGTGCAGGAGTTCGTGCCCGCGCGCGGCGGCCACATCACCCGCCTCGAGACGCTCGGCGGGAAGTACCTCTACGCGATCAAGGTGTACACGACGGGCGAATCGTTCAACCTGTGCCCCGCGGACATCTGCCAGCGCGCCGACGGCGTGGAGCTGGTGCGCGGCGCGTGCGCCATCGACGCGCCGAAGACCGGGCTGAAGGTGGAAGGCTACACACCGCCGCCGGACGTGATCGCCGCGTGCGAACGCATCATGCAAACCGCGGGCATCGACGTGGGCGGCATCGAGTACATGATCGACGACCGCGACGGCACACTCGCCTACTACGACATCAACGCGCTCTCCAACTTCGTGGCCGACGCCGTCAATGTTGTGGGGTTCGACCCCTTCGCTCGGTTGGTCGATTACTTGGTGAAGAGGGCTTCGTAGGTTCGTTCCTGGGACCGCGGGCGTCCCGCCCGCTGCTGTGCAGTTTCAGAACGATACCAGACACCGCTAAAGTGAATCGAGTTGTATTGGCTTTGCGGGCGGGACGCCCGCGGTCCCAGGGAACAAAGTCATGCGCTACGGATACTGGATGCCCGTCTTCGGCGGGTGGCTGCGGAACGTGGACGATGAGAACCTGGCTCCCACGTGGGAGTATTCCAAGAAGCTCGCCATTCGTAGCGAGCAGATCGGGTTCGACCTGTCGCTGGTCGCGGAGTTGAACCTCAACGACATCAAGGGCGAAGAGGCTCCGTCGCTCGATGCGTGGAGCACGGCGGCGGCGCTCATGGCGGTCACGTCGAAGCTGGAGCTGATGGTCGCGGTGCGGCCGACGTTCCACAACCCGGCGCTGCTGGCGAAGCAGGCCGCGAACATCGACCACATCGGCGGGGGCGGGCGGTTGTCGCTCAACGTCGTTTCGAGTTGGTGGAAGGACGAGGCCACCAAGTACGGCGTCCACTTCGAGCAACACGACGACCGCTACGCGCGCACGGCGGAGTGGCTCACCGTGGTCGATGGCGTGTGGAAGCAGGATCACTTCAGCTTCGAGGGCAAGTTCTACAAGGTCAACGACAACGTGCTTCAGCCGAAGCCGGCGACCCGGCCGCGCCCGGTGATCTACGCCGGCGGCGAATCGGAGGCCGCGAAGAACCTGATCGCTAAGACGTGCGACGCCTACGTGATGCACGGCGACCCGCCGGAGCGCGTCGCGGAGAAGATCGCGGACATGCGCAAGCGGCGCGCGGGGTTTGGGCTGGGACCGATGATCTACGGCGTCGCGGGGTACAGCATCGTGCGGAACACGGAGTCCGAAGCGAAGGCGGAGCTCGCCCGCATCACGGACGTACAGAAATCGAAAGCCGGGTACAACAACTACCAGCAGTGGCTCGCGGGCACGCAGCTCGAACAGCGCGTCTCGCTCGAAGACTACAGCGTCTCGAACCGCGGTCTGCGCAGCGGGCTGGTCGGCACGCCGCAACAAGTCCTCGACCGCGTGAAGGCGTTCGAGTCCGCCGGCGTGGACCTGCTGCTCTTGCAGTGCAGCCCGCAGTTGGAAGAGATGGAACGCTTCGCGGAGTGCGTGATTCAAAAGGGGCGGTGAGCGGAGGGCGAGCGATGACGGAAGTGACATGGGACGAGGCGAATGACCATGTTCCGATGATGGAGCTTGTGGCCGCGCGTACCAGCGATCGTAAACTTCGCCTTCTGCTCGTCGCTATGGCTCGGTGTGTTTGGGAGCGAATGCCAAAGGGCGAGTTGCGAGACGCAGTGAGCGCCGCAGAACTCTATGCCGACGGAGATGAATCTCTCTCAGTGGTCGATGACTGTCGTGGCCGGTTGTACGGCTGGGCGATGTCAGCCGCGACGGAAGAGCAGCGGGCGTTCTTCAATTCCAACGACACCAACCCAGTGTTCACGCTCGCACGGTTGACGACATACCCAACGAAAATGCTGCGCTCACTAACCTTGTCTAATTCCAACTGGCGCGGGCAATCAAGTCGGTTAGGCACTCGCGTCGCAGAGCTGATCCGTGAAGTCTTCGGGAACCCCTTTCGGCCGGTTGCCTTCTCACCCAATTGGCGCACAGATACTGCGCTTACCCTTGCGCGGCAGATGTACGACGCGCGGGAGTTCTCTGCGGCCCCGATACTCGCGGACGCGCTGCAAGACGCCGGGTGCGATTCCGACGACCTGCTGAACCACCTGCGCGACACGAGCGCCACGCACGTTCGCGGGTGCTGGGCGCTCGACCTGGTGCTCGGCAAGGAGTGACGGAACCCATGAAACTGATCCTCGCCATCATCCAGCCGTCCAAGCTCGACGCGGTGAAAGAGGCGCTGAACAAGGTGGAGGTGTTCCGCCTCACCATCGTGGACGTACTCGGTTTCGGCCGGCAGAAGGGCCACACGGAGGTGTACCGCGGGCACGAACTGACCGTGAACATGCTGCGGAAGGTGCAGTTGCAGATCGCGGTGAACGAGGACTTCGTCGAGCCGACGGTGAACGCGATCATGGACGCGGCCCGCACCGGGCCGGAGGGTCGCATCGGGGACGGGAAAATCTTCATCCTGCCGCTGGAAGACTGCATCCGCATCCGCACCGGCGAGCGCGGCCCGGAGGCGATATGAGCGAGGTGAACCCGGAACCGCGACCGCTGCTCTATTTCGCGTTCACGATGTGCTGCCCGTTCTGCCCCGATCGGCCGTTCGTCTGCCGGCTGGCAGTGGAGGTCGAACCGCCGCCGGACACGATCATCCGGTCGCGGTGCCCGTACGACGCCATGCCGCTTTCGATTGCGTTCAGCAACTTCAAGCCGTGCGAGCCGTTCCCGCCCGCGCTGCGGTATCCCGACGCGCCGCCGCCGCTACACAAGCGGTGGTGGCAGTTCTGGAAGCGCAAGTAGGTCGCGGTCGAGGAGGCACACGTACTCTACCCCAGCACCCACGGCTTGCGGTACTCCTTCGTGAGCATCGCGTGCGCTTCCTTGTCGCCGACGATCTCTTCCGTCTTCGGGTCCCAGGTGATCTTGCGCCCGGTGCGGATCGCGATGTTCCCCAGGTGGCACACGGTCGCGCTGCGGTGGCCGATCTCAACGTCGCAGATGGGCAGCTTGCGCGTCTTGATGCAATCGAGCCAGTTCGCGTGGTGGTTGCCCGAGACGTACAGCTTCGTGTCGCCGGTCGGCAGGTCGTAGGGCTTCTCCACCTTCTCGCCGTTGAGGGTCACGGTGATCCCGCCGCGCCGCACGGCACTCGTCCCCTTCTCGCCTACAAAGCTGACGCCGCCGGGGTTGCCGCCCGCGCCGAGCGTGCAGTGGACAGGAACGCCGTTCGCATAGGTGAAGGTCTGCTTCGCGGTCTCCGGGGTCTCGAACCACTTGTTCTTGTTGAACGTCGCGGTGCCCTCGATGGTGGTCGGTCCGCTGTCGTCCATTCCCAGCGCCCACTGGGCGATATCCAGGTCGTGCGCGCCGAAGTTGGTCTGCTGGCCGCCGCTGTAGTCCCAGAAGAACCGGAACAGGTAGTGGACGCGCTTGGCGTTGTACTTGCGCTCCGGAGCCGGCCCGAGCCAGCGGTCGTAGTCGAGCGCCGCCGGCGGGTCGCTGTCCTCGACCGGCATGTTGCCCCAGTTCGGCCCCGGCAGCCCGACCTTCACTTCCTTCAACTTGCCCAGCGCGCCGTTGCGCACCAGTTCGCAGGCGTGGCGGAACTCCTTCGCGGAGCGCTGCTGACTCCCGCACTGCACGATCCGCTTGTTGTCGCGCGCGGCCTTCACCATCACCCGTCCCTCGGCCACGGTCAGCGTCAGCGGCTTCTCGCAGTACACGTCCTTCCCGGCCTTGCACGCATCGACCGTGACGAGCGCGTGCCAGTGGTCCGGCGTACTGCACAGTACGGCGTCGATGTCCTTCGATTCGAGCAGCTTGCGGTAGTCGCCCTCGGCCCGCACCTTCGTCGCGCTCGTGTCGAACGTCTTGGCGGCGTCGGCGAGGTGGCCCTTGTCCACGTCGCACACCGCGACCACGTGCTTCTTGATCGCGTTCATGTTGCCGCGGCCCTGACGCCCGACGCCGATGCTGGCGACGCGCACCGTCGCGCTCGGCTTGTCTTCGGCGAGGATGGCGGCGCGGTAGGTGGTCGCCGGCAGCGCGAGGAACGTGCCCGCGGAAACGTTCAGGAACGTGCGGCGCGAAACGTGAGACATTGGCAACCTCGGTAAGTGGGAGAAGGGGGACGCGGAGAGTATAGCCGGGCGCGGTTCGGATTGCACGCGGCCCACGGCCCGGTATAGTCCCGCGCCCCAACCTTCGGGAACAGACAGTTGATGCACTCACGGCTCACCGCGCGGCGGGCGTCCGGCCTGCTGTTGGCGCTGCTCCTGGTCGGGTGCGGCACCACCAAGATGACCGACAGCCCGCGGGCCGCAACGGAAATGCTGCTGGTCTCGCAGGCCGTCGATCACGCGGTCGCGAAGATCGACTTCACCCCGCTCAGTGGGCAAACGGTGTTCCTCGACACCGCCGCGCTCGAAAAGGACGTGGTGGACAAGGGCTACCTCATCAGCCTCATCCGGCAACAGTTGCTGGCGCACGGCGCGCTGTTGCAAGAGGAGCGCGGCCGCGCCGTGTTCGTGGTCGAACTGCGCGCCGGCGCGGTCGGGACCGATCGGCACAGCGTGATGGTCGGCACGCCCGCGGTGTCGCTGCCGGCGCTCGTGCCCGGTGTGCCCACGGCGATCCCCGAAATCGCGCTGGTGAAGAAGAGCGACCAGCGCGGCGTCGCGAAGATCGGCGTGTTCGCCTACAACCGGATCACCGGTCGGGCCGTGTGGCAGTCGGGCACGGTCGAGTCGAGCAGCCAGATTAAGGACACCTGGGTGTTCGGGGCGGGGCCGTTCACGCGCGGCACCCTGCGAAAGCGGACCGAGTTAGCGGGCGAACCGATCCCGGACCTGGCGAACCCGGCCGAAATCTTCGGCCCGAAGATCGTTAACGCCCCGAACGCCAGCGTCTCCGTCGGCCGCGAGCAAGTGTTTCCCGGCAACGAAGTGCCGCCACCGGTGCAGCCGGTGCCGGCGGCGCTTCTGGGATTAACGGGTGCGCCGATCGTCGCGGACCGGCCGATCCTGCGTTAAACACGCGAGCGGCCGGATGCGCGGTCCATCTTGTCCCGCAGGTCGCGTGGTGTGGCGAGAACCGGTAATCTTCCGAACCGACACATCCGATACCGAACCGTGCGAGGAGAGCCGTCCGTTGGTGCCCGGCGCGAATCGGTTGCCCACGCAAGTTGTTGGTGCCTTTTCGTTCTAGTGTTGAAGAACCCCGGCCCGCCGCGCGATTCGCCCGGCAGACCGCAACCGGGAGGACGCACCGTGCAACCGCTCTCGCCACTGGTCTTGAAAGAGTCCGCCGCGCCGAACGTGGAGTTGCTCCGCCGGCTGGGGTGGTCGGTCGCAAGCGTCAATGGTTTGTACTGTGTCGCGTGGCGCGGGCGCGATGAGGTGGTGTTCGAATGGCGCGGCGACGGGTGGCACCGGGTCGGCGGGCGCGGGGCCGGTGTGGAGTCGTAGCCCGGTCCGCGGTTCGCCCTTGATCGCGGCGGTTGCCCCACGGTAATCTGGTGGGTGCCCTTCTCGCATTCGCGTCCGAGAACGCTTCCGCCACACGCCCACCAACTCGCAGGTTTCGTGGCGGATCGCTGAACGATTTCGTTTTCTCATGTCGGGGATCGACACATGAAGACTGACACTCGCGAGCCGCAAGCACCGGAATCCTACGCGACGTTCTGGGAGCCGCTCCCGGTCGACGCAACGCCGGCGATCGCTACCGCGCCGCTGGCGAAGTCGGCCGCGCGCGATGCGTATCTGGAGTTCACCAACGTCACGGAAGACAGCCCGGCCCCGCTCCGCGTCGAACGGGTCTGAGCGCCTGTGGCCGACCGCTTCTACACCACCGACGCGTTCGGTCCGGGCGAATACGTCCTGACCGGGCCGGAGGCGCACCACCTCACTACCGTGCGCCGCTTCGCGCCCGGTGACTGCATCGTGATGTTCAACGGCGACGGCCGCGACCACCCCGCCGAGATCGTCTCGGTCGGCAAGCGCGATGTTGTGCTGAACGTCCTCGCCCCGGTCGCGGCGAATCGAGAACTCCCCTTCCCCCTTGTAGTCGGCTCCGCGCTCCCGAAAGGCGACCGGGCCGACTTCCTCATCGAGAAGCTGACCGAACTGGGCGCGACGCGGTTCGTCCCGCTCGTGACCGCGCGCGCCGTCGTGCGCCCGAAAGCAACCGTTGTGGAGAAGTTCCAACGTGCCGTGATTGAAGCGAGCAAGCAGTGCGGGCGCAACGTCCTGATGCACGTGGACCCACCACACGAGTGGGCCGCGTTCGTCGCCCGCACCGACCTGCCCGCGACCTGCCTCGTTCTGCACACCGGCCCGGACCTTTCCCCCGCTCGCGCGGCGGGCGGCTGTGCAATTGCGGTCGGTCCCGAAGGCGGATTCGCACCGGAAGAGATCGCGCTGGCACTCGCCCACGGCTGGACCGCCGCGAGCCTCGGCCCGCGCGTGCTGCGCGTCGAAACCGCCGCACTCGCGGCAGCGGCACTGGTGGCCGCGCGCGCGTGATTCGCGCTCGCGGGAACTTGTGTCAAACCGTCGCCGCGACTACAGTTCATCTGTTCCCCGCGCACCACCGGATTCGCACCAACACCCGGCGACCAGATCCAACCGCTGGGGTAGAGGGCCGAGCGGCCGTGATATGTAGCGCGGGGTCGTTTGTAGCCCCTTGCGTTCGGCCGGTCCCACCAACCGAGAGGAAACCGCGCAACATGGCAATCGACGCGAAGACGTGCGAGGAGATCAGAAAACTGACGCAAGTGATGTGGGCGAAAAAGGCGAAAGATGACGGTGAGTTTCGCCGGTTGGTTGGTCGGAAGAAGGAACGCGGACACAGCATGGCGGACTTCGTTGACGACTGCACTACTTCGCTCCTTAAATCACAATTCGTAACTCGGTCCCTGGGCCCTCGGTCGATGGGTGATGTGTGGCTCAAGAGTGGCGGTGGCGGCATCTTCAACCCGATCAACGTGAAAACAGGCATAGTGGGCGCAAACGGGCAGCCGAACCTCGTGTCCCTAAAACGGGTTCTGCGCGCTTTGCTAGCCGACCAGATCGACTCGTACTACCTACTGTTCGTGAAGTTCGAGTTGGTCGAGAAAAGTGATCCGAAGCCGAAGGTGCTCATCGTTGATCTCCTCGATCACCTCGAATGGACCACATACAATGATGGACCGGGGCAAATGATGCTCCTCGAAAAGAAATTCTTCGAGGAGATGGAGAAAGGCTATTCAGTCACGCCGAAGCCGATCGTTGACAAGATCGGCAATCTGTTGAAAATGCTCAAGGCCGGGAACGAGCGGTTGGTTCAGGCTCGCCGTCGCACGATCAGCACTTTCGACAAGGCACTTGGGGCGTACATCGCAAAGTCAGATCACAAGATCGATCAGTCGGCCCTGGGATTTGTCGATGAGCCAAACTAAGACCGAGCGGGCACAGAAGCGCCAACTGGGGCAGTACTACACGCCTGCGGGCTTGGCGCGGCGGTTGGTCGCGGACCTGCCCCTAACACCGACCACGAGGGTACTGGAACCGAGTGCCGGAAACGGGGCGTTCGTACTGCCCCTGATCGAGCGGTTCATTGAGTTGCACACCGGGTCAGTGGCCGCACGGCTGCGCCGGGCGCTGACCGAGAACGTGTTCGCCGTCGAGATCGACCCACCCGCGCACGCCGCGCTCGTGCAGGCGATCCGTGATCGGTGGGGGACGGTGCCGCGAGAGAGCAACCTCATCTGCGGCGATTTTTTCGACACCGAGTTCGACGCGCCCGACTCAAGCGAGACGCTGTTCGGCGGTACGCGCGAGTTCGACCTCATCGTCGGCAACCCGCCGTTCGGCGGCACCATCGAGCCGCGACTCCAGGACCGTCTCGACGGGCAGTACGGTGAGCGCGACGGGTTTAAGATCAAGAAAGAGACGTACAGTTTCTTTATCGTGCGCGCGGTCGAACTGCTCAAACCCGACGGTCGCCTCCAGTTCATCTGTAGCGACACGTTTCTCACCATCCCCACCATGAAGGGGCTGCGCGAGTTCCTCCTGAACCGCGGGCGCACCAGCGTCCGGGCGGTCGACCAAGAGTTTGAAGAAACCAATCAGCCGATGGTGGTTCTCGATTTCGCGCGGACCGGCCTCACGCAGCAAGTCGAGATCGACGAGCGCGTGCTCCGTCGCGAGACGATCAACCTGACGGGGAACCGGTCGTGGCAGATCACGGAGTCCCTCGGCCGGCTGTTCGAAGGCCCCAAGCTCGGCGACTTCATGGTCGCGTCGAGCGGCATGACGGTCGGGCGTAACGAACTGTTCGTCCGCGACATCGTTGACGACACGATTGCCGAGCCTTACGAGTTCGAGTTCCGCCACGAACCGATCACGCTACGGCGCGAGTTGGAGCGCGCGCGGCTGAACGTTCTGTCGGTGGCTGCGCGGGCGAAGGTCGCGGCGCAAGAGCGTAACGGCGAGACCCGCCGCACGGTCGATGCGGTCCCGCTGGCCGCGCCGGTGCGTGTGGAACTCCCGCACCCCGATTACTGCTATTACAACAAGGGATGCAACGACATCGTCTACGGGCCGCCGCGCCACGCCATCTTCTGGCGCGACGACGGGGACGCGGTCATCACCTTCAAGAAGAACGGCAACTGGTATCTGCACGGCGTTGGGGGGATGCCGTATTTCAAGCGCGAGGGGCTGACGTGGCAACTGATCTCCCCGACCTTGAACGCCCGATACCTGCCGCCCGGGTACATCCTCGACAGCGGCGCGCCGTGCGGGTTCCTGCGCGACGGCGTCAACCCGGACGAGTTAGTTTTCATACTCGGCTGGTGTCTGACCCCGCTCTGCACGCGCATCCTGAAAGGCGTGCTGAACCACACGCGCAACATCCAGTCCAAAGACTTCGAGCGGTTGCCGTACCCGTTCTGGGTGCGACCCGAACAGAAAGCGGATGCCGTGCGGCGGTGCCGCGCGCTGGTTGAAGTCGCGATGCGAACTGGGCGCAAGTACGAGCGCCACGACCCTGAAGTCGGGCTACTGACCGCGTGCTACACGCCGCCCGTCGATTTCGGCATCAGCGTTACCTAATAATCCTGCTTTTCCAGCTTCAACAGGGCCTCTTTGAACGCGGTCGCGGTGGGATAGCGGTCGGCGGGTTCGCGCGAGATTGATTTGAGCAGGATGTCCGAGAGCCGGTCCTCGATCTTCGGGTTCAGTGTTTTCGCCGCGCGCGGGGCCGTGTTCAGCCGGCGGCGGAAGGTTTCTTCGCTCGATACGGACCGCTCCCACGGCAACTGGCTGGTAAACACCTCGTACCCGGTCACGCCCAGCGCGAACAGGTCGACGCGGTGATCGGTGGACTTGCGCTTGATGATCTCCGGGGCCAGGATGTCCGGCGTGCCGGTGCGGTTGCCGCCCACGCAGAACGGCGGCGTGTACGGGATCGTCAGGCCGAAGTCGATCAGCTTCAGCACGCCCTCCTTGTCCACCATCACGTTGCGGGCGCACAGGTCGCGGTGGAGCCACTTGTTGTCGTGCATGAACTGCACCGCGTCGCAGAGCTGCCCCATGAAGTTGATGCGGTTGCCCTGGATCTGCGGCGCGCGGGTCTCGACGAGGTAGTTCAGCCCGACGCCCTCGACCCACTCCATCACCAGGTACGGTTCGCCCTGCGTGGTGACGCCGTGCTCGAAGGTGCGGACGATGTTCTCGTGCCGCAAGGCCATGCACACCTCACCCTCGCTCGGCTTCTTCAGGCCGATGAAGCGCTCCTCGAACTTCTTGGTCTTGGCCTTGTCGAGCAGCTTGAGGCAGACGTGGCGACCGAGTTCGCGGTCGTAGGCGCGGAACACCTTCGACATGCTCCCTTGCCCGGTGCGGCCGGCGCTCAGGTCGAACCGCTTCTCCAGGTTGATCCGCTTCAACCCCTTCTTGGGATTGCCGCCGCCCTTACCCTTGCCGAACAAGAAGTCGAACAGGCCCACGGCATGCCTCAGTTGCGAGTGACGAGTGGCGAGTGGCGGGCGAAGGGCAGAAGGACACGACGCCGGGGGCTGAGAACCGTGGCTTTGCTCGCCACTCGCAACTCTATCCAATCTGGCAGTAGTCCACGATGCGGGCGACCTCGGTGCGCAGGTCGCGGCGGTGGACGACGCGGTCCACGAACCCGTGCTTCAGCAGGAACTCGCTGGTCTGGAAGTTCTCCGGCAGTTCCACGCGCACGGTGTTGCTGATGACGCGGCGGCCGGCGAAGCCGATCATCGCCTTCGGTTCGGCCAGCGTGATGTCGCCTTGCAGCGCCCAGCTCGCGGCGACGCCGCCCATCGTCGGGTTCGTCAGGATGCAGACGTAGAGGCCGCCGGCGGAGTCGTACCGGGCCAGCGCCGCGCTCACCTTCGCCATCTGCATCAGCGACAG
>SXGT01729389.1_pt1 | contig 17721 bp, 13 predicted proteins | sample 3176221 | NCBI WGS metagenome assembly SXGT01 (sample SAMN11356862, study PRJNA531348) | freshwater metagenome | isolation source: freshwater sample F1-120 | place: China: Fuxian Lake, Yuxi | collected 2017-12-25
CCGGTGCGTGAATCACGCGTGCTCTCCGACCCGGCTCGGCAGGAGCCTCGCCCTCCCCCAATGCCGGATAATTTCCGAACTCACTTCGACAATTCCTGAAGAGCTTGATCGTACAAGCCGAGCACCTTCGCTCGTTGCTCGGCTGTGTCGAACTGAGCCTTCTCGGCGATCGTCGCACGCGCGGCTTCGACTTCGTGACGGAGCCAAGCGACATCAGCGGCGCGGCGAATCGTGCGGCCGTTGATCGTGACGTAGACCGCTGACGTGTGGCCGAACAGCGTGCGGCCGTATTCGTTCTTGTTCGCGGTACTGATGCGAGCCGCCAGCCAACCCGGCTCGGAAACCTTGATCGGCTTACGGATCGTCGCGGTGAAATGGCCGGACGTTGCGGCCGACGATTCGCTCGCGATCGCTTGTCCGTTTTGGATGATCTCCAGCAACTCAAAGTTGCCGCGGCCGATCGCGCTTGCCGTGACGGTCACTTCGCCCGGCTGAGCTAAGTCGAGCGTGTCGCCGATGCGAGCGTTGTTGACTCGCAACTCCAGCAGCGGGCCGTTGGTGATGACGGTTTGTCCGGCACGCAGCGCGGCTAGCCAGGATTCGGGCGTGAGGTCGCCTTCGACTTCGGCGTACACGCGAGCGAAGTCGTCCATGAACCAATCGGTGCCGGTCGAGAACGGAACCTTCAGCCCTGCATTCAGGTAGTGATAAAAACTGTCCGCGTAATTTCCATGACTGCCTCCGTCAAAAATGTTCTGAGCATCCAGACGTCCGGCCAACCAGTTCGGGATGTCCTCAGAGCCCCAGTTGTTGTGACACCAGATTGCCGTGCCGTCTTGCTGATGAGCGTTCTCCAGCCCCATCGCCAGCGGCGGGAAATCGGGCGGTGTCTTCGCGATCCCCTCACCGATGCTGACGGGCTGCACAAGCTCCTTCAGACCCAGCAGCATGACGTGACCGTAGCCCTCGCCGCCGGCACCGAAGTTGTGGCGATGCTCCTCGCCGTTGGAGACCAGCACGCCGCGCGTCTCCAAAAACTTGAGCCGTCCGGTCGGATACTGGTTCGTGATGTAGTCTTGATCGGCACCGGCTCGCTTCAAATGCGAGACGAACAGCACGTCCAGACCATCGGCTGCCGGAAAGTCACGCAAGTAGCGGTCAGACTCCTCACGAGTCAGCTTCATCAGATGCAGATGCGTGTTGGCCGAACGCCAGCCTCGCTCGTGAGACTTGTGGAATCGTTTCAGCGAAATCGATACGTCGCGTGGTTGGCCGTTGGACAAATCCAACTCAACGTTCACGGCATCGGTTTCGAGTCCCGAAAACGCTTCGAGGGTCACGGCTCGTCGCGGCAATTCGATCGTCGCCACTTGCGGCACGACAAACCAATCGGCGATGTCCGGCTGCTTGGCGAGGAGTCCCCAGCCACGCGAATCCAGCCCAGCCGGCTTCAGCACCACTCGCTGAACCCCCTCTTTGTGAGTGATCCTAACGACTCCCGCCAAGGGACGGCCGGTGTCAGCATCGGTCAGCGTCAGCGAGACTCGGCACATCCCATCCGGTGCGAAGGCCGCCGCGGTCAGCAGCAATCCGACAGCACTCAGACAAGCCAAACACGCTCGCATGGCGAATCCTTTCTCCAAGTCCAGAAAGCGAGCCGGGAGGCGTCAGCCCCCGGACGAGTTCGACCAACTGCAAACGTCCGGGGGCTAACGCCACCCGGCTCGCCTGAAGCTGTCAGAATCCGACGATATCACGGAGTCGGCGGCTTCTTCTTCGATCCATCCACCTGCGTGCCGAGCTTCGTGTCCTTGCGAATGACCGTTTCCAACTGAGCCTGCGTGGGCCGTGTTGCCTTGGAATCGACCGAGCAGACCGACAGGCCGCTCGCCACCGCCGCGCGTTTGGCTCGTTCGTCCCACAGCCGCTCACGCTGCCGAGCGACCGCGTATCGGCGATCCAAAATCTGCTGGAAATTGAACGTCACCGGTTTCGGTTGAGCAAACGGGATCAACGCGACTGCGACTTCGCGAGCGGTCGCGAATCGCTGCTCGCGGTCCTTCGCCAAAAGTTTGTGGACAATCCGAGCGACTTCGTCCGGCAGACCTGGCACCAACTCGCAAATGGGGCGTGGCTCTCGATTCCAATGAGCTTCAATTTTCTCGGATCGTTTTTCGCAATCGGGAAACAGCACTCGGCCGGCGAGCATGAAGTACATCGTCGCGCCCAGACTGTAGAGGTCGGCTCGGCGATCCACTTGGAAACTGTCACGAGCTTGCTCAGGCGCGATGTAGTCAGCGGTCCCCAGACAATCTTGCCCGAAGATCATCGTGAGCGAATACTCGTCATCGAGCACCGACTTCGAGGCCACCGACAGGCCGAAGTCCAAAATGTGCGCGTTGCTCAACTCATCCACCAGCACGTTGGACGGCTTGAGGTCGCGATGGACCAGCCCGTTGCGATGTGCGTTCTGCAATCCGGCCGCGACGTGCTGTGCGATGTGGCAGGCGACCGGCCAGGCGATCGGGCCTCCCAGTGACACGAACTCGTCGATGCCGACACCACGGACCAAGTCCATCACCATGTAATGCACTTGCCCATACAGGCCGACCGACTTGCCGACCTCGCGCGTGCGAATGATGGCGGGATGATTCAGCCGCTGTCCGGCCTCCGCCTCCAATTTGAACCGAGTCACCAGACCGGCATCCTCGGAGTTCTGCTCGCACAGCATCTTCAGGGCGACTTCCTCGCCCGTCTTCCGATCGCGAGCGATATAGGCCCAGCCCATGCCTCCCGAACCGAGCACCTCGTCAATGCGATACTGATTGATGAAGAACCCGCGAGTCCGCCCCTCCAACAATCGCTGTGCCTGCAAGCGAGTCAGGATGCCCGCTTTGACGAGCGCCTTCGCAACCGTCATTGCGTCGCTCTCGCAAAGTTCTCCCAACGTCTCCAGCGCGCCGTCAAACTGAGCGTCCGTCAGCAGTTTGCTCTGCTGAAGATGCTCAAAAAATTCCGTGGCGTTCACGAGAGTGGTCAAAGCAAGGCACCGATCAATCGAAAGGCAGTGGTTCGGAAGAACTCCCGAAAAGTCCGAGTCCCGGACTTGGATTGGGACGACATATTATGCGTCAAGGATCCTAGAAAGAAGCCGCCTATTTCGATTCGCAGGTCAGAGTGCGAAAAGAAACCTGACGGTCACCGTCGATTAGAAGCGGTTGCAAAACCTAGCACGAAGCGCGAGCGAGTGGCTAACACGTCGAAAACAACCACTGGCTCACGCGTCATGCTGGTTTTGAAACTGCCTTTCGCTGAATTCACCGATCAATTCAGCCGGTCGCCGGAATCCCAGCTTCGATCCGCAACAATGACCGCAGTTGTATTCCGGCCGTCGCGGACCTAATTTTTGTAGGATCATTGATGACGAATTCGCGAGCGAGGCAGCCGATGCGTACGCACATCCCACTTGGAAGACGAGTTGGGTTCAGCTTGATTGAGCTGCTCGTCGTGATTGCCATCATCGCGGTATTGATCGGTCTGTTGTTGCCCGCCGTGCAACAAGCTCGGGAAGCGGCTCGTCGTTCGCAATGCTCGAACAACCTCAAGCAGATCGGCCTGGCATTACACAATTACGAAGGCCAGTGGGGAATGCTTCCGACTGCGACTCGTACGACTCCAACGCAAACGGGGCGCAAGCAGGCCGCAGCCCTCGCCAGATTGTTGCCGTTCGTGGAACAAAGCAGCTTGGCCAAACGTTACGACTTCCGCGTGAATTGGTTTGAGGCTCCGAACACTTCCGTCATTCCGACGCAGCTTGCCGTTTTCCAATGTCCCTCGACCCCCAACTCAAATCGGATCGACACCAAGCCGATTACCGTTGGCGGAGTTTCCTTTGCAGGCCCGCGAGCCTGCGCGGACTACGCGCCCGTGGAAGGCGTGGGGGCGTTGCTGACCGGAACCGGCTTGGTCGACAAGCAGTCCGAGGGAGGTATGGGAGCTTTGCAGGTGAACTTTACCCAGAGCCGAATTGGCGACATTCGCGACGGCACCAGTTCGACAATCACGATCGCCGAGGACGCCGGCCGTCCCGTGTGGTACATCCGCGGAAAGATCGACCCGCTGGCCACCGTGCTCCCCGGAGGTGGGTGGGCCGACGACGAACAAGATTTCTTTATGCACGGAGCCAAGAGCGACGCATTAGCGTCCGCTCCCGGCCCGTGCGCCATCAACTGCCACAACGACGGAGAGATCTACAGTTTTCACAACGGCATTGCGAACGTCCTCTTCGCCGACGGCCACACCAAATCTCTCTCCGCCGGTACCGACATCCGCGTCGTCGCCCGCCTCATCACCCCGCGCAGCCGCGAAGTTGTGGCGGACTATTAAATGGCCAGACCGAAGTGGTTCGCAGAGAAGTGTCAGCAGGCGAGCGGCAGGGCGTCAGCCCTCCGAGTCCATCGTTTGACCGGACATTCCACTCTCAGAGGGCTCACGCCCTGCCGCTCGCCGACACAATGATCTTTGCGGGTCTACTTAGGTCAGTGAATTAGTTCTACAGCGCACTTTTTTGTTGGAGTTCCGCCTTTAGGCGGTGGCGTAACCGGCTAAAGCCGGGACTCCAGCTCGAAGGTGCGCAGTCGGATTAGTTGAAAAACGGGTTCAGCGCGAGTGCCATGTCTCCAGCTCGGAGAGCGTGTCCGCGATCCACAGCTCACATCACTTCGGCGACTTCTTCAGTTTCTCGATCTTGTCACGAAGCGGTTTCTTCAATGGTTCGGAGGGCGCTTTAGCAACCGCCTGTTCGTACTGTTCGATGGCTTTGGCCGCGTCGCCGACTTCGGCGTAGACATCGCCCAGCCCGTCGCGCCAGTACATCACGAGAAGATCATTCCGCGCTTCGGGAGGCACTTTGAGCGATTTTTCCACGGCCTTCAGGGCTTTCTGTTTGTCGTCGGCTTCGAGCCAAGTTTTTGCAACGTCTTTCCAGTTGGACGCAGCGGTTCTGGCATCTGCATCAGCGGCTTTCTCCAACCGTTCGGCCTTGGCGATTGCTCGCTCGCGATTCAGCGTTTTCAACTCGCCTGCCAGCATTTGCCCGCGCTCCTTCTTCTCGCGTAGGACACGCTGGTAGATCGTGGATAGCACGGCGAGCGCGGTTGGGTCTTTCGCGTTCTCCTTCAACTTTGCCTCGTACCGAGTCACCGCAAAGTCGGTCTTGCCGCGCTGATGGAGAAAGGACACGAAGTCCGTCGCGATGATCGACCGTTCGGCTTGTCCGTCGCTGTTGGCTTGAATGTACTCGACCGCTTCCACCATCTTGTCGACCTCGTTGAGGATGCGGTACGACTGCATCAGAGTGCGGTAGAGTTCGACCCGCTGCTTCAAGTCGTCTTCGGGCGTCAACTTCAAAGCCGCTTCGAGCGGTGCTTGAGCGGCGGCATAGTTTCGAGCTTGCAGGTGCTTTGCTGCCTCCGCCCGAGCCTCTCGCAAGGTCTTGTACTCTTGCCCAAAACAACACGAGACCGTCAAACCCAGCAGCACATTCGCAATGAGGATGTTCCGTCGCATGAAAATTCTCCTTCGATCAATGAATCGCTAATACCTTGGCCAACGAGACGTGGAACGAACGGAATGGCAAACGCAACAACCTGTGACAACCGCCGAAAACATTCGAGTTCTCCTTCTTGTGTTGACGAATGCTGTCTTGTTCTCTGCCGGTGGGCAAGTCACACGTCCGGATCTGGATTCCGATTGGGTCGCGTCACAGTTCCGTCAGCAATCGCCGCCACGCCGCCCGTTCGCGGTGCGGTTCCACAATCCGAGCGAGTTCCCGGCAGCGGGACTTCAGTCGCTCGCGAAATGCGGCATCCGTCTCGAAGCGATTCAACAAGGCCGCCAATTCCAACGTGTCGCCGACTTCAAAGTAGCCCGGATAATCGTCTCCCAGCAATCCGATGGACCCCGCGATCCGCGAGGACAGCACAGGCACGTCGCACGCCAACGCTTCACAAATGGCATTCGCACCCCCTTCCATCTTCGAGCTGTTGACCAACAGCCGGCTGCGAGCCAACACGCGCAGGGCTTGCGAATGCGGCAAGTCACCCAGCCAGCGATAGCGCGGATTGCGGAGCATTTCGTCGCGTGCTCGGCGTTCCATTTCCGGGCCGAGCGCCGCACCCAAATGCGAGACGATGATCCGCGATGCCGTCGGTAGCCGTCTCGAGGCCAAAGCCGCGCGAAACGGATCCTTGACCGGTCGCAAGTGGCCCACCACGCACACGTCCACGCCATCTTTTCGTGGTGCGGGACGCGACATTGGACCGACCGCCGACTGAACGATGACCCGCGCTTTGGCCTGCAATCCGCGCGGCAGCGCATCGACAGCACGAGCTTGCAACACAACCAGCCGATCAGCCAGTTCGATCGAGCGCTGAGCAGCGTGGCTCTGCGGCAGATCGTGGTACAAGTCGGTCCCGGTCAATACCACGACCAATCGTCCGTCAGGACGATTCGCCCGAAAACGCCGAATCGATGCGGCGCTCTTGCGAGCGTGCAAACCGATCAGAACATCACACGGCTGATCGTGGTAAGCATCGTCGATCGTGACATGATGCCCCAGTTGCCGCAGCAGGCGTCCCCAGCGATCCGCCGTGATGCGATTCCCTTTGCGAGACCCCTTCGGTGCCGGTGTGACGATCAGCAGTCGCATGTGTTTCGATTTCAGGACGACAGAATCATGTTTCACAAAATGATGAAAACAGAGGAGAGGATTCTAAGCAACGATCCCAATCAGGTGCGGCACTGGATTTCATGATTCTGTGAAACATGATTCTGCCCATTCTGCTTTCGGACGTCCGCCTCGCGTGATAGAAGGCAAGCATGTTCAGCCTCCGCATGATCCTCGTTCTTGCCATCGGGTCGCTCGCTTTGAGTGTCGCGGCCGAGGAGCCGAAACTGTCCGTCGATTCGTTTCGTCGAGAGGCTCTGCTGCGGCGGTTTGATGCGGACGAGGACGGCACGTTGAATGATCGAGAGCGGGCTGTTCTGCGCGAGGCGTTTGGCGGCGTCGATGTACCGCTGCTGCCGCAGCGGTCGGATGATTACGCGTCGATTCGACTGCCCAAACATGTCGATGCGGCTGAGTTCGCGCAAGGCGATAACTCGACCAAACAAAACGTGTTGACCAATGAAGGGGCGGTGCTGGGCCGAGTCTTGTTCTACGACACGCGACTCTCGCGCAACAACACCGTCTCCTGCGCGGCGTGTCATGAGCAGCGGGCCGGCTTCTCCGATCCGAAACAATTCAGTGTGGGATTTGAAGGAGGCCGCACCGGACGAAACTCGATGGGGTTGGCAAATCTGCGATTCACGAATCTCAAGGGGGCGCGTCCAGGATTCTTCTGGGACGAACGAGCCGCGACTCTGGAAGCACAGGTGCTGATGCCGATCCAGGACCGCATCGAGATGGGAATGGAACTGGGCGAGCTGGAAGCCAAACTCCAAAAGCTGCCGTATTACCCGCCGTTCTTCGCCGCCGCATTCGGTTCGCCCGACGTGACCCGCGACCGGATCGCCAAAGCGGTCGCCCAATTTTTGCGCAGCATGGTCTCGTTGAATGCCAAGTTCGATCGCGCGGCGGACGCTGCTGGCGGCGATTACTCGGCAGAGTTCGACAAATTCACGGAGCAGGAGAATCTCGGCAAGTCGCTGTTCATCGACGGCATCGGTGGAGTCGCGGAGATGGGCTGCGCACACTGCCATATCCCGCCGACGTTTGGCATGCCCAAGGCGTTCAACAACGGGCTTGATCTGAAATCCAAGGACCAAGGACTAGGGGCACTGGGCCGGTCGTCGAACGACCCATTCACGCCGTCCAACGACGGCAAGTTCAAAGCGCCGTCGTTACGGAACATCGCGCTCACCGCTCCGTACATGCACGATGGACGATTCAAGACGCTTGAGGAAGTCGTCGAACATTACAGCCGAGGTGTTCATCGTCACGAGAATCTCGGCCTGGCGTTCGGCGATCAGCCGGGCGCGCGTGCCACGACCGGGTTTCAACTGACCGACGAACAAAAGGCAGCGCTGGTGGCGTTCATGAAGACGCTTACCGACGAGACTCTGATTTCCGACCCGAAGTTTTCCGATCCGTTTGTGCGACAAACCCGAAGCGTCAGCGAGGGCGAACGCTCCAAGAAACGATGACGTCGGCGAAGTGTTCGCCCTCGCTGAAGCTTCGGATTAGTGTTTCGCGTTGCCTACCCACGCTGAAAGGATAGAGCATGTCACTCAGAATCATTTGCGACTTGAGCTTTATGCTGATTCTTTCAATCGTCGTCCCGGCGAGTGCCTCGCAGAAAGAAACGATTGCGCCGGCCGCTCGGTATCAGAAGCTGCTCGACGAGTACGAAGAGGGGGCGAAGGCTTCGGAGTTGGCCGGGCGATTTCTCGAACTGGCTGAGCAACATCCTGGCGATCCCGTCGCGATCGACTCATTGGTTTGGGTGCTGACCAAACTCCGTCTCCGGCCAGAAGCGACTCGCGCCTTGGAATTGCTGGAGCAAGATCATCTCCATGACGAACATTTCGGTGCGGCTTGTCGGCATGTCGCGAGGACGCCGGCTCTGACTGCCGAGAAGTTGCTGCGATCGGCACTGGGAAAGAGTCGAAGCGAAAAGGTGCGTGCCCAGGCGTGCCGACAGTTGGGATATTTGCTCGACCAACAGGCGAGCGTCGCCGACCAATTGAAAAAGGAACCAGAGATGGCCGACCGCGTGATGCAGTTCTACGGCGCGGAATACGGCAAGCACCTGAAATCGCTTGACCGCGAACAGTTGGAAAAGAAACGCGAGCAGCACTACGAACTGATGCTCAAATCGTTCGCCGATGTGCCAACGACCGACAGCACGCTTGGCGAGATCGCCGAGAAGGCTCTCTTCCGCATCCGTCACTTGTCGATCGGCCGAGTCGCACCGGAGATCGAAGGGGAGGACATCTTCGGCAAGACGTTTAAGCTCAGCGAGCATCGCGGTAAGGTCGTGGTGCTCAGCTTCTGGGGGCATTGGTGAGGCCCCTGCCGGGAGATGTACCCGCACGAGCGGTCGCTCGTGAAACGTCTGCAAGATCAAGAGAAACGATTCATCCTCATCGGCATCAACAGCGACGAGGACCGTGAAGAGTTGAAGAAGACGCTCGAAAAGGAGCAAATCACCTGGCGAAGCTGGTGGGACCAAGGCAGTCCGGACGGGCCGATCCAGACGAAATGGGACGTCACCGAGCGCCCTGCGATCTATGTCCTCGATGCTCGTGGAGTGATCCGGTTCAAGGACGTGAAGGGCGACGAACTCGACAAAGCCGTTGACGCACTGCTCGCCGAACGACCCGCTCCAAAGTAGCAGGAATATCGCGAGCAACAGCGCTGTTCGATGTCGGCACTGACCAGCGGGGCCAGGATTTCCGAGGGATTGGCGACGTGTTCCACGACTCGCAATCCAACCCTCAATTCAAGGTTTGATGAAGCATTCGCTTCGGTACTTCGCGAGTTCGCAAATCGATCGCTCGAGCGTTCCAGGTGCTGGTCTAAAGCAAGTTGAGGAGATCCTCGAGATGGAAGTCATTGAACACCGCGATAATTTCTCCTGGGGCAGGTCTGACAAACTGGTTGTCCCCGCCTCCGCCAAACAAGCGATCCTGACTTCCTTGTCCGTTGAGAACGTCGCGGTCGTCACCGCCGATCAGCAAGTCTCGGCCAGCACCACCCAGCAAACTGTTGTCGCCTGATCCGCCAACAATCGTGTCGGCCCCGGATTTGCCATTGAGCTGATCGTTTCCGGCTTCGCCGACGAGGACATCTTTGCCAGTCTCTCCGACGATTTGATCGTTTCCCATGCCCCCCAGAATCGTGTCGTTTCCCGCTCCGCCGTGGAGCCGATCGTTTCCGAGACCACCGAACAACAGATCGTTCCCGCTGCCGCCGTTGACCGCATCATCACCGGCTCCGCCCAGGATCGTGTCGTGGCCAGCGCCACCGTGAACGGTCAAGGACACCACGGCATCGCTGATCCCCGAAGCGTCGCAACGATCATTTCCCGCTCTCAAGCGGACCGTCACACGCTCCGTGCCGGAGAGTCCAAACGCGTGCGACGTGAACGGATCCAAGCCCGCCGTGGTGACGAGGACGGAATCCGCGGAACTCGTGCCGGACAATTGCAGGAGATCATCACCCTCTTCGCCGTTCAGGAAAACCGAAGTCCGAGCCAGCAGACTGCTGCTGGCGGTCAGTGTGTCGTTGCCAGTTCCGGCATTCACGATGATCGCCTGGGAAACATTCAGAGTCATCGTGACGGGAATCCGACCGGCCTGAGTGAAAAGGATCTGGCCGGCACGCGAGACTGTCAGTTGAAATCTGTCTGCGGTCATCGTCCCCATGACGACGAAATCCTCCGAGTCACTGACCACGTCGGCCCCGTCTCCGGTCTGCCAACGAGTGGAATCTTGGCCGTCGCCACCCGATGTTGTATCGCGACCGTGACCGCCACCCAGCACGTCGTCCCCGGCGTTGCCGATGATCGAATCTTTGCCGTCCTGTCCCAACAGCAGGTCATTCTTGTCGCTGCCGATCAGCACATCATTGCCAGCTCCGCCCGTGAGGACGTTTTGGCCGGAAGGCTCACTGTGGTCGTGAGTGGCATGGTCGTGTACGTCGGTGGTCTCCAAAAAGAAGGGAGTTGCGATGACCTGCAAGCGGTCGTTGCCTGCGCCGCCATTGATGACGGCGAGGGCTGGCGACAGGCCCAGATCCACCACGACTCGGTCGTTGCCAGCACCCGCGTGGACCAAGATGTGCGTCCGATTTGAGAGTTCGGTCAGCGGCACAAACACCGTGTGCAATCCCTCCTGCACACCGATGGAAGTTTGCAACACATGGTCCGGGTCATGCACTCGAAGACCTGGCGACGGGCCGCCAAATCCCACAACTTCCATCTGCAAATTGTCCGATTGGCCATGCGCGGAAAGATCGGCCACTTCGAGATCGGTCGCATTTTCTCCGCGACGAACAACGGTCGTCGCACCGGTGATCACACCGATGCCAAAGGTCAGACTGTCAATGTCCTGTCCACTCGTGACCGAAACGCTGGCTGGGGTTTCTGTGGTTTGCGACAGGTCATTCGCAGTGACGATGCGAACTTGAAAAGTTCCAGCACCGAGTCCCGTGAAGGCAAACTTTCCTTCGCTGTCGGTGATTGCCCAAGGTTCCGCAGCCAAACCATCAGCCACTCCGTCTCCGGTGCGAGGGTTGTTGAGGATGTGATCGCCGTTGACGTCGATGTAGACGGTGACGCCGGCTTGACCAACTTCCTCCGGCTGAATGATGCCATCGGCGTTGGCATCGTGGCTGACGGAACCGCCGAGGCTCACGGTTTCAAAGTTGCCGAAGTCGAGACCGGAGACCGTGTCACCGCGATCGAGCGTGACTTCGTGCAGCCGGCCAGCGGCCTGGATCGTGACCAGGATGCGGCCGACGTTGTTGGTTTCATCGAGCTCGATGAAATGGTTGTCCGGATCGACGAACGCTTCCAGCCAGTACTGCCCCGGTGGCAATCCAGCGATGTTGAGCTCTTGGCCGATGGTTCCGGAACCGTAGATGTCTTCCCAGCCGACAGAAATTTGTTGTTCGACGTCGCAACCCAAGCCGCTGGGCTCACTGGCCGCGTTTGGCAGCGACAGGTCGTAGGGTGAAATGTCGATCAGGCAGAAGCTCGTTTTCGTACCGCCGCGCACGATGTCGCCGACTTCCACCACGCCGTCGTCATCGGCGTCCGGCAAAGTCGCTCGCAGTGCGTACCGAGTGAAGTCGTTGAAGTGAATGTGATTGTGCTCGGAATGAAAACTGAAGTTCCCGGCCTCACGCTCGTGGAACAGCCGTTCGCCCGTGAGAGGATCGAGTTGATCGGAATAAATGCGCTGCAACACCTGTTGAGTTCCGTCGCCATTGTCGGCACCCCCCACAATTCGCAGCGGGCCGTGACCGACGTTCGGCGTCGCCTGTCCGAAGCGGAGCACTTCGCCGTCGATGAAAACATCGCGCAGGCCGTCAGCGTTCTCCATGTCGATGATGAGGTCCGGCAGCCAGTCAGCAGGCGTTTCGGCGGAACCGGTGGGCGGAGTCGTCGCGACGTAGGTTCCCGCTTGAGTCACCGGGTTCGCTCCGTCACGAATGGGATTCACGGCGGGGAATGTTCCGATCCAGCCCGGCTGCGAAATCTCGCGAATCAAATACGTTCCCGCAGGGAGATTCTCGAACGAGTACAGTCCCGACTCGGTCTCCGGCTCGATCGCGCCGTTGTCGTTCAGGTCGATTGACATCGTCTCCGTGGAGGTGAAGACCTGCTGTGAAATCGCATCGAGCACTTCGATCGTCCAACCGTCGGAGCCTGGTTCCTCCGGCTGATGCGTTCCGTCTCCATTGAGGTCGATCCACTTCTGACCGTGAAGTGTCCCAGGAAGCGCCGTGTGACCAAAGTTGAGGCCCGATTGTGTTTCACCGGATCCCAGCGCCACCGAGTGGTTCGATGTTTCCGGTGACGTCAGGATCAAGCCCGGCTGCAACACTTCCGCAACGGCGTAGGTTCCCGCCTCTAGGCTCTCGAACTGGTACTGACCGTTGCCATCTGTGGTGCTCGTCGGTTCGGTGCTGACTAGGAACGACAACCGAAATCCGTCGATCTGCCCGACATCGCCATCGACGGTGTCTTGCACTTCCAGCGTCCAAACCCCTTCGGGTGAGATTCCGTCAAGAACTTGCAACTTTCCAACTGGCCGGAATCGCCCCGTGAACGGAGCCTGATCGCCGTCGCCGATCACTTCCGAGGCTTCATCGTCGAAGAGGGTTTGCAGGAACCCCTGGCCGTTACCTCCCACTCCGCTGGCCAGTGTCACGGATCTGCCGTTCGGCGCGATGAGCGTCACGATCAAGTCGCTGAGATAGGCATGAGTGATGTCGATCGCGACTTCGACATCCACAATGATCCCCGTCGTGCCCATCACCATGAGCGACGAGGTTGCCGTACTTTGGTCCACAATCTCAACCGGCGTGTCGACCGCCGATGCCGTGAATGGAGCCGAATCCAATTCCCCGTTGTGATTCACATCGAGAAACACGACGACTCCGGACAAGCCGGTGTCGCCATCATCGAAGGTGTCGTTGGCGTTCGCGTCGAGAAATGTGGCTCCATCGAGCACCGCATTGCCAGTCAGCAGGCAGCGGCCTTCGAGTCGTTCCGCACGCTCACTGATGCGACCATTCCAGCGACGCGCTCTGGATGGCTGAGGTCTACGATGCCATCGGCTCAACCAGTTGTTCCAGATCATTGAGAACGGTTCCCGATCGAGTTGACTGACCGAGTGAGATGGAAGAATGACTCGAAGTTTCGGCGGTTGCCGGCGCATGACCAATCATTCCTCGGCATTCCGCTGGCTCTGACAGGACTGTCGCAAAATGAGGGGCGGAAAATGAAGGCGAAACCAATCGAGACGGTATGACGTGGATCGGGGCGAGGTCGAGTGTTGTGTCTTGCGCGGGGCCACAATCTGTCAAGTTGCTTCCGAATATTCAGGCACGTGGTGTTTCGCCCGGACGTATGATCTCCGACGCCTGTCCCACGGCAGTGAACCGTTCGCCGAAGATCCATTGACGGGCTTCGGATTTGGTGACGGAAGTGCCGACTGACCGCGGATGATCACGATCAACTCGGGGCGGCGGCGGGAAGAACGCTTGTCGCTGGTGGGGGCGAGGAAGAACGCGAAGTGGTGTCGCAGGCAGGACGAGCTAGGGCCGCTTGAGCTTTGTGCCACAGGCGGATGCTGAGACGGCGCATCGCCGCCACCAGCGAGCTCTTGGGCTTCTGAGGATTCCGAGTTTTCAGACGTTCGTCGCGAGCGCGTTCGTGAGCATCGCAGCGGACGCTGGTCCAGCACCGACCATCCGCCTCCGCTTTCAAAAAGAGCCGCGATCGCAGCGCACGTTCGTTCTCCGTCCGAGTCTCCGCCACCAGACCATTCCAAAACAACCGCTCGTTGACCGACCTCCGAACGACAAACTTGGGTTCCTTGCCCATGAGTCACTCCTTGAATGAGAATCTGCTTGTCAATCAAGCTCCTTCCCACAAAGTGACACAACTCATCAATCCAAAGTTGGCGGACCAGTCGCCTGCCCTGCCCCAGTGGCTCGTGGAATTTTTCACCACTGAATTCTGATCGATTTCCAGTCGTGCAGAATCCCGCGAGCGACCCTGACAAGCGAAGTGGGGTGAGTCTTTACGAACGCCTGGAAAGGCGAACCGGTTTTCATGCCCTCGCCGCACCCCACGATTGCAATGACCCTCGGCGATGTCGCCGGCATCAGCCCGGAAGTCGTCGTGCGAGCCTGCGCCGATCCGCGAGTCCTCGCCGCGTGCCGCCCGGTCGTCGTCGGACATCCCCAAGTCGTGCGTCGAGCGATCGCTCAAAGCGGGTTGCCGATGGAAGTCGTCGAGGTCACTCAGCCAGATCAGTCCCCGCCAACTAACACGCTCGCGTGCTGGAATCCATCAACGGCTCCGCACGACGTCGTTGATGTTCCGCCCGGACACAACGACGCTCGCGCCGGTCGAGCGGCCTACGAGTACGTCGTCGCCGCCGCGAAGGCCGCGATCGCCAAGCAAGTCGATGCCATCACGACCGCGCCACTCAGCAAAGCCGCATTGCATCTCGCCGGGAAAACATTTCCAGGACACACGGAAATCCTCGCCGAGGTCTGCGGCGTGCGCGACTTCGGCATGATGCTGTTCCTGCCGAGCGGCGGCGCGGTGCAGTCGCCGCACGGTCTCGGTGTCGTTCACGTCACGCTACACACGTCGATCCGCAGCGTTCCCGACCTGCTGACGACCGCAGGTGTGGCCGAAAAGATCGAACTCATCGACGGTTTCATGCGTCGCGTCGGTAGTCCGAGTCCGCGCGTCGCCGTCTGTGCGTTCAACCCGCACGCTGGCGAAGAGGGCCTCTTCGGCGACGAAGAATCGCGGATCATCGCTCCCGCCGTACAGACGGTTCTTGATCGTGGACGCATCAACGTCACAGGTCCACTGCCGGCCGACACGCTGTTCCGCCGCGCCGCCGCTGGTGAGTTCGATGCGGTCGTCGCGATGTATCACGATCAAGGACACATCGCCTTCAAGCTGATCGGCTTTCAGTCCGCCGTAAACGTGACACTCGGTCTGCCGATCGTCCGCACTAGCCCCAGCCACGGCACGGCGCTCGACATCGCTTGGCAACGCCCCGCCGATGCAAGCGGCATGATCGAGGCGATTTTGGTGGCGGCGAAACTGTGTCAATCACAGGAGTGATCCTCATGGTCCAGAAGGCTCCCGACGAATTCGATCCACTGGCGCGACCGCCCGATGAAGCCGAGTGGGAGCGTCGTTTGTTTCGGAACGAGAAACTGATCGACAAGTACATGGACGTGCTCGGCGACAACCCGGACTGGGAGAAGTGGCGTAACCCGCGCGACCTGTTCAATAAAGTCCACTACGGCATCGAACCGGGTGAGCCGGTTCCGCCCAGGGTCGATGAACACTCGGACGACGATGAATGGAGCGAGGAGTTGCTCGATAATCTCGAATGGTCAGAGGAAATCACGCCGCTAATGATTCCACGACCGAATGCAGAGCAAATTGACGAAGGCGAATCTGGCGAGAAGGCCGCCGCCGCTTCCGTCGATCCTGACAACGAAGACGTGCCGTCCCAAGAAGTCGTTGCGTTTCACGAACTCGAAGAAGCGGCGATGGACTTCGGCGTCCGTCTGATGAGGCTTGAAGACTGGCCCAACGAAGCCGAACGAGTCGCGATCGCCGGCTGCAAGATTGGGGCACACGTCGCTGGTGGCCACGCTTTCGGCTACGACGAAGAGGGCCTGTGCGGCAACATTGTCAAATGCCGCTGGGCACTCGCCGAGTGTTTGTTCGTCATCAACTCGCTGGAGTTCCTCGCGACCCGTCATCTGCGACCTGAGTACGCGACACTGCTGGCGGACGCTCGCACCCTCCAACCGTTGATCGAAGCACGAATCGCTCGACTACGAGCGCGCGTGTGGTGGTAATCCGCGACGGGACGAGATCACGACGCGAACAGTTCGCGAATCGGCCTGCCATCCGAAATTCGGTGCGGCCTCGCGGTCGTGTCGTGAATCTCGGTCATCGGGTCGATGCCGAAGCGGGAGAAAATCGTCGCTGTCAAATCCGCCGGACTGACCGGATTCGTTTCGGGGTACATGCCGAGCCGATCGCTCGAGCCGTAAACGAAGCCCCCCTTCACACCGCCACCAGCCAGCAGCACCGAGTAGCAATCGGGCCAGTGATCGCGTCCCGCGTTCGCGTTGATGCGCGGAGTCCGGCCGAATTCACCCATCGCCACCACCAGCGTTGAATCGAGCAGCCCGCGCTGGTCCAAGTCCTCGATCAGCGCCGACAAACTTTGATCGGTCTGCGGAAGCAGATAATTCTTGTGATGAAAAAAGTTGTTCGCGTGTGCGTCCCAGTTCTGTCCCTGCTGGCGGAAGTCGAAAACGTTGACGAACGGGACACCCGCTTCAACAAGCCGCCGTGCGACGAGCAAATTCTGTCCGCGCATCGGCCGGCCTTCGGCCATCGCCGATTGGCTCGTGTCGCCGTTCACCGCCTCTGCCGGCTTGTACCCGTAACGGTCGCGAGTCGCTTGTGACTCGGCTGACAGATCGAGCGCTCGTCGCAGCGTTTCCGAACCGAGCAACGAGTACGCCTTGTCGTAGAACGCACTCCACTGTCGTTCGGCGGAGTTGGTCGCCGCCAACTCACTTTCGAGGACTCGGAGCAACCGTCGTCGATTATCCACGCTGGCGAACGTCCGGCCGTCGGGAGGAGTCAACGAGCCGGCTCGATACGCCCGCTTCTCGACATCGACCGCGATTTGCAACGGGTCAAACGCCGAACCGAGAAAGCCACCTCCCTGACACGGCACATCAACGACGTTGTGAAACAGAAAGGGCAACGCGGCGTGCGGAACGTCGAGTCCTCGGTCGCGCCACAAATAGCTGCAGGTCGCTCCGACACACGGGTAGAACTGCGGGATCGGAGCGAACTCTTCGCGGTCACCTTGCGGCGACTGCCGGCCGGTCAGCATCTCGGTCGAGGCGGAATCGTGCAGCCGATTCTGATGATGGACGCTCCGCACAATCGCGACCTTGTCCATCACCTTGGCCATCCGCGGCAGGTGCTCGGAAACCAACACTCCCGGAGCCGACGACGCGATCGGCTGGAATTCGCCCCGCACATCCGCCGGAGCGTTCGGCTTCAGGTCGTAGGTGTCGAGATGACTTGGCCCGCCGTAGTAGAAGACGACGATGCACGCCTTGATCTTCGCCGCTGGCACGGCTTTGTTCGCTTCGGCCGCCTGAGCACGCCACAAGCTCGACACCGACAAACCACAGCACGCGGAAGCTCGCAGCAACTGGCGTCGGGTTTGCGGATGCAACTGGAACATGGGTTCGCCTTGGATCAGAGAGGCGAGTAGCTTTTCGTTGCAACGGGAAACTCGCAAGGCCGATCCGGGCAAACGATACCCCACGCGGCCTCGAATGAGATGTTTTTGGCGAGCGGCAGGGCGTCAGCCCTCCGAGTGATTCCATTTGCTCTGCCTCGGAGGGCTGAC
>SXGT01855451.1_pt1 | contig 17719 bp, 18 predicted proteins | sample 3176221 | NCBI WGS metagenome assembly SXGT01 (sample SAMN11356862, study PRJNA531348) | freshwater metagenome | isolation source: freshwater sample F1-120 | place: China: Fuxian Lake, Yuxi | collected 2017-12-25
CCATCTCTCCGCAATATCTCTGTGTGTGGCTGATAAATGAGGGTAAATTACTAGCATTGGGACCAGGGCTTGTCTACTTTAGAGAATGGGGGTCCGTTTAGTTTTGAAATAATCCTTAAGAATTTGGGCACAATCGGACTCCAAAATCCCCCCTTGAACCCCCTTAAAACGATGGTCAAATACCCCCTGCTCGATCCAGGGGGATATACGATTAAGGCCAGCCTGTTTAGGATCGGAACAGCCATAAACAATTCGGGCGGCGCGGGCCCAGAGTAAAGCCCCAGCACACATCATACAGGGCTCTGCCGTCACAAAGACCCAGCTCTCTTCCGGCAATCGCCAGCTCTTTTGGGCTAGGTTATATTTTTCTAAAGCTACAATCTCAGCGTGGGCTGTTGTTTTATGGGACTGCTCTCTTAAGTTCATTCCATCGCTAATGATCTTGTTTTCATGAACGATCACAGACCCTATAGGGATCTCATCCAATTCAGCGGCTTTTTGAGCGAGCTTAAGAGCCTCTCTCATCCAAAAGTTAAGTGATTCGAAATTCATAATATTCCTTTTTAGGCGAATTGATGGCCGAAGTGAACTCTAAAATAGATCGCCGTGTCATAAAAGGCCGGTTTGTCATCGTTGAAGCTTCTTTTTATCAAGGTTCTGATGTTACAATGGTTTTTAATGGATTTTGAAAAAAACCACGAATCCTTTTTATTTCCTGAGTTTCCTATCTCTATCCGAAACCTCTTCTCCCAGACCTTTCGTTTTCAACCTTTAAGACAACTAGGGGCTGGCTACTATCGAATGTCCTCGATAAAAATTGCCAGAATTCTGCAGGGTTCAGTTCCGAGTTCTAAAGTTTATTTATTGGGGGAAGATATTGAACAGTCCATTCCTGGTGTTTTTGACCAGGATTTTCTATTAGTTAAGGAGAAAGAGGTTCGAGAAAAAGAGATCTGGGATCTTAGAACCGATTATTTCGAGCTCAAGAGAAAGTTTCCTTTGATAGGAGAGGTCCTATTCACTCGATTACAAGATTTTAGAGAATTTCAAATGGCGGGATCTGCAGCTTTTGTGGGCTTTTCTGAACTAAAAAAGTTTAGTGAGAATCGTTGGAAAATCAAAAAGGCAAAAGAAAATTTGTCTCAATCCCCTTTAAGCCAACTGGCTTTAAGTCTTTACTATTTTGAAAAGGCCCAAAAGTATCTCATTAAATCATTTTTAGGAAATTCCAGCTTTTATCGAGCTAGATTTATTAAGGAAGTGGGGAGAACTTTATTCGCTTGTTCTGGAGAAAGATTAGATTCTCTTCAATCCCAGAGTCCTTCGGTATTAATGGCACATGCTTTTTATCAAATCCAACAATTGGCCAACCTAGCCAATCAGGACAAACCTAAGAATAAGATCGACTTTAAAATTAACTTTCCGGAAAAAAATGGAGCTCGATTCTCTTCTGAAATGCTTAATCGAAGTTGGATTCATAAGCTTAAAAAAACAGATCCGATATTTTCAGTTTTGAGGGGAAGCTCAGCCCCTTTGATTTTAATCCCTTCCGCAGATATTAATTTAGTAACTGCGGTTAATCTTTTTTCTGGTTTTGTTAATTTGTTACCAGCCTTATTGCAGGATTCAAAAGATATTCCCTTATTGATTCCAGCTGCAGCTTTCGAGATGATGTCTTTGGGATGGCATTGGGGAAAACCGTTTTCTCACCTAAGCTGGATCTGTCCCGCGCAATTAAATGATTCTAAATGGAGAGCTGCTTGTGCAAGAGCTAGCTTTCAACGGTTAAAAGAGAGAGCCTTACTAGAGCGCAATTTAATTCTAGGAAAAATGATCTCTCAGTCCCCTGAGACAGTTTCTAAGGCATTAAAAACACTTTCTCGAATTTTATTGGTGTTAGAGGCTAGGGAAAATTTAGCTGACAGCATTCTCATTGAAAAATGTCAGTCTAAGCTTCCGAAAACAAGTGAAGTTTTTAAAATGCTTACTACAAGCAAAAACATATTAAGTTTACAAACCTTAATCAGGGCGGCTCTAACTGTTTTAAACGAAGTTCCCTCCCTCGCGACAGAGTAGTTCAATTGTGGATCTTTTTACTAAAACCAGAATAAAAAAAACGGTATTGGAACATCGAAAGGCCCATGCTCAATTTCCTACATTAAAAGATCTGGAGCGGTACGGATTTTCTAAGAAAGAGATTGATAAGGCGGTAAAAGAAAAGTGGTTAGATCAGCTTTATGTTAACTTAACGACAGGCGCCGTAGTAAAGGTTTTTCGAGTTAAAGATTAATCCTTGGCTTCTTTCAAGATCTCGGTGGCTCCCCAAGAGTATGATTTCTTAAATTTCTCATTGATTGATAAAGCCATGGAAATTTTAATTGTCCCCACAAACTAAGTAATTTTCTAGTGGGGATAATGAAAAGCGAGTTCGAGTTAAAAAGTTTTGAGAGGCATTCATTTGCTTTACTTGTATTTCCTTCATTCAAGTATTCGATGCTTAATAAAAAGTAGTTTCTATTAAGGTTTTTTCTAATGTCTTTGTGGTTTTTTTGAGGAAGATAGGCTTTGATCTGGGTTAGGAAATAGATGTTGTGTTCTAAATGGAAGCTAGATTGTCTTCCCCCCCAAAGTCCTTTAGAACGCATTCTCCAAACCCCCATAATTTCCGGAAGAATTTTAATGGGGCCATGCAATGAGTTTAGAAGATCAATACACCAGTCATGTCCTGTCAGATTAAAAAAGAAATCGGGTAGGGTAGAAAAAATTCTATTTCTGAATAGGAGGCTACAGTTATGTGGGAAGCAGGCCTCAAGAAGCGCTTGAGTATCAAAAGAGCTCATATCGGTTCTGGGGAGAGGTCCGTGTTTTGAATTATCATCTTCGGATATTGCCCAAATCTTGTGAGCGCAACATGAGTATTGCGGATTGTTTTCTAGAAAATCTAATTGACGGGATAACTTTAAAGGATCGATCCAATAGTCATCTCCATCGCAATGGGCAATGTAATCACCTTTAGCCTCTTTCCAGGCCCTTTCATAGTTGCGAGTGTGACCTGTGTTTTTTGGAGCTGAAAGAATTTTGATGAGCTCAGGATGTTTTTGCTGATAGCTATGGGCTATATTTAAGGTTCCATCTGTGGAGCCGTCATCACCTATAATGACCTCTAGTTTTGCGTTCACAGTTTGTTCTAAAATTCCATTTAGAGCTTGAGCGAGATACTTTTCATGATTGTAGGTAATGACTAAGATACTGATCGTTTTAAGAGAGGACTGGAGCATAGATTGGTTACCTAACTTTTAAATGGAAAATTAATTGAGGGAGTTGGGCGGTGACTGGAGTTTTTTGCCAACTTCCATAGCAGTCTTCAATTATAAATCCTGCGACCTCAAAAAGTTTCATCCATTGGTCCACATTAAAAAGATGAAGTGTTGAGCGATAGATTGAAAAGTCAGTTAGGTTTTTAGCCACTGCAACTTCAAATGTAGTCTGGCTCTCTTTTGTCCCTGGATATGTTTTTTCCCAGATTCGATTCTTTGGATTGCTATCCAATTGATCTGAGACATACCGCCAAATGCATTCTCTAAAGTTCCACTGATTCTCTAAGTAGTCGAGATTATGAACTTCAACAAAGAAACTCCCATCTGGAGTTAAATGAGCTAAAACATTTCTAAGTATTCCAAGAATAGTGAATTCAGTTTCCGATTGCTCAAGTGCTTGGTGGCTAGCAAAAACGGTTTGATATGTTTCATCGATTTCAAATTTAGTAAATTCCAGTGGATAGATCTGAAAAAAGGATTGTTTTTCTGGTTTTAAAAGCTCTCTCGTACTTCTAAGTGAGTTAATTCTAAAAGGACAATTTTCTAGTGAGAAGGTTGTAATATCTTGATTAACTAAAGCGAGCACTAAGTTTTTTGAGCTATTAGCGAGATCTAACACCAACCCTGGATGTTGTTTGCACCAATCCAATGCAAAAGCTATCTTGGTCGCTTCATTGCCTAGAAGTTTGATGAGATACTCACTCACTTCATCGTGATTGGATGCAGTCGAATCTGAGATTAAACTTTCTCGAGGATAGAGAAACTGATTAAAAACGAAAGTTTCAGCGAGTCTCTTGATTTGGTGTAGTGGAGTCATTAATTGAAGGATTCAATTTTACCACAACTCACCTCAAAAACAGAAAACAGCCCCTCATAACGCAGTAGTTCTCGGTGAGCCACAGCGCATGGTAAAAAGCGGAGTCATTCAAGAATCTGGATATGAAAGTGGGGCTACCAGCTCCAAGGAAAGTCGCTGTACGCCCCACTTTCATATCCAAATTCTTGAATGAACCCTCATAAAATTACTCCAATGGCACACCGAGACTTTGCGAAAAGGTTTTTCTAGTGCTTCTCAATTAGCTTCAAAATTTATTCACCGAGAACTGCTGCTCATAACTCTGGTTGCGGCGTGACAAGATCTAAAGAGGCTGTATCATTTGTTGAAAGGCCTCTATTTTTAATACCTTCCTGAAGATCTCTAGATCATTTTGCGGAGTCTGGCAGGTTCTGTTTTCGCAAAGATAGAGTGTGGTCTTTCCCTCTAGGCAGGTTTTGCCCTTAAAAAGTATATTTTCATCTTGGTCTTTCTGTTTTACGGCCACCACTTTATTGGGAATAAAAGTTCCTCGAATAACGTAAAGCCAATCTTCAATCGACTCATCATTGCCCGGAAGTAAAACAAATTCCTGAGATCGGTTTTGCAAAAGTTCGAGTGCGATAAGCATTTGCCCCGAAGCTTGAGGCAGGGTTCTCATTTGGCTTTCGTATTTTTCCAATGCCTGTTCGGCTATTTTTAAATAAGAATCATTGTAAGTCAGTTTGCCGAGTCGTATCAGAGCTGTAATAGCTATGGCTGTACTAGAGGGGGTGGCGCCATCGTAAGTTTCTGTAGGGCGAATGACTAAATCGGTTTGTTTGTCACTTGCGAAGAAAAAAGTTTTTGAGGGGGCATCCCAAAAGAGTTCAATCATTCTTTGGGTGATTATTTGCGCTGTAGATAAAAACTTTTCATTAAAGTTGGATTCATAGATTGTAATAAGTGATTGAGTGAGGTGAGCATAGTCTTCTAGAAAGCCATTAAATTTAGCTTCGCCACAAGAGTAAACATGTTTCAGGTTTTTGCCATCCCATAAATTTTGCAAAATAAATTCAGAGGCTTTCTCAGCTTTTTCTAAATAAAGAGGTTCATTGAGTATTTGATGGGCTAGAGCTAAAGAGTGGATCATCATTCCATTCCAAGAGGTTAGACATTTCGTATCTAAGCTAGGACGAATTCGTTTTTGTCTTAAACTGAAAAGTTTGCGTCTTGCGAGCGCCAGAGTTTCCTCAAGTTCAGTTTCGGATAGGTTGAACTGAATTGCCAAATCGGACCAGTTTTCAGTTCGATGTAAGATGTTTTGATGCTCCCAATTTCCCTGTTCAGAAACATTGTAAACTTTATTAAAAATAAGTGCGATTTCGGAGCCCAAAGCGGTATCAATTTCCTCTTTAGACCAGATATAAAACTTACCTTCCACACCTTCGCTATCGGCGTCCTCAGTGCTGTGAAAAATACCTTCTGGAGATAACAGATCTCTAAAAGTATAATCGATGATTTCTCTAGCCACTCGGGCAAAGGGGAGGTGGTGAGTGGCCTGATAAGCTTCCAGATAAAGTTCAGTGAGTAGGGCATTATCGTAAAGCATTTTTTCAAAGTGAGGCACTAGCCACTGCTCATCAGTAGAATATCTGTGAAACCCTCCACCCAATGAATCGTAAATTCCACCTCGGGACCAAAGTTCTAAAGTGGTATTGAGTAGAGTCAGTGCCTCTGTAGTTTGAGTGGTCTTCCAATGACGTAAGGCTAATCGAAAATCCATTGTATGAAAGAACTTAGGAGCTTGGCCAAGTCCACCGTAAACGGGATCAAAGGAATTCTTTGTGCGATGAAATGCGGCCTCGGTTAGAGCCCGGAAGGAAAGGGTGTTCTCGTTTGAAGAATCTGTTTTTGAGATCTCTTTTAAAGCGATAAGAAGTTCTCCAGCCGATTTTTTAACTTCCGAGGGTCGACTTTTCCAAGTGCTAGAGACCCCCTTGAGAATTTTTTTAAAACCGGGAAGTCCCATCTTATCCTCAGGTGGAAAGTAAGTTCCTCCATAAAAAGGCTCAAGTTCTGGAGTTAAAAAAACGGTCATTGGCCATCCCCCTCGATGGGTCATAATCTGAACTGCGTTCATATAAATGTTATCGAGATCAGGGCGTTCTTCGCGATCCACTTTAATACTGATAAAGTGTTCATTTAAAATTTGGGCCGTAGTTTCATCCTCAAAACTTTCTTTTTCCATCACATGGCACCAGTGACATGCGGAATATCCAATTGAAAGAAAGATAGGTCTGTTTTCTTTTTTTGCTCTTTTTAAGGCCTCCTCTCCCCAGGGGTACCAATCTACAGGATTGTGAGCGTGTTGAAGGAGATAGGGGCTGGTTTCTGAAACTAATCGATTGGTAAATGGGTGTAAGGTCATAGGGGGCTGATTTTAGTTAGGCTTGATTTAGAAGTCACGCCCTATGGAAGGTTGTGAACTTAGCCACGCGATATCATAAGTTATTGAAACTACAAAACTTTTAATAATGACTATTGATTTGACGCTGCGCGCATGGTAAAACTCCTCGTTTTCAAGAGGTCTCCATTCGGGGGGCTTAAAAGCTTTTAAATTATTGAAAACAGGCTCAAATGAGGCCTTAAATGATTTTTAGGGGGGGAAATGAAGTTTAATTTTTTTGTTTCTGTAGCTGTTGTTGCATTAGGGGTAGCTCCATCCGTATTGAGAGGAGAAACAACCCAATCTATTAGGTCCGTGCAAAGGGCCAGCCTCCAAAAGGCCTCCACTTCGGTTAATGTTAGAGTTCACAATAAAGCTAAGAGTTCTTTATCAAACAGTTCATCAGCCGTTTTAGCCTCCTCGGGTCTTGAGGCTCTTTATGGATTTTTAGAGTTTCGCCCCTCTTACAATGATGTTCAAAAGGAGGCTCATAGCGAGAACACTGCTGAAGTGGGATATAAAATGGCCCCTAACCTTCAAGTGGGTTACGTACAGTATTATAACGTAAATTTAATAAATAGTAGCCCCACTACCCAAGGTCTTAACCTATTAGCTAATGATGGATTTGCCTATTTTAAGGCCAAAGAAATTTGGCAGAGCCCAGATAAACATTTATCAGCTTCATATCAATTAAGACTTTTCACTCCTACGAGTCAAAAAAAGTTCCAAGAGGGTTACATCACAAGTGTGAGAAATCAGTTTTTATTGAATTATAAATTCAATAACTTTGTTAGCGTTGATTTAAGCTACCACCCCATTCTTCATGTCTACAATAAAGCGGGAAGTTTGGATTCTAAGGGATTGTGGCAAGCCAGTCCTTCTTTTAATCATCAATGGATTTTTCAACCGGTTATTCATCCTGCAGCGAATTTTACCTTTGTTTTCCCTGTAGTTTATCAGGTGACTCAATATAAACAATTTGCTGGAGCTGCTAATTCTCAAAAATGGAAAAAATCTCTCAGCTTTTCGCCGGAGCTTGATTATGAGGTTAACTCCATGCATACAGTGGGAATAGCTTTCTATACTGAAAGTGTAATGTCGGAATATGGCCGAGGATTTGATTTCTCTAGTGGATTTAAGACTGGGACTGCTCAGTTGGTGTGGGGCATTAATCTCTAATCTTACAGAACCAAGGTTTGAATTTCTTGGTACAATAGTTTTATGAAAAAAAATATTGTACCTGCTTGGACCTTTATCCTCCTTTTAAATTTTTCTTCTATTTGGGCCGATAGCGATAGTCTTCCTTTAAATAAAAAAACACCGGTCATTAAAGAAAGTGATTCGGCTGAGGTGACTCAGCAGCTTAAGAGTGGAAGTGGCAAAGAGCCTGAGCCTGTGCTTGGCTCTAAAGAGGCCTCCTCCCCTAAACCTTCTTTGGGGTCGATAGGGGTTTACGGAACTCAAAAACTAAATGAGGTTATGCTTAAGGAGTTTTTGGGAGAAGACTTAAATGAATGGATTAAAAAAGGGCTAGCTGGAGATGAGTCTAGCGTTGAACTTGAAAAAAAACTTATTCAAAGAATTCAGCAAAAGTTTGACTTTGCTTTTGTTGAATTTAGTGTTGTTCAGTTTTTTGAAGTTGATAATTTATCGGTCCACATAGTTTTGGATGTGGTTGAAAAAAATGATCTGCCTACTAGAGCCAATTTTATACCTGAGCCTACGAATCAATTTCCGGATCCTAGTAAGCTTATTCAAGCTTGGTTGGAGTATGAAAATATAGCAATGGATCTGGTTGAGGCGGGGCAGATCTCTCCTGATGGACAAAAGTGTCAGGCACTGCACTGCCCCTTTGGACATGAGCACCCCAAGCTTAAAAAATATGGTTCATTATTTTCCGAGGGGGTTAAGAAGAACGCTGATAAGTTATTAGACATCTTAGGAAAAGATAAAAGAGCGGAATATCGATCCAGTGCAGCTTACCTGCTTCCCTATCTGATGGACGGAAAAAAAATAATTCCTTCTCTTGTCGAAAGAATTCGAGATCCTGATGTTGTTGTGAGGAATAATTCTCTGAGGGTATTAGGAGAGATTGCTGAGTTTCATCCTGAATTTGTAATTCCTGTAAAGCCTTTAATTGCCGCTTTGAACTATCCGAGAAGTTCCGATCGTTCTAAGTCGATCTATGTTCTTTATACACTCGCTGCCAATTCAAGCTCTGCCCGTGAAGAGATTTTACGAGAAGGGGTTCCGAATCTGCTTTTGCTTCTTGAGGCTAAGGTTCCAGATCAAAAAGAGCTTGCTTACAATACGTTGAAAAAGATCTCCGGCAAAGAGTACCCTATGGCCGATGTGATTCATTGGAAAAATTGGTATGCGAAACTTAAGAAGGATAAAGGGCTTCCTGCAGCGAAGTAGTTTTTATGAGGGGGTCATCTAACAAAAACTACTTTAAAACCTGACTAGCTCTGGTAAGTCTGTCTCGAATAGCCGGCCACAAACCTTTCGAAGAGGTGGGGAGTTCACATAGAATTAAATTCGAATCGTTTTGGTCCAGTTCTCGCAATTTTGAGAACAAGGTATGGGCTCCATTGAGGCTATCGTTGTCAGCTTCCGCTAAGTAATGAAATTCGACCTCACCAAATAACTTCGAAAACTTTAGACGAGCCTCTCGATTTAAAACATAGGGTGAGAGTACCGCTACCTTTTCATGGTTTAAGTAAGCTTTAAGAATCTTAGTTTTTAGTAGTTCCAAAGATTCACTCGACAAAATTTCCGCAATTCTCAACATGGGTTTTCTGGGGGCATAGTGAGATTCCAGAAGACCTGGGGCCATTGGGGAGTGGGCTGCAATAGCAGGTAGACCTAGCTCCGAGTGCATTCCTTTGAAGAGCACTCCTAAGGCATTCTTCAAAGCCTCTTCAGAGATACCTCCGGGACGTAAAATCATCACTTCCCCTGCAGCGTTAACTGAACAGATGGTTGATTCTAACCCTACGCTACATTCGCCCCCCTCGACACAATAGTTGAGGTGTTCTCCCAATTCTGAGAGCACATGTTCCGCTTTTGTGGGGCTAATTCGGCCAAATTGATTTGCACTTGGGGCCGCTAAGGGGAGGGTGCTTTGTTTTAAGATCTCTTGAGCTACAGGATGAGCGGGTGATCTTAGTCCGATAGTATCCAGAGAGCTAGTGACCAAATCTGAGATTTGAGCATGTTTCGGAAAAATAAGGGTTAGGGGACCTGGCCAAAAAAGCTCCATGAGTTTATCAGCGGTCTGAATTTGAGCCGGTGTCATCGCCCCAATATTAATAAGCTGAGCTTGGGCGAGTTTTTCACAGCTTTTTAAATCCTCGGCTACATGAACAATCAAAGGATCAAAAGAGGGACGACTCTTATAGAAAAATATTTTAGCAATGGCTTCATCATTTAAAGCATTTCCTGCTAGGCCGTAAACCGTCTCTGTAGGCATTCCAATTACATCCCCTGAATGCAAAGCCTCAACAGCAACTTTAATATTTTGAGAAGTTGGATTTAATAGCTTGGTTTTGGAATGGATGTGTTGCACGTCTTAGCTAAAATACCACAGGTCTTTAGTCTCTATCGACCGTTTCAATGGCCAAGTTAGAAAAGTTGGGCAGGTCATCCAATCCGGTAACACAGCGACCTGGAGAGTTCTCAACCAAGCGAACTCGGTAAAATCCCCATGGGCTTTCACCCTTGAGATAGCGATCGGGTTGCCCAGGTATGATGACTTTGATTACCCAATTTAGAGTGTCTTTGAATTGGGCCTTACTTCTTTCATGAAGCACTTGGGTTAACTTAATAGACCAGGTATAGGGGGCAGTGGCTGGAGCTAAAAGTTCTTTCCTTTCTCTCCATTCGAATCTTTTTTCCGGAAAACCCTCTCGTCCTTCCCACCCTGTAATAAAGACGACAGAGGAGCCCCAGGGAAGCGTAGAGTCTTTAAAAGTGAGAACGACATCTCCTTGAACTGAAGTAAAGTAGCCACAGACAAAGGTGTAGTTTCTGCCTTGGGCTTGAATGTCAAAGGCCCAAGATGATGTCGCAGTTAAAATTAGGGTCAGAAATAATTTAAGATTCATAAACAAACTCCTCGCAAGACCTGTTAAAGGGTTTACGCTACTGACTACAAAATCGCCAGTTTTTTTTTATGACAGTCCTGTGACAATTTGGAATAGGGAAAAGTTATAAAATATATAGCAGTAACCCGTTAATTCCGCGCTAGATTGGTGAGGGATACCGGGCTAGTACTATAGTTAGGTAACTATGAAAATTCATTTATGGGGAACAGATTTTAGGCGTAGTTCAGCCGAAATGAGAAAGAGGCTGGCCATTGCTTTACCTGAAAGGCAGGGCAAACTACAAAATCTCATAGATTTAGGCTTTCAGGATATCGTTTATTTGTGGACCTGTAATCGGGTCGAATTTTATACTACGGCCGACAATTACTTTTGTGATACTCGCTCCCTTTGGCTATCGGTTTTAAAGTACTTTGGTTTAAGTGAAGATGACTATTACCGAGGGTATCATTTTGAAGGTAAGTCCGCGCTGAGGCATTTGATGAGAGTGGCCTCTTCGCTAGAATCCATGGTGGTCGGTGAACCCCAAATTCTAGGGCAGTTAAAAAGTGCTCTCGCCTTTAATAAAGAGAACAATCTATCGATTGATAAGCATTTAGAGCAGTGTTTTCACTTAAGCTTTGAAACGGCAAAAAAGGTAAGAACCGAGACATCGATTGCTGAGAAGCCGGTCTCGGTAGCTTCGTTGGGGCTTAAGTATTTAGTCTCTATGGAATCGGAATACCCGCTAAAAAAGGCGGTCGTGGTGGGGCGGGGCCCCATAAGTCTTATGGTCCTACAATGGCTTAAGAAAAACCGAAGCCAAGTTCCAGTTGTCTGGGTTAATCGATCCCTTGAGGTTTTAAAGAGGTATCCTGAATTTCAAGGAGTAGAGGTTCAGTTATTATCTGATTTTCTAAAAGGGGAGACTCAATTTTCTCATCTCTTTACCTCCACCGCTAGTATTGAGGCCATCTTTAAAAAGGGCTTTTTTGAAAAGTTGGATAAAGAAAAGAAGTTGGTATTCGATTTTGCGGAGCCCCCTGATGTGGAACATTTCGTATTACAGCCGGTTCGAATCATTCATATGGAAGATCTCATGGAGGAGGCTCAAACCAATAGTTTAGAAAGAGCTGAGAGCGTTGTTGTGGCCGAAAAGATGATTGAAGAGGCAATAAAACTCTATTGTCTTGATCAAAAAGAAAAACCGATTCTTCGTGATTTTAATTCAATTGAACCTGAGTTTTTTAAAGAGCTTGAGTCTACTCTGGCTCTTATTGAAAAAGAGGTACCTCAAGAATATCAGGCTCGAGTAAAAAAAATTACTGAAAAACTGGTAAAGAAAAACCTTCATCTTTCACGCGAGCATTTAAGAGAGATTTTACGTCGAGTGGCTGCTGTGAAAAATGATCTCATTAGTGCTTTATGAAGTACCGACTTGGTACTCGAAAAAGTGATTTGGCTAGGACTCAGTCTACCCACGTTCTTGAATCTTTGAAAAAAAATGGGATTGAGTGCGAACTTGTATTTATTGAGAGTGAAGGGGATAGAAATCATAAAGAAGCGCTCTATCAAATCGAGAACATAACACCGGGACTTTTTACCAAACAATTAGAGATAGCACTTTTAAATAATCAGATCGATCTTGCCGTTCATTCTTTAAAAGATCTTCCTACTGAACAGCCTCAAGACTTAAGAGTTGGAGCTATTACATCTCGAGTTTCAACTGAGGATTGTTTACTTATCCATCCAGATGCTTTTGAGCATTCTCAACCCCTATTTTTAAAGCCTCAAGCTCATGTGGGAACAAGTTCATTACGAAGAGAGGCTCAACTTTTAAGTGCGAGACCTGATTTAAAGGTCTCTCCAATTCGAGGTAATGTTCCAACTCGAGTTAACGCAATAAAAGAGAGGAAATTTGATGCGACTCTTTTGGCGGTTGCAGGACTTGAAAGATTGCAACTTAATTTGGATGGAGTTCATGTTTTAAAACTTTCAGAACGAGAATTTCCGCCAGCCCCAGGACAAGGAGCTCTGGCTATTGAAATTCGAAATGATGCCCCCGAGGCATTGAAATTAGCCCTTCAAAAAATTCATGATGAGATAAGTGAGATAGAGACTCGAGTTGAAAGAAGAGTTCTTAAGGGGCTTTTTGGTGGATGCACTTTACCGTTAGGAATTCGTTGTTATAAAGAGAACAATCTATTAAAAACAAAGGTCTTTATTGGTGTTTTAAGGGATCGAAAATCACTCTTTAAGGATTGGCTAGGGTTTCATCATTTTGACATTTCTAGTCAGGACGAAGAGACTCTTGTCGATAGCATCGTTCAAAAGGTGAAAGGGTTTTTAAATGGGTAAGAAAATCAAGATTTTAGTGACTGGAGAAAATAGGGATTTGGAAGAAAATATTCCGGGAAATAGTTTAGATTCGGATCTTTCAGTTCAATGGGTTCAATGGCCTGTTTTAGAGTTTAAGAAACTTGATGTAGATAAAAACCTTCTTTCGAGAGTTGTTGAGAAACCCTTTGAGTGGATTGTTTTTACCAGCCCTCGAGCCGTACACTTTTGGACAGAGACGATGGTGCAAGCGGGACTTGATTTTCCTCTGGAAACCCAAGTGGCCTGTATCGGTGAAAGCACTTCAGAGATGGCTTCTTTAGATGGCTATACCCCTGACTTTTATCCCACTGAACCTGGAAGTGAAAAGTTTTTGGAGGAATTTGAAGATCTCATCAGTAATAACACACAAAAACCTACTGTGTTTATTCCCATGGCTGAAGGGGGAAGATTGAAAATTGCTGAGCGTCTTGCAGAGTTGGGTTGTACCTTAACTGTGGTTCCTTTGTATCGAACTCAAACCCTATCTAATCTAGTTCAAACGCTTCCGGGGGGTAGCTTAAGTGATTTGGCAGTTATTGTTTTTACGAGCCCCTCATCTGTTGAGGCTGTATTGAGTGTAACCGCTCTTCCTAAAGAGACTAAGGTTATAGCTATTGGAACTTTTACTCGGGAGCATTTAAAAAACCTAGGGATTGAAAGTGAGCTTCTTCCTGGCTCCAGTTTTGAAAGAATAGGGGAGGTTTTGTGAGTGATTCTAGTCATCGCCCAAGACGGCTTAGGCGTAATATTTTGATACGGGATATGGTTCACGAAACCGATCTTCATCTTTCGAATCTAGTTCAACCCTATTTTCTCGCTGCTGATAAGAACGCTAAAGAGCCTATTTCAGGTTTTTCAGCTGTTTATCGTTGGGGAATCAATCTTCTTTTAGAAAAGGTAGAAACGGACCTCAAAAATGGGTTGAAAAATATTCTGCTTTTTGGAGCTGCTTCCCCCAATGAAAAAAATGAGGCGGGATCTACAGCCTATGAGGAGAAGGGGCTTCTTCCCACAGCGATAAGAACTTTAAAAGAACATTTTTCTGAGAGTGTTATTTTGCTTTCAGATGTTTGTTTGTGTCCTTACACCTCTCATGGTCATTGTGGATTGGTTGAAGGAAATGAAATTGAAAATGATTCTTCTTTAGTCGCTTTGGGGCAGATGGCCTTAGTTCATGCTCGAAGTGGAGTTGATCTTGTGGCTCCATCGGACATGATGGATTTTCGAGTGGGTTATATTCGGGATTTATTGGATGAACATGGTTTTGATCAAACCTCTATCATGGCTTACACAGCTAAGTACTCCTCTAGTTATTATGGGCCGTTTCGAGAGGCTTTGGGATCTGCACCTCAAGGAACCGATAGAGCCACCTATCAAATGGATTTTAGAAATCGAACCGAAGCTTTAAGAGAGTTAGAGCTTGATATCTCTGAAGGGGCCGACATGGTGATGGTAAAACCAGCTCTTGCTTATTTAGATATTATTAAAGCGTTTAAAGAGCGTAGTTCAGTTCCAGTTGCGGCTTATAGCGTGAGTGCTGAGTATCAGATGGTTAAGTTGATGGCAGCCCAAGGCTTGGTCGATGAAAAGAAGATGGCCATTGAGAATTTAACAGCTATCCGACGAGCGGGGGCTGACATTTTAATTACCTATTTTGCTGAATTTATTGCGGCTGGAGGTTGGCTGAAATGAACACCCAAAAATCTCAGGCTCTTTTCGAAAAGGCTAAGAAGATTATTCCCGGTGGGGTTAACTCTCCTGTGAGAGCCTTTAAACATGTGGGACGGAATCCTATCTATTTTGAGCGGGGCCAAGGGGCTTTTCTCTACGATGTCGATGGGAATTCTTACGTCGATTTCTGTGCCTCTTTTGGTCCTTTAATTTTGGGCCATTCTCATCCCTCTATCGTTTCTGCTTTAGTGGAGCAGGCCAGTAAAGCCACTACCTTTGGGGCCTGTCATGAAAAAGAGGTTCTCCTTGCAGAGCTGATTCTCAAAGGTTATCCCTATTTGAATCAAGTAAGACTTCTCAATAGTGGTACTGAAGCGGTCATGACCGCCATTCGCATAGCTCGTGGAGCTACTCGGCGATCCAAAATTTTAAAGTTTGAAGGTTGTTATCATGGCCACAGCGATGGCCTTTTAGCAAAATCAGGAAGTGGGGTTGCTGAATTGGCCGAGAGCTCCTCCAAAGGGGTTCCTGACAGTATTGTCAGCGAGACGGTCATAGCTCGCTTTGACTCTATTACAAGTATTGAGAAGGCTTTTAAACAGTATGGAAAAGAGATTGCGGCCGTTATTTTAGAGCCGATTCCTGCTAATGAAGGGCTTTGGATTCCACTTCAAGCTCATCTTGAAGAGATCTGTATGCTAGCGAGGCTTCATGGGGCTCTTATCATCTTTGATGAAGTGATCTCAGGATTTCGAGTGGGGCTTTTGGGAGCGACTGGCCATTTTAACTTGAAACCAGATTTGGTTACGGTAGGAAAAATTGTGGGTGGGGGATTACCTTTAGCGGCCTGTTTAGGAACTCAAAGTGTAATGGCCGAAGTGGCTCCGATTGGACCTGTTTATCAGGCGGGAACTTTGTCGGGCAATCCCTTAGCGACAGCGGCTGGAATTGCGGTTTTAACTGAACTGTTTTCTAAGCCTCCTTACGAAATTTTGGAGAAAAGAACCCGACGATTTATAGGTCGTTTGAAGGAAGAGGTTTTACCTCAGTGGGACTTCGTTCAAATGGGTTCGATTTTTTGGATGAGCCCCTCAAAGTTAACAGGGGCTTTTCCTCCTGTAATCTCTAGCGAAGATAAAAAGGGTTATGCTAATTTTTTTGGCGCGGCCTTAGAGGCTGGAGCCTATTTTGCTCCATCACCTTTTGAGGTCAGTTTTGTTTCAGTAGCGCACACAGATGATGTGTTAGATGAGATGGTAGAAAAATTAAAGAAATGTCGACAGTAGTTCAAAAACGATGGGTCAAACTTCTTGTTGCAGTGTCGGTGCTTATGCTGACACAAGTGGCATGGTGGCTCGATGTTTTTTCTCAAAATGTTAATACCATAGCTGAACTCAGAAAAAAGAACGCAATACTACAAGGGGTGATTAATGATCCCGGAGTGATTGAGGGAATTAATAGTTTTGCCGCTCGTAAAAAGCTAATGTTTTATTCTGAAACTTTCGTCTTTGGTGTTCTTACTGCTGTAGGCCTTTATTTACTTTTTAGAGCGTTACGGCTCCAAGAGAAGGCTAGAGAATTGCAGAAGCAGTTCATTGAGACCGTAAGTCACGAATCTAAGACTCCATTAACAGCATTGAAGCTTAGGCTCGAATCTATTTTAGAGAAAAGTACCCATGAGCCACAGCTTACTAAAGAATTGACTCAGTCCCTTGAAGAGGTTCGAAGATTGGCTTCAGTTTTTGAAAAAACCCTAAGTCTGAATCGAATGGAAAATTTAGGCTTTAGGTTCGAGACTGTTTTTTTCTCTGAGCTGATTAAAGAGGTTATCCGTCGAATGGATCCCTTGTTTAAGCAAAAAAATGTCAATGTTTGGACCTCTATTTCCGGCGAGATCTGGGTTAAAGGAGATCTGTTCGGGCTTCAGAATTTAGTTCAGAGTCTGTTGGAAAATGCTGTTTTATACAATGATAAATCAGAACGTAAAGTCAGCGTGGAGTTAGAAGAGAAAAACAATGAGATTAGACTAAAAATTTCTGACAACGGATCTGGGATTTGTGATTCTGAAAAAACAAAAATATTTGAGAAGTTTTTTAGAGGGAAATCTAGCCGTCGTGTGCCAGGTACCGGGCTTGGGCTTTATTTAGCTAAGCACACTGTGGAATTGCATTCAGGGGGTATTGAGTTGAAAAGTTCCTCCGAGAAAGGAACTCAATTTGAAGTTGTTCTGCCTAAGTTAGGAGATCAGGGTGGCTAGTCGAATCTGTCTCATTGAAGATGAACCTACAATTCGTGAACTGGTTTCTATGAAATTGGTTCAGCAGGGATATTCTGTGGATTCTTTTGATGAAGCTGAACGGGTGATGCAGAACTCAGAACAACTTTGGGAACTTTATATTGTGGATCTTATGCTAGCTGGCGAAGCTAGTGGTTTAGAGCTCTGTCGTTGGTTAAAAGAAAAACAACCGACACTTCCTGTTTTGATCTTATCGGCTCTTTCGGAGCCGTTAGACCGCATTGAGGGGCTCAAGGTAGGAGCTGATGATTACCTGACTAAGCCATTCGAGATGGAGGAGTTATTACTTCGGGTGGAGGGAATGCTTAAGAGGCGTTCCTGGTATGCCTCTTTGCCTTCGAATCTCTCAGTTTTTGAGTGGGATGATTGTGCTGTAGATTTTGTGAAGTTTGAGGGGAGACGAGGCAAAGAACCTTTCTCCTTAAGTCAAAAAGAGTGCATGTTAATGAAGTTACTTATTGAAAAAGAGAATCAAGTGGTAAGTCGAGATGAGATTTTGAATCAGGTGTGGGGATATGATGTTTTCCCCTCTTCTCGAACCGTTGATAATTTTATTCTCAAACTCAGAAAATATTTTGATAATCCAGGAAAACCTAAATACTTTCACTCTATTCGTGGAGCTGGGTATAAATTTACTAAAAAAGGAATCTTGTGAAGCCAAATCAAACGCCACTTATGATGAGATATTTATCCGGTGAATCGATAGGCCGATTCCCTGTATGGATGATGAGA
>SXGT01012570.1_pt1 | contig 17718 bp, 12 predicted proteins | sample 3176221 | NCBI WGS metagenome assembly SXGT01 (sample SAMN11356862, study PRJNA531348) | freshwater metagenome | isolation source: freshwater sample F1-120 | place: China: Fuxian Lake, Yuxi | collected 2017-12-25
AAAGTTACCAAGGACGCGGCGCTGGAGGTCATTGACGAGGCCGACCTGGAGCGGCGCCTGGCGGCCGGGACCCTCAGTAGCGCAGTCCTGGTGAGCCGCGACTTCGGCAACTCCTGGAAACTAGCTTGGGAGACGCCCGGGGTTGCGGCTGCGACCTGCCGCGCACCCGCCACCGGACTCCCGGGCGTGACATCGAGTTCCCTGACCATTTCCGCCGGCACGGCGACCGCGGCGGCGATCACGACGCAGCCCACGGGTGCAGTCAGTGGATCCGTACTTGGCACCCAGCCGGTCATTCGCCTCGTCGATGCCAGCGGCACCACGGTGACCAGCTCGAGCGTCAATGTGGTGGCATCCATTGCATCGGGCACGGGCACCCTGAGTGGCACCACAACGGTTGCCGCCAGCGCCGGTGTGGCGACCTTTACCAACCTGGTGATCACCGGCACGGCGGGCTCCTTCACGGTGACCTTTACCCCCACCGGACTCACGCCCGTGACATCGAGTTCCCTGACCATTACCGCGGCGGTGGTGTATGCGGTTGGTGACACCGGGCCGGGTGGCGGCATTGTGTTTTATGTCGCGTCTGGTACGTTCACACAAACGGGTGCTACGGGATCAATGTGTACAAATACCTGCAAGTATTTAGAAGCTGCCCCCACAAACTGGTTATCAGGTACGGTCGGTGATCCAAGGAGACCTTGGTCGACGGGCGCTAATCAATCAACTGCGGTGTCTGGCGCAGACGCGACAGGTATCGGTAGCGGTTATCAGAATTAGCTCGATATTGTTGCACAGTCAGGCAATGTGGCTGCAACATCGGCTGCTGTTCTTGCTCGCAGTAACACTACTGGCAGTAAATCAGATTGGTTCTTGCCATCAAAAGATGAGTTGAACGAGTTGTGTAAATACGCGCGAACTCAAACGACTGGCAACACTTCGGATGCCTGTGCCTCGTCTGGGACACTGCGGACAGGTTTTTCGACTGACTACTATTGGAGTTCTTCTGAGGACGCCGCCAACCTCGCGTGGGCCCAGCATTTCGGCAGTGGCCATCAGATCAACGGCGGCAAGACCAGCTCGGTCTACGTGCGTCCGGTGCGGGCTTTTGGTTAATTATTTATCTATTTATCTATTTTAATTTTTTGTTTTCTTGGTGGTGCCAGCATTGCTGGTGCCACCAAGAAAACCTGTGAGGAGTACCCATGGCGCTATATCAAGAGTTGCCGGTATTTCGTGATGTGTATCGGCTAACTATTTCCGCCAAAAACCAGCCGTAGTTAAGCCTTTAGTTTGCGAATTGATCGAGCAAGGCGTACTGCGTGAAGTTTCTGTCGACGGTTGGCAAGACAGGGCGTATGTTCATCGAAATGCGAAGTTGCCGAAACGATTGTTTGCCACCGCCCGAGCCGGATGCCGCCGCGCGCGAAGTCATGTTGTCAGACGCAGCCGTGCCCGAGGTGCAGTTTCGTGATCAGCACAGCGCCATGGATGGCACGGCCAAACTCCTGCCGCACATCGGTGCGGCGCAGCGCTTCATGCCGGGTCTGCGCCTGAAGCGCGACGGCGACGTCCGCCACTGTCAGGGCCCGTTCGTCGCGAACTGGACCGCAGTGTCCGGCGACAGAACCCCCTGGGGCTGCGGCATAAATGTGTTCCACATGGCACCCGACGGGCGCCTCTCGGCCGCGACAGGACTCTGGGGGTGAAACGCACGCGGCAGGCGCGCGGGCCTATTTTTTCCGAATTGCCCTAAGTACGCGCCCCCCAAGCTGATCCTGGGCGGCAATAATGGCGCGGACCACGTAGTCTCCTGACGTCAACGCCCCGACAGGTAGGGCGGCCGTCACCACGAAGCGATCCGGCTCACTCGTAGCTGCGAAGGTCCCCTTGATCGTGACTAGCGCCGGACCGTTGGCGGTGCGCGCTACCTCAAAGACCGCACCGACGGCTGCCCCCTGGCGGGCGCCATAAATTTCTACGTAAGCCATCGCCGACGCTTCACGGCCAAAATCCAGACGGGGCTGGAACCTGCCCTCGCGCGAGAGCCCCACCACCAGCGCGCTCATCGTCAGGGGACCGGCGCCGGCCAACTCGGCCGTGATCTCGGCGTCCGCGGCCCCCCCACGGCCAGAGCTTTCCGTGGCCGCGACGCGAAGGCGATAATGTCCCGCCGGCACGACTAGTGATGACGCAACTGGCGATGCCGTGAGCTCGGCGGGGCCAAACTGCGTGCTCGCCACCAGCTTGCCCTGATCGTTGAAGAGACCCACGATGGCCGACGAAGGAGCGGCTGATTCATCCGGCGAATCAAACAGCGCCACCACGCGAATCATCTGACCGCCAGGTTCGCGCGAACTGAAACCCGTCACGCGCAGCGGAAGGTCGCGAAAGACCCGCGCGTCTTTCATCATGTCCAGCGGCGTTGGCGCGCTGGTGTTCACGAACCGCGCGGCCGTGCGCATGACACTGAGCTGCGGCCGTTGGCGAACCGTGGTGTCCGCGCGCGTCACCGACAACGAAAAGTTGCGCACCGTTCCTGTGGTTTCGGACGGCTCCGGCTCTATGCGAGCGATGTAATAGCCGGACGTCTCGCGCGCCACACGAGCCAGGGCCGACCCAGCGCCAACGCCCAGGTGCAGCACTGGCCCACCTGTGGCGCCGGTCAAGTGCTCGAGGCCGGCTCTGCCGCCATCGGTCACCGACAGCTCAGGCTGGACCACGTAGAACTGGGCCCGTGCGGAGGCGGCTGCGGCTCCAACCTGCTTGAACTGTTCGGTGCGGAGCTGGCAGGGCGGAAGGATCCGCATTGCCGGTGAGGGTGCGGGCGCGGCCGTCGGGCCCGTGAGCTCGGAAAGCTGCCCAGAGAAGAACACGATGGCGACTGGCGCTTTACCCCCGCGGAGGTCATCAAGGGTTCCACGCAACGCCGCAAGTGTGGCACTCGTCCTGCAACTGGCGTCTTCGGCGCCCTCGTTTGGCTGGGCTTGCCCGCCAATGCGCGTCAGGGCCTGGCTGATGCGGTGATGCTCGGTCGTCAGGTCAACGGTGAGTCCGCCATACGGCATGGTCATCAACGCCACACGGTCGCGGGGGCCGAGGAGGCGCAGAAACTGCGTGACCTGCTCTTTGACGCCGGCATCGCGGCCAGGACGGACCGTGTACTGGTCCAGAATCAAGACGACGCTCCGGCCGCCGTCGCTGGTGGCGTTGGTGCCGTACGGCGCAAGCGGAGCCTCCGGGCCGGCGCCCGTGTCCCCGGAAGGAGCAGATGCGAGCGCGACGTATTCGAGCGAGCGAATCGGCCGTGCGCGGCCGTCGATCTTGAGGGTGACTTCATCCGCGCGCAAGTCAGCCACCGGCTGGCCGTCTGCGCCGACCACCGCAAAGTCCACCGCGATGAGCCGTGCGCGGTCTTGTGATGACAACACGAATTGCTGGGCGGCGGGTTGCCCCGTGACCAGCGCGAGGAGCCCGAGAGACGCGGCCACCAGCCGCAACGACACAAGGCTTATGGGCATTCCCTTGAGGATACTCCGCTGGCAATTGAGATGATCCAGCAATCCTCAATAGCGCCGTCCAAAAAAAATGCCCAGCCGGGATTGCTCCCAGCCGGGCGGTGTATCAAAGACGAACTCTTACCAGTTGATGCGGAAGACGATCTGGCCGACACGTCCACCCGGGTCACCCGAGGTATTGATGTCGGTCGCTCCTGACGTCACCTGGAACGCACCCGCGCCGGAGCCCGGGGTCATCTGGTGGTTGAAGTTGATATTCGCGAACGCATTCAGCGCTTCGACGTTGACTTCGAGGCTGCCCTTGCTCAGGAACGGGAACAACTTCTTGATGCGCAGGTCCACCTTCGTGTAGAGCGGACCGTTGATCTCGATGTCCGGCGCGTTGCAGTCGCCGCGGTAGACGGCCACGCAGCTCGCGTCGCTTGATGGCTTGATGTAGCGGCCCGTGGGAACGCCCAGTGCCGCACTGTAGCCAGTGGCGGTCGTCGGGTCGGTGCTGAATGCCGCACGCGTGTTGGCGATGATGTCCGCCGGCATGCTGTATACCATCGTCGAACCCGTGACCGCATCCTTGTAGATACGGATCTTGAATGCGCGCGACAGTTCGTCGGCCGTCATGCCCACCAACTTGACGTTAGACAGGCGGAACCGTTGTGTCTGGAAGCGGGCGTTCCCCGAGAATTCCCAGTTGCCGAGGATGCCGTTGAGGATCGGGTTCATGTCCGTGCCAAAGCGGCGGCCGCGGCCCACGGGCACTTCATACGTGAAGTTGAACTTGAACTCATGCGGCACACTGGTCGAGTTGATCTCGATGCGATCCAGACGGATGGTCTGCAGCGACAGGCTGTGACGCACCGCGTACGTATAGTTGCTACTCACGAGCAGGCCCTTCGACAAGCGGCGGCGCAACTCAACCTGCATACTGTTGTACCGCGAGCCCTCACGATCCTGGACGATGTAAGAGCCGCTCGTGGCGGGGTTCATCACCCAGAAGTTGGACGGTAGGCCTGCGGCAAGCGCGTTCACGCGGAAGGCCGTGGTGTCGAGCGCGCTAGCGGCGGCGCCCACCGCAGGGTTCAGCGCGCTGAAGCGGTTGTAGAACGCGCTGTTGGTGTATTGGGTCGCCGTGTAACGCAAGGGATTTGTGACATCCGCGCCCGACCGGCCACTCAGGTAGGCCTGGTGGATCGGCAAGGGCGAGGTGCCCGGCGCGCCGGTGTAGGCGAAAGTGGCCCCACGGCCCGCCGCGATGTTGGCGGATAGGTTGGTCTTGGCCAGCAGGAACTCGTCGTAGAAGCCGTTCTCGAAGAGCACGCGCTCGTTCCAGTTTTCTTCGGCCCATGCGTACTTGTTCTGGTTGCCGACGTAGCGCACTTCAAGCGCCATGTCGTCACCAATCGATCGCTGGACGCCCGCCGAGTACGAGTGGACGCGCGGCGTTCTCAGATTCGGCTGGAACATATTGAGGCTGTTTGCCGTGGTCGCGACGATAGGGTATACCGGCAACTCCGGGAAGGCCGGCGCGCCGAGGCGGTTCCTCTGGCTGTACAGGACAGGCCAGCTCTCACCGGGGCACACTAGGCAGAAGCCCGTGGTCGCGTTACGGTCGGCCGACGTCGTGCCACCGGGATTGGCGCCCGCGTTGTTGGTGAAGCGGTCGAACCGCTCGACGTTATACGTCATCGAGTAGCCCGCGCGGATCGTGGCCTGGTCGGGATTGCCTAGGACCGAGCGCAGGAAACCGTCCTGCACGTTCGGCCGCCAGGCGAAGCCCAGGTTGTAGCCCAGGTTTTTCCAGTTGGTCTTGTACGCCTGATTGCCCGCATCGTAGGGGATGTAGGTGGGCACCGCCTTGCCGGTTTGAACGCCGGGCTTAAACATGTTGCAGGCGCGTCCATCCGGACCCGCCCCGACACCCGAGATGCCGCACAGGTCATCAATGGTGATCGTCGAGAACGTCTTGGTGACGGGGACGAAGGGTAACTGCACATCCCATCGGATGCCGCCGTTTATGGTCAACGTCGGCGACACACGCCATGAATCGGACGCGTAGCCCGCAAACGCGTACGCCTTTGCCATCTGCTTCAGATCGCCGAGGTAGACGTACTTGCCGGTGGCCGCATCCAGACGGGCCGCACCGTTGACCGAGCTCACGCGGCCGGTCAACAGGGCATACAGCGCCCGAGCGTCGGACAGGTTGGTGGCGGTCGCACCCGGGAAGGCTCCGCTGGCCGCTGAACTGAACATGCCAGCCGCGGGATCAAACGTTTCGTTGAAGCCGATGTTGACAGCCGGTACGTTGTCGTAGCCGTTCGTCCGGTTGTGCACGCCCGAGAACGAACCGCCGAACGTCATACTGTGCGAACCCTTCAGCCAGCTCAGATCGTCGCTCACGCTCCAGGTCGTGGTATTGCGCGGCGCAGCGCTGTTACGCGCCGTCGCACCTGTGATCAGCGGGAAGCCCAGGGCGTAACCACCCTGGTCTTCGAACATGGCCGGTGTGATGTTGGAGAAGAAGTCGTTCGGCGACCACTGCCAGCCACCCTTGAACTCATTCACCATGTTTGAGGTGAGCGTTGACCGCACACCCAACGAACCCGTGGTCCGGTAGGAGTTCTGTGTGCCGAAGTTCGCGAAGCCGGGGAAGCGCACTTCCACACCGTTTAGCAGGTCAGGATTGCTCTTGAACCGCTGCCAGTAATACGTGGCACTGATGCGATGCTTGTCCGTCAGGTTGTAGTCGATGCGTCCGGTCGGCGCATACTGATCGCCGCGGCCTCCAGGCTGGAAGCGATAGTTGTCCACGTTCAGGTTGGTGGTCTGGCTGACCACGCCTTCCATTTGCGTGGCCGCTTTGATCCTCGCCAGAATTGACTGAATGGTGGGATCCAGTGTCGCAATCTGACCGTTGGCCCGTGCCAGCGCCAGGATATCCACCGTCTGCTGTGTAATGACACCACCCACCACGCGGTCGTAGGTGAAGATGCCCGCGGCCGACGAATCCTTCAGAATCGTACGGTCCCTGGTCGCCGATGATGGCGCACGCTGGTGCTCCATGTTGAAGAAGAAAAACGCCTTGCCCCGGCCGTTGTATCCCGGCAGGACGATGGGGCCCCCGATGCGGCCGCCGTACGTATACAGTTTGACGTCGTTCTTCGGCAGGCCGTTCGGGTTGGCTGCCGAGACCGCCACCTCATTGAAGTAGTAGTTCGAGTTGAACTTCGGATTCCGCCAATACAGATACGCGCTCGAGTCGAACTGGTTCGAGCCAGAGCGGGTGGTGAATGCCACCTGCACGGAACCCGCGCCGGCACCCACACCAGGCACCGCGCCCGTGACCGTCACTTCTTCCACCGCGTCCATGCGGGGCGTGACCATCGAGAAAAAACCGTCACCCGACTGCAGCGCGTTGCCCGTGCCCACGCCGTCGATTGTGATGTTGACTGTGTTGTTCGGCAGGCCGTTGATGATCGAGTTGCGCAGGTTGCTGCCCACCGCAGACACGCCAGGGAGCAGGGCCAGCGAATACAGCGCGTTGCGCGACGCCAGCGGCAACTGGCTCAACTGCTCGGTGAGCAGCGTGGACGAGACCGTGGGCGACTGGGTCTGCACCATTTCGGTGCCGCCCCTGACTTCAACCGTCTCCGTCAGCGCGCCGATTTCGAGCTTGGCGGTGATCGAGGCCGGCGTTGAAGCAATCAGACGAACGCCATTGGCGATGAACGTCTTGAAACCCGCCAGCGACACCGTCACGGTGTAGGTGCCGGCATTCAGGCCGGGAATCGAGAACTGCCCGGTCGAGTTGCTGACCGCCTCGATGACCACGCCGGTGGCGTTGTTTTTGACAACGACGGTGGCGCCTGGGATGGCGCCGCCGTCCGCATCCAGGACCACGCCCGACAGAGCCGAGGCCGAGGTGGCCTGCGCGAATGCAGGCATGCTGGTCACGACGAGCAGCAGGGCGAGCATGACGAAACGAACACAACTGACGTAACGGTCTTTCATAGACACCATCCTCCATGCCGGGCCTAATCGTACACTTCACCGAAACTGATCGCTTTGGAACAGACCCGAACCAGGAATTGTAAAAGTGTATTGGCGGGCAAGTCAAGGCAGCTCGACACTCAGGGGAGTATATGCAGGACCTTCGCTTCGCGCTCCGGACCCTCGTCATCCGGAAGGCCTTCACCGTCGTCGTTGTGGTGTGTCTCGGCCTCGGCCGCACTGACGCAGCACACCGTGTCCCTGCTGTACAACGTGCCGCCCACCGATCCGCTCAGCTACACCGCGGTCGCCGTGTTCCTGTTGGTGGTCGCCGGCCTGGTGAGTTGGGTGCCGGCTGGCCGTGCGATGCGCGTGGATCCGATCGAAGCGTTGCGGGGTGAATGATTTCGGAAATGAGCTCATTTTTCGTCTGCGAGCTCATTTGCCCCATTTCCGCATGTATGACTTCATCCGCAATTTCCGAACCGTGTTCGCGGAGCTCATGTAGCGGATCTTGCCGAAGATGGGCCGCTCGGGGCCCCAGGCGCGATCGTATCGGCCCAGTGTCCAGCAATACCCGCTGTAGGAGTTGGGATTGCGGCCGTCCAGCGCGAAACGGTTCATGACCTCAATCATGGTGTGCAGCGCCTCCTCCGGCGTCCGCGTCCAGTCCAGGATTTTCTTCCCCCACAACATGCGCATGTAGTTGTGGCATGTGCCTGTCACGGCCAGTTCGCGTTGAGCGGCGTTCCACACCTCATCGTGCGTCTGGGCACCGGCAAACTCCTCGATCGAATACACAAACGGCCGCGGGTCTGCTGAATGCAGGTCCAGCGTGGTGCGCGCCCAGGCGGGGAGCGAGGTGTACTGGTCGTAGTCATCCTGCCGCAGCGCGCACATGTTGAAGCCGAGTTCGCGCCACGTGATGAGTTGGTCGAGAAATCCTTCCGCTGACGCAGACGCGCCCCACCATCCTTCTCGATTCCCACGCCGGCCGCTCCCGAGCTTCCGACTTGTCCACCCCTCAGCCGTGACCACCGCCTCAAATACCTCATGCGAGGACATGTGGCCGAAGTGTAGATACGGCGACAACCCACTCGTCCCCTCATCGTCTGGATCCGAGTTGTGGTCGGCGTAGTGGGCCAGGCGCTGTTCGATGAATCGGCGCAACCGGCCGCGCGCGGCTTTGGCCCCGCCGCGTGTGTCCACGGCCGGTACTGAGTGGTCGATCGGCAGTGCCGCGGTGAGTGCCTCGGGCCTCTCAAGCACATCCAGCGGGACGGTCCGCCAGCGCGCCCCGATGTCCGCACCAAGCGGTGGACACGGTGGCAGGTCACGAAAGGTGATCGCACTGGGCCACTGTCCGAGGTGATCGCGCAGGGTTCCCTGAAGGTACGAACGAAACGAATAGGCTGTGAGGAAGATCTTGTCGGTCGCGCGCATCGGTAACACGCCGTTTGAGTCCACCGATTCCAATCGTGCGTCGAGCCGGCGTCCCGCCGCTGCCACCATCCGCGGCAGAAAAAATGACGGGAAGTCGTCGGTCACAACCACGCACGCATCGTGGGCCAGTTGCGCAAGCAGGCCTTTGCCGGCACCGCGAGCCGGCTCCACGTACGGCAAGTACCGGACTGGGGAGCCCGCCAGGGCCCGGGCGTGGTCCGCCATGCCGTCGATGACGAAGCGATGGAGCCGGTCGCTGGCCCAGGGGTAGTCACAGCGCAGCGCCTCGAGGATGACCAGCGGCTTGCCCCATTCACGGGCTTGCTCCACCGCGTGCTGCAGCGCGAAGTTGGACGACAACCGCCGGTACGCGGTCATCCAATAGAGGACGTACGCACGATCGAGCCGTGCCGGGAGATCGTTGACTGCTCGGATTCGGGAGGAAGGGGTGGGCACGTTAGGAACTGGGGAACTGGGGAACTGGCCAGGTAAGTATAAACTCTGCCATTCAGGAGATTCTTCGATGCGACTAGTCATAGGCGTATTTGCTTTGTCCGTGGTCGGCGCGGTGTCGATCGGCTTGCCGTTCAGCCCGTTGTCTGCGCAGGACCGGCTGACGAAAATGCCGGGCGTGGCCCAGTTCCGTAAGATGCAGCCGCTCCTGGGCGGCGCCATGGTGTCTGGCGCCATCACACCGGCCTGGACAGACAACCCCACCGCGTTCACCTACATCTTCGCCGGCAGCCGGTATCGCTTCGACATGATGACCATGGCGGTGGTGAATGAAGGGCCGGCGCCGACGGCGACGCCTGGCGGAAGAGGCGGACGCGGCGGAGCGGCGCCGCTGGGTGGTTGTCCCGCGGCACAGGTGGAGCGTGGCCGTCAGGCGGAGTGTGTGGGATCGCCAAACAGCGCGATGCGCGCGTACCACAAAGACCGGAACATCTGGATCGCGAACGCGGATGGGACGGGCGAAAAAGCCCTCACCACCGACGGCAGCGAAGAAAAGCGCATCAAGTACGGCACGGCGAGCTGGGTCTACGGCGAAGAACTCGGACAGACGTCGGCCATCTGGTGGTCACCCGATTCCACCAAGGTCGCGTTTTATCGGTTCGACGAAAGCAAGGTGAAGGACTTCTACCTGCAGATGACTCAGACCGATATCCAGAGTTCGCTCGATATCGAGGCCTATCCGAAAGCCGGCGCGCCGAATCCAGTGGCCGATATTTTTATTTATGACACCAGGGCGGGGACGACGGCCAAGGTGGATGTGCGTGATGGCCGTCCGTTCACCGATATTCCAGCAGACGGATCCACGTTCGCCAACGACCATGTCGGGCACTACGTCTATCGGATCAACTGGTCGCAGGACGGCAGCGAGCTGTTGATGAACCGCACCAATCGCCGGCAGAACAAGCTGGAGTTTGCCGGATGCGCGCCGGCGTCGGGCGAGTGTCGCGTGATTCTCTCTGAAGAGTGGCCCACCGGCTGGGTGGTGAACTCGCCGCCGATTCAGTATTTGAGCGACAACAAGCGCTTCATCTGGGCATCCGAGCGCAACGGCTGGCGCAATCTCTATCTCTACAGCACGGCCGGCAAACTCATCACCGCGCTGACGCAGCACACGGCCTTTGAAGTGGTGGGCGTGACCAAGGTGGATGAAGCCGCCGGCGTGGTGTATTACACCGCACGATCGGGCGACAACTGGATGAAGGTGCAGTTGCATCGTGTCGGCCTGGACGGCAAGGGCGATGTGCGCCTGACCGATCCGAAGTTCACGCACACCGTGTCGCTCTCGTCCGACAACAGGTTCATGGTGGACGTCATCCAGACGCACAAGGATCCGCCGGTGTCGCGCCTGCTTGATGCCTCGGGCAAGGTGCTCAAGGAGCTGGCGGCGAGCGACCTGACGAAGTACGCAGAACTTGGGTTGAGAAAGAGCGAGCAGTTCACGTATTTGGCGGCGGATGGCAAGACGCAGCTTTACGGCATGATCAGCTTCCCGTCGAACTTCGATCCGTCGAAGAAATATCCCGCGCTGGCGTCGGTCTACGGCGGCCCGGGGTCGGGCGTGACGACCGAAACCTTCTCGGCGCCCAACGCCACGGCCGAGTACGGGTTCCTGATTTTGCAGCTCAGTTCGCGGTCGGCGCCTGGGCAGGGCAAACGCACGCTGGATGCGGCGTATCTGAATCTTGGCGTGACCGAGATGGACGATATGGCACTCGGCGTGAAAGCGTTGTGGAGCCGGCCGTATTTTGACAAGGACCGCGTCGGGATCTACGGCACGTCGTACGGCGGCTACTCGTCGGCGCTCTCGATGCTCAAACATCCCGACGTCTGGGCCGCCGCCTCCGCCTCGTCGTCAGTGACGTCGTGGTATCACTACGATTCCATTTACACCGAGCGGTACATGTGGATTCCGCAGGAAAACAAGGCTGGGTACGAGGCGGGCAACGCGATGACCCTGGCGAAGAACCTGCAGGGCCGGCTGTTGATCTATTACGGCACGGCGGACAACAACGTGCACCCGAACAACTCCATGCAGCTCATCAAGGCGCTGCAGGTGGCGGGCAAGAACTTCGAAGTGCAGGTGGGCCCTGACGCCGGCCACACAGGCGTCAACAACGGCCGCATGATGGAGTTCTTCATCGAAAATCTCGTCATGCGCCCGGAGCGGTTGAAAGGCGGGTAGGGAGCAAGATGAGCCGGTCGCGGATTTCCGGCGGCGGAATCTCGCACGCGTTCGATCGGCCGGCCAGCCGGACCCGAACCGCGGCCACGATCCAATACGCCGCATCGCGCACCGGCACCGGCACGAGCAGGAACACCCGCAACCATGACCACGGCGGCGTGAGCCGCGCTGCGATGCGAAGCGACGCGGTCGATCGCAGGTAGACCTTGCCGTCCTCGATCAGGATGACACTGCGCGCGGTTTCGCGCGTGACGCCGTACGGCGCCAGCAGTGCTGCGGCTTCAGGCGATTGCGACGCCCCGAACCGGAAGTAACCGGCCGGATCGCGTGTCGCGATGAAGACCACCGAGCGTTCGCAGAAGGCGCAGGTGCCGTCAAACAGCACGATGCCATGGCGCGAATGACTTGCGCAGCTTTCCACAGGTTCACGGTGCGCCGGGTGTTCAGCCAGCGCTCCGGCGCGCATGGGTGTGGTATTGGGGATGGTCATCGCCTGGCTCACCTTTCATATTAGTCACAGATACCGAGCGTACATCTTCGACAACGCGTGCCTGTGCTACTGTCCTAAGGATAATGCCAGTCTCATGCTGAACGACCTGCTGATCACGCTTGGAATCAGCCTCCTGATTCAGGCGATGTTTTTCGCGTTTGCCTCCACGCTGAAGACGGACAAGGTCACGGACCTGTCGTACGGCCTGACGTTTGTCATCATCGCGGCCGTGTTACTCCTGCAGGCCGACACCGGCCGACTGCCTCAGCTGGTGCTGTCGGGTATGGTCATTGCCTGGGGTGTGCGGCTCGCGGGGTATCTGTTGTTCCGCATCATTCACATGGGCCGCGATGTGCGATTCGACGGCATCCGCGAACGCTTCTGGCCGTTCTTCAAGTTCTGGCTCGGACAGGGCATCGCGGTGTGGGTGATCATGCTGCCCGTCACCATCTGGTTCAGCGAGCCTGGCCCGTGGACGCCGTGGATGTCGATCGGGGGCGCGGTCTGGGCTGCCGGTCTTGTCATTGAAACGATCGCCGACGCGCAGAAGTTCGCCGCCAAGCGCCAGCCCGGCGGCGGGTCGCACTGGATGGACACCGGGTTGTGGAAGTACAGCCGGCATCCGAACTACTTCGGCGAGTTGTTGTGCTGGTGGGGCGTGTTCGTGTTTGTGGCCGGCAATTACACCGGCGCTGCCTGGGCCGGCATCCTCGGGCCGGTGGCGATCACGTACATCATCCTGTTCGTGACGGGCATCCCCACCCTGGAAGCCAGCGCAAATAGAAAGTGGGGCGCCAACCCGGAGTATCAAGCGCACGTGACGCGCACGAGTCGCCTCATCCCCTGGCCGAGATCCTAGCCGACGATGATCTTGCGGACGCCGCGGTCTTTGAGCACGGCCGGCAGGCGTTTGCGGTGATCACCCTGCAGCATCAGCGACTCGCCCTCGATGCTGCCGCCGCAGCCCAGTGCCGCCTTCAGCGCCTTCAGCCAGACATCGAGATCGGCCCCAGATAAGCCGAGTTGTTCAACGACCGTGGCCTCCTTGCCGCCTCGTCCGGCACGCTCCATGCGGATGACGGCACGAACAGGTCCAGAGTCCAGAGTCCTGGGGCCCGTGTCCACTTCAGAAGCGCTGGGCACCGACCCGCTAGCGCGTGAATCCGGACCCACGCCGTCAGGCAGCCCCAGCTGTCCGCGAAGTCCCGCAAACGGATTGTTCTTCATGCCCTCAGGACTCACCTTCGCGCTGCACGCTAGGGCGGGCAAGCCCTGGACCCCTCAGAACTGCGACCAGAGGTGCTGGTTCGTGACTTCGTGATGGAACTGGACTTCCGCCGTCTTGATGCGTGAGCCCAGCGCCTTCGGGCAGCGGTCCGCCTGCGCCGCTTTGACGTCGATGTAGCGTCCGTGCACTTCCTCGCCCAGCAGTTCCGCCATGAACTTGCTGCCCTTGAAGAGGCGGATGGCGTCGTAGATGTTGTCGGGCAGGAACTTGGTGCGCGACCGGCGCGTTTCGGCGTCCTCATCACCCAGCGGACCTTCGAGGCCTGTGCGCAGGAGCGCATAGAGGGCGAGGTAGGGGTTCGCGTCCGGAGCGATGGACCGCACTTCGACACGCGCGGACTTCTCGTTGCCGATCGGGATGCGCACCATCGCGCCGCGGTTCACGGCCGAGGCTTTGATCTGGTTCGGCGCCTCATAGTGCGGATCGAGTCGCCGATAGGCGTTGACGCTCGGGTTGAGTGCTAGGCAAATATCCTGACCGCTCGCCAGGATGCGGTCGATGAAGTTCCAGGCGCCCTTGGAGATCTGGTCCTGTCCCTTCGCGTCGAAGAATGTGTTCTTACCGTTTTTCGAGATCGAGAAGTTCGTGTGCATGCCATTGCCGTTCACGCCGGTCATCGGCTTCGGCAGGAAACTCGCCGTCAGGTCCATACGCGCGGCCACTTGACGGCACAGCAACTTGTAGAGCAGCACCTGGTCGGCCGCAATGTTCACCTCGCTGTACGAGTAATTCATCTCGAACTGCGACGGCGCCACTTCCGGATGGTCCTTCTCGTTTTCAAAGCCCATCGCGCGCTGCACTTCGGCCGCGCTGTCGATGAAGAGCCGGAGCGCATCACCCGGCAGTGAGTGGTAATAGCCACCGGTGCTGATCAGGTCGAAGGCGCCGGTCTCGTGGTAGTGCCGTTCGGCGTCGCGCCCCTTGAACAGGAAGCCTTCGATTTCCATGGCGGCGTTGAACACCGAGCCGTCTTTGGCAAATCGCTTCTCGGTATAGGCCTTCAGCTGCGACCGCAGGTCCGCCACGTACGGCGTCCCGTCTTTTTCCATGACATCGGCGAACACCAGCGCCTTCCCGGGGCCGAACACATCGGACGGCAGCATGTAAAACGCCGGCCAGTCGATGGAGAGACGCAGGTCCGACTCGGCCTGCTGCGAGAACCCCCGAATGGAGGATCCGTCAAACGTCAGGTTATCGGCGCTCTTGAGCAGGAACTTTTTGTCGTAATCCAGGGCGTGCATCCGACCTTCGAGATCGGAGAAACAGACGGTGACGGCCTTGATGCGCTTTTCATCCGTGAGGTACTTCATCTGCCGCTCGCGCGCCTTATGCGCGGGCGTACGCTTGCGCCGGGCCTCTTTGGTGGCCAGGTTCATCTCTTCAAGTTTGTCGTAGGGAATTTCCAGAAAGTCGCGGAGGGCGGTGGGCATCGGAAGGCTCCTTGAAAACTAAATAAGTCAGACTATAATATAAAAACATATGAAATAAGCACTAAATCAGTCAGATATATTTGATGTCAAAACTGCGCAAGGCCATGCGGCTCCCAAACGAGTGATGGAGGATCTGGGAACATGCCTGACGACAGTGCTGAGCGGCCCCGCACGTATAAGCCTCAACACTTGAGCCCCCCACCGGCACTCGGCTCGGTGCCTACGAGATCACCGCGCCACTGGGCGAAGGCGGGATGGGCGCGGTGTATCGGGCTAGTGACACCAAGCTCGATCGTGATGTCGCGATCAAGATCCGACCCGCGGCGTTCGCGCATTCAACAGGTGGAGCCGAAGCAGCCAGTCACACAGATCTGAGTGGTGTTGAATTGGTGTGCCGAGGCCACGCGCCTGGTCGTGGGCGGTCTTCTACGCTGACTAGTCGACCAGGTCGATTTGTGCGCGATGGCCCGACGCCCTGGCGAGCGGAGCATCGCAGGTGACGACAGTGGCGCCGAGGGCCTCCGCAAGGGCGACGTATGCGGCGTCGTATGCAGTGATGTGGTCACGCAACTGCCACACCCGCGCCAGTAGATCCAGGTGGACGTGTCGGTGGAGGTCGACGTCGACCAGATCTGCAATCGCCTCGGCCGCGCGGCCAGGTGACACTTCGCCTGACCGGACGAGACGCCGAAGACCTTGGGTCACTTCGACGTCCATCAGGTGGGGCGAGTGCAGCTCGTCCCCGTCGCGAAAGAGTCGCGCCTCGACGCGAGTGCCTAGTGGCGTCTGCAGCAGGAATTCCAGCAGGGCAGACGCGTCGGCGACGATCACGCGGACGTGCGCTCCTCTCGGATGACCACCGCAGCCGGCGTCTTCAACTTCACGCGCGTTCGACCGTGGATCCTCGCCAGCATCTCTTCGCGCGTGGGGCGGACGGCCAGACGCTCGAGTTCTGCCAGCAGGTAGTCGGAGAGCGTCTGCCCTGCGTCCGCGGCCCGGCCTTTGAGCGTGCGATGTAGTGTGTCAGGCACATTCCGGATCTGCACCATTCGAGACATGTGACTAGCATGTGCACATGCTAGTCACATGTCAATCGCTGTCGGCGAACACGAAGGGTGCACCGCCCCCGGACGCGTTGAGTTGTCGTGCCTTGACAGGGTAGACCGTGCGTGTATATCCTTTTATTCGGATTTACGGATTTATATGCCCATCGCCTCGCCGCTCCTCGATTCGCTCTCGGCCCTGGCCGACGCCACACGGTGTCGGATGCTGACGATGCTCGAGGCTCATGAGCTGACCGTGTCAGAACTCTGCACGGTGCTGCAGTTGCCGCAATCCACCGTCAGCCGTCAGCTGAAGATCCTCTCGGATGCGGGATGGCTGGCGTCGCGTCGCGATGGCACCAGCCGCTACTACGCGCTGGCGCTCGACGATGAGTCGCGGTCGCAGGTGTGGCGGATTACGCGCGACCAGGTGGCCGACCGGCCGAGTGCCGCGCAGGACGCGCGAAGGCTGGAACGCGTACTCAAGATGCGCGCCGCCGCCTCGCAGAAGTTCTTCGCATCCGCCGCCGGCCAGTGGGACCCCGTCCGCGATGTTCTCTTCGGCCGCGACTTCCTCTCATCGTCGCTCCTGAGCTTGCTTGACGACACATGGGTGGTCGGCGACCTTGGGTGCGGCACAGGATTGGCGACGGCCGCACTGGCACCTCACGTGGGCAAAGTCATTGGCGTGGACGCCTCTGAAGAGATGCTGGGTGCGGCCCGGTCCAGACTGGCGGCGCTCAAGAACGTCGAGTGGCGGACGGGTGCGCTTGAGGCGCTGCCGCTCAAGGACCGCACACTCGACGCCGCCGTGCTCATGCTTGTGTTGCACCACGTGCCGTCGCCGGCTGCCGCGTTGACCGAGGCACTTCGGGTGCTGAAGCCCGGCGGCCGGGTCGTGATCGTGGATATGGCTGCGCACCATCGCGAAGACTACCGACAGCAGATGGGGCATGTGTGGCTGGGCTTCGGCGATGACCAGATGCGCAGGTTCCTGACGCAGGCGGGTTTCGAAAACACGGCTGTGACCACGCTCCCGGAAGACCCGGGCGCACGTGGTCCCGGGCTGTTCGTGGCAACTGGACGTAGGAAGAACTAACGGCACACAAGGAGAGAGTGATGACGACCGCAACGATGACTGCACATGCGTTTGACTTGGCCAAGGCGGCTGGACTGGCGCCGTTCAAGGTGGCTGACCTCAGCCTGGCTGAGTGGGGCCGCAAGGAGATTCGTCTGGCCGAACACGAAATGCCGGGCTTGATGGCGATCCGTGCCGAGTACAAAGGGCAGCTCCCGCTGCAGGGCGCGAAGATCATTGGCTCGCTGCACATGACGCTCCAGACGGCCGTACGCATGGAGACCCTCGACATCCTTGGCGCTGATGTGCGCTGGGTGTCCTGCAATATCTTTTCGACGCAGGATCACGCGGCCGCGGGTGTAGCTGTGGGTCGCAACGGCTCGGTCGAAAACCCGCGCGGCATCCCGGTGTTCGCGTGGAAGGGCGAGTCGCTGGACGAATACTGGTGGTGCACCGATCAGGCGCTGATGTGGCCTGACGGCTCCGGCCCCAACATGATCCTCGACGACGGCGGGGACGTGACGATGCTGGTGCATAAGGGTGTGGAGTTCGAGAAGGCCGGCAAGGTGCCGGCGTTTGATGCGGACAAGGAGCCCGAAGAGTGGGGCGTCATCCTCGAGTTGCTGCGCACGCAGCTCAAGACGAACCCCGGCCGCTTCACCCAGGTGGCGAAGAACATCAAGGGCGTCACCGAAGAGACAACCACGGGTGTCCATCGCCTCTACGAGATGATGAACGCGGGTACGCTC
>SXGT01787655.1_pt1 | contig 17718 bp, 12 predicted proteins | sample 3176221 | NCBI WGS metagenome assembly SXGT01 (sample SAMN11356862, study PRJNA531348) | freshwater metagenome | isolation source: freshwater sample F1-120 | place: China: Fuxian Lake, Yuxi | collected 2017-12-25
CGGTGCAGGGCCGCGTCGAGGCCGCGGTCGCCGCCGCGCTGCCGGCGCTGCAGCCCATGCTGGCCGTGGCGGGCGGCGCGAGGTCGTCACCATGAGCGACGAGAGGACGCCCCCACCGCCCGGCGCCGGCGGCGAAGCACCCGCGGGGTCTGTGACGGTCGGGTACAAGCAGGCCTCGGCGGCCCAGGCCGCCCCAGTGACCGTGAACGTCCTCGGCGAGGGGCAGTCGCCGGGACCGAGCCCAGCTCCGCCGCGCGGTGAGGCGACGGTGTCAGACGAGGCCATCGCTGACGCCATGCAGGCCGCCGCCGCGGCCGCTGCGATCTCCCGCACGCTGTCGGACGCGGTGGCGATTACCAGCATGCCGACCCTCGGCGACTCCAACATCAGCGAGCTGGCGGCAGCGGAGGATCGGGCCGAGACAGGCTCTTGGACCGCCGCGCCGGCGACCTCGCGCGTGGACCCGCCGACCCGCCACGACACGGAGTCTGGTCGGAACCCCGCGCTGCAAGACAAGATTCAGCGCCAGCTCCTCGCCGACAGCGAGCGCAAGGACGACCTGCTCGGCCAGACCGTCGGCGGCAAGTTCGTCATCGAGTCGCGGCTGGGCGCCGGCGGCATGGGCGCGGTCTACCGGGCGCGCCAGGCTGACCTTGGGCGGGCGGTGGCGGTCAAGGTGCTGCTCGATGAGCTCACCGCCAACGACACCCAGGCGCGGCGCTTTACCGTCGAGGCGCTGGCGGTCAGCCGGCTGCGGCACCCCAACACCATCCAGATTCTGGACTTCGGCAAGACAGAGCAGGGTCGCCTCTACATCGCCATGGAGCTGCTGGAGGGGCAGACGCTGCAAGGCGCCATCGCGGCCGACGGGCGGCTCCCTGTGCGGCGGGCGCTGCACGTTTTGGCGCAGGTGGCGGCGGCGCTCGACGAGGCGCACGGCAAGGGCATCATCCACCGCGACCTGAAGCCCGAGAACATCTTCCTGGTGCGCGTCGGCGATGACGCGGACTACGTCAAGGTGCTCGACTTTGGCGTCGCCAAGCTGCGCGACGGGGTCGGCGACGGCCAGGGCACGCTGACCAAGGCCGGCAGCATCTTCGGCACGCCGCGCTACATGAGCCCTGAGCAGGCCTCGGCGCGGCCGGTCGACGCCCGCAGCGACCTCTACTCGCTCGGCGTCATCCTATTCGAGCTGGTGGCGGGTGTGCCGCCTTTCGACTCCGAGACGCCGCTGACCCTGCTGCTGGCGCATGTCAGCCAGCCGGTGCCGCGGCTCACCGCGCGTGCACCTGACGCCGTGGTGCCGCGCGAGGTCGAGGCGCTGATCGACGAGCTGCTGGAGAAAAAGCCGTCGAATCGGCCCGCGAGCGCCGCCGTCCTCCGCGAGCGCTGCTTGGCGCTGGCGGCCGCGCTGCCGGCCGAGTTCGACCGGCTGGTCGACGGCGAGACCGCGGCCAGGCTCGGCGTCGTCGTCGCTGACGCGATGACCGTGGTGATCGACGAGGCGGTCGCGCCAGCGTCGACGCCGACAGTGGCCGGCCAACTCGCGGCGGGCGGCGACCCGGCAGGGGTGAGGCGCGGCGGCGTGGGCGCCCTCGAGTCCGATGGTGAGGCAGGGCGGCCTCAGCGGCGGACGATGGCGCTGGCGGGGCTGGCCCTGGTGGGTGTGGTGGCGCTCGCGGCCCTGGCGTTTGGCGTCCTGCGCAGCGGCGCACCGCAGCCAGCAGCGCAAGTGGCCACAGCGGCGACGGCGACCGCCACCGAGCCAGAGTCCGGCGCGGTCCAAATCGCCATCGGGCTGGTGACGACGCCGGGCGGCGCCAAGGTGCTGGCCCTCGATGACGCCGGCCAGACCGCCGGCCTGCTGGGCGAGACGCCGACCAGCCTCGAGAGGCCGCCTGGGAGCTTGCTGCGGGTGCGGCTGCTGCGCGACGGCTTTGTCTCGCAGGACCAGACGCTGACTTTTGACCGGGCGCGCGAGCTCGTGGTGGCGTTGACGCCGGAGGCGCCGGCGCCGGCGAGGCCTGGATCAACGCCGACCGGGGTAGATGCCGGCGCAGCGAGCGCCGCCGCAGCGGCCGAGGGCGCCCGACCGGCGCTCCGCAAGCCGGCGACGCGGCCTGCCAGTGGCGAGGCGCCGAGTGTGGGCCCAGCCGCCACCGCGGCGCCGACTGACGCCAAGCCGAAGCCCAAGCCCAAACCCGACGATGGCTTGGTCGACGACTTGATGTAGGGCGGACGCGGCGGACGCGGCGGACGCGACGTGACGACTACTTCGGCACCGGCACCACGCAGCGGAAGCCAACGTCATAGTGCCCGGTCTCATAGTTATTGTACGGCACGATTCGGCGCTCGTGTAGGCGAAACGCCGCCGTCGCCGAGCGGGTCCAGTCGCCGCCGCGGACGACGGCATAGTCCGACGGCCCCGTAAAGACGGGATCGAGCGCCGTCGCCCGCTTGCTGTATGTAGAAGAGCGGGTCCCAGGTGTCGAGGACGAACTCGCCGAGGTTGCCGGCGACGTCGCGCAGGCCGTAGGGGCTGACGTCTGAGGGCCGGCTGCCGACGACGCCTGTCTTGAGGCTGCCTTCTGCCCCGCAGGCCGGGGCGCCGGTCTGCGCATCGGCCATCAGCGTCAAGGCGCAGGTCGGCGGCGCCGCGCCCCACGGGAAGATCGGCGTGCTCTGTTTGCACGCCTCGCCGTAGAGCTCACAGCCGCCGCGCGCCGCCTTCTCCCACTCGGCCTCGGTCGGCAGCCGACCGCCGCGCTGGACGCAATGCGCCTTGGCGGCCGTCAGGCCCATGCAGTTCAGCGCCTGGTGGTTGTCCTTGGTCGGGCTCTGAGCGACGCAGCCGGCGCCGGCCCAGGTTTGCACGCACTTCGACTCGGCCATGCAGTGCGCCCACGCCGGCATGCTCACCTCGTCGCGGTCGATCCAATAGGCGCTGGTCGTGATCTCGTGGTAGGGCAGCTGGTAGGGGTGACAATCGCTGCTGCGGGCGGGGTCGCAGCCCATCCAGGCCTTGCCGGCTGGGATCAGGATCATCCCGGGCGCTGGCGGCGCCACGCAAGCGCCGGCGAGGCAGACCTTGGTGTCACCGCAGCCGGCACCGTCGGCGGCGGGGGCGTGGCTGCAGCCCTTGACCGGATCGCAAGACTCGAAGGTGCAGGCGTTGCCGTCGTCGCAGGCGTTGGGACCGAGCGTCGCGCAGGTGCCGGCGGCGGCGCAGCCGAAGTGGCCGTTGCCGTCGGCGCGGGCCAGCCAGGGCTTCAACGTGGCGCCGTCGTCGGCGAGGCCGCCGAGGACCACCCCGCCGTCTTCGAGCCGGGCGATGGCGTCGTGGCTGGCGCTCTGCAAGCTGGCGCCGGCGGAGCTGACCTTCCAGGTCGCCTGGACGACGCCGTTGTGCGCCAGCGGCCGCGCCAGCAGGCTGCCGACCAGCAGCGACTCCGAGCGCGTGGCGGCGACAGCGCGCCCCTCGCTCTAGACGACGCCGCGGTAGCCCTCGGCGGGCGGATCGACCCGGCTCCACAGCAGCGCCCCCGTCGCAGAGAGCGCGGCGACGAAGGGCCGCGTCGGCGGGCCGAGGGCGGCGCCGACCAGCAGCAGCGTGCCGTCTGGCCGCATGGTGGCGCCCCCGATCTCGACGTGGGCCCCAGGCTGCAGCGTGCTCTGCAGCGCCAGCTTGCCGGTCGGCGCGACGCGGCCGAGCCAGAGCGCGTTGGCGAAGGCGCCCGGCGCCGCGGCGAGCGCGCTGACCACCAGGGCGCCGCCGTCGCTGAGGCCCCGCACCCGCGCCCGGCCGCTGATGTTCAAGACGCCGAGCGCGCTGGTCCACACCGGCGCCGGCGCCGGCGAGACACCGGCGTCAAAGGCCGCGGCGATGAAGCGGTGCAACCGCAGCCCGGCCTCGTAGTCGACGAAGAGCGCGTCGCCGTTGGCCGCGAGGTCGATGTCGTGGGCGGCGCCGTCGTTGCTCGGCAGCTTGGCCGGCCAGCTGCCGTACAGGTCGCCGAGCGGTCCGAGGCGCAGCAGCCGGGCGTAGCCGCCGATCTTGGGCTCGACCTCGGTGAGCCCTAGCCAGAGCCCATCACTGGCCGCAGCGCGCAGGGCGACCGGGCCGTCCCCAGCGAGGTTGGCGCCGGCGTGGAGCGGTGGCAGGGCGCGCGTCCAGCTCAGCTCGCCGGCGGCCGAAACGCCGTGGACGACGGTGTGCTTGTTCGTGGCGCGGCCAGCGATGGCGACGACGCCTTCCTGCAGGCCGACGACGCCGGCCAGCGACGTCATCGCCACGTCGAGCGAGGCGCTGTAGAGGCGCGTCCGCTTTCCGGGCTTGCAGGCGCCGCTCTGGCAGGCGCCGTCGAGGTGGCAGCCATCGCCGGGCACGCAGAGCAGGCCGGGCGCCGCCGCCGGGCTGCAGCCCTTCTGCGGATCGCAGGCGTCGGCGGTGCAGGTGTTGCCGTCGATGCAGGCGGCGAAGGCCTTGCCGGCACAGACCCCGGCGCCCTTGCAGCTGGCATGGCCAAAGGCGTCGGTCCGCACCAAGAGCGGTCGCACGCCGTCATCGCCTTCGCTGCCGCCGACGATGATCATGCCGCCGCCAGGCTGCACGGCCATCGCCTGGTAGGTCTCGGCGCGGCCGGCGCCGCCCCACTGCGTTCCACCAGGCGACGCCTGCATGTTGCCGAGGACATCGAAGACGGTAATGAGCCCCGAAGTCTTGGACAGCTGTGGCAATTGCACCGTGGCCGCCAGCCTCACCTCGCCGTCGGCGCCGGCCTCAATGTCGCCGACTGTGCCGGCGATGGCCGCCACGAGCTCGAGCAGCAGCTTGCCGCTGGCGTCGACGCGCATCCCCCACGGCCCGAGCTGCGTCGGCGCTAGGGGGTCGTTTTCGATCGCGCCGCCGAGGAGATAACCGCCGCCCTGCTCCGCCGGCAGGGCATTCACCGCGCGCAAGCCGCCGAGCCCCGGCGTGCCGGAGCTGCGCTGCCACTGCGCCTTGCCCTTGCCGTCGACGGCGGCCAGCCAGCCGCGCTTCTTGCCGTCGACCTCGGCGATCCAACCCGCGACGACGACGCCACCCTCTGCGGCGGCGGCGAGGCCCTGGCCGGCGCGCGCCGTGTCGCCGCTGAGGTCGAGCTGCCAGCTGTCGACGAGCGTCTTGCCGACCGCCCGCAGCAGCCGCGCTCGCGCCTTGCCGCCGACCTCCAGGTGCAGCAGCGCGGTGTGGCCGAGGTCGAAGCTGCCGAGGAGGGCGCGCGGCTCGAGATCGGCCTGCGGGTCGCCGTAGACCTTTTGGCCGATGACGTGGATGGCGGCGCCAGCGCTGCAATCGACGCGGCCACGAGCTGCAGCCTGAGCTCGCTCTCGCTGGTCGCCGCGATACGTCCCGCACCGCCGCGGTGGCTCGCCAAAAGGCCGCCGCGCCACGACAGTCTCGCATCGCGGACGCGGACATCGACGGTGGCGGCGAGCGGGTTGTTGACCCGAATGACCGCGACAAGATCGAGTTGGCCGACCAGCGGGTTCCTAGACTCGACCGCGATGAGGGCGACGACGCGCTCTGCGACTTGTTTGGTCGCGCCGATTGGCAGCGGTTGTGCCATCGTAAGCTGTCCATTCATGTTCCAGTCGGGGCCGAGGCTGGCAGCACCCACCGTCGAGCGCATCCGTGAGGTGAATGCAGTCCGACCACCGAGAATGGCCGCAAGACACGGACTGTCGACTTCCGCCGCTGCGACTTGGACGGAGAGCTTCAACAGCCTTCGAGCCGGCGTGCCACCGACGCAAGCCCGCTGCGCATCGACCTGCAACGGCCGGCAAGACGCGAGTCGAATGTCGCCCGCCACGCCCTCTAGGCAGTCGCCGACCCGAGCGCGGCCCGCGACGACAAGAGTCGCATCCATGCGCAGCACGCCCGCCTCAACGGCGTTGACGTGCAAGGCGGCGATGCTCTGTGGATAGCTGGCGCTAAGGCGGACTGCTCCGCAGCCTGTGCAAGCGACCAGGACGAGCAACAAGCGCGCTGCGCCGGCCACGCGCAGCCGCCCCATTCGCTGCCAACGGCTTGGCACGATGAGGCTCCGGGCCGTTGCAGACCGCCACCAGCGACGCACGGCCCGTGCCACGGTCGCCAGCCGCAAAGTCGCCACCGGCTCCGCAACGGCGGTTCCAGACCGAATGTCTGCGACTCGCCAGTGGCAAGTCGACCGCGTCGTCACGACCGTCTCTCGCTCGTCAACCATCTGCATACCCAGCCAATGCGGGCTCCCCAAGTGGTCAGCGCTTGCCCGCCCGACACCCTATGGAACCGCAACAGCAACCACCAATGCAATGGCATGCGCCGTCGCTAACCCCGATGGCAACGAACCACCAGTCTACCGACGGCCCCATGACGCAGCGCGTCAACGCCCTTGCCATCAGCGCGAGACTGCGTCATCGTCCGCTCGCCCGGCCGGGCCCCGCTGGCCTGGTAACACGCCAAGGACGGCCACCATGTCGCTGCTCGCCACGCCCTTCACCCGCGCCGTCGGCATCGAGGTGCCGCTGGTCTGCGGCGCCATGTACCCCTGCAGCGACGCCGAGTTGGTCGCCGCCGTCAGCGCCGCGGGCGGCATCGGCGTGGTGCAGCCGATGGCCTTCGCCTTCGTCCACGGCCGCGACCTCCGCACCGAGCTGCGGCGGGTGCGCTCGCTCACCGACAAGCCGATCGGCATGAACATCATCCTTGAGAAGACCGCCAAGGCCTACGAAGATCGGGCGCGGATCTGGCTCGATGTCGCGCTGGAGGAGGGGGTCCGCTTCTTCGTCACCGCCCTCGGCAAGCCCGACTGGGTGGTGAAGCGGGTCCACGCGGCCGGCGGGCTCGTCTATCACGACGTCACCGAGCGCAAGTGGGCAGAGCGCGCGCTGGCCGAGGGCGTCGATGGCCTCATCGCCGTCAACGACCGCGCTGGCGGCCACGCCGGGCGCCGCCCCGCCGCCGCGCTGCTGGCTGAGCTCAGCGACCTCGGCGTGCCCGTCGTCGGCGCCGGCGGTGTCGGCAGCCCTGGGGAGTTCAAGGAGATGCTGGGCATGGGCTACGCCGCCGTGCAGCTCGGCACCCGCTTCATCGCCAGCGCCGAGTGCAAGGTGCACCCGTCCTACAAGGACGCCATCGTGCGCGCCAGGGCCTCCGACATCGTCCTCACCGACAAGATCAGTGGCGTGCCCGTGGCAGTGATTCGCACCCCCTACGTCGACAAGGTAGGCACCAAGGCCGGCCCCATCGCCCGTCGGCTGCTGCAGCACCCGCGCGCCAAGCACTGGATGCGCACGTATTACGCGCTGAATTCAATCTGGTCGCTGCGGCAGAGCATCAAGCGCGCCAACCCCTACAAAGACTACTGGCAGGCCGGCAAGAGCGTCGAGCACATCGAGGCCGTCGAGTCCGCGGGCGACATCGTGCGCTCCTTCGCCGCCGCCGCGCAGTAGAGCCGAGCCGCCCCGCCTAGCCCCGCGCCAGCCACGCCGCACGCATTAGGGCCAACCAGCCGCCGATGAGCAGCAGCCCACCCACCGGCGTCACCAAGCCGCCCTTGCGGGCGCCGGTCAGCACCAGCCGGGAGACGCTGCCAGAGCACACCGCCACGCCGGCGGCGAAGAGCCAACCGGCCTGATCGGCGGCGCGCGCGACGTCGGGGCGCCCCTGGCCGCCCGCAAAGGCGATGAGCAGGCCCACCGCGAGCAGCACGACGGCGTGGATCAGGTGGTACCTAGCGGCGGTCTCAAAGACCTCCAGCTGGCGGGCGTCGACGCGGTCGCGCAGTCCATGGGCCCCAAAGGCGCCAAAGGCGACGGCGAGGGCGCCAAGTCCGGCGCCGAGGGCGGTCCAGTTCATCAGGGTCCATCCCGGTCAGCGAGGAGCGGCGCTGCCAAGGGCGGGCGGCCGACCCGCGGCGCGGGCCCGAGGATGCTAGCGCCACGACGCAGCGGCGACCAGCGCCGAGGTCCAGGCGCGTCAGCGAGGGCATCGTGGTGTACGCTGTGGTCGAGGCGGCGCGGTCGCCGCGCGTCTTCTGGGTACTTTGGGGGCAACGATGAGCGCCGGACCCAGCTGGAAGTTCAGGATGCTGGCGCTCGCCAGCGGGCTCATGCTGCCACCCATCGAGAGCGCAGGCCCGCTGAGAGCGCGACAACAGTTTTCCAAGGCGACGCGGGGCCTGAAGATCCTCGTCGGTGTGCGGCCGGCGCTTGAGGCGACCACCGATGAGCACATCGCCGGTGTGGCGGTGCGGCGGTATCGGCCGGCCCATCCAGCCAAAGGGACCATCGCGTTCTTCCATGGCGGCGGCTGGATGCTGGGCGACATCGAGGCCTACGACACCCTCGCGGCGACGCTGGCGGCAGAGACCGGCCACGAGGTGGTGTCGGTGGAGTACAGGCGCGCGCCGGAGCACCGCTATCCAGCGGCCATGCAGGACTGCCTTGCCGTGACAGAGGAGCTGCTGAAGGCGGGGCGCGTGGCCGTCGTCGGTGACAGCGCGGGTGGCAACCTGGCGGCGGCGGTGGCGCAGCGGACCGCCGTCGCGGCCCAAGTGCTCTTCTATCCCGTCGTGGACTGTGCCGAAGAGCGGCCCTCCTACGCAGAGTTCGGGCGCGGCCACCTCCTGACTGCAGAGAGCATGCGCTACTTCCGGCGCGAGTACGTGCCCGAAGCGGATCGACGCCGTGAGCCCGGCGCCTCACCGCTCCTCGCCGCCTCGCTGGCTGGCTGCCCGCCGGCCTACGTCGCCGTCGCGGCGTGCGACGTGCTGCGTGACGAAGGCGTCGCCTACGCCGAGCGCCTCACCGCGTCGGGCGTGGCCGTGACGTTGGACGAGGTACCTCGGACCCTTCACGGCTTCGTCTCTCTTCTCGGCCTGCGCGAGGCACGAGAGACGCTGGGGCGCGCTTCGAGGTGGCTGCGCGTCCAACTGGCGGAACATGCCAGCGCGTGAGCCAGACAGAGGACGTACCGCGCCTTAGTCCCTGCGCGCGTCAAAGCGCTCGCCGTGGGCGCGCCGCAATCGCCGCAATCGCCGCAATCGGCCCGGAGGTCCAAGCCGCATGGAGTCCGCCGCCCGCCCGCAAGCATCCACCGCCGTGCCCCTGGAGGCGCTCGACAAGGCGTGCCTCGCCGCCAGCGACGAGGAAGCCGGCCTCTCCAACGCGCCGACGTGGCGCCTCGAGCTGACGGGCGAGGTGCCGGCAGAGGCGCTGCGGCGCGCGCTGGCCGGCCTCATCGTCGCCTGCCCCTCGATCGCCGCCACGGTGGTCGCCCTGGATGGCCCGCCGGCCCGCGCCCGGCGCTTCGCCTACCGCATGCCAGCGCTCGTCGCGGACCCGGATGACGTCCCGCATGCGCTCCTCGACGCCATCTTGACGCTGCACCCCGCCGAGTCGGCAGCGGAGCGCGCAGGCCGACCGAGGGCGCCGGGCGACGACGCCAGCGAGCCCGAGACGGCGCTGCCCGCGGTCGAGCGCAGCGGCGACGACGCCCTCGGCCAGCGCATCTGCGACCGCTTCCTCGACCTGACGCTGGGCCCAGGCCTGCGCCTCGACCTGCGCCCGCGGCCCGGCGGCGCGACGCTGTGGCTGCAGCAACACCATGCGCTGGCCGATGGAAGGGCCTTCATCGCGCTGCTCGAGCGCCTCTTCGCGCTGCTCGACCCCTGCCTGCGCGGCGAGGCGATCGCGCCAGCGCTGCTGCAGCCGATGCACCGCCAACCCGAGCTGGCGGCGCTGCGCATCGCTCCGTGGCGGCGGCGCTGGTGGACCCTGCGCGGCGCGCTCCTCTACCTGCGCGGCGCCTTCAAAGCCACCGTGGCGCCGCTCGACGCCCTCTCGCAGAACGTCGGCGTCGACTACCGCGGCAGCAACCGCACGCTGCACCTGGCCATCCCGGCCGAGCGCCTGCAGGCCCTGCGGGCGCGCGCCGAGGCCGCCGGCGCCAACCTCCACGCCGGGCTGCTCGCCGCCTGGACGCGGGCCAGCGCGGCGCTGTCCGCCGAGCGCGGTCAGCCGGTGCGGCGCCTGATGCTGACATCGATCGTCGACCTGCGACCGCGCGCCGCCCCGGGCGAGGCGGGCTTCGAGTCGTTCGCCAACCACCTCGGTTGGACCCTGCCGGTCGCCGATCTGCGTCGAACGCCGGACGCTGGGCGCCTGGCGGCGGCGCTGCACGGCCAGATGCGGCGCCAGCTGGCGGCAAACGAGCCCTGGCAGCGCGCCCTCTTCGAACGCTTGGGGGTGCTTGCGCTGCCGCTCGCCGACCTGCGCAAGATGCTGTCGGCGCCGCGGAGCGCGGTGGTGCAGCTCAACGTCTCCAACGTCCTGGCGCTGCCGATCCCCCCGCTGCGCGCCGTCGACGTCGAGGTGCGCAAGGTCCGCATCACGACGCCGGTGGCGCCACGCTACGGCGCGCTGCTGACCTTGACCCGCTTCGGCGCCGAGACCTGCTGCAACGTCAACGTGAAAGCGTCGGCGCTCAGTGACGAGGCGGCAGAGCGGCTGGTCGCGCTGCTCGCCGACGAGCTGGGGCTCGAGCCGCGCTCCTGACCGAGGGCCCAGCTCGGCCCGATCGGCGTCGCCCCTTGGCGGCGGTGGGCCTGACGGCCTAGCATGGTGCTGGACGCCGCGGGTGGTCGCCGGGAGCGCGCGATGACAGAGACGATCTTAATCGTCGACGACGAGCCCGACATCGTGCGGGCGCTCGACTACTCGTTGCGTCGCGAGGGCTTCCACACCCGCCTCGCCTACGACGGCCGCACAGCGCTGCAGCTGGCGCAGGGCGATCCGCGACCGGCGCTGGTGCTGCTCGACCTGACGCTGCCCGACATCTCCGGCGGCGAGGTCTGCAGACGCCTGCGCGCCGAGGCCGCGACGCGCGACCTGCCTGTGGTGATGCTGACGGCGCGGGGAGAGGAGCTCGATCGGGTGCTTGGGTTCGAGGCCGGCGCCGACGACTACGTGGTCAAGCCCTACAGCACGCGCGAGCTGGTCCTACGCCTGCGGGCGGTGCTGCGCCGTGGCCGATCGCCGAGCGACGACGCCGCTGCCACCCTGGCGCCGCTCGAGCATGGCGCCCTGCGCATCGATCGCCAGGGCCACCGGGTCGTGGTCGGCGAGCGTGAGCTGCACCTGACCGCGATCGAGTTCCGCCTCCTGGTGACCCTGATCGAGCGCGCCGGCCGGGTGCAGTCGCGCGAACAGCTCTTGGCCGACGTCTGGAACTACGCGCCCGACGTCACCACCCGCACGGTCGACACCCACGTCAAGCGCTTGCGCCAGAAGCTCGAAGACGCCGCCCCGTTGGTCGAGTCGGTGCGCGGCGTCGGCTATTGCGTGCGCGCCACGGCGCAGGGCGCGCCGGACAAGGCGCCGTGAGCGTGGGACGGGGCGGGTCCCTATTGGGCGGTGAAGCTGGCGGCGGTGGTCACTTGCAAGCGCGGCTCTTGGCGGTGCTGCACGCCCTCGACGACGCCGTGCTCGCGGTCGAGGCCGACGGTGCCTTGGTGCTGGCCAACCCGGCGGCGCGGCTGCTGCTGGACCTCGACCCCGACGATGGCAAAGGCCCGCTGCTCGACCGGGTCCGGCTACCAGCGCTGCACGACGCCATCACCGCCGCCCTCGCCGGTCAGGCGGTGGCGCGCGACTGCGAGCTGCCCGGCCCGCCGCGTCGGCGCCTGCACCTGCGCGCCGCGCCGATGCCCGACGGCGGTGCGTTGGCGATGCTGCACGACACGACCCGCCTCGAACGGCTGGAGCGGGTGCGCCGCGACTTTGTGGCCAACGTCAGCCACGAGCTGCGGACCCCGGTCACCATCATCAAGGCCAGCGCTGAGTCGCTGCTCGACGGCGGGCTGGAGGACGGCGAGGCTGGCCGGGACTTCGTTCAAGCCATCGCCCGCAACGCCGATCGCCTGGCGGCGCTGGTCGGCGACCTGCTCGACCTCGGGCGCATCGAGTCCGGGCGATGGGCGCTCGCCCGGGCGCCGCTCTCCCTGCGCGGCGCGGCGGTCGCGGCGTCGCAGTCGCTGGCCCCAGCCGTCGCCGCCGCCGGCTTGCAGGTGCAGATCGACGTCAACCCAGAGCTGGTCGCCTACGCCGACGCCCGCGCCACCGACCAGGTGCTGGTCAACCTGCTGCAGAACGCCATACGCCACAGCCCGCGCGGCGCCGCAATCCACGTCTGTAGCCGCGAAAACGACGGCGCGTTGGCGCTGGAGGTGCGCGACTTCGGCCCTGGGGTGCCGCTAGCGCTGCGGGAGCGGCTCTTCGAGCGATTCTACCGCTTGGACGCAGGCCGCGGCCGCGGCCACGACGGCGGCGAGGTCGGCGTCCGCAGGGCGCTCGGCGGCTCGGGCCTTGGCCTGGCGATCGCCCGCCACTTGGTCGCGGCGATGGGCGGCGAGATCGGCGTCTCCGACCCAGTCGACGGCGGCGCTGGCAGCTGCTTCGCCTTCTCTCTGCCGCGCCACGAGTCGGTGCTGGCGCCTGCCAAGGGGTCAGCACGACCCGCTGGCGGAGAGGGGAACGGCGCGATGGCGCCGAGCGAGATGCCACGACGGCGGCCGCTGCGGACCGCGGCAGGCGCTGGCGTCGCGCATGGCGGCGGCGGTGGGCAGCACGCCGGCGCGGGCAGCGGCGCGGCGGCGACCGATGAGACCATCAACGCCGAGGCGCGCATCTTGGCGCTGCGGCCCGAGGTCCAAGAGCTACGCCGCCAGCTCTTGCGGATGGCCGGCCGCGTCGAGGAGATGATCGGCAGCTCGGTCCGCGCCATCGTGTTGCACGACCTCGACTTGGCGGCCCGCACCATTGACGCCGACGCTGCGGTCAACCGCGATGAATTGGCCGCGGACGCGCTCTGCCTGCGCTTGCTGTCGCAGCCTGACGGCGCGCGCGACGCCGTCGAGCTGCGTTTCGTCACCCGGGCCCTGAAGATGGTGACCGACCTCGAGCGCATCGCCGACATCGCCGTCAACATCTGCGAGCGCGCGCCGTTGCTGATCGACCGCAGCTGGCTCGGCGAGGCTGACACCATCGAGGCCATGGCCGGCCGCGTGCAGACGATGGTGCGCGACGCCATGGACGCCTTCGTCGCCGTTGACGTCGCGCTGGCGAGCGCCGTCATCGAGCGCGACGAGGAGGTGGATGCCCTCTACCACGCCTTGTCGCGGCGGCTCATCGCGGCGATGGCCAGCGACGCCCAGTGGGTCGAGACCGGCATTCACCTGCAGGCGGTGGCGAAATTCCTCGAGCGCATCGGCGACCACGCCACCAACCTCGGCGAGCAGGTCATCTTCATGGCCCGCGGCGACGAGGTACGGCACGCCGGCGTCAGGACCTGACGCCCGCCGCCCGCAGCGCCCGGCCGATTTCGCGCGAGAAGCCCTGCCAAGCGTGCAGCCGCGGCAGATCGCGCTCGGCCAGCGTGGCGAGCCCCGCCCGATCGACCTCGACGGCGACGCCGCCCGGGGCCTCGACCGAGGGCAGCAGGACCGCGGCGTGCGACGGATCGAAGGCCGGGCGCAGGCGCAGGCCGCCGCCGGTCAGGCGCTCCGTGGCGGCAGACAGCCTAAGCCTCTCGAGCGCCAAGCGCCCGGCGAGGTAGCGGCGCCACGCTGAGGCGCTGGGCAGCGTGGCGGCCGTGTCGAGGCCGAGACCGGCGCAGAGGCGGGCGCTCAGCTCTGCCAGCGCCTCGACCGGCGCCGCGCTGGCCACGACGGCGACCTGGCCCGAGGCGACGGTCGAAGGCGGCGGCAGCGGCGCCATCGCCAGCACCAGCCGGGGCGAGCCGCTGACGACCACGAGGCCGGGCGGGGCACCGTCTTTGACGGCCACCACGAGGGCTTCGACCTCCAGCCCGGGTGTCGTGGCGGTCGGCGCGAGGCGCAGGCGGAGGGCGACGCGGCGGGCGTGGGAGTCGGCGACGACCCCGACGTGCCAAGGCGCGAGGTCGAGGGCTGCGAGGCGCTGGCGGAGGCCGTCGGCGACGGCGCGGCCTTGTGGGTCGCGGGCCTCGAGGCTGGCGGCGTCGACACCGACGAGCTCTTGGTCGCCGTAGAGCGAGAGGTATTGCCAAGGCACGCCGGTGCAGCGAGGGCGAAAGACACAGGCCTCACACGCCGCGACGTGCGTACGGTCGCTGGCCTGGAAGGTGTATTTGTCCTGCGCGCCCTGGCCATCTTGCGGATCGGCGGTGAAGGTGACGGTCGGTTCGCCGCCGTGGGCGATGCGGTCGGCGCGTTCGGGCAGCACACAGAAGGGCAGGTGCGTCAGCGCGACGTCAAAGTCGGGTCGCCGCGCTTCGATGCGGTCGAGCAGGGCGCGCACGGCCGGCGCGACGTCGCGAAAGCGCGGCAGAATCGCGCGCATCCAGCGGGCGCTCCGTTCGCCGGCGCTGACAGGGCGCACCATGTCGACGCAGAGCTGGGCGACGCCGGTGTCGAGGACGAGGTCGGCGAGCAGCGGCAGGGAGGGCACGGCGCCCGCCGAGAGGCAGACGTTGACCTCGACGCGCTGCCCGGCGGCCTGCAACAGTCCAAGACCGTGGACGATCTTGGCGTAGGCGCCGCGGTTGGCGACGGCGGCGTCGTGGCTCTCGGCGTCGCCGCCTTGCACGCTGACGCGCCAGGTAAAGCGGCCCATCGCGAGGGCGGCCTCAAGCCAGCTGCGGTCGCCGAAGCGGGCGCCGTTGGTGAAGATGGTGATCGACTCGAAGCCCAGGCGCTGGGCGGCGGCGAGGCTGGGCAGAAAGCTCGCCTGAACAGTCGGTTCGCCGCCGAGGAAGGTCAGGCGCCGCACGCCGCTCGCCGCCGCCGCGACGAGGACGGCCTCAACGCGCGCCGCCTCAACGGGCTGCGCCAAGCCGCGCTCCGTGAGCTGGCCGCTGGCACAGAACACGCAGCGATTGTTGCAGAAATGACCGAGCTGCACCTCCACGGCGCGCACCCCGCCCTCGGCGCGGACGTCGGCGGACACAGCGGTGCCGGCCTCGTCGCCCGCCCCTGGGCCGAGCAGCGCCGCGACCACATCGGCGGTGGCGGCCTTGGCCTTGGGATCGGCGTGGTGAGGCAGCGCGGGGTCGCGTTCGGCGTCAGCGACAGGCGGCGGCGGACGGGCCATGGGCGGCGGAGCTCCTGCGGCGGCGGTCGCCTGTGCCGCGACAGCTTGCCGGGCTGGCGCTCGCCTGTCACCGTACAGTGCTCGCCTGGCACCGTACCGCGCTCGCCTGTCGCCTCACCGCTGAAGTGTCGCGTCGGCGCCGAGTCAGCGGGCGGGCGCGGTCCTGCCATCGCGGCCCGGGACGCTGGCTTCTCGCCGATTGCTTGGGCAGGCAGCAGCGTGTATCCAAGAGGTATGTCGACGCCGACCCGCCGCCGCCTGCTGCAGCTCCTTGGCGCAGCCGGCGCCAGCGCCGCTTGGCCTCTGCCCAGCGCGCTTGGCGCAACGCAGGGCGATCGCGCAGCGTCCGGCGAAGCCCAGTGCCGCGGCAGCCTCATCGGGATGAGCCGCATGCGGCTCAAGGGCGGGCGCGAGCGCTTCGCGGTGGTGCGCATCGACCTTCACGAGCGGCCACTGCGGGTGCGACCGATCGCGGTGCCGTTCTACGGCCACGGCGTCGCCTTCGACCCCCGCGATCCCGGCCGGGCGCTTGTCTTCGAGAAACACGGCCCCGGATGCTGCGAGGTCGATCTGCGCCGCGGTCACATGGTGCGGCAGGTCGAGGCGTCGGCGGGCTGCCAGTTCTACGGTCACGGCGCCTTCAGCCCCGACGGCGCCCTGCTCTACTGCACCGAGACCGAGATGGCCGGCGGCACCATGCGGGGCCTCATCGCCGTGCGCGACGGTCGCAGCCTGCAGCTTCGCGGCGAGCTGCCGAGCCACGGCGCCGCGCCGCACGACCTGCTCCTCTGCGACAAGGGCCGCGTGCTGGTCGTCGGCAACGGCGGCGGGTCGCCGGCGAGCGGCCGCGTGCCCAACGTCGCCTGGGTCGCGACCGACAGCGGGGTGATGCTGTGGCGCCAGACGCTCGACGACCCGGGCGTCACCGCCGGCCACCTCGCCCTCGCTGACGACGGCGCCGGCCAGATCGTAGCGGTGGTTTCCGCGCCGCGCGACGGCCTCGACCTCGCCTCACCGAGCGTCCACGGCGGCGTCGGCCTGGCCCGGCGCGACCCTGCGGCACCTGCGGCACCGGCGGCACCGACGTCGACGGCAGCGCAGGCGCGGGTTTTTCGCGACCCCATCGCCGCCAAGATGCGGGGCGAGACGCTGTCGCTGGCGCTGCTGCCGGGCGGCCTCGTCGCCGCCACCAACCCCGAGGGCGACCTCATCACCGTCTGGGAGCTTCGCAGCGGCAAGCTCCGCAGCGGCCACGACACCTTTGGCCGACCGCGCGGACTCAGCCTCGATCGCACGGGCCGCTGCCTCGCGCTCAGTCACGGCGCCGACGCCCGCCTCACGCTGCTCGACCCACAGAGCCTGAAGGCGCTGCCGGGCGCCTCTCTGGAACAGGCGTGGATCAGCGGCTCCCACCTCGCGGTCTGCGACCTCGGCGGCTAAACGTCGGGGTCGCTGTGCGAGATGACTGCCGGTCGTCTGCCTTAGGCCTCAGCCATCGTCGTCACCCGCCGCGCCGCCTTCTGGCGCTCAACGGCGTGCCGCACCTTGTCGGCGAGGGAATTGACGTCGCGCAGCCCGACCAGCACGAGCTGGTGGTCGGTGCGGTCGCTCGAGATGAGGACCAGCCGGCCAAAGCCGAGGACGCGCTCGGCGAAGGGCTCCTCGACCACGATGTCTTGCACGCGGTAGAGCTCGAAGTAGTCGGTGCGCTTGGTGAAGATGCCGACCTTTCGCACCACGCGCTGGTCAGTGACGCGCACGTGCAGCGACAGCGACTGGGCGTAGAACCAGAGCCAGCCGAGGCCCACCGTGACCACGGCGACCAGCCACCGCCACAGCGAATGGAGGGCCGGGACGCGCCCCTCGTGCAGGGTGGCCTCGGCTTCGGGGTCGGCGAAGCGCGCCTCGGTGCGGCGGGTCGCTGCTGGTTGCTCGCTTGCTGTCTCCTCGGACTCGCTCATGGCCACCTCCTTGCGCTCACCGGCGCCGATCGTACCCTGGCGCGACCGTCGGCGCCAGGAGCCGAGGGACCATCGCCCAGCGTCCACCGTCGGCGTCTGCGGCCAGTTCCGGGTGCGTCTGTGGCGCCATCGGGCGCAGAGTGAGCCGATGAGCGACCCGATCTCCGACTGGTTCCGCTTCGACAACAGCGCGTTGCGCGACCTCCCCGGCGAGGCTTCCGGGCGCCCACATCGCCGCTTCATCCCCCACGTCTGCCTGTCTCGCGCCGAGCCGACGCCGGTTCGCGGCCCGACCCTGCGTGTCTGGGTGCCAGAGGTCGCGGAGCTGCTCGGCGTGCCGACCTCGCCCGACACCGCGGCGCGGGCCGCCCTCGGCGCCGCCTTCGCCGGCAACACGCGGCTGGCCGGCAGCGAGCCCTTCGCCACCCGCTACGGCGGCCACCAGTTTGGCCACTGGGCCGATCAGCTCGGCGATGGCCGCGCCATCAGCCTCGGCGAGGTCTGCGTGGCGGCGACATCGACCGATCCCGACGCCCCAGCCGCGCGGCGCTACGAGCTCCAGCTCAAGGGCGCCGGGGTCACGCCGTACTCCCGCGGCGCCGAC
>SXGT01434760.1_pt1 | contig 17716 bp, 11 predicted proteins | sample 3176221 | NCBI WGS metagenome assembly SXGT01 (sample SAMN11356862, study PRJNA531348) | freshwater metagenome | isolation source: freshwater sample F1-120 | place: China: Fuxian Lake, Yuxi | collected 2017-12-25
ACGAGATCAACCGCACGAGTCCGCGCACGCTGTCGTGCCTGCTCGAGGCGATGGAGTCCGGCACCGTGTCGCTCGAGGGGCGCACGATGGACTTGGGCGCGCCGTTCCATGTGTTCGCGACCCGCAACCCGATCGAGTTCCACGGGACCTACCCGATGCCCGAAGCGGCGCTCGACCGCTTTCTCGTGCGCATCGAGCTCGGCTACCCGGATAGCGCGCAAGAACTCGCTCTCTACACCGGCCGCGACGCCGAATCGGCCCTGCATGCGGTGCAGCCGGTCCTGACACGCGAGCAACTGCTCGCTGCCCAGACCGCAGCAGCCGAAGTGCGCGTGCACCAGACCGTCGCCGAGTATGTGCTTCGCATCGTCGCCGCGACCCGTGAACAAACCGAGGTCGCGCTCGGCGCAAGCCCGCGCGCGGCATTGATGTGGCTCAAGGCGGCGCGCGCCCGAGCCTGGCTCGACGACCGCAGCTACGTGCTGCCTGACGACTTGAAGGCGCTGGCAGAGCCGGTTCTCGCCCATCGCATGTTCGTGCGTGGCGGTGGGAGTTCGGCCGCGATGCTGCGCGAAGTGATCGCGAAGACGCCCGTTCCGCTGTGATCCGATGCGACTCCGGCCGACAGGACTCGGTGCGAAGGGCGCGCTGTTCTTCGCAGCTGTCGTGCTGCTGTTCTTCGCGACGGCCTACTCCAACCTGTTCTTCCTGCTGACCACGTTTCTCGGGACGCTTGGCGCCTTGGGCGCCACTGGCGCCTGGCGAAACCTCCGCGGCGTGTCTGTCGAACTGGTCAGCGTCGAGGCCGCGGCAACCGGCGATCCACATGCGCTGCGCATTCGAGTGACCGGCCCGCGCGGCAAGATCGTCTACGGCGTGCTCGTCGACGCGGTGATCGACGGCCACGTGCGCTGCATCGCAGAAGTCGCCTTGGCTCGGGTTGGCGAGACGATCGACGCCGCGCAGAAGGGCATGCCGCGCGGCGTGCACTCGATCGAAGCCTTGACCGTGCGTTCAAGGCATCCCTTCGGCGTCTGCATGGCGACGGCAACAACGACTGTGCGCGCCGAGGTCATCGCGCATCCACGGCCCGCTGCGACTCCGATCGCGAATGCGCATGGCCATGCCGGCGATGGGACGAAGCCGCCCGGCGGCGACGAGGAGTCGATCGCGAGCCTGCGCGAATGGCGGCAGGGCGACGCGGTGCGCCACATTCACTGGAAGGCCACTGCACGACGGGGATCGCCGATCGTGAAGGAGTTCGAGCGCCACGGCGGCGAAGGCGTCGATCTCGTCATCGACCGACGCTGCGAGTTGGCGTCGCTCGAGACCGCGCTGTCGGAGGCCACGCGGTGCGTGTTGGAGGCTGCCGCGACTCGACAGGCGCTGCGGTTGCGCAGCCAAGATGCGAGCCTCGAGCTCGACGCCGATCGGCCAGAAGTCGCTCCGCTGTTGCGCTGGCTCGCCAGCGCAATGCCCCTTCCGAAGAACGCGCCACCACCGCCCGTGGCCTCGCAGCGCTCGATCACGCTCACGTCCGTTGCGCACGGAGGCGTCGATGCCTGAAGCGCTCCGGTGGCTATTTCTCGGCATCGTGCTGCTCGATCTCGCCTTCGTGCAACTGACCGGCACCGTCACGTCACCATGGCTTTGGGCCTTGTGGTCGTGCGCCGCGGTCACGCCACTGCTGGCCCGCCTCCACGAGCACGCGTGGTATCGAGCGACCTGGAACGCCGCGGTCGTCGCATCGTTTGCGTTCCTGGTCCACGACGCGGTGACCAGCGGATTGCTGCACATGCTGGAAGACGGACTCTTGCTGTCCGCGTTGTGCCAAGTGCACCTGCTCAACAACATCGGCCAGCGGCAACGTCCGGACCTGCTGTTCTTCAACTCCTTCCTCATCGCGTTCGTCACGAGCTTCTTCTGCGGCGACCTTGGCTGGTCGATTGCATTCGCCGCCTACGCAGGGCTGCTCGTGCTCGCACTGCAACTCCACGTCTGCCTGCCACGCAGTGGCGATCCGCCCAAAGGCGCCGTGCGCACGATCGCGCGCGACGGCTTGTCGCGCAGCGCGGTCGCGCTCGCCTTGACGGGCGCCGTGTTCTTGCTCTGGCCGCGTGACTTCAAGCGCGAAGGGTGGATGAGCGACTCGCTGCACATCGGCGGCGCGCCGATCGTCGCGTTTGCGGACCAGGTTCGACTCGATCGTACTTCGACGCCGACTTTGAGCGAAGCGCCGGTCATGCGTCTCGTCATGCCCGACGGCGAACTGCCGCCGACTCACTGGCGCGGCGCGACCTTCGTGCAGTTCGACGGCGCGGGATGGCAGCAGTTCCGCATCCGCGATTTCGGCAACCGCAGGGCGACAGACACGCCGTGGACCGTAGCATCAGCGACGCAGTGGCGGCGCGCGGCGACAGGCGACCAAGGGTCCAAGGGAACGACGCGGCGGGACGATGCAAGCGCGCAGTGTGCCGTGACGCTGTTCGACACGAGCGGCGGTCGCTTGTTCCTGCCGCTCCTGACAAGCTCGTTCGACCTCGAGTTCACCGCCGGCGCACTCGTGGATCCGAAGGCCGACGGCATCGTCGCGCTCGTCGATTTCGGCGAGGGCCCGCGCGAGGTTCGCTACACGGTGCGCGCCGGCGCGCCGCAGCAGTTGGCCGAACTCTCAGCCACGGCGCGCGCGTTGTTGACGCAAACGCCTGAAAACGTCCCTGGCCCGCTGCGGTCCGTGGAGCAGGAGCTGCGTCGCACGGCGCCGCCCGACGCGAGTGCCGCGCAGCGCGCCGAACACGCTCGCTCCTGGCTCGCCGGCTCACGGCGCTATGAGCTGCCCGGGACGCCAGGCGCCGCACGGACCCTCGATGACTTCTTATTGGGCACAGGCGGCGGTCACTGCGAGCACTTCGCCACCGCACTGTGCCTCTTGCTGCGCATGCAGGCGATCCCGTCCCGCGTCGTCGGCGGCTACGTCGCGCAGGAGCAAGACGCAGCGACCGGCGCGTTCGTGGTTCGGCAGAAGCACGCGCACGCCTGGGTCGAGGCTTGGTTTCCAGGTCATGGCTGGGTCACGCTCGACGCAACGCCAGAAGGCGCGGTCGCGACTGCTGCGGACGACGACGGGTTGCTGGCCGACGCGCGCAAATGGATGGAGGGCGTCTGGTCGCAAGTCACTGGCTTCGGCGAGGAAGAACGCGCCGCGATGTTTTCTTGGATCGGCGACTCGATCACGCAGTTCGCCCTCCTCGTCGTCAGTTGTCCTTTGGAGTCCAGCCTCGTCATCGCGCTCGTCGCGTTGCTGCTGGCTTACCGCCGGCGACTTCGCCAACTTCGTCGCCCCGCTGCAGTGCGCGGCCTAGAAGCAGCGATGCGCCGTCTGCGCCTGTCGCTGCAGGACGGCGAGACGCCGCGCGAACTGCTCGTTCGCGCGGCATCGCAAGCTGCCAATCCGCTCGCGATCGAAACGCTCGAGAGAGCCGTCATCGCGCACGAGCAGGAGCGTTACCGGAGTTGAACGCGCTCATTTCGTTCTGGCCGCTCAGCCCGCGCCTTCGTCGCCTTGACGGTCCTGCAAGATCGCCGCATCATCCTTCGCGCCGCGCAGCGCGCGGCCCAATGAGTCGGCTTCGCAGCCCACGCACCGGAACCCGATGACCAACTCCGATTCGCCGCACTCGATCCGCGGCATCCTGCTCGCAGTCGTTTTGATTTCGGCCGCGACCCTCGCGGTGCAGGTCCTGCAGACGCGCCTGTTCAGCGTGATGCTCTGGCATCACCTGACCTACATGGTCGTCACGGTGACGCTGCTCGGTTTTGGCGCCGGCGGTGGATTGCTCGGCATGTTCCCCGGCATCGGCCGCATGTTCGGCGACTCGCGCCGCGCCGTCTCGGTGTGTTGCAGCATGTTCGGCCTGTCGCTGATCGGCGCGTTCATGATCCTGTGTCACACGCCGCTCGACACGCTCGACATCGAACAGGACCGCTCGAAGTACCTGCTGCTGTTCCTGCGCTACGCCTATTTGATCGTGCCGTTCCTGTTCGCGGGCCTCGCGATCTCGATCGCGCTGCAACAGCACGCGGCAATGGTCCATCGCACCTACTTCTGGAACCTGATCGGATCCGCGGTCGGCAGCTTCTTGTTCGTGCTCCTCGTCCGTCCGCTCGGCGGCCCTGGCTGTCTCTATGTCTTTGCGGCGCTCGGCGGCGTTGCAGGGCTTGCCGCGCTCCTAGGCTCGGGCGGTTCGCTGCTCGCTCCCGCGCGCGTTCTCGCGCTGCTGGCAATCGCGATCTGGCCGCTCTCCGTCGCATTCCCCGAGGCGACCAACCGCTTGCTGCCGATCGAACCCGCGAGAAGCAAGATGCTCGGCACGATGGACCTCTACTACGAGGCCCAGGCCGACTGGATGCGCAAGACGCAGGACCCGCAGTATCCGCAACTCGACCAGACTCTGCGATCGACGGTGTGGAGCCCGACCTGCCGCATCGACACGCTGCCGATGGCGCCGACCTTGCAGAACGCGCAGAAGGACCGCGAGAACCCCGCCAGCAGTCCGCGCACCGAAGTGCACGTGTTCCAGGACGGCGACGCGCCGACCAAGATCTGGTCCGGCGGCTACGCGAAAGAACTCGACTACAAGAAGCACTGGTATGGCCTGGGCTACCAACTGGTGAAGGACCCGGACGCCTTGATCATCGGCCCCGGCGGCGGCAACGACATCGAGACCGGCCTCGCCTGCGGCGCCAAAACGATCACTGCCGTCGACATCAATGGCGACACCATCGACCTCGTGCGCGGGAAGTTCGGCGCCTACACCAACCACGTCTACGACCGCCCCGGCGTGACGTGGGCGAAGTCGGAAGGCCGCAGCTACCTTCGTCGCTCGGGCAAGAAGTTCGACTTGCTGCAGATGTCGGGCACCGACACCTACTCAGCGCTGTCGTCGGGCAGCTACATCTTCAGCGAGAGCTATCTCTACACCATCGAAGCGTTCGACGACTTCTTTGCGCACATGTCGGACGAGGGCGTGATCACCGTGATCCGCTTCCGCTTCGAGCCGCCGCGCGAAGAGCTCAAGCTCGTCGCCACCGCGGCGCGCGCGCTGCGCAAGATTGGCGTCACCGACCCGCGCAAGCACTTCCTGGTCGTCAACCAGGAGGACGGCCAGATGATGACGATCGCCAAGGACCTGAAGGGCGCGCAGGGGTTCGAGCACATCAAGAACTTCACCGAGTTGCGCGCACGCATGTCGCGCGACTACGAGCACCCGATGCGCTACGCCGCGGTGCTGATGCGAAAGACGCCGTTCACAGCAGACGACGTCGCCAAGATCGAGGCCTATCTGCCTCCACTGAACGCGCCGCAGACCAACCACACGCTGTACTACGCCGCCGGCTTGAAGAACGAAGAGAACGAGTATTCCAAGCTCCTCGCCGCAGCGGCCGCCGGTCCAGAAGCCGAGCAACTCTTCCACGACACCTACCAGTACCGCACGCACCCGGCGACCGACGACAAGCCGTTCTTCTTCAACTTCAACTCGTGGACGGACCTGTCGTTCACTTCGAGCGGCACGGACGGTTACGCAGCGCTGACCGGCAGCCAGCCAATCGGCCTCTACATCCTCGCTGCACTCAGCGTGCAGACGCTGATCGCGACCCTGCTGCTCGTGCTGCTGCCGATGTTCCGCCTCGGATTCAAGACGTCGAAAGGCTCGCGCAACTCGCGCGTGCGAGTGATTGCCTTCTTCTCGGCGCTGGGGCTCGCTTACCTGCTCGTCGAGATCAGCACGATCCAACGCTTCGTGCTCTACCTCGGGCACCCCACCTACTCGCTCAGCGTCGGGCTGTGCAGCTTCCTCTTGTTCTCAGGGCTTGGCTCCTCTTGGGCCGGCAAGCGTCAACTCGGCGAACGGGGCGCGATGCGAGCGGGCTTCACCGTCGTCGTGCTGCTCATCGCACAAGCACTGCTGCTGCCGGCCACGTTGCAAGCGACGCTGGCGTGGTCCGAACCGCTGCGCATCCTCTTGACGATGTTGACCATTGCGCCGCTGGCCTTCGCGATGGGCATCCCGTTCCCGACGGGTCTCTCGCTGCTACGGGGCGAGCAGCAGGGAATGATCGGCTGGGCGTTTGGTGTGAACGGCGCCGCCTCGGTGATGGCGTCGATCCTCAGCATCTTGGTCGCGATGGAAGGTGGCTTCTTGGTGGTCACCTTGTTCGCCGCTGGCCTATACGCCCTCGCCGCTTTCACCGCACCGCGCGCCGCCGCGGCCTGACGCACGGGTCGGGGTCGGTCCGGCACAGGCATTGCGCCGGACCGACTCGAAGTCACGTCTTCGGCAGGCAGCCGATGGAAGCGCTCCGACGGGTTCCCACTCGTCGCGAGCCGACGTAGGATGCCGGGCCCTGCCCGCTTCGCTCCTGTTGCGGGCGCGTCCACGTCCAAGCAAAGACCCTTCGCATGCGCTCCACCCTCGCATTCGCTTTCGCACTTTCATTGACGGGTTCGCTCCCAGCGCAACTCGCCAACTTCCTCGGCTTCAACGGCGGTTTCGATGTGTCCTACACCGACCGCGCTGGCGTCAATGCACTCGATGTCGACGTGCTGCAGGTCTTCGCCACTCGTGATTACCGCAGCTGGATGATCAACCCCACGGACCCGCTCAGCACCAGCAAGCGCCTCGTGGGACTCCGCTTCGCGGTGCAAGACCAACTCGGCAACACGGCCGAGCAATACACCCTGGTCGGCTACAAGGACGATCCGATCGCCCCCGGCCAGCCTGATGCAAACGCGAACGGCACGGGCGTCTGGTTCCGCACGGGCCTGATCAACACGCCACCCAGCACGGCGACGACTGCGGTGGTCTTCACGATCACCTACGGCATCAACCCACCTGCCACGTCGATGAACTACGGCACGTCGCACGGCGCGAGCGACGACAACGTCTACCTCGGCATCGGGCTGCGTTCGGGCACCTGGCCCGCGGATGGCCTCGGATGCCACATGGCCTTCGACTTCAACGTCGGCAACGTCGGCACCAACTCGCTCGACGTCGTCGGCCCGCGCATCACGACGATCACCGGCCCGCAGAACCTCGTCTGCACCGTCGCCACCACCGGCGGCGCGGCCCCGGTGCCGACCGGCCAGGTGCCGGGATTCCCGGGCACCGTGGGCGCGCGCGGCGCCTACCGTCAGCTCAACCTCGATGTGCTCGCGCTCACGACCGGCGGCGTTGCGGTGACGCAGACCAACCAGATCCGGTATCCGTCGAGCAACGTGCGCGCGGTCCCGCTGATCAATGCGACGACGCAGGTTCCGCTGGGTGGCACGACCAACATGCTGTCTGGTCAGCACCCGGACGTGAATGACGCGACGGGCCTGCTGCCCCCGCCCGCCGGCGCGCCGGCCCGCGTGGACGACATCGGCTTCTTGATCACGGAACGCAACCGCCCGAACTCGCTCGCGGTCATCCGCCTCGCGTTCGGCCCGCTGGTCGGTGGCACGAACGGCGACGGCTCGATCCCGGTCGCGTTCATCCCTGGCTTCAATGCCGCGACCAGCACGGGCAACGTCTGCATCGACCTCGCGGACCCGAGCGCGTTCACGCTGATCGGCTTCACCGACGTGAATGGTCGCTGCCAGCAGACCTTCCCACTCGGCGCTCCGGCGCGCGCGTTCCTCGCGTCCTACGGCGCGCTCGACCTGCACTGGCAGGGCTTCGTCGTGAACCTCGCGACCAGCCCAAGCGAAGTGAAGGCCACTGGCTGTGTCGTCCAGCACCTCTGAGTCGAGGCCCGGCAAAGTCATTGCTGGCATCGCCCTGCTGATCGTGGCGGGCGTGGCTTGGTTCGCGACTGGCGGCAACGGCGTCAATGAGACGCCGCCCGCCGCCGGACCAGAGCACGCCGCAGACCCGGCGATGGCTCCGCCGGTTGCGGCGCAATCCGCAGTGCCCGCTGCATCGTCGCCGGCGGATCCGACTGCAAAGCCGAGCAGCACCTTCACGCTCAGCAACGGAGCGCGGCCCGGCAAGATTCGGCTGCCCGATGGCTCAGTCGTTGATGCCATCAACGACGTCGCTCAGGACATCGACATGATCTGGGACGAGCAGCCCTTCTCCCCGATCGTGGACACTGTGTTCCACAACGGCTGGTGGTGGTGGAAGCACCAAGACGGCGCGTGGTCGACGGTCAAGATGATCGACTTGAACGGCGTCCCGCAGGCAACCCCGATCCTCGCACGCGAGGGCAAGGGCGCTCCAGCCCCCACCGCAGACGAGGCGATGGACAAACTGCGGCAACAGCAAGGCACGGGCACGGGACGCTGAACGTGCGACGACGGTTCGCAGGGCTCCTCGCGCTCGTCATTGCCACTCAAAGCGGGTTCGCGCAAGGCGTCGCGAACCTGCTGGGTTTCACCGCGGGCTTCGAGACCAGCTACGTCGATCGCGGCGGCGCCAACACCACGAACGTCGATGTCTTGCAGTGTTTCTCCGGGCGCTACTACCGCCACGCTTTCGTCGATCCGTCCGACCCGACAGGAAGGACGCGTCGCATCGTCGGCTTCCGCATCGCGGTGCAAGACCAGGTGGGCTACACGGCGGAGCAGTTCACTCTCGTCGGGTATCTGGACGACCCTTCGCGGCCTGGGACGCCGGATGTCAGCAGCAACGGAGCGGGCGTGTGGTTCCGCACCGGGCGCATCAACACGCCGCCGAGCGCGGCCACTGGTCCCGCCATCCATGTGATCACCGTCGGATTCAATCCGCCCGCGACACCGGCACGAATGACGACGTCGCACGGCCCCACCGATGACGACGTCTACTTCGGCATCGGCTTGGCATCAGGAACATGGCCGGCCGAAGGACTCGGTTGCCGCGTCACGTCCGACTACATGCCCAACGTGCAGAGCGCAACGCCACTGGATGTCGTCGGTCCCCGCCTGCCCGCGAGCCCGGTCCCGCCAAATCTGATCTGCGTTGTCGCCACGACGGGCGGCGCGTTCCCGTTGCCGACCGGCGCGCCGGCGCAATTCCCCGGGATCCCCGGCCGACGCGGCGACTACCGACAACTCGAGCTCGATGTCCTCACGTTCGCACCCGGCGGCGTCGGCGTGACGCAGACCAACCAGCTGCACTACGTGATCAGCCAGGCATTCTCGTCGCCGAGTCCGATCGCGCGCGTGCCCTTGGGCGGCACGACGAACATGCTGTCGGGACTGCATCCCGACTTGCACAACGCGGCGGCGAGCATTCCGCCGCCGCCGCTCTCGCCCGCACGCGCGGACGACTTCGGCTTCCTCGTCACTGAAGGGCAGCGCCCCAACGCGCTCGTGCTCGCCCGCATCTCCTTTGGACCGCTCCAGGGCGGCGGCAACCCGGATGGATCACAGGCCGTGGCGTCCATCCCTGGATTCAACGCGAGCGGCAGCGTCGGCAATGTCTGCGTCGATCTCACGGACCCAAGCGGCATCACCTTCTTCGGGGTCAGCAACTCCCTTGGGCGCCACCAGACGATGGTCGCGATGAACGCCGCGACACGCGCATTCTTGGCTGCCTATGGCCCGGTCGACGTCACCTGGCAGGGCTTCGTCGTCGACCTGGCGACGTCGCCACTCGAAGCGCGCGCGACCGGTTGCGTCACGCAGCGCCTCTGATCCGCGCCTTCAACGCGCGAGCAGATTTACGAGAATGCGCGCCGCGCCGGCGTGGCCATTGCGCAGCTGTCGATACAGCGCGAGCGAACAATAGACGAAGTCGCCGCGGCCATACTCGGTGAACAGCAGCGCGCCCTGGCTCGCTTTCTCGTCCGCGCGATCCCTGGTTTCGAGCAGCGGCGTCCATGCCGTGTCCCACTTGCTCGGGAAGTTGAGTCCGCGCTCCTGCGCCCAACCCTCGAAATCCTGCGTTGTGATCGCATGCGGCTTTGACCAGATCGAGTGCTGAGGTTGCAGCATCACGACAGCGCTCTGCTCCTCGGTGCAGCGCTCGTTGCCGACGGTGAGTGGAAACGGCGCGAGCAGCGGGCGCCCGGCGCGCTCGTTCCATTCGCCCGGCTTGTGGTACATCGCGACCACACGACCGCCAGCGCGGCAATACTGCAGGATCCGGTCGCGGTGCTCGGCGAGTTCTGGAACGTGGTGGTAGCTGCGCATGTCGAGCAACAAGGCCGAGAAGTCCTCGAGCCGCGAGGTTGCGAGCGCGTCGCGATCGAGTTGCTGGTAGGCGACACCCAGATCCCCGAGGGAGCGCTCGACGGTGTCGTCCGGGCCGCGCACGAGACCGACGCGCAGGCCGGGTGGCACGAAGGCTTCTACGGGCACGATCGATAGCGGCGACTTCTCGCCGCCGATCTCGAGGCGAATCGTCGGCTGCGCGTCGAGCGCCGAGCCGTCGATCGTCGCCCGCACGAGCACGCGCGCCTCGGCATGGTCCGCTGACAACGCGAGGCGACCGGGGATTGCCTCCGCGCGAATGCCGGCGCCGGCGGCAATGCGAATCGGTTCTGCGAGCCCTTCGGCTCGACGACACTTCACGCTGGCGCTGAAGATCCGTTCTACGACACGGTCCTTGGGCACCATCACGACGTCGCGGTCCCAGGACACTTCCACGGGTTCGACGGACGAGAACGAAAGCCGCGGCGCCAACTCGATGCGCACGGATTGCGTCGGTCGCTTGATGTAGTGCACGCCGGGCTCGAGCGGAGCAGGCACGTCGACAAGATCGAAGGCGACGTCGAGCGTGACGAAATCGACTTCTGGCGGCGTTGCGCGCGGCGACGCATTGATGAATGCCACCGCAAGTCGGCCCGGCACCGGCGACGGCGCAGTCGCTGGCGCCGACGCGACGGCGTTCCCGCCGTTCTGCATGCCGAGGTCCGCCGGCGTGGCGCCGGCAGGCACGGCGGGCATCGCGTCGAAGAACGTGCTGCGGACGCGCGGCGCAACCGGCTCGGCGGTGCGGTCGCCACATCGCACCGACAGATTCTGGATGCTGGCCATGCCGTGCACGACGACATAGACCTTGCCTTCGCCACCGCGTGGCACCTCGTCGCGATCGATCCAGCACTCGACGCGGACGCCCGACCTGGCGAGCAGCACGCGCTGCAATGCGTCGATGCGGCGCCGCGACTCGGCGGCAACCTCCAACTGCGGGTGGATACCGGTGTAGAAGGGCAGCGGCTTGGCCCATTGCCGCAACTTCATCAGACCTTCGGCAGCTTCGAGCTCGACGGGTCGCGTGGGCGAATCGAGCATCACGGCGCCCAAGGCGAGCGCGATCTCCGGCGCCGCATCGGCAAAGCGCCGGCGCATCCAAGTGAGCGGAAACGCAGCGCGGTCCTGCGCTCCATTCGCCGGCCACGCGAGCTTCCAGTAGTCCTTGCCCACCTGCAACGGCTCGTGCGCGCTCCACGGGCCCTGGGTCACGTGCTGGACCCACGCGCGGTGCGCCAGGCGCGCGTAGGTCTCGCCGCGCATCGGATCCAACTCGCTCGGATCGACGGTCCACTGCGCGTCCTCGAGACTGCAACGAGAGTAGAGCGCTGGCGCATGCTTGCCGGCGCGGTGGCGTTCCTCGATCACTTGCGAAATCGCCCAGAACGAGGCGCGATGGTGCCCGTGACCGTGGCTGAGATCGTGATTGGTCACGACGACATCCGGGTCCACTTCATCGACGACCCTTCGCATCGCAGCAAGCAGCGTCTCTTTGCCCCAATAGGCCAGCGTTTCGTCGAGCGACTTGGAGTAGCCAAAGTCGCCCATGCCGAGCCAGCGCACTTCGAAGTCCATCAACGCGGCTGCCGCCATCGTTTCGCGCACGCGCAAGCGCGCCAACTCAGGACCGATCTCCTTGCCTATCGCGTTCTGGCCGCCGTCGCCGTAGGTCGAATAGGCGGTGACCACGCGCAGTCCGTGCTTCCTGCGCAAGATCGTATTCGTGCGCGAGGATTCGTCGTCAGGATGCGCAGCCACGTTGAGCACGACGCCGCTCGTCACTGCGTCGAGTCGAGCTTGGTGCAGCGCCACGAGGCCCGCCTCCGGTTCTGGCGATTGCGCGGACGCGATGCCAAGGCAGCAAGCAGCGACGAGCGACGCGACGATGGCGCCACTGGCCGGCGCTGGCGCGTTCATCGCAGGCTCCTGAGGCGACGGCACGCCTCTTCGAGCACTGGGACTTCGACCGCGAACTGGAATCGCATGGACCGAACTCCCGTTGGATCACCAAAGAACAGGTGCCCAGGCACTGCGTTGAGCTTGATGCGCTCGATCATCCGCAAGACGGCAGGATGCGGCTGCAACTCGCCGAAGACGTCGCCGTAGTCAGCCAGCACGTAGTAGGCGCCTTCTGGCTTGCGGAATCGGAACCCAGCATCCGCGAGCGCGGCGCAGAACATGTCCCGCTTCTTGCCGTAGCTGATCTGCAGGTCTGCGTAGTACGACTCCGGCAGTTGCTCGAGCGCCGCCTGCACGCCGCGCTGCATCGGTCGCGATGCGCACACCTCCATCTGGTCGAACACGATGCCGCACTTCTCGACGATCGCGGCCGGCCCAGCGAGGAAGCCGATGCGCCAACCGGTGATCGAATAGGTCTTGCTGAACGAGTTCATCGTCAGCGTGCGCTCCCGCAGTGACGCGACGCTGGCGGGCGATACGTGCCGCGTTCCGTCGAAGCACATGTATTCGTAGACCTCGTCCGTCAGCACCATGACGTTCGAGCCGTCGAGCGCCTCGCCGAGTTGCTGCAGCTCGGACTGCGTCCAGACCTTGCCAGAAGGGTTGCCCGGCGTGTTGACGACGACCGCTCGCGTGCGCGGCGTCAGGCGCTTATGGAACGCGGCGAGATCGAACGCGCCCGTCGCAGGATCGAGCGGCACTGGCACTGGCGTTGCGCCGAACAACGGCACCGTGGTCCAGTGGTAGCTGTAGAACGGCTCGAACAGGATGACTTCGTCTCCAGGCTCCAGCAGCGTCATCCCCGCCGCAAAGAACGCTCCTGACGAACCGCTCGTGACTGCGACATTCTCCGGCCCGTAGTCGAGCCCGTTGTGGCGGCGGAGCTTGTTCGCGATCGCGGTGCGCAGTTCCGGCAATCCTGCATACGGCGTGTAGAGCTGCCGATCGCCGCCATCGATGCAGCGCTTCGCGCCCTCGAGCAACGGCTTGGGAGAATCGAGGTCGCACACGCCTTGCCCGAGGTTGATGCCGCCGGGGATCTTGTTGATCACGAGGGTCAGCGATCGGAGCAGGTTGCCCTGGTCCAGATGCGCGCGGCGTGCGGCCGTATGGCGGAAGACTGGCGGGAGCGAGGCGTCGTGGGCCGAAGTCACACGGGGCACAGTAGCGAGGCCGCAGGAACAGGACGAGGCTCAGGCCGCGCGCTCGAACTCATCGTTGCGCGTCATCCGCGCACAGCCTGGCGATTTCTTCGTTGCCCAGATCCGAACAGTGACCATCCGCGACGAAGTAGCGCGCGACGTCGCCAGCCCTTGCGAGTTCATGGAACCGCGCCTCGACGTCCAACAGCCCAGCGCCATTCTCGTGCGCGGCAACGCGAAGACAGTCATTGAGCCCGGGCCGTGCGAATGCGCCGCCAGGATAGGTCAGCAGCACGCAGCGCGCCCCTGCCGCGCGGACTCTGGCAACGATCTGGCGCAGGTGCTCCCGCAACACCGCGTTGACAGGCCCGGGCATCGGACCCGGCTCGAACAACAGCGGTGGATCCCACAACGCGCAGGCGACCTGAAGTCGCGCGCCCAAGACACGCCACTCGATCGGCAAGTGCCTGCCGTCCGGCAACCGCACGCTGATCTTGCCATCGGACGCCAGCGACCACTGCCAACGTTGGTCGCCGAGCCGCATGGATCCATCGGCGGCAAACTCGAACTCGATCTGGTCAGCGTGCCAGATTCCGAGGAAGGGCTGTGCCTGTTTCGCCTCGACCGTGGGCGCGGAACTGTTCAGGAGTTGCACCAGTCGCCAAGTGCGCAACCGCCACGTGAACCCGGCAGTTCGCAGCTCAGCGAGGTCCTCTTCGCGCGCCAGCGCCGGACGAAACGTGTGGTCATTGGTGCCCACCAGCACGTAGACGACGTGCGGCTGCCGTTGCAAAAGGTCGTTGTCGAGACGCAACAACACATCCCGCGACGACTGCCCCGGAACCCCGGCGTTCACGAACTCGATGGGACTTCTCCCGGACGCCACCACCCTGGCCTGCGCCTGCGCCGGATAGGAGAACGCCGTCGATGTCGCATGCAGTCCAAAGGTGAATGAGTCCCCCACACACAACGCGACTCGCGCTGCTGCCTGAACGCGCCGCGAATCATGCTCCTGGTCGTGGCGGAGATGCATGACCAACGCCCCGAGTTGGAGCAGGAACTCGAGCAACACAAAAGCGCCCACGATCCCGACCCCGACGGCTGCAACGCGTCGCGAAGGCGATCGACGATGAAGACTACTCACGGCTTTCCCCATGGTCACAAGCGTCCGGTCCGACTGCCTGCGAGAGTCGCCACGCGGCGCCTTCTTCCCGAGCTCGGAACTGGACGAGCACGAGCAGCTTCGCACCCGCCGCTCGTCGCTGCAAACCCCCATTGGACGAAGGGGCGCCGGCCCGCATCCTGCTCGCAGCGTTGCGCGGCATCTTGGACGCGGGCTGCATGAGCGCCTTTTCTCTCTGGCATCATCTCACCCATGCCAACCATCGCGATCACAGGCGCTTCGGGCTTCGTCGGCGCGGCGCTGCGCGAATGCCTGACTGCGCGCGGACATCGCGTCCTGCGCTTCGTCCGCACCGACGCCGCTGCCAGCGACGCGATCGCCTGGGACCCACAGACGGGTCGCATCGACATGGACAAAGCGCGATTGGTCGACGCGGTCGTCCACCTCGCCGGCGAGAACGTCGCGGCAGGCCGCTGGTCGTCCACTCGCAAGCGCGCGATCCGAGACAGCCGCGGTCCCGCGACCGAGCATCTGTGCCGCTCGTTGGCGCAACTCGACAGGCCGCCCGCGCTCCTTTGCGCCTCGGCGATCGGTTTCTACGGCGATCGCGGCGATGAGCTGCTCGACGAACGCAGCGCGCGGGGAGTGGGCTTCCTCGCCGAAGTGGCAGACGAGTGGGAACGCGCGACAGCTCCGCTCGCACAACGCGGAGCGCGCGTGTGTCTGCTGCGCATCGGCATGGTCCTCGGCAAGAACGGGGGCGCGCTGAAGAAGATGCTGCCGCCCTTCCGACTGGGCATTGGCGGCCCCATCGGCAACGGCAGGCAATGGACAAGTTGGATCGCGCTCGACGACCTGTGCTCAGCGATCGCGTTCTTGATCACGACCGAGTCCGCGCGCGGCCCCTTCGTGTGCGTGTCACCGCAGCCCGTCACCAACCGCGAGTTCACGCAGGCCCTAGGCCGCGCACTGCGGCGCCCGGCATGGTTGCCCATGCCTGCGTTCTTGCTGCGAATGCTGTTTGGCGAGATGGCCGATGGCGTCTTGCTCAGCAGCCAGCGCGCAAACCCTGGGCGTTTGCTCGAAGCTGGATTCTGCTTCGCGCACGCAGACCTCGACGACGCGTTGCGGTCGGCGCTCGCAATTCAGCGCGCGCGGTAGCGGATCACATCGGCGCCACAACCGATGAGCACGCAGGCGGGGCGGGCGGTCGCTGCATCTGCCGGCAACTCGAGAAGCCCGAATGCGAGCATGGTCTCGCGCTCTCCCGCTCCGCGCAGCACTTCTTCGTAGGCGAGTTGCCCGTCGAAGAAACGCACAACGACGCGCGAGGCCAAGAACCCGGCCGGGAATGCCTGCTGGTGGACGAGTCGCGCGCGCACGTCCCATTCGGTCGCGCCCCACTTCGCAGTGACGCGAGTCCCGTCAAAGTTCGCCAACCGGCGCTGCATCGCAGCGGGCTCCCCGGCCTCGACGCGCTCGCCGTCCAAGGTCCACATCGACATGCCCAATGAGCCATGGACCAGCAAGGCCTTGCCCACCGCGCCCGGCCTTTTGTCTTGCACGAGTTCGAGGTCGCTGAGAAAGCCGCAGTCCGCAGGACGGATGCTGGTTCGCACTGTGCCAGCCGCGTCGACGATGCGAATGTCGCGGCCGTCGAGGCAGGCAAGCTCCTGCCTTCCGTCGCCTTCGATGTCGACCGCGAGCAAGCTGTGGGTCCGCTCGACGCACGGGATCTCAGGCACCTGCTTGTTGTCGCAGTCGACGACGCGCATCGATCGGTCCACGTTGAACGCAGTCACGAACTCGAAGCGAGCATCGCCATCGAAGTCGACGAGCGCAGTCGCGTTTGGCGCGCGCTTCGTCACTTCGTCCGAGTCCTCCCAACGGAGCGAGCCGTCGAGCGCGAACACGGCCGACTTGCCGATCCAGTGCTCGGCCAGGCGCACAAGATCGACTGCGCCATCGCCGTCGATGTCGCGCACGACGACCTGACCCTTCGATGGCGACCCCGCAAAGGACGTCGCGCCGAGTGACTGCAACGTCATCGGATCCAGCCGCGCGTAGCCTTGCGAGCCCACCGCGAGCAACTCGGGCTGCGCCCCGAATCGCAGCGCAGCCAGTTGCAGCGCGACGATCGTGCCGACGCCGTCGATGCGAACGACTGCGTCCTTTTGCACGCGCCCGGCATCGAGCACGACCCGAGGAGTCATTTCTTGCGTCACGCGGTTGCAGGCGCCGAGTGCGGCGAGCGCCAGCACGACGAACAGGACGCGAAGCGGGACCATCGACATGGGCAGGATCATCCCAGAGTGGTGGCCATCACGAGAACAAGCCCGCGGCTTTGCGCACCGTCTCGACAATCCCCCACGAAAGCGGCGCGAGCACCACGACCCATGCAAAGCACAAGCGGAAGGTCGGGGGCGGGCCCGGCCGCTCCCCGTCGTGCGCACGGTGCGCGACTGCATTGGCAGCAATCGCTGCGTTGGCCTTTGGCACCATGGCGTTTGCCACGCAACCGATGACCAGCAAGGCCGCGAGCCCAAGCAGCGTGCGCGAATAGACCTCGTGCGCCGCGACGCCGCGATCCATCTCGTGTTCTCGCGCCCACGTCACCGCGCTCGGCCCGACGATCGCCGCGAGTGACCAAGCCGTGAGCAAGCGCCCGTGGATCGCGCTGACTTCGCGCGTGCCGAACTGATCGCGCAAGTAAGCGGGCACCGTGGCAAAACCACCGCCATACATGCTGAGGATCACGCACGCCGCCGCCACAAAGGCCCACAAGGCGTCAAGGCCGGGCAACGCGGCGTAGAGGCAAGCGCCGAGGCCGAGATAGATCGCATAGACACGCTTGCGACCGATCGCATCCGACAGTGACGACCAGAGGAAGCGGCCGACGAGATTGAACAGGCTCAGCATGCCGACGAATCCGGCCGCGGCGGCGGGCGTCGTCGCGAACATCTCCTGCACCATCGGCGACGCTTGACCGATCACGCCAATGCCCGCAGTCACGTTGCAGAGCAGCACGACCCAGATCAGCCAGAACGCGCGCGTGCGCACCGCCTGCTGCGCCGTCGATCCAGCCGTCACTGTCGCCACCGCGATGTCGTTGCTGGTCACGATCTTCGCAACCGGTGGCACGCGCACGATCCAGGCGCCAAACGCCATCAGCACGAAATAGATCGCACCCATGGCGCACAACGTGGCGGCAACGCCAGTCGTCGTCGGACTCGAGAACCGCGCCATGCATTCCATCGCCAAAGGCGAGCCGAGCATTGC
>SXGT01789635.1_pt1 | contig 17715 bp, 15 predicted proteins | sample 3176221 | NCBI WGS metagenome assembly SXGT01 (sample SAMN11356862, study PRJNA531348) | freshwater metagenome | isolation source: freshwater sample F1-120 | place: China: Fuxian Lake, Yuxi | collected 2017-12-25
AGCCCGGCACGTACGACGTGCGAAAGCCTTGCAGGGCTTTGGCCTTGATGACGATGTCCTTCAGGACCTTGTTGAGGATGTGGCCGTGATGGAGGTGACCGTTGGCGTACGGTGGACCGTCGTGCAGCAGGAACGACGGAGCCGTGGCGCGGCTCTCCAGCAGGCGCTCGTAGACGCGGCGCTCGGTCCAGGCCTTGACGCGCTCGGGCTCGCGCTGAGCCAGGTCCGCCTTCATCGGAAAGCCGGTCTGGGGCAACTTGAGCGTGTCGCGGTAGTTGGGGGGCGTCGATGGGGTGCTGTTGGTGTCGGTCACGATGGGCTCCGGAATGCAGTCCGGGTGTGTTTGTCTCCCGGCGTGCCGGAAGTCAAGGCGGTGCGGTCGCAACTAAGGCGCTACTGCAGGGTGAGCGTAAAGTCGCCCTTGCCCACGCACGTGCCCGGACCCTTCACATCGAAGGTGCCGAGCACGCGGCCCGAGGAGCCGACCTCGCCGGTAAAGGTCGTACTGACGGTCGCGGCGCTGAGCGTCTCGACGAGCGTGAAGGTCACGCACGAGCCGTGGACGCTGGCCGTCTTGACGTCAAATACGCTATTGGCCGGGGGAGCCTCGGGCTTGAGCGTCAGCGTCCCATCGGGCGCCTGGGTGGCCACGAGGTCCGCCGCGAGGCTGAAGCCCTTTGCGTTCGTCGAGGGCTCAGTGCACGCCTCGCGGGTGCCGGTGCCGCGGATCGCCCAACGCCCGGCGAGGACGGTCTTCGTTGCGTCGTCGGAGCAGCGCGGCTGGGCCAGCGCGTCGTTCTTGTCGCTGCTCGCGCCACAGCCGAGGGTCGTGAGCGTCATGGCGAGGAGGAGGCGTCGCATCAGAAGATGACTCCAATGCCGAAGGAGACCGACTGGGGAAACGTCTGACCCAGCGGTTGCGAGAAGGTGATGTTGTAGTCCGCCGAGATGGTCATGCGGACGGTCCACGTCCGAAATAGCAGCGCACCGACGCGCGCACGCATCGTGAAGCCGACCGAGGTTTCGCTCTCGTCGATCTCGTTGGTCATGCGCACGACTTCGCCGATGACCAGGGTGGATTTGCCACGGACGTTGATGATGCGGACGCCCATGCCGCCACCGACGAAGAGCGTGAAGTCACCGAGGCCCGGGATCCAGTAGGCGGAGACGTCGATAGGCGCCTCCAGAAAGCGCCGCATGGGGCCCGAGGTGCTGTCGACCGCGAAGCCGAGGCGCGGCTCGATCGCGAAGTTGGTCCCCTCATACCAATAGGAGGCGTCGAGCCCAACACCGAACGGCGAGCCGCCGTAGCTGCCGAGGAGGGGAATCACGCCGCCCACGCGGAGCCCGAAGCCTGCGGAGCCATGCCGTCGCACCGGCGGTTGCTGGTCAGTCTTGGTGATGGCCCCGAGCTGCGCGGTCTCGGCGACCGACTTGTTGCTCGTGAGCGAGGCACCGAGGCGGGTCGCGACGGCCTCCAGATCTTCCACTCGGTCGACGGTCATCCGTTCGGGCTGGCGCAGCGTGCCGCTGGTCACCTCGACGGCTTGGGCAGTCACGATGAGCTTGGAGCCGAGGCGGCCGAAGCTCCCGAAGATGACGAACTGCGCCTTGGACGCCTGGCCTGCCGCCACCGCGCAGGCGACGTCGGAACAGGTGACATCGGCGGCAAAGGCGCGCCCGCCGACATGCTTGCCGACCTCGACCTGGAGCAGATCGCGAAAAGTCGTGACCGTCTCTGACCCCACGCTCGAGTCCTGGAACTTCAACACCAGCCAACCATCTGCCTGCGCGACTGCGCCGACGAGGCTGACTCCAAGAGCGACCGCTGCTGCCCACCACCGCATGGTCGGAGAGCGTAGCGATGTGTTGGGTCAAGATGCAAGCCGCGACTGGTACTGCCCCTCGTGGGAGCGAGCGCGTGTCAGGCTCACTCCCACGAGGTCGTACGAAGTCCCCTCTTCCCTTGTCTCGCGTTCTGCTTCTGCCGCACTGCACGCGTCACCCGGTTGGTGGGTGGGACTGTCACGAGTGACGCGTGCCGTGCGGACAGAGGGTGCGAACCTGCCCTTTAGCCTCTCACAGCGCGGGACAGCGCGGACGCCATCGGTTGTCGACCGGCGCCACGCCGTGGTGGGCGGGCGTGGTGGCGCGTGGCGCCGGTCGAGAGTTGGCGCATCGTGCGCCCGATGGAGAGACTCAGGTTCATCCCTCCTGCGGGTCTTGGCAAGGAGCGTGCCAGGCCGAGCGAAGTACCCGCCGCCAGCGAGGTCGCTCGAATAGGTCGGTCGCGTTAGGGTTCGATGGGTCGCTACGCTAGCGCAAAGTCTGCGTAGCTCCGCAACGACTGCGCGCGCAAGAGTGGGACCAAGAGGACCAAGAGTGGGACGGTCCTGACATGTTGACATGTGGCCTCGGCAAGAATGTCAACATGTCAGGACCGTCCCCTTGTCACCCTTGTCAATTCGGCTTGGCTGTCCAGGTGCCGCTTCCCGTGGCCTCGCCCGGAATGCCCGCAGGGTCCGTGCCGGTCGAGTTCCCCTGCCAGGTCCCCGAGAACGCGCCCGTCGTGCCCAGCGTCCCCTTCATCGAGCCCTCGAAGAGCACGGCGACCTTGATGCCGACATCGAAGAGCACGACCTTGCCCTCCGTGATGTTCGCCGTTAGCGTCTTGCTCTTCGTGTTGTAGGTGCCCGACATCTTCAACGTGAACGGGTACTGTCCAAGCGCTAGGCCCTCCATCAGACCCGCGACGATGAGCTTCTTCTCGATGCACTTGACGTCAAACGACAGCGTCCCGGCGACCGGGAGCGTACCCTGCGACGGCGCGCCCGGAATGGCGAGCGGCGTCGTGTAGGTGACAGCGCCGTCGAAGGTTCCGGCCCAGCTCTCCGCGATGCCGACCGCCTCACAGTCCTCGAAGAACGTCCCGACCTCGCCGCCGTCCAGTGGCTTGACGCCCGGATCCGCCGGCGGCCCCGGGTCCTGGGGTTCGAGCCAATCCGCAAGGACCTCCGCCGCGAGGTCCAGGTTGATGGTGCCGGGGTCCGGCAAGCCGGGGTCCTCCGTCGCGACGTCCGGCGGTGCCGATGCATCCACGCTGACGATGTCTACAAACACCTCCGGCGCGGCCCCGTCGCTACCCTGAGCGTCCGCTGCGCCGAGGCGCATGCACACGGCGGCAAGACACTGTAGTGGCGCCTCGCAGTCGTCGGTCTTGACACACGAGGCCCCCTCCACGCCTTTGCGTCCTCCGACGCCGCCCGACGACGTCGTCCCTCCGCACGAGAGCGCTCCGATCCCCATCCCTACGATCACCGCAGCAAGGCGAACACGACGACTCATCTCAGACCTCCGAGCCGAACATCATAGCGCGAACGCTCGCCCGTGCGCGAATCTGGACCCACCGACGTGCCCGTGTTACTCGCCGTCACTCGCGGCCGTCGCCGCGCTCGGGTGCACCGCATGGCCTTCAACTCGCTCGACTACGCGCTGTTCTTCATCTTCGTGCTCGTCGCGAGCTGGTCGCTCGTGCGTTGGGCGTCCTATCGCCTCTTCTTCCTCCTTGCGGCCTCGGTCTTCTCCTACATGTGCAGCCGCAAGCTGTACATCCTTCTGGTCCTCATCCCCACGGTGGTCGACTACCTCACCGCGTTGGGCATCGCGGCCAGCGACGATCCCCGCCGGCGCAAGCTGCTGCTCGGCATCAGCATCGCGCTCAACCTCGGCCTGCTCGGCCTCTTCAAGTACTACGACTTTTTCATCACCAACGTCGCCACCGGCCTCCAGTCCATCGGCCTCGTGCCGGCCAACGCGAGCCTCCCGGTCTTGAACCTGGCCTTGCCCGTCGGGATCTCGTTCTACACGTTTCAAACGATGGCCTACGTCATCGACGTCTACCGAGGCACCTGGGGCCCCATCAAGAGCTTCCTCAACTTCTCGCTCGTCATCACGTTCTTCCCGCACTTCGTCGCCGGGCCGATCGTGCTCGCCAAAGAGCTCTCGCCCCAATTCGAGCGCCCCGCCGAGCTCACCTGGGACCGCGTCTCCGATGGCCTGTTCCTCATCATCAAGGGCCTGCTCAAGAAGACACTCGCCGATTGGCTTGGCTCGAACTTCGTCGACAACGTGTACAAAGATCCTTCGCAGTTCACCGCGACCGAGATCTTGCTGTCGACCTACGCCTACTCCATGCAGATCTACGGCGACTTCTCCGGCTACACGGACATGGCCCTCGGCTCCGCCAAGCTGCTCGGCTACGAGTTGCCGGAGAACTTCCGACGGCCCTACCTCGCGCAGTCCGTCGCGCACTTCTGGCGGCGCTGGCACATGACGCTCTCTCGCTGGGTACGCGAGTACGTCTACTTCCCGCTCGGCGGAACGCGCAAGGGTCAGCTGCGCGCCTACGGCAATATCATGCTGACGCTCGTCATCATGGGCCTCTGGCATGGGGCGAACTGGACGTTTTTTTGGTACGGCGTAATCCACGGCGCGATGGTCTGCGTCAACCGCTGGTCCAACCAGCGCCGCAAGGCGGCCGGCCTCGAGGAGGAGGTCGAGCACACCGGCCTCGCGCTTCTTTGGCGCGTGTTCCTCACGTTCCAGTTCGTCTCGCTCGCCCGCATCCTGTTTCGGGCGGAGAACCTCGCACACGCCGAGCGCGTCGCCAGCCGGCTCGTCTCCGGCGACTTCGCGCTCGTGAAGATCTCCTGGACCATCTATGCCGTCATGGCCGGCGCGTACCTCATCCATTGGCTGCCGCCACGGCTCGTCGACTCGACGCGTGTGACGTTTCGGCACGTCCCCGCGTTCGGCAAGGGCGTCGCGCTCGCGGCCGCGTGCGGCATCGCGGCGATGGTCAAAGGCTCCAACCCCGTGCCGTTCATCTACTTCGCCTTCTAACCCCCGGCTCGGAGGCCGCCATGTTGCTCTCTCTTGCTTCCGCCTTGCCCGCGCCGCTCAAGCATCTCTATGGCGTTGGAGCGACGTTAGTCGTCCTGGGACTGCTCACCTACGCGCTGCCCGACGACTGGGGCAAGAACGTCACCGCGCTCAAGCCGTGGGTCGAGGGAGATGCCCCGCTCTACGCCGGGTTTCGTGGCATCGACACGCGCCAAGCCGACAAGGACACCGGACTCTCCGAAGAGCTGCTGGCCGAGGCCGGCGCGCACCCCGCCGAGGCTGAGGACGCCGACCTCGTCGCGCCGCCCCCGGTCGTCGCGAAGGCGCCGCCCAAGGCGCCCACCGCAGCGCCCAAGCGACCTGCCGCCGCGCCAGCGCCGCGTCCGGACGCACCGCCGACGCCACCGGTCGCGGTCAAACCCACAGACGACGCGCCGGCCGTCGCCCTCGATCCGGCCGAGTGGAAGGGCATCTCGGGTGAGCTCGAGGATCCGAGCGGCAAGGCTCTGGACACCTTCTTCCGCGCGCTCCACCGGACGGCTCGGCGTGAGCCCGGTGCCATCACCCGCATCTCGCACTGGGGAGCCTCGGTCATCGCCGCCGACGGCTTCACGAGCGTCGCGCGGCGCAAGCTGCAGGCGCTCTTCGGCTCCGGCGGCAAGGGCTGGGTGAACGTGGCCCCCGGCTCCAAGTGGTATCGGCAGCGAGACGTTGTCTACAAGCCGCGCGGCTGGAAGGACCGCATGGTCACCTTCGACTCGCTCAAGAGCGGGCGCTACGGCTTTGGTGGCGTCGCGGCGATTGGTGCGCCCGGCGCGGTCTCGAGCTATCAGGCGCATGCCACACGGCTCGAGCTGTACTACCTCGCCCAGCCCAAGGGAGGCGAGGTCGAGCTCGCTGTCGAGGATGGGCCGACGCAGGTCGTCTCGACGGCGCTTCCCGATGGCGCCGCGCAGGACGCGTGGGCCACCCTCGTGGCGCCCGCGCTCGATCCCCAGAAGCCGAACACCTTCACCGTCAAGGCCTTGGGCAAGGGGCCCGTGCACCTCTATGGCGTGACGCTCGAGACCGACGGCCCCGGCGTCGTCTACGACTGTCTCGGCCTCATCGGGACCCGCGCCGACCGCCTCCTGCACTTCGACGAGACCCACATCGCGGCGCAGGTCGCCCATCGCAAGCCGGATCTCATCGTGCTCGACTTCGGCGGCAACGAGACCGGCGATGAGAACATGAACCTCCGCCTGTACGAGGAGAGCTACAAGGACGTCATTCGCCGCATGCGCAAGGGTCGCCCCGAGGCGAGCTGCCTCGTGCTCACGCCCGTCGACCACGCCGAGAACGACCGTGGCAAGCTCGTAACCAAGCCGATTCTGCGGCGCATGCTTCCGGTCATGCGCCGCCTCGCCAAGGACGAAGGCTGCGCCGTCTTCGACGTGTGGAAGGCCATGGGCGGCGAGGGCTCGCTGCGCAAGTGGGTCACCAACGACTTCGCGTATGCGGACAGCCACCTCACTGCGGGCGGAGATCGCGTGCTCGGCGCCATGCTCTACAAGGCCATCGTGAAAGGCTACAGCGACTGGCGCAGCAAGGCGTCGCGCTAGCGCGTCTTGGTGTGCTTTCGCGGCGTCGTCGACATGACGCCGTCCAGAGTCAGGCCGATGATGACCGGGAACGTGAGCGTTTCGTTCTCGGAGCCCCCCGCCGTGCCATGCGAGTGCTCTTGCGCAATCGCCGTATAGAACGGCACGCGCACGTCGAGCCCAACGCGAAACCCGTTGACGCTATAGCCAATGCCGATGGCCGCGAGCAGATCGGTGCGCCCGAGGTTGCCGTCCTCGAGCACCTCGCCATCCCAGCGCTCGGTGGCCTCGTGCGCGACGTTGAGACCCAACGAGAGGTCGAGCCCGGTGACCGGAGAATATCGGCCGGTGACGCCACTCACGACGCGGTGCCCGGCCTGGTAGCCCTCCGAGCTCGCGTACGGAACGAGCTGGGCCAGCACGAACGCGCTCACACCCCAGGTCCGGCTCGGCGACGCCCAGCTGAGGTCGAAGGCGACGATGGGGTTCACCGTGCCCGTCCCGTGCTGCGTGTGCTGGTGAATGACGCCGGCATTCCCGAGCGCGAAGGGGTTCTCCACCGTGCGGCCCGTGGGCAGCGACAGGCCGAGCCGCCCTCCGAGCGTCAGGGGACCCGCCTTGCCGTGCCCGCGCGCGCTGACGATCACGTCGCCGATGCCGGAGAGCGTCTCGTTCCGATGGTGGATGTCGACGTAGTCCGGCGTGAATGTGACACCATCCATGTATTTGTAGACGACCGACTTGGACACGATCCGAAACGGGAGCTGCGCCTCGAAGGACACGTGGTCGAACGGCGCCCACTCGAGGCTGCCGCGCAGCTCCACCATCTGGAAGTCCTGCACGTGCCGTTGCGGAGGCTCGCTGCGCGTGGCGCAGACCGGGCCAAGCTCCGGGCACTCGGTGTCGTGCTCGTAGTGGATCATCGTCCACGTCGTCGTGATGCCTAGCCGGAGATCACCGCGTCCGAGGCCCGTGCTGTCTGACCCCCCGACCGGGAGGTTGGGGTTGCTTCACCCCGCTCAGGCAGGCGCGCGCGACGGGACCGCGACGGCGAGCCCACCCGCAAGTAGGGCGAGCGCCCAGACGCGCCACGTCACCGCGCGGCCTGCTCGATGGCGCGGTCGAGCGCGGCCAGGTCGAGCCCCGCCACGGCCGCGACGAACCCGCCGTTCTTGCCGTGCACGCGCACATACGGCAGTCCGTCTACGTCCTTGAGCCAGCGCTTGGCGAGCGCCGACTCCCACGAGCCGACGTTGAGGCGCCGGTAGGCCACGTCACTGCGCTTACTGAGCAAGGCGAGCACATGGGCGTCGACCTTGCGACACGGTCCGCACCACGGCGCGTAGAAGTCGAAGAGCGTGACCTTGCCCTTGACCGCGTGCTGCGACAGCTCGCCGACGTCCTCGCCGTCGGCCGCGATGCGCTTGATGTCGGCACCGGGCGGCTCCTCGGGGAGCGGCGTGAAGTCGAGGTCGTGGCAGTCGTAGCACTGCGACTCGGCCACGTCGTGCGGCGGACACCAGTCGTTGATGGCCTTGAAGCGCGGGATCTGGTCCGGATGACAGCGCACGCAGACATCGCCCGGGATGCGGTGGACGCACAACGGCGCGCGGCTCGAGATCGTGAGATCGCTCATCGTGCCCATCGCGTTCGGATCGACCGCCTGGGTCGTCGCGCATCCGGCCACAGCAACAAGAAGGAGGAGAATTCGGCTCATGCGGCCCGCGACGATACGGGTCCGATCGGGTGCGCGCAAGCTACGCCGTGCGGCTCTGGCCGGGTCGGTGCCCACCGCGGGAGCGGTCGACTAGGTACAGCACGGCAGGGAGCGTGATCATGGTCGCGGCCCACGAGAAGGCGATGCCCAGCGACGCCGCCATGCCAAGCGATTGGATACCGATGTGGTCGGCGAAGAACAGCCCGACGAAGCCGAGTACCGTAGTGCCCGCGGCGAAGAACAGCGCGCCGCCCGTCTCGCGCAGCGGAATCCAGAGGCCGCCTTCCTCCTTCCAGCGCGAATACAGCTGAATCGGATAGTCCGAGCCCATGCCGAAGAGCAGCGGGAAGGCGACCACGCTGAACATGTTGAGCTTCCAGTCCCACATCGCATACCACGCCGCGAGCCAGCCCAGCGCGATCGCGACCGTGCTGGCGATGACGGCCGTCGCAAACAGCGAGCGGTAGAGCAGCAGGATGAGCAGAATCGTGGCGCCCGTGGCCGAGAAGAACACGACCGGGGCGTCCGACCACATGATCTCCATCGTCTCGACGAGCACGAAGTAGTTCGCCGCGACCGGCACCGTCTTGTCCTGCGCGACCGGCAGATCGAAGAAGGCCGTGTGGAGCCGCTTCGAGTCCGCGTAGTCGGCCTTCGCGCCCCGGTTCCAGAGGATGATGAAGCGGCCGTACTCGCCGTCGCTGTCACGCAGCTCGAACTTCGCCCAGCTCGGCACGTCGGCCAGGGTCGCGGCGCGGTCGACGTCGAGGTACTTGCGGTACTTGTCGACCTTCTCGCGCGTCTTGGGCTTGAGCGCGTCGACCTTGTCGTCGAGGCGCTGGCGCATGTCCGCGATGATCTGGAGCTTCTCCTCCTGCCGGTCGGGCACGAACATCTGGAGCGCCAGGAATGCCTGCAGGAAGTAGCGCATCTCGACGACGCGCTCGGGGCCCAGGCGCGCGATCAGCGCCCGCTCGTCGGGCAGCAGCTTGCCGCCGTCCAACGCCGCGGCCAGGTCGGCGAAGCGGTCCTTCTCGGGCTTTGCAAAGGGGTCGTCCGGATCCGCCTCCGGCTCGGGCTCCGCGGGCCTCGGCAAAGGCCGCTCCCCGCGCAAGCGCGCGATCTCGCCATCGTCGGTCCGCTTGATGGCCATGAAGAGCTTCGTGACGTCGGCGCACTCGGCGTGATCGGCGCACAACGCCACGGCGGGCGCAAAGGTCGTCACGCGCCCGACCGCGTCGTTGTAGTCCTGCCGCGGCGTCTCCTGCGACGTCGGGCGCGGCTCGTCGGGCGTACCGAGCTTGGTGAAGTCGTACTCGAAGCCCACCGTCGGCGCCTTCCAGATACCGAACAGCGCGACGCCCACCGAGACCGCGAGGATGCTCACGGCCAGCGCGATGCCAGTCCGGCCCGTCGGCAGGCGGGACGGCGACGACCGCCGTTGCGCCACGATCGGCCGCGGCTTCCAAGGGATGAGCTTCTCGGTGCCGACCACCAGCGCCGGCATGAGCGCAAACGCGGTGAGCAGCGTGAGCACCACGCCGGTGCCGCCGACGATGCCAAACTGCGAGAAGCCCTTGAAGTGGCCCAGGCCAAGCATGAAGAAGCTCGCGACGGTCGTCGCCGCGCCAATCGCCGTCGGGTTGCCCGTGGCCACGAGCGCGATGCGTAGCGCTTCTTCGGTCGACTTGCCCGAATCCTTCTCTTGGCTATACCGAGCGAGCGTATAGGTGACGAAGTCCTCCCCCAGCCCCAGGAGCACGGCGAAGATGAAGGTCGTAACCAGGTTGAACTTGCCGTAGTAGATGGCGCCCACCGCGAAGACGAGCAGCGTCGAGATGATAACCGGCGTATAAAGTATGTGGATGGACCGCGCCTTGCGGTAGTAGGCCCAGGTGACCAGGAACAGGGTCGTTATCTCGAAGAGCCCCGTGGCCAGCACGTCCTTGCGCAGCCCCGACGCCTCGGCGACGCGCTCCTGGTACTCGCCCTGGATCGTGACCTTCATCTCGGGGTGAAAGCTCGCGGGTCCCACCTCGGCGATGGCGGCCTTGACCTTGTCGACGAGCGCCTGGGTGAACTCGACGTCGGTCGTCGACTTCGTCGGGCGCGCCTTGATGACCAGGATGCGGCCCTCGTCGGCCTCCATGTACTCGCCCGGGACGTCGTTCTCGCCGAGGTAGCGCTTGGAGAGGCTCTTGAGGTCGAGATCCAGGAGGTCGTTGTCGGCTTTCGGTGGGTCTTTGGGCTTGGGCGCGCCGTCGACGTCCTCGATGAGCTCGCCGGCCGTCTCGGTCTTGATGCGGTCGATGAGCCTCTTGCGCATCTCCAGCAGGTCGGGGATCGGCAGAAAGAGCAGGGCGTTCTTCTTGAAGAACGCGAGATCGCGATGGAACTGCACGAACAGGAACTCGGGCATCGCGCTCATGCGCGCAACGATGGCCTTGCCGGCCTCCAGGTTCTTCTCGCGGCTCGGCGAGTCGATCTGGACGATGAAGTCGGTCTGCGCGCCCATGCGCTCGGCCAGCCGGTCGAGCCTCTGGATGGAGGGCGAGTCGCGGGGGATGAGGGCCTTGAGGTCCTGGTCGATGCCGAGGCGCATGACGCCCCAGATGCCAAAGGCCAGCAGCCCGAGCCCGAACAGCAGCATGGTGCCCGTGCGATGCACGCCCCACCGCGCGAACGGTTCGAGCCAGGTCCCATCGATGAGGCGGCGGACGAAGCGCATGGCGGGCGAGTGTGGGCGAGCCCGAGGGGGAGAGCAAGGTCAGCTGTCGGTGCGCTCGATGCCGACCTCCGGCATCTCGACGACGGCAACAGCGGCGACTACGGTCGCCAACGTCTCACATGAACGTCCACCCCCGGTTCACGCCACCTGCGGCCCGCAATTCACTCTGGCACGCCGGGAGCCTGCTTCAGGGCTATCCCGAATCGCCCCACTGCCGCCTCGGCCAGCACGTCCAGCGGCTTGCCCTGCGGGTGCGGCAGCACGATCACCGACGCGTCCCCGATGGCGCCCCAGCGGATTGGGTGCCGGCCCAAGAGCCGCTCATGCCCCTGCTCAACGAGGCCCAGCGGCCCTTCGAACCATTGGAACCAGTTGGCCTCGCTACCGCACCCCAACATGAAAGTGTCGCGTCGCGGTCGCAGTGTGACGAGTTCGTGCCGGAGCAGCGCCTGGCACACCTCCATCTGCGGCGCCGTGTGTGTCTCGGTTACAGTGCCCCCGGCGGCGGGCGCCACCTTGTAGAGGTTCGACCACGCGACGTGGCGGTACCACCTGCTCTCGGACAGGCCCAGCCCACACGCAATGCGGCGCGCGACGCCCCAGAACTGCGACCGCAGGCCCACGACCCATGACAGGGGATCGCGTGCCGGCGCCGCCTCCTGTGTCGCTTCGGCGAGGATCCGAGCGATGAGTGCGCTCCGCGTCGTCGGGTCGGCGAGCGTCACCAATGTGAACCAGGTGCCCTCGCGAGCCTCCTGGTCCGGGCTACCCCGGCCGTTCGTGCACCGCCCCACGACCATGAGCTCGCCCGTGTACTCGCGCCCGCGCTGCGGTATGAGCGCGCTGAAGTGCCCTGGGCGGTCGAGCCCCGCGACTGAGAGCAGCAGCCTGTTCAGGTGTTCGGCGTCGTAGATGAGCATGTCCGTCGCTACTCCTCGGGCGTCATCGGCACCTCGGGTGTCGACTCCTCGCTCGCCGCGCGGCGCACCGCGGCCCGCAGTCGGTCGGCCAGAGCGCCGTCGCCGGCGACCCGCAAGAAGCCCTCAAACGCCCCGCCCACACCCACATAGGCCGTTTGCCACGCGGCCAGGTCGGTATCCCGCGTGAGCATGGCGCGCTGCAGCTCGTGGACCTCGGTGCTCACGACGTCGAGCGCGGTGCGCAGACGCTGGATGACCGGGGTGAGCGTAGCCGCAAGCTGCGCCGAGCTGAAGGTGCCGCCCGCGGTCTCGATGGACAGCGGCGCCTTCGCCTTGTCGGCGCCACCGCCGCCGCCTACGCTCGCTGCATGAGCGCAACACCCGAGTCAGCGGCACGTGCTCTCGTCGAGCGCGTCTCGCGAGAGCAGGGGCACGTGCGTCAGGAGCTCGACCTCCTCCGCACGCGGCTTCCGGCGGTGGCCACCCTCCTGCGCAAACGCTACGGGGCAACGCGTGTCGTGCTCTTCGGCTCCCTCGCCTGGGGCGAGGCGCACGCCACCTCGGACGCTGACCTGGCCATCTCGGGTGTCGGTGCCGCGGATGCCGGCGTCGCGACGGCCGATGCGGAGGCCCTGCTGGGTCGGACGGTCGAGCTCTTCTTGCTCGAGGAGCTCCCCGCCTCGTTGCGGGCGCGCGTCTTGACCGACGGCCAGGAGCTGTCGTGACCTCGGCCGACGCCACTCGGGCTCGCCTCGCGCGGTTTTTCGTCGAGACGGCCTCTGAGCTGGCCGCCCTGGACCGCATCGCCGCAGAGGCCACGGCGTATGGCCCGGAGTTGGACCTTCCGGAGCCAAGCCCGCCGGTCCTGGCGTTCTTCGCGGTCAAGTTGCACGACTACTTCACGGCGACCGAGGCCCTCTTCGAGCGCGTCGCCCGCGCGTTCGACGGCGATCTGCCCGTGGGCCACGGGTCGCATGAGGCGCTCGTCGACCAGATGGCGGCGGACCTAGCTCCTTCGCGCCCGCCGGTCATCGACCTCGCATTACGTCACTGGCTGCACGACCTGCGCCGGTTTCGCCACTTCTTCCGGCACGCCGATTCGGTCACCCTCGAGCCGGCGCACGTTCGACGCCACGTCTCAGGGCTGGCCACGCAGCACCCGGCTCATCGCGACGCCTTGTCCCGTTTCATCGCGTTCGTCGAGCGGACGCGCGATGCGCTGATACCGACGTGAACGCCCCGTTGGGCCGGTGCCCTGACTACGACGCGCGCTTACCGCCGAGCGCTGGTCGGGCCGGGGCGACCGAGGAGCCGCACCTCGGCTCGGAGGCTCGCGAGCTCGCGGGCCAGCGCGTCGTGCGCGTCCACACGCCGCTCCATCGCCGTGAGCTGCTGGCGGAGCGCCGCGTTGTCCGCCTCGGCCGGCCTGAGCCGCGCCTGCTGCGCCAATGAGGCGTCTAACCCGCGTCAACCGACCCACTAACCCGACCCAGCCGCAAGCACAGCGACCGCAGCTGCGCGACCTGGCGCAGGCGCTGCGAGATCGCGCTCGGGCGCATGTCCAGCTTCGCGAACAGTCGGCGGTCTGCGCGGAGGTCGGCCAGGTCTGCCGCCGCTCGGAGACGCACCGACACGGCCTCGGGCGACATGTCGACGCTCATCGATCCATCTCCGTGAGCGGCGCCACGTCCGCGAGGTCGTGCGGTCAGCCCGTGGCGACCCTCAGCTGAATGAGGGCGCTTGGGATAAAGGTATTCACGCACCGCACCGCAGCACAGGACCAGATTACTGGAGCAAGCGATTGACCTCGATGACGTCGCGGTCACTCGAAGCGGGACGTTATCGCCCACCTTGAACATGGCCCCCGCGGCGCGCTACAAGGCGTGCCATGACGCCAACCCGCCGCGCGATGCTCCCGATGACCCTGCCCCTCCTGTGCTCGATGGTCCTCGCGGCCTCGGTCGGCGCGTGCACGGTCACGACCGGCTCCGGGCGCTCCGATGTGTCTAGCTCCGCCGACAGCGGTACGCCACCCGACGGCGGTTTCACCGTCGCAGACGTCGGCTCCGACGCGGCCACGCCGGAGACAACCTCGGACACCGGCCCGACCTCGGATGGCGCCGCCAACGACTCCGCAGATGCCGCGCCTGACGCGGGCCCCGGAACCGACGCCACCGCTGACGTTGCCACGGCTGACGTTGCCGCCGACTCGAGCGCAGGCGAGTGCAAGACCGACAAGGACTGCGACGACTTCAGCGCGTGCACCGTCGATATCTGTGGCTCCGACCACTCCTGCAAGCACGTGCCGCAGGGGGGCGCGTGCGACGACCAGAACCCGTGCACGCTGGGCGACGCCTGTCAGGGAGGCACCTGTACTGGCAGCCCCAAGAGTTGCCCCGACACCAACCCCTGCACCGACGACTTCTGCGACGCCGGCACGGGCGCGTGCAGCCACCTGTTCAATACCGACCCGTGCGACGATCTCGATCCGTGCACGACGACCGACGCGTGCAGCGCGGGCACCTGCACGGGCAGCGCCAAGGTCTGCGACGACAGCGATCCGTGCACCGCCGACGCCTGCGACCCGGCCAAGGGCGCGTGTGTCACCCAGCCCACTGCTGACGGCGCTAGCTGCCAAGATGGCGACGCCTGCACCGAGAACGACACCTGTCTCGGCGGCAAGTGCCAGGCGGGTGCGGCCAAGGCGTGCGACGACGGCAAGCCGTGCACCGCCGACGCGTGCCTGCTCGGCGCGTGCGCCAACACGCCCACCACGGCGCCCTGTGACGACCAGAATCCGTGCACCGAGAACGACGCCTGCAAGGGAGGCAGCTGCCAGTCCGGCACGCCCAAGAGCTGCGACGACGGCAAGCCGTGCACGAGCGACGTCTGCCTCCCGGCCACGGGACTGTGCGACCACACGCCGGTCAATGGGCTGTGCAACGATCAGAGTGCCTGTACGACTGGCGACCTGTGTGCCAACGGCGAATGCGTGGGCGTGCCGAAGGACTGCACCGACGGCAAGCCCTGCACGAGCGACCTGTGCGACAAGGCCACCGGAGCCTGCAGCCACCCGGCGACCATCGGCGCCTGTGACGACGGCGACCCGTGCACCGTGGGCGAGACGTGCCAGGGCGGTGCGTGTCAGGGTGGCGGGCTCAATCCGTGCGACGACGCAGACGCGTGCACCACCGACGCGTGCGCTCCCGGCACCGGTTGCACCCACACCGCCAAGGACTGCGACGATGGCAAGGGCTGCTCGACCGACGCCTGCGACAAGGCCACCGGCGCCTGCTCGCACGTGGCTCGCACGGGCGGGTGTCTGCCCAACGAGCCGTGCTATGTGCTGGGCAGCTGCGAGGGTCTCGTGTGCAAGCCGACGCAGAAGCTCGCGTGCACCGACGCCAACCCCTGCACCGACGACAGCTGCGATCTCGTCACGGGCGCGTGCAGCTCGGCGCCCGTCGCTGCCCCCACGGCGTGCACGACCGCGGCGTGTTCGCCAGGCGCGTGCGCGGCAGGCGTCTGCGTCGCCGGTGGCGCGACCCCGGTGTGCGACGACAAGAACGCCTGCACCGTCGACGCATGCTCGGCCGACTATGGCTGCTCGCACGTCGCCATCAAGTGCGACGACCAGAACCCATGCACCACCGACGCGTGCGACAAGGCTACGGGCGTCTGCTCGAATGTGGCCGTCGCGGCGGGTACGAGCTGCGCCAAATCGGCGTGCGAGACGGCGACCTGCACCGGCACGGCGTGCAAGGTGACCGCAGTGACCGATTGCAGCGACACCAACCCGTGCACCGACGACGGATGCTCGCCCGCAGGCTGCACCCACACGCCCAAGTCGTGCACCGACGGGCTCCTGTGTACGATCGACACCTGCGACCCCGTTACCGGCTGCGCGTCGTCGGCTTCGTCCACCTTCTGCGACGACGAGATTGGCTGCTCGACCGACGCGTGTGTGCCCGGCTACGGCTGCGCGCATACCTATCCGGCCGGATGCTGCGCCTCGCGGCCGCTCATGGAGGGCTTCGACGGCGACGGCGACCTTCAAAAGTGGGCGCTTTCGCCCGACACGGGCCCCGTGGGCTGGTGGTGGCTGCGACCCGTGTCCTACGGCGCGACGGGCCAAGGCGTGATGTATTACGGCGACCCGCTCACCGGCACCTATGACTCTCCCGGCGTGTCCAACTTTGGCTGGCTCGCGTCACCGTGGTTCGTGGTGCCGAAGACAGCGTCGGTGAAGCTTCAGTTCTACGGCTACCTGGGGCTCGAGACCTTGGGCTCTGTCGACCGGTTCCAGGTCGTCGTTTTCGTCGATGGCGTCCCCAAGGGCGACATCCTCTGGGACAAGAACGAGGAAACGTTCACGGCCGAAGACGCCAACACCTGGAAGCGGTTCCACTTCGATCTCACGGCCTATGCGGGCAAGACGGTGCATGTGGAGTTCGTCATCGACACGGTCGATGCGCAGGCCAACGACGGCTTCGGTGTCCTGCTGGACGACGTGCGAGTGCTGGGCTGCGACTGAGTCGGCTGCGTTCGCGGCCGTGACCTACTTCCCGGCGGCGAAGCAGGGCGCGAGGTCCTTCTTGACCTTGGCGCCGCTGAACGTGAGCACCGACGGCTTGTCGTGCTCGTAGCAGTCGCCGCCATCGTCGGGACCAAACGTCCCCGGGGGCGGCCCGCCGTTGCAGACCGTGACGACCCACGCGACCGTGAGCGCGCCCGTCTCGGCGTCGAAGATGACTGCCCCGAGCGGCCCGTTCGGCGTCGTCCAGCCGAGTCCGCGCGAGAGGAGCTTGGCCTCGCCGGCTTTGACGAGCACGGTGAGCTTGGTCTTGTCGAAGCCGTCGGACCCGCGGGCGGGCTTGGTCGTGGGGATCTCCACGGTGCAGGCGCCGTTGGGGCTCGTGAGCTTGGTCTTGGTCTCGTTGAAGAGCCCCGCGGTCTCGAGCTTGCCGAGCGCCTTCTCCTCCTTGGCCCACTCGGCCGGCCCCTTGGGCGCGCCGCCGAGGTGCGTCTCCGCGCTCGACAGCTCCGCCGCCGTGGCCTTTCCCTTCTCCGGGAGCACATACCGCCCGCGAACCCCGCCGCCGAGGCCCATCACGACCTTGACCGGCACCGAGAGTTTCTTGGCGCCGCCCTTCGCCTGGGCGCAGTACTCGACCGTGCCCGTGAACACGAGCGCCTTGCCCGCGAGCGAGTAGCCCGCGGGCTGGAGCCTTGCGCCTTCGCCCTCGCAGTCCCCGATGGCGTGCGCGAGCGACGGAAGGAGGAACATCACAGTGACGACGACAGACTTCATGGCGCTCTCCTAGACCAGGGACTCGAGCCCTTGCTCGCGCAGGAGCTTGGGGATGCCGCCGACGTCCTGCGCGCGGTCGAGCGGCACGACCAGCACGGCGTCGTCGGTCGCCACGACCGCGACGCCCTCCATACCAATCACGGCGACGCGGGGGGCGCGCGCACCGACCGAGACGACGACGCTGCCGCGCGTGTCGACGACGTCGACCGGGCCGCGCGTGAGGTTCGAGTCACCCTCTGGCCGGAAGTCGAGCAGCGTGCGCCAGCTGCCCACGTCCGACCAGCCCATGTCGGCCGGCAGCACCAATATGCGGGCGACCTCGCGCTCCATGACGCCGTAGTCGATGCTGGTCGGCTCGGCGTGCTCGAAGCACCGATGCAGCGCGGCGCTCTCGTCGGCCGTGCCGAGCGCGGCGCGATAGGCGCGCAGGCCGGCAGCGAGCGCCGGCAGATGCTGCTCGATGGAGGCCAGGAGCACGTCCGCCCGGAGGAAGAACATGCCGGAGTTCCAGAGATAGCGCCCGTCGGCCACGTAGCGCTCGGCGGTGGCGCGGTCTG
>SXGT01001059.1_pt1 | contig 17714 bp, 10 predicted proteins | sample 3176221 | NCBI WGS metagenome assembly SXGT01 (sample SAMN11356862, study PRJNA531348) | freshwater metagenome | isolation source: freshwater sample F1-120 | place: China: Fuxian Lake, Yuxi | collected 2017-12-25
CGCACGTAGGTAAAGAACTCTGCGATCTGCGGCCGGAGTTCCGACGTGACCGCCGCCGGCTTGCCGGTCGTCACCGGCGCCCCGAACTTGACGTCGCGCACGGTGACCGGCCCAGGGTTGAGAATCAGTTCCCCGCCGCGGATCTGGAGGTATTCAAAGCGGCCGAAGCCGAGTTGCTGCATGGCGGCGACGAATGCCACCTCGGACGGCAGCAGGTCCTGGATCGTGACGGGCTGGGTCATCGCGCCACCTCCGCGATGTCGCCACCCGCTTGGCGGCTCAGTAGCCAGGTTTTCACGTCGGACGGGGTGTAGCGGATCATCTGGCCGATCCGGTGGAAACGAGGTCCCTTACCGTCAGTCCGCCAGGTTCGTAGCGTCCCGATGGAGACCTGGAGTGTCTCGGCCAGTTCCTTCTCGTCGAGTAGTGTTTCTAGGGGTTTGTCGCTCATTTCGCCTGTCCCTTACGCTTTGTGCGTGTTTGGTACAAGGCGATGATGCGGCCTCACCGCGTGGGCGAATCAATAAGGGCGACGTGGGCGAATTGCGGGCGATCAGCGCGCCGGCCTGACGATCCCTCGACGGAGCAGAGCCTCGATGCGGGCAGACTTCTTTGATTTCTTTGGCAGCTCGTCGCGGACCCATTTGTAGAGGTCAGCAGGATCCACTTCTGCCTCGTCCGCGATCTTCGTTTTCGGGCAATCGTATTTCTGGCAAAAGGCGTTCAGGACGCGCTCACGGTCAACCGGCGGCGTAACGGTTGGTTCGTCTTCGGATGACACGGGGTCGACCGCAACGAAGCGCCCCGCCTCGTCCAACATGATCGCGTCCTCAAGCGAGATGAAGCCGATTCCCCGGGTTTGAAACATTTCCTGAACGGCCACATCTCGGAAGAGTTCAGTGGGCGCCACCAACAGAAACGGTCCATCGATCTCAACCAGTAGACGGCGAACGCCGTCGAGAAATGCCGTATGCCGCGCCTGAACCTGCAGAAAGGCGGGCTGACTCCTTGTGTTGACGCGAGCCGACACTCCAATCGCCCAGACGCCAGGAAAGCGAACAGCAGGCTGCTGCCAGCGCAGCCCCAGCGCTTGCGCAATTGGTCGGAAGAACGAGGTAAGGTCGAGTTCGTGGACCAGCGCGTCGCTGGCGGCGAGCATCTTGTCCTGACAGAGTTTGTGGGGGTGCCTGCAGATCGCTACGAAGGAACCATCTCCGTAATCGACGATGGCGCGCGGGCAATCGGCATCGCGAGGGTTCGGGCAAGGAAAGCGGAATCCCAAAACGTCGGTTGACCGCAGGCACGGACGAAGCAGTGAGAACTCGTCGCCACAGTGTACCTCCCACACCGCCGGGACATCGGTCAGGCCCGGAATCTTCTCAAGCGCCCGCCAAAGCTGCGTTAGCTTGCGCATCGGCGGTGCCCTCCTCGGTAAGGACGAACCCGCGGGCTCGCAACCAGTCCTCAATCACCATGGCCTCTTCGCCACGGTTATAGCCGGATTTGTTGCCGGCCTTGATTGTCACCGTTCGGGGCTTCTTTTCGCCATCCAGCTTGATCTTGAAGACTGCCTTGCGGATATGAGGTTCCGTTTCGATGTTTTTCTGGATTAGCGCCAACGCATGAAACAGGCCCTCGGCGCGATGAATCTCAATGTGTTCAAAGGCGCCGCCCCAGGAGTACTCCACCTCCCGAAGGTTCACCGAATCCAGCCCGGAAATGTCGCGGCAGTTCAACGATGCTCGGCCATCCTCCTTAAGCGGCTCGAGGGTGTACTTCTCGCTGAACACGAACCGGTCTTCACCGCCGAAAAGGTGGCGTCCAAAAAGGGCGCGGTATTCGCGTACGTCCGCGAAAGCTGATGCGTTGATGCGGAGTTCGTTGTGGACGACGTCGTAGATCACCACGTCAGTCTTCTCAGGGCGAAAGAACGTCGACGTCGATCTGGTTCCCTTCCTGCTCGGCTCGCGCTTGCACGGCTGGCCATGCTCGATGAGAAACCGGACCTCACCGGCAGAGTCCTTTCGAGTAACGCGGCACCCAACGCCGCGCTTCTTCGCCAGGAAGTAGGCGTCGAGCGACTCCTCCAACGCCGACAAGTCCAGCGGCAGGTCGTCGATGGCGATAACCACTTCTGGGTCGGCCGCGCGGAAGCTCTCGAAGGACTTTCGCTTTTGGAAGAACTCCTCGTGTTCCTTCCTTTCCAGAGTTTCGGGGTTCTTGAGCCAGATCTGGGTGGCGAGATCCAGCGCCGTGACTTCACCGTCTGTTTCGATCTCGTTGGCCGCCGCCATATCCAGCAATTCATCAAAGCGCTCGTCCGAGCCAAGGCTGCCGATCAAGTGCAGTGCCTCGACCAAGTCTCCCGGCATCTCTTCGTCCGGCTGGGCGAGGATACCTCCGAGAGCGGTGGCGTCGATTTCCTGATCTGCGTTGGATGGAAGGGAGAAGCCCTTCATTTCCAGGAACAGCCGGAAGGGTTCGAGCAAGGGAATCAGGTTCGCAGGTTGGATCTTCTTCAGGAGGTCCGGCTGCGCAAAGCTTTTCAGGTTGAATCTGGCCATCTTCAGACACCTCAATAAGTTATGCGGTCTGTCGCGGCAGGTCGGGCCCCGTCGAAGCAACGTCAGCGGGTGGCCTGGAGTACAACCGTTCTAATTATCGTACGGCGAACATAAAGCGAATACATTTACACAGGACAAGTTCCTCAACTCAGGCCAGATAGCCTGCTTGCCAAGGATCGACCTGTGGAAAACGAATTGCAACATTCTCCATTGACAGCGATTATAGCAGATGCTATATATAGATCAAGAGTTTTCTGAATGGACTCCGAGCAGATCAAAACAATACGAACCCAACTGAGAATGTCCCAGCAAGCTTTTGCTGCAGCCCTCGGCGTCTCGTTTGCAACCGTCAACCGCTGGGAAAACGGGAAAGCCAAACCACAGAAGGACCGGATCGACCGGATCAAGGCACTCATCCATGGTGAGTCCGCCGAAGTGGAGGCCCAGCTTTCCCTGCCAGCAATGCCGGTGCGACTTGATTTCGAAGGGGACGCCGACGCAGTAAAGCTCGTCGTGGACGCCCACCGGCTGCAAAACGGCCATCTCTTCAACAAGGCTTTCGGGTTGGAGCTCTCCCGCGTCGTCCCCTTGCCGCACCAGCGCATCGCTGTCTACGAGCAGTTGCTGCCGCAGAACCCGCTCCGGTTCCTGCTGGCCGCTGACGCCGGCGCCGGCACGACGATCAGGACCGGGCTCTACATACGTGAGATGATCAACCGCGGACGACTGAGGCGGGCGATCATCTGCGCTCCTGCTGGGCTGACCTGGAACTGGCGGCGCGAGCTGCGGCATTTCTTCGATCTGGAATTCACTATCCTTCGCGGCGCCGACTTTGCCAAGGGCGATCCGCTGACGGAACCCGGCGCGGGCCTCTTCATCATCAGCGTCGACACAGCTGCCACGGATGCGGTCAGGGAGCGGCTGACCGCGCCCACCCTTCCAAGGTTCGACCTGGCAGTGTTCGACGAGGCTCACAAGCTGTCGTGGGGTGATCCGAATCGCCCGGACAGCAAGACCCGGAGATACCGACTAGCCGAGGCTCTCAGCCAACGCGCCACCCATCTGTTGTTGCTCACCGCTACCCCGCACATGGGTAAGCGGTTTCCGTACTACGCCCTTTGGCGGCTGCTGGACTCCAAAGTTCTTTCCACGCAGGACGCTTTCGATGCCTTGGTTCCCGAGAAGCGCACCAAGTACTTTATCCGGCGGCTAAAAGAGGAGATGGTCGACTATCACGGGCAGCCGATCTACAAGCCCCGCCTCTGCCAGACCATCACCTTCCGGCTGTCCTCGACGGAGAATCGGTTCTACGATGCGGCCACCGACTACCTGAAGTGGAGTTACGAGAACAACCGCACGAGCAACAAGAACGCGGCCGCCATGGTTGTGGCGGTCCTGCAGCGCCGGTTGGCCAGTTCAAGCTACGCCATGCTTGAATCCCTCAAGCGGAGACGGCAGCGGATTACAGAGAATGTTCCCGCGTCCGGACCAGTACAGGTTTCGCTGGACCGGATCACTTCCTATTTCGACAACAGCACGGCGGACGAGTACGAACAGGATGGCGACGGCTACGAAACCGAAGAAGGCGTCGAAAGCCAGGCACTTTCCCTGGCGCGCCCGGCAAGTACGGCACAGCTTCGAAAGGAGCTCGAATACATCGACCACGTGATGTCCCTCGGAGACCAGGTCCGCGAGATGCAGCAGGAGACGAAATTCCTGAAGTTGCGCGAGCTGATCGAGTCCTCTGAGTTCCGCAACCAGCAACTGCTGATCTTCACGGAGCACCGGGACACCCTTGAGTACCTTCGCCAACGCTTCGAAGCCCTCGGATACACTGGGCAGCTCTCGTACATCCACGGCGGCATGGACGTCGAAGAGCGCGAGAAACAGCGCATCTTCTTCATGCCGGCGGAATTCCGTCGAGAACAAGGCATCAAGAATCCCGACGCCGCAACCGCGCGTTTCATGCTGGCGACCGACGCCGCCGGCGAGGGCATCAACCTTCAGTTCGCCTGGATCATGGTGAACTTCGACATTCCGTGGAACCCGGCCCGGCTCGAACAGCGCATGGGCCGTCTCCATCGCTTCGGCCAACGGCACAGCGAAGTCCGCATCTTTAACATGGTGGCCGAGGGTACGCGCGAAGGTGATGTTCTGGCCACGCTACTCAACAAACTGGATGAAGCGCGGAAGGACCTGTGCAGCGACAAGGTCTTCGACGTCATCGGGCAGCAACTGGAAGAGGTTTCGCTCCGAGACCTCATGCGAGACGCCCTGTTCGAGACCGCGCCGTACTCGGCGCAGAAGAAATTCGACTACCTATTTGCCACGCAGCGGCTTCGCGTGGCGATGGAAGAACAGCGCAAGACCGCTTCGACCTATGGCGATGTCGCCAGGCGGCTCGGCCAATTGAATAGTGAAATCGAAATCGAACGCTTCAACCGCCTGCTGCCGGCCTACATCCAGAACTTTGTCGACAAGGCGGCGCCACGGCTCGGAATACAGATCGAAGGCGACGTCACCGAATCCGCGCGTTTCGCCCCGTCCGGAGAGGCTGGCGTCTGGCTGCGCAACCTCAGCCCGCGTTTCCCGAACGGTCTACCGGAGTTTCTCACCGTGCGGCGGGACTCCGTGATCCCTGGCATCGACAGCAGCCGGATCTGCTTCCTGCGGCCCGGCGACATCATCTTCGACGCTCTGTGCGACCAAGCCATAGCGAAATTTCAGAGCGACGTGCAACGCGGAGTGGTTTTCTGCGATCCCGCGGCGGACCGCCCATACTTCTTCGGGGTCTACGTCTGCCAACTCGGTGAGTCGACGCTGGGCGACGGACGGAGGCCGAAGACAGGCGGCTTCGACCGCCGCCTGATCGGGATCCGATGGGACGAATCCGGTGAGTTTTCCGCTGGCGCGCCGAATCACCTTCTCGCCCTGCAGCCCGCGCCAAAGTCCCTGCTCTGGAAAGCGGGCAACCTCCTGCTGAATCCGGAGGACAGTGCGGCCCGCGCCGATTCCTACGCCCGGATGCTGGCTGAGACTACGTATCTCCAGCAACTTCGCGCGTCCCTTCGGGCGCAATCGGAAGGACTGATGGACGATCTTCTGCGTGGGTTCGACTACCAGGGCGGCGCATTGGCCGAGAAGCGCAGTGATCTGGCGCGACGCGTCCGGATGGGTGAGGAAGACCTGACTGCGGAGCTGGAGGAAGTGAAGAAGCAGCAGGCGGTATTGGACGCCGAGAAGGCGGAAGCTCTTCTATATGAACAAAGGCGTCCGGACTTGGTGGACGTGGTCAAGCTGGATCGCATCGCCCTCGCCATCGTGGTTCCCGACCCGACGCCGGAGGCCCGTGAGGCCTTTGACAAAGACATCGAGGCGATTGCGATGCGGATCGCCAGAAACTTTGAAATCGACCGCTATCAGGCTCGCGTGTTCGATGTCTCCTCCCCGCATCTCGCGCGCGGATACGATCTCGAAAGCCATCGCGCGAACGGCGACAAGGTGGTGATCGAAGTGAAGGGACGGGCTGGCCGTGGGCAGGTCCAGCTCACCGACAACGAATGGCCCACCGCTGCGAATGTCCGCGACAAATACTGGCTGTACGTGGTGGTGGACTGCGCCACCGATCCCAAGCTCTTCCGGGTTCGCGACCCGATCCGGTTGGCGTTCAGAACGAAGCAATCCTTCAGCATTAATATCGGCGAAGTGATTCGGGAGGCAGAACCGGAATGATGAGTCACTGCCACGTCCTACAGATGATCGAAGAAACCAGCCTGCATGTGGTGGAGGAGGTTTAACTTTCCATGCCAAATCTGTATTCCATCCAGTTCGAAGTCGTTCCTGCCGATGGGCAGCAAGCACAGAATCTGCTAACTGAACTCCTCAACCGTGTCGCTAACTGGGTGAAGGAGAAGTACAACCGGTCGTGGAACACCCCCTGTGCGTTTCCGCCAGCGAACAAGACTGCAGAACCGATACCGGGCCAGTCTATTCATCACTCCTGTCATGCTGTCGGCGAAGGGGCACTTGTTCGTGTCCGCTGGATCCATCCAGATGATCGGGATTCCTCAATGCGGTGGACCACCGAGATTGCCATTGCCCGTCTTGATGACCGGATCCAATTTGCACTGCAGCTTGGCGCAGCCTCGATGTCCTTCGTGGTGCGACCCGCTTGGCTAACGATCGGCCGGCCACGGATCGTTACCGACATATTGACAGATTATTCGTGCTGGGCAGGACTGCGCCCGATCCTTTCCCACAAGCAGCTGGTGGAGGCGTCAGACGTACCGACCTTCGTCAACGAAATCCTGCTGGACGACAAACGCACTCTGCCGGTCGTGGTCGTGTCCCATGACAGGTTCAAAGATGAGCCCAACGTGGACGCAGACCGTCTGCACCGCACTCTACTGGGTTTTGCACTCGTGGCGGTTTTCGATAAATGGGCTGCTTTCCGGCTCACGGACAGTCTGGGTAAGTCGCTCTCGTGTTTCAACGGTTGCATCCGCATCTATTGGCCCGGCCTTACCCGAACGTCCGATCCGATGCAGCACGAACTTTACTTCCCGGTTCAGATCGAGAAGTTCGAATTTTTAGGGAAGCCCCTCGATCGGCGGCTATTGAACTTCCTGTCGAAGGTCTCGGCCTTCCGTTTCGCCGATGGAGAAGTGATCCGCGAGATCCAGGAGAGAATCGATGCGGAGCGGTTGGCCGAATCCGAGCGGGTTCGGAAGCAGATTCAACAAGGAGCCAGCGACGCCAGCACCCTGCAGGACTTGCTGCCTCTCCATGAGATGGCGATGGAAGAAAACGCCTCGCTCCTGGAACGGCTGAAGTAGTTGGAGAAGGAGAAATCCGACCTGACGTTCGAGTTGAGCACAGTTAAGTCGAACTGGAACCTGTTCCAGCAGCATCAGGCGCTCAGTGGTGAGGACGAGGCGGCGGCGCCCCAGGAGCCGGAAGAAATAGAACCTGAGTCTCCGCTCGCTGCCTTGGAGCAGGCCGAACGTGAGTTCGGCCAGGATCTCATGGTGTTGGACACCGCCAAAGACGCGGCCGGATCTTCGGAGTTCGCCCGGCCCGAGGAGGTTTACCAGGCGCTCATGGCGATCAGGGATGTCGGGAACTTGTACTTCGACTCCGTCCGCACCGGCACGTCAATGGGCGGATGGGCCGAGCAACTTGGCAAGCGGGGCTTCACCCAGTATTCGCAGACAGAGAGCGACACGGTGAAGAACGATTACCGCAAGTATGGGCGGTATCGGGAATTCACGTTGAACGGTGGCAAGAAAAAGATCTACCAACATCTCGACCTTGGTGGTGGAGACCGGAAGAACTGCCTTCAGATCTACTTCGAAGCCGACCGGAAGCTGAACAGGATCATCATCGCGCACTGCGGGGAGCATCTCCCCTTTCCGCGGCAGAGAACCTGATTAGCGGTTAGCAAGGGATTCGCAGGTTGGGACCAGAGGAGTGAAACGATGAACGACAAGCCACGGCTAATTGAAGTAGCTTTTCCGTTGAAGCAGGCATCGATTGCTAGCGTTCACGAGAAGAACGTGAGGCACGGCCACATCTCGACGCTGCACATTTGGCCTGCCCGGCGACCGCTGGCGGCTTGCCGGGCGGCGCTGCTGGCCACTCTTCTACCAGATCCGGGGGACTCAGAGAAGAGGCGAGAACTGATGGCTAAGATCGGTGGCGCCGTCGTTACAAAATCCGTTGAGGAGGTTGATGACGATGGTAATACCGTCGTTGAGGACAAGCAGGTCGTAGAGGGCGGAGTCCTCGCGTGGGGCCAAGAGGACGAAGCGTCGATGGAAGAGCTTCGCAAGGAGATCGCCAGCTTTTATGGGGACGAGATGCCGAGTGTGCTTGACCCATTCGCTGGCGGTGGGGCCATTCCATTGGAGGCCATGCGCCTCGGTTGTGCAGCAACGGCTTCTGATCTGAATCCTGTCGCATGGTTCATCTTGAAATGCACCCTGGACTATCCACAGCAGTTTGCAGGCAAGACATGGCCGCTTCCGAGTTTCGTGCGTGACTGGCCAGATTTCCTTGAGGACTTCCTCGCGGGAAAAGTGAAGAAACGCAGAGGTGACAAGAAGTCCCACTTCTCAGATCCAAAGCAACTGGCTCTTATGGAACTGCCCGACGCTGACCTGGCTTGGCACGTGCGGGCCTGGGGAAGGTGGGTACTTGAGCGCGCCCGTGCGAACCTTGCATCCCGCTATCCCATCATCAACGGTGAGCACACCGTAGCGTATTTGTGGGCACGAACAGCAAGAGACAAGGTTTCAACTGGTCGAATTCCACTCCTCAAATCGTTCTGGCTATGCAGGAAGAAAGGCCGGCGCGTTGCACTCTTGCCGGTCCCGAGCGCAGACCGGTTGCGTGTAGACTTCGTGCTCTTGCGAGACTCAGATCTTGATCAGCCCGAACGGATCATCGCAGATAACCCTCACCTGTCTGCATGGGAAGTCACGGCCGACACGTTTTCGGACTTTCTTAAGTTGGGCACGATGAACCGCGCCGGTGTCTGGAGTCCGCTGAGCGGACGGCCTGGAATGATCGCCCTTACCACCGAAGATCTTCGTCGCCAAGGCCAACAAGGTCTCCTTGACACGCAGATGATCTCGGTTGTCGTTGAGGTTGTAAAACCCGGAGCCAAGAAAGCCGTCAAGTTTTATCGACTGCCGTCCGACAGCGAGCTTGTCGCTGCCTCGCCTGAGATCGAAGACCTCGCTGCCATTTTTAGAGACTTGCCGTTCGGCATGCCTGACGAGGCGACGCCCGCTGGCGGCGGTAGTGGGGCATCGCGGGCATTCTCGCTCCATAACTACGGACTCAAGAAGTGGCGAGATATCTTTACTTCGCGTCAACTCCTGGCCCTTGGCGTTTTCGCCGTACAGACACGCGAGGCAATTCAGGTCATCCGCCACAACGAGGAGCCGGCATCGGAAGCGCTAGCTGCCTACTTAGCCATCTTATTCGGACGCCTCGCGAACTACATGAGCACTTTGTGTATCTGGGACCCAACTGCCGGAGAGGTGAAACAAACGTTTAGCAGGTATGCTCTTCCGGTCAATTGGGATTTCGCCGAAGCAAACCCTCTGTCGCAGTCAGATCGCTATTACTCCGGAGGTATGGAAGTTGCGGCGAAGGCCATCGCATCCCTTTTGGTTGCTACCAAAGGCAACGATCAATCGCCGGATATTCGTCGCTCTAGTAGTGTGACAACCAAGTTCGCCGAGCAGCAGATCATCTTCACCGATCCTCCCTACTATGACGCAATACCGTATTCGGACCTGATGGATTTCTTCTTCACTTGGCAAAAGCGCATCGTCGGCGATCTCAATGAGACATATCGGCAAGTATTCAGTGCGGAGTTGGGGCCAAAATGGGATAACGCCGCGAACGATGGTGAACTGATTCAGGATGAATCGCGTCATTCGGGCGACAAGGTGAAGGCGAAACAGGCCTATGAAGATGGCATGGCGACATCGTTTCAAAGGTGCTACGAGGGATTGAGTGATGGTGGTCGTTTCGTAGTCGTGTTTGCTAACAAGGACGTCGATGCGTGGGAAACGCTTGTTAGTGCAATGATCCGTGCCGGCTTCCTCGTGGTTGCTAGCTGGCCGATTCAGACAGAGATGACCGGAGGATTCAGAAACTTCAACAGAGCTTCGCTCTCGTCATCAATTTGGATCGTGTGTCGGAAGCGACCGAAGAGTGCCGCCGCGGGATGGCAGGAGAGGGTGTTGGAGGAGATGAAGAAGACGCTCTTCGATCCTCGCGACACGTTGGGCGGCCGCAACATCCTTCAGTACTATTTCGACTTAGGGATCAGTGGACCTGACTTCATTTGGGCCGCGCTAGGCCCGGCGCTCGAAGCATACAGCGCTCATCCTTTCGTCAAGAAAACTGAAGGAGGCATCCTCACAGTGAGCGAGTTTCTCCGCGAAGTGCGCAAACTAGTACTTCAATTCTGTCTGGGGGAACTGCCTGGCTTCCGTGATTTCCAACTGGAAACCCAAGGGCGCGGTGAGAGCCTTGAAATGGATCCTGTCACCCAGTATTACTTACTTCACCGCGCTTACTTCGGACTTGAGCCGACTCCGGCTGGTGCTTGCATTCTTTACGCGAATGCTTGCGGGAAGAAGGAGACCGAACTTAAAGTCGTGTGGAACATCCTGGAACAGGGAGGGAAGCTGAAGAAAGGGCGGCCGCGAAAAGAGGACGAAGAGTCCGATGATCAGCCAAGCGAGACTACCGAGGGCAAGGGAAACGAATACCGATTGATCGGGTGGCAGGAGCGATCCTCGAAAGAAGGACTCGGAGAGAGCAAGGCCGGGCAACCAGCTGCGCTGATAGACAAGCTTCACCGCTTGATGTTTCTCTTCCAACAGAACCGAACTTCAGAGGTTCAGGAGACATTCGATGCCTGGGGGTTGTCCAACGACCGGGCGTTCAAGCCGCTGTTGCAGGCCGTTCGTGAGTTGGCGGTGCGCGACAAGCAGGAGTCCGAGAGGCGGCTTGTCGAGGCGCTCGCGACCCAACTTCGGATGAACCGAAAGACGATCGTCGTGGCAAATGAAATGAAGGAAGTGTCGCTCTTTGATGCGGTGGCAGACGCCGGCCAAGTGCAGATCAACTAAAGACAGCAAAGAGGAATCGTCGATATGAGCAAACAATCAGTGATTCAGCCGTGGAAGGCTACTTGCGATCTGCGCCCTGAGATCCGCGATCGAAAGCTGACCGCCAGCGACTTCGCCGTCGATCTCTACAAGGTCATCAACGGCTGGCCGGGCGAAATGCCTTTCTACTGCGATCCCGCGCAGTTCTTCAGCACAACCTATGCGACCCAGAATCTCCGGCAGTTCTGCAAGGTGGTTCTTCGACGGCTTGCGAAGGTTTCCGGCGGCGAGGCGGTGATCAACGTCGCCCAGACGTTCGGCGGCGGCAAATCGCATACCCTCACCACGCTGTATTACCTGACGACGCTCGGCACCAAACTACCGAAGAGCGAGACGTCGGTGGGCACCATCCTGAATGACGCCCAGCTTTCCGATCCGCCAATCGCCAGAGTTGCCGCAGTCTCGTTCGACAAGGTGGACTGGGTGAAGGGTTGCGAAGTTGCGTCGCCGACGGGAGAGAAGCGCAGCTTCCGCATGCCCTGGAACCTGATCGCCTGGCAGCTGCTCGGCCAGAAGGGCCTCGATATTCTGGCGCGCGACGAGGCGAAGGCTGATTATGACACGCCGCCGTCGGACACGCTCTGGGCGCAAATCCTCAGCGAGGTTGAGGCCTCTGGGTGCGGCGCCTTGATTCTGATTGACGAGTTCCTGATGTGGGCGCACGATGCCGCATCGCCTGATTCCACGGGTCAAAAACAGGACCGGGGCCCCGTTTGGTACGACCGGTTCAAGAATTTCTTCCAGCGCCTCTCTCAGGCAACCGAGTCCGCTTCTCGTTCCTGCCTGGTCGTCTCCCTGCTGGCAACCGACCCGCAGAAGAACGACGAGGTCGGCAAAGCAGTTCTGAATGCCTGTAACAATGGGCTAAACCGCCAGGCGTCGCTCCAGTCTCCCGTCGAGAAGGACGACCTCGCAGAGTTGCTCCGGCGGCGGCTGTTTGCCAGTTTCCCCGAAAACCCTGCGAACCGTGAAAAACACATTGTCGCCTTCTGGCCGCGCATGAAGGCCGTCGATGGCGTTCGCGCGAAACAGCCGGATTCGATTGACCGGCTGAAGACGGCGTATCCGTTCCATCCGGATCTCCTCGATCGGTTCTTCGGCAAGTGGACCGACCTGGACCAGTTCCAGCGCACGCGCGGCGTCCTGCAGACCTTCGCCATGGCCCTGCGCGACGCGGAGAAATGGGACGAGTCGCCCTTGATTGGGCCGCAGGTATTCTTGAACGCGCCCGGCAAGGACGGTCTGAGTGAAGCGCTGCTCAAATTGGCGGAGGCGGCGAAAGACTCCGACCGCGTGAAGAATCCCCAGTGGCCCACCAACCTGAAGACGGAGTTGCCACGAGCGATGGACGCCCAGAAAGCGGATGCCGCCACTCTTACCGGACGCGAGATCGAGGCTGCGTGCGTGGCTGCGTTCGTGTTCTCTCAGCCCATTGGGGAACAGGCCGAACTGTCCGATCTTCGCTGGCTGCTGGCGGCCGCCTGTGAGATGCCCCCCGTTTTGAACAACGGACTGATTGCCTGGGCCAAGGCGTCCTGGTATCTCGAAGAGTGCGACTCGACGGAGGCCGGCACGGGCGTTCCGAAGTATTGGAGGCTCGGGCCCAAGCCGAATCTCAACCAGCTTCATGATTCTTACAAGAAGCAGGTGCTGAAACACGCGAAGAGCAAGTTCAATGAACTTGCCGAGAAGAAATGCGAACCCCTGTATGAAGGCGCGGTCGACGAAGGCATCAAGCCGCACAAGCTTCCGGATACGCCTGCTGACGTCGACGACGACGGCCAGTTCCGGCTGGTCGTGCTGAGCGCGGACTACGCAGGCGTGGTCGGCGACCCACCGCTCGCGAAAGCCATGGAATTCCTGCGCACGCACTCTTCGCCGAGCGATACCCGGACGTACCAGAACATTGTCCTTGTGGCGACGCCCAGCGTGACGGGACTGCACCAGGCGGAACAACAGATCGCGGAGTGGCTGGCCTGGGAGGAGATCGAAACTTCGAGCCAGTTCAAGGATCTGGACCACTTCCAGCAGAAGACCGTGCGCGACAAGAAGCGCGAAGCTCTGAAGGCCGCGCAGACTTCGGTCAAGAACGCCTACGAGTTGGTTCTCTACGTGGAGAAGGACGGTTCGATCCAGGCCAAGAAGATCACCCTTGGCGCGCAATCGCTCTTTGCCACTCTCATGCAGGAAACGGCGCTGCGGTTATTCCGCCAGAAGATCGACGCGGAAGCGATCATGCCCAATGGCCTGTACCCGGTTTGGCCGACGACGGATTCCCATATTCGCGTGGCCGACCTGTATCAGCAATTTGGACGCGATCCCCGGCTGCCGAAGCTTTTGAGTGGCCGGACCGTTCTCAACACGATCGAAGATGCCGTGCGGCGCGGCGTGCTGGCTGTTCGCTGTGTCCGCACGGATCAGTCCGAGGCGTGGTTCTGGCGTTCGGGAATCGACGTCACCGACTGGGGCAAGAACGCAGAAGCTTGGCTGCCCGGCCAGGCAACGCTGAACGCGCTCAGTTCGGCGGCGGTCCTCCCGTCCGCGCTGTCTGGCCTGTGGCCGAAGACAGACGACGGCGTCAAACTCTCGGATCTGTTCTCGTGGTTCGATGGAACCCACCTCTACGAGGAGGAGACTCAGCCCGGCTACCCGCCAGAGATGCGACCAATCCCCAAAGTGGACTACGCGATTGTGAAGAAGGCCGTGTCGAGGGCCATTCAGGACGGCGGACTCTGGCTGGTCTACGGCAATGACAGCGTGTACTCGGAGGCTCCCACTACGATCCAGATGGATGCCGACGCACTTCTGTTCCGGCCGGCGGCGGCACTGGCCGCGATGGACCTCCTTCCTACGGCGTTGTCCGACGCCTGGACCACGGAGGCCGAGCCGAAAACGACCGTGTCGGCACTGTACGCCGATCTGAAGGCCAAGCGCGGGCGGCCCTGGCCGACGAAGCTCTTCCTGGACAGCCTCAATGCCGCTCTCGGTCAGGGTTTCGTCCACCGCGTCAGCGGAACTGGTCCGATCAGTTCTCTGCAGAATGACGGCGCAACGGAGCTGATGATCCGCAGTGCGGCACCGAAGCCGCCGGAGCCGCCTCCGATTCAGACGCCGGCGGGGCGTCGAGCCTCGAGCCTCGCGGTCCTCAGCATCTCGGAAATCCAGGACCTCGCCGACCAGATCCACACGCTTTCCAAGCCCCTCGCCGGCATGGACCCGCAGATTGAGGTCCGCATCACGGTGAAGACGAAAGCCGACGGCGATCTTTCGCTCGCCAACAGCATCCTGGACAAGATCAAGGCGGGGTGGAAGCTCTGATGGGATGCAACTTTAGGAGCCCTTTTTCATGAACTGTTTTCAGCTGATCAAATCGGTACTCGACGAGTTGTATCTGGTCATCCCAGGGAAGGAGCCAGCGAAGGATGATGCCATTAGGAAACGCTTGGAGCTCTTCACAAACAAGCAGTACCCCAACCTCCGCAAGGGAGTCGAGATCGATTACAAGGACGCCGTGAGCCGGTTCGCATACATCTACCGCTACACCACGTCGCACGCCAACATCGTGTGCTCACTCATTCGCTCCGACGACACGCTGCGGTCTCTCTTTAAGCAGCCAAGTCTCACCGTGGCTTGCATCGGCGGTGGACCAGGTAGCGACTTCCTTGGGATCCTCAAGTACCTGGACGGATGCAAGAACAAGCCGCATATCAAGTGCCATCTGATTGATCGAGAGAAAAGCTGGAACAACTGCTGGAGCGACGTTGACGCGAAGCTCGACTCTGCTGGATTTCGCCTTTCGACGCACTTTGTGCCCATCGACGTCACGGACCCAACATCGTACGATCCGCTGGAAGACAAGTACTTGAACGCTGATGTGTTCACTTTCGTCTACTTCATGTCCGAGCTTTATGCCAAGCGCGCAAAGGCCCAAGCCTATTTCGAAAACCTTTTCACGCGCGTAAAGCCGGGAGCGTCAATCTTCTACGTGGACAATGGTTCCGATGAGTTCACTAAATGGTTCGACGGGTTTGTTGACAAGAAACGCTTCAAACTTGAAGGGCCTGACTCTGCGAATTGCCAAATGCCACCCGACGAGGAGAAGAAGGATTTAGGGGAGTACTTCGATAAGTTTGGCCCGGTCAAGTTGGGAGCGAACATCGCCTATCGCATCGCAGTTCGCCGGAAGAAGTAACCGCCATGATCATTTCGGCCAGCTACAAGACGGACATACCAACCTTCTATGGCGAATGGTTCATGAATCGTCTTCGAGCGGGTTACTGTAAGGTGGTCAACCCCTACGGACGTCAGATATACCGCGTTTCGTTGTTGCGCCAACATGTTCAAGGGATTGTGTTCTGGACCAAAAACCTCGGCCCATTCCTCCCGCGGCTGCCGGAAGTAAAGCAGCTGGGATTCCCGTTCGTGATCCAGTATTCGATCAACGGCTACCCGCGGACGCTCGAATTCTCCGTCGTCGACGCGAAGCGATCCGTCGAGCACATGAAGATCCTCGCAGGGGAGTACGGTCCACGGACAGCCGTTTGGCGGTATGACCCGATCGTCTTCTCGTCCGTTACCTCACGCTCGTTCCACCTCGAGAACTTCGAAAAGCTGGCTCGGTCATTGCAGGGGTGCACCGATGAGGTGACGATCTCTATCGCTCAGATCTACAAAAAGACCCGCCAGAACATGGACTGGGCGGCGAAGGAGTTTGGCTTCACGTGGGAGGACCCGGAGGATGAATTCAAGCAGTCGCTGGTGGGGGATTTGGCGGCGTGCGCACGGTCGTTTGGGATGTCGCTCACTGTTTGTTCGCAGAAGACATTTGTTGGAGGGGTCGTGAAGGAGGCGAAGTGCATCGATACGGCACGATTATCTGCGGTGGCGGGCGTTCCGGTGCGCGCGGCGCAGAAGGGTAACCGCCCGGAGTGCGCCTGTTTTGAAGCCCGAGACATCGGCGAGTATGACACATGCCCGCATGGATGCGTGTACTGCTACGCGGTCCGGAATCGGCCCCTTGCTCAGCGAAGGTATGCTCAGCACGATTCCGCCGGCGAGTTTCTCTTTCCGCCGCTCAATCTGCCCGACAACGAATCCGGTCCTGAGCCATTTCAGATCGTCATGTTTGAATAGACCGAATTCGGTCCTGCAGTGCCTCCAGCATCCGTACCCGCTGAGTAGGCCAGTCGACCACCGAAAGGATAGGGCGCAGATGTCGCTCGAACGATTGCCCATGAGGTCGTTGAGTGACATCAGCAAACAGGATCTGCTCCTGAAGGTCGGGTGCGAGATTTAGGAGGTTCATGATCTGCGTAATGCGCGCACGTGTGACGTAGCCAAGGCGCGCAAGGTCGGCGTAGTCCCGCACCTCGCCTTGGTCCACCATGTGCTGGAACTTGATGGCTAGTGCCATCAGTCTGGTGATCCTGGGAATTCGCGGGCGCTCGCCCGACCCGCTAAATTGGTCGTTGGGCGTTCTGCCGCCCTCGCCGCGACGTTGACGCACAGGCAATGTGACCTCGACCTGAATGGCTCCGTCCTGCGGCTCCGGCGCGACGGCGGTCACCACTTTCCTTGGCATAATTCCTTCGCTCCTGTGTTGCTGAAATTGACGGTGACCTTGCCGGTCCTCCCGTCGTAGCCGACCTTGCAAACCAGCAGATGGATCATCTGCTCCTGCTCCTTGGTTTTCAAAGAGGACCAGATGGCGTCGAACTCGGCCAGCGTTCGGCGGAGGTCGTCAGCGTTGATATAGTCCTTGTCGAGATCACAACGCTCGGCGGTAAGCTCCACCAACCGGCGCTCCGTCGCCTCGATCTCACGCTGAAGCGCAGCCATACGTTCGAACCGTGCGCCGGAGTCCACGCTGGTATCCGCCGCTTCTCGCGCCAGGTTCTGGTTCACCTGCCGGAGGCTTCGCCGTTGGGCCTCCGACTCCTGGTCAATCTCCCGCCGCCGGCGCGCCACTTGGTCGAGTGCTTCGGCCGCCACGGCCTCGGCCAGTTTGGGATCGGTCCCAAGTCGGCGGATGCTGTCGAGGACTGCGGATTCGATCGCCTGCGCCGGCACCGACTTCGTCTCGCAGTTCTTCCAACCTTGCTGTTGCGCGTTGGAGCAGACGTAGTAGCGGTAGCGCTTGGACTTCCGCATCGTGTAGGTGTGCACCATTGGAGTCCCGCACGGCAAGCAGAACAGCAGGCCGCGCAGCAGCGCGCCGTACTTGTTTTTCAGGCTGGCCCCGTTGTCGCCATTGTTGCGTCGCAGGGTCTCATGGACTCGATCCCAAGTATTCTGATCGATGATCCGCTCGTGCTCGCCCGGGTACAGGCAGCCCTTGTGGTCGACCATCCCCGTGTAGATGACATTGGTGAGGATCCCATGCATCGTCCCCTTTGAGATGCGTTCGCCGCCGCGCACCTTCCCATCCCCGGTGGTCCACTGCTTTGTCTGGAGGCCG
>SXGT01157345.1_pt1 | contig 17712 bp, 21 predicted proteins | sample 3176221 | NCBI WGS metagenome assembly SXGT01 (sample SAMN11356862, study PRJNA531348) | freshwater metagenome | isolation source: freshwater sample F1-120 | place: China: Fuxian Lake, Yuxi | collected 2017-12-25
AGGACGAGAGGAATCTGCTGGTCCTCTTCGGGGACGATCTGGTAGGGTGTCATGCGTTCGTTCGAGAGACAGAGACGAGCAACAGGGACACGCGCCCCGGTCGCCCCGCAGAGGGGTGGTCGGGGCGCGACTTTTTCAGGGGACGCCGACCGTAGCCTGCCGATACGGGAGCTGTCAACACTGCCCTTGCAGGTTGACAACGGTTGTCTGCGCTGTAGAGTGCGCCGCATCATGGACCAGCGAACCCGTCTCCGTAAAGACATATCCACCTCCCCCTACGTGCAGGCGCTCGACCCTGCGCTAAGGCAGTTGCTGGTCGGCGCTGCTGAAGCAGGTAGCCCGATCGACACCCTCGACCCCGTGGGCCTCGGCCTCGTGCGCATTTGGTTCGAGCGAGGTTGGCCGAACGCCCCTGAGCGGGCAGCCGCTTTCCCGTGGGTCCTGCCCGCGGACCTGATCGAGAGGCAATCGTGAAACTCTACCCCTACCAGGAAGCGGGCGTTCGTTGGTTGGTTGACCACCCACGCGCTGGCTTGTTCGACGACCAAGGCCTCGGCAAGACGATCCAGGTGCTGCACGCAGCGAAGCAGATGGGCGTCGAACGGATGCTCGTTGTCGCGCCCGCGGTCGCGTTGCACAACTGGGCCCGTGAGTTTGCCCGCGTGTTCCCTGGGCGCCGCGCCCAGGTGCTGACCACTGGCCGAGACGTGGTCGACCCGCGAGCGAACATCGTCGTGGTCTCGCACGGGCTGTTCACCGCTCCGAAGATCAACGAGCAGCTGCGCGGCTTCCGTGCGCTCGTGGTCGATGAAGCACACTTCTTCCGCAACCCGAACGCGCTCCGCACGCGCAAGATGTTCCTTGGCCCGGACGCGTTGGTGCGTCGCAGCGGCATCGTCTGGGCCCTGACCGGCACGCCGATGCCGAACGACAGCACCGAGGTCTGGGCGATGCTCGCCGGCATCGCTCCTGCGTTGGTTCGTGACGCCGAGACCGGCAAGCTGCTGTCCTACGCGCAGTGGCGTGACCGTTTCTGCGTCACAGTGCCGAGCACCTACGGCACGCGGCTGAAGGTGATCGGTATCCAGCGTGCGCCTGAGCTGCGCAGCCGCCTGGGTGTGTTCTCTCTACGTCGACTGAAGGTCGACGTGCTGCCGGACCTGCCGCCGATCCGCTACAGCACGGTGCTGCTTGACGGTGGGAGCGTTGCGACAACGGAGCTGGAGCAGGATGCCGAGTTGTGGGGCTTGCAGGACGACCCCGACGAAATGCTGCAAGACCTGCAGGCTAACTCGTCGTTCGCTGAGTGGCGCCACGAGTGCGGCCTCGCGAAGGTCGACGCCGCGGTCACCCTGCTCGCCGACGAGCTGCGTGAGAACCCGACGAAGAAGGTGGTCGTCGTCGCCCACCACCTGGACGTGATCGAGAACCTCTGCGCAGACCTCGCGAGCTTCGGCTGCGAGGTTATCACTGGCGCGGTGTCGCCTGCCGCACGTGACGTAGCCGTCCAGGCCTTCCAGAAGGTCCCTGCGGTGCGCGTGATCTTGCTGCAGATCACCGCCGGCGGCACCGCGATCACGTTGACCGCGGCGCAGGACGTGGTGTTCGTCGAGCAGTCCTTCGTCCCTGGTGACAACGCCCAGGTCGCTGACCGGGCCCACCGCATCGGGCAGCGCGGTAGCGTTCACGTTCGCTTTCTTTCCCTGGCCGGTTCGATCGACGAGATCGTCGTCGAGATCCTGCGCCGCAAGACCGAGATGATCCGGCAGGTGATCCGGTGACCGCGCGCGAGTCCTTCGCGGTTGGTGACAAGGTGCTGGTCTTCGCGCGTTACGACACCGCGCTGGTGCGCGTGACCGTGGCGCCTGTAGTCGTTGAGAAGATCCACAAAGGCACAGGCAACCTGTGCGTGCACGGCATGCAGTTTCTGGCTTCGGGCGAGCAGGCAAGATACGGCCCCCACCAGCTGGTTCACGTCGACAGCGAACACGCGGCTGAGTGCCAAAGGCAGCTCGCAAGGCAGGCGCTGTTCGCCAAGATTCGGCATTTTGGCCAGGAGCTTCCGAGGATCTGCCAGGGTCGGTCGAACGCCCAACTCACGATCCTGGTGGGGTTTCTGCAGGATTTCGAGGCACGGCCGAAAGAAAAGAGCGAAGACAACTAAAGTCACGCGTTGACAAGCGACGACAGAGTCTCTACCTTCAGCGAACCTTCGGGGTCGGCACTTCGCCAATCGCCGAGGGTCGCCCAGAAGGGCGCCCTCTAACCAGTTGAGATCGAACCTATGTCGACGAACCTGATGTCCGCTTCCTCGCAGCTCATGAACCGCCCAGCCGACGAGCACAACGGCAGCTTCCAGCAGCTGCTCGCCGCGGCGGCGCGCGATCAGCGCAACCACCGCGAGGTGGTCGCCCCCCTGTCGAGCATGGAGGTCGTTGCCGACGACGGCCAGCTGCTGCTGTCCTCGAAGCGCGTTGCCGGCGCGGCCTACCCGATGACCTCGCACAGCGTGCGCGCCCTCTGCACCGAGATCGGCGCCCGGCCGGAGTTCCTGCTCGGCAAGGTCTCGCCGAAGGTCGCCGCGATCGCGATGAGCGACGCCCTGAGCCGCGTCAGCACCCCGGTGAAGTTGTTGATCGGCACCTTCACCGGCGCCGATGGCACGCAGGGCCACCCCCTGGTGCGCGCCCTCACGTCTCCGACCTACGCCCGCGTCAGCGACTACGAGGTGCTGACCGAATGCGATCGGTGGTTGATCGGCGCCGGCTACCAGCCGGCGAAGCCAACGAAGAACACCGATGCGCAGCAGAACAACATTCTCGGCCACAACAAGCCGTGCTTGTTCCGTGGCGACCGCGACAGCTTCGCGTTCTTCATGCACACGGAGGAGGCCGCCGGCGCCGGCGACCGTCCGATCCGCCGGGGTGTCGTTGTCGAGAGCAGTGAAGTCGGCGCTTCGTCGATCTGGGTGCAGAAGTTCATCTTCGACGATCTCTGCGCGAACTTCATCATCTGGGGTGCGCGGGAGATGACCGAGTTCCGCGGAATCCACCGTGGCGACCCGCGCAAGCTGGCACGCAACCTCCGTGAGCAGCTGCGTCTCGCCACCCCGGCGGTCACGGCGAAGGAGCTGGAGGTGCTCCGGGCTGCCGCGGAGAAGGCGTTCGCTCCCGATGTCGAGTCGGCCGTTGACCGTCTGATCCGCGAGTTCGAGATGTCGGAGTCGAGCGCGAAGGCCGCAGTGATGTTGGCCGCCGCGAACGAGAATCGGGGTGTGGATCCCTTGTCGTTCGCCGGCGTCGGCAACGGGGTCACCTCCCTGGCGAAGTCATCGTCCCGCGCCGGCCAGCTGGTCGAAGTCGCCACGCTGGGCGGTCGCATCTACGAAGCCGCGAGCCTCTGAGGCTCGCGCACAACCCCCGGAACCCCTGGAGAAGCCATGAACTTCCGAGCCCCTCGTCGTCCGCTCCCGTCGCGCAAGCGCCCCTACCGTCACCGGGAAGGTGCCTTCGTCCTGACCGCGTCGTTCCGCGATGCGTCGATCGACATGACCGTGGTCAAGTTGGTCGCCTCCCTGATCCCACACGCAACTCAACACCAGCTAGCAGCCACGTTCGGCTGCAGCACGAGCACCGTCGGCAAGCTGGTGCGCATCGCAGCTGCGGCGGGGGTGCTCGACAAGGTGCGCTCGTGACCGCGCGTCGAAGCAGTCGACGACGTGCACCGGCCCTGCTACGTGAGGGTGAAGTGCCTGTCCTTCGCACCATGCGCGCCGATGCCACTTCTCATGGCCGCTTCCGTTGGCCGACGAAGGTTGGCGCCAGAGTCGTCGCGCCGGACTGGTCTCCGAAGCCGACCTGTGGAGCTGGCCTGCACGGCTTCCTCCGCGGCGAAGGTCAAGGGTCCCTCATGGAGGGGGCTGAGGGCGACCTGTGGGTGGTGGTCGCTGTCGTCGCCAAAGAGATCGTGGACCTCGGAGGCAAGGTCAAGTTCCCTCGTTGCCGGATACTGCACGTAGGCTCCCAGGTCTCTGCGACCGAGCTGATGAAGTTTCTATGCCCGGGATCAGCTGTCATCGGGGCGGTTGTTGTCGCCCCGGACAAAAGCGCTGCGGTAGCGGGCGACTACGGCACTGCCACAGCAGGCCACGGCGGCACCGCGAGAGCCGGCGTCGATGGCGTCGCGACCGTCGGCCACAGCGGCACCGCGACTGCCGGTCGCGGAGGCACCGCGACAGCAAGCGTCCTCGGCACCGCGACAGCGGGCAACTACGGCACCGCGACAGCGGGCAACTACGGCATTGCGGCAGCAGGTGACTACGGCACTGCGGCAGCAGGTGACTACGGCACTGCGACAGCAGGTGACTACGGCACTGCGGCAGCAGGTGACTACGGCACTGCGACAGCAGGTCGGGGCGGCACCGTAAAGGCAGGCCACCGCGGTGTTCTCTGTCTTCACTGGATGTCGCCCGACGGACGGGGTCGTCTCCTGGTCGGCTATATCGGTGAGGGTGGGCTTGAGGCCTACGCGAGCTACATGGGCGACAACGGAGCGTTCGTGCGCATAGCCGCGCCCCTCGCGAAGGAATCGTGAAGACAAGCGTTGACACGCGGAGTCACAACCTCTAACCTCCGCGAACCTAGTCGGGGCCGCACACCGCGGCCCCCGAACCCAAAGCGAAACGAAAGATGAACTTGAACTCGAAGCAGATCGACCTTCTCACGCTCCTGGCACAGGTCTCCAGTGGCGCAGTTGTCTACGGCCGCGCCTACGCAGAGACCGCGAAGGCTCTCGCCAGTCGAGGGTTGTTGCTGCGCAGCGGCATGCAAGCGGTCGTCAGCATGGGCGTCGTCGAGATGCGCATCGTCTACGCGGTCTCCGAAGCAGGGGCCGCTGTCGTCGCCGAGGCGCGCTCGTGAAGGCCTGCTCCCTCTGCGGCGGCCCTTGCGAGCCTCTTGGTCAGCTCGGGATCCTTGTTCACCTTCGCTGCCGCTGCTGCGGCATGCTCTCGTCCACGCCGGCGCGCAAGCGCCGTGCGCGGGCGCCGAAGAAGCCGGAGGTGAAGTCGTGAACCGCGCCCCCAACATCAGCGACGCTGGCGACGTGCTCCGTGCACGCGCTGCTCAGGTCTTGGGTTGGTCCTTCGCTGACGCGTGCACCCTGTCCTGGGGCGCGTTGCGTGAAGCCATCCGCACAAAGGATGCCCCGTTACATGTCGCGATGGGGGATCACGCGAGCACCGGCGGCCCGGTCACCAACCCGAAGGTCAGCGGCTACGTCTACTGCGCGCATACAGGCTGCAGCGCGATCATGATCGGTGTCGAAGGCGACCTGTGCGAAGACTGCACCGGCGAGCCCGGCGACGGATCCTGCGACGGTTGCGATTGCGACCGGGGGGACAACGCGTGACCCAGCTACTTGTCGGAACACGCGTCCACATCGCACGTTCGCCTACGGTTGTGCGCGCTCTTTGGGGCGCGCCCGGAGTCGTCGAATCGGTCACGGCGGATCTGCCCTGGGCGGCAGAGAAGCACGGCCCGGTCGTCTATAGGATCAGGCTCGACACACCATTCGAGCGGCCTCCGCTCGGCCCCTTGGTGAGCCTTGGCGGCCTGCACCGAGCCGACCTGGAGACCTCATGAAACTCAACGACGCACAGAAGGCCGCAGTGCTCGCCGCCAAAGGCGACGGCCGCTACGGCATGGTTGACCCGAAGCTGGTTCGCGTCGGCGACGCCTGGATCTGCGTCTGGCAGGAGCCAGAGCAGGCACCCGACAACCGGTGGCACGCGCAGCGAGTGCACAGCGTGCCGATCAACTTGGACGCAACCAAGCTGATCGGCTTCAACGTCTACGAAGCGTGGTTCGATGGTGTGGCCCACGGCGTCGCGCGAACTCGCAGAGATGCACTGCAGCAGCTCAAGGACCTCCTGTGATCTGGCCCGACATCTGGGTGTTCGTGCTCGCTGTCGTCTGGCGCAAGAACTGCAACCGGCGGTGGGTCAACCGGATCATGAGCACCCGCGAAAACAAGCACCTCTTGCACGAGAACCTGTGGTGCTGCTGCCAGCGCTGCGTCGCTGAGTTCGACCACTTCTTCCGTTGGGTTCCGATTTCTTCGGCAACCCTTGCACAAACCCCGTTCGATCCCGTAGACAACTAAAGACACATGGACATCAACATCACCGTAACGCACGCCCTCTCGCCCACCCTGCAGGCGCTCCTCTCAACCATCATCGCATCGGCAACCCTTGCCACCGAAACCCCCACCCCGGTGAGCGACGCCCCTTCGCCGAAGCGCACGCGGAAGGCCGCCGTCGAACCGACGCCCGAAGCGCCGGTGATCCCGATGCAACCGGCCGCAGCACCGAAGGCGACGGCCGCTCCGTCGGTTGCCGCCACGGCCGCTGTTGCTCAGCTGACGCGGGAGGACGTGGCCAACGTGGTCACCGGAGCGATGGGGAGGATCGGCACGGAGCCTCTCAAGAAGTTGTTCACGGAAAAGTTCAAGATTGCTCGTCTGGTCGAACTCGACCCCGCGAGATACCCGGAGCTGGTAGCGGAAATCACGGCCCTCACCTCCCTCGTCTGATGTCACACGCTCCGCTCGCACCCTCTGCAGCCCACCGGTGGATGAACTGCCCGGGCTCGGTCGCCGCCTCGCGCGGCATCGAGTCGCCGGAGACGGTTCACAGCCGGGAGGGCACGTTCGGCCACGACATGGCCGCGAAGTGCCTGCTGCTTGGGTGCCGGGCGGGGGCCTACCGCGGCACGCAGTCGCCGGGCGGCGAGTTCACCTTCGACGGGCCCCTGCTCGACGGTGTGCAGGTCTACCTCGACGTGATCTGCGGGTTGATGCTCACTGTCGGTGACACGCTGCACGTCGAGCAGAAGGTCCAGCTCACCCCGAACGTCTACGGCACGGCCGACGCGCTGATCTGGGAGCCCGACCACCGGAAGCTGCACGTCATCGACCTGAAGCTCGGCGCCGGCAACTACGTCGAGGTCGTCGGGAACGAGCAGCTGCTCACCTACGCGTTGGCAGCGCTGGCCAGCGTCGGCGGGAACCCGTTCACGGTCGAGGAGGTCGAGCTGCACATCGTGCAGCCTCGCTACCCTGGCGCCGAGCCCCACCGGCGGTGGTTGGTCTCTCGCGATGAGCTGCTGCTGTTCCAGCAACGCGTCGCTCGGGCGGAGACCGCGACAGAGAAGCCCAACGCACCGTTGGTCGCCGGCGACCATTGCAAGTGGTGCGTCGTGAAGTCGTCGTGCAAGGCGCTGCAGGCCCGCGCCCTCGAAGCCGCGCAAGACGTGTTTGACGACCTCACCGATCCGACGGTGACCAAGGCGCCGCCGCTGGTGGAGTCGATCTCCGACGATCGCCTCGCGAAGATCGTGCAGGCGGCCGACATCGTCGAGTCCTGGGTCAGCGCCGTGCGCAAGGAAGCGTTTGCCCGCGCCGCCGCCGGCAAGACGCTGCCGGGTCTGAAGCTCGTCGAGAAGATCGGCAACCGGAAGTGGGCCGACGAGGCGAAGGCTGTCGTCGCGATCCGCGCCTTCGGCGCGGACCCCTACGATATGAAGGTTGTGTCGCCGGCGGAAGCCGAGCGGCGCGCACCGGCGGCAAAGAAGCATCTCGCCGGCCTGACGGTCCGCCCGGTCACCGGTGTGTCTCTCGTCCCCGAATCAGACAAGCGACCCGCGATCACGCGGTCCGCTGCCGACATGTTCCCGCAACTCGAAGGTGACTCGTGATCCTGCAGGCGGTTCTGCTGTGGTTTGCGTTGGGGTTTGTCGGCGGCGTCATCATCTGCGCGAAGACGTCGGCCGATCTGCACAAAGACCCCCTGTTCCGCGGTCGCTTCCGCATCCTGTTCTTCGCGTCCGTGCTCGGCATCGCGTCCGTGCTCGGCGTGTTCTCGCTCGTCGTCTCCCTACTCCGCAACGCGGACGAACTCTGATGAACCCGAACCTGTTTCCGTCAAATCCCGGCGCTTTGGTCCCTCCGACCGATGCCGTCAACAACGCAGGCGGTGTTGCTTACGCACGCAAGCCCGAAGAGGCACTCGCGCAGTTCGCCGTCACGGGCTGCTTCGGCGACACCTTCTACGTGGACGCCAAGGACCAGCTGACGGAAGTGCTGGCGCTCGCGCAGAAATGCTCACCGGAGTGGATCGCGAAGGTCGCGATCTACGCTGCCCGCGAAGGCAAGATGAAGGACACGCCGGCCGTGCTCTGCGCGGTGCTCGCTGCACGCGACGTGCAACTGCTGAAGCGCGTCTTCCCGGTGGTGATCCGCAACGGCAAGATGCTGCGCAACTTCGTGCAGGCGCTGCGCAGCGGTGTCGCCGGCCGGAAGTCGTTCGGCACCGCGGTGAAGAAACTGCTTCAGCGTTGGTTCGCGAACCGCACCGACGAGCAGTTGTTCCACGCGTCGATCGGCGACAAGCCTTCGATGAAGGACATCATCGCGTTGACACACCCGAAGCCCGCAACACCGGCGCGGTCGGCGATGCTCGCCTACCTGATGGGCAAGCCGGTCGCTGCGATGGGCCTGCTGCCGGAGTGTGTGCAGCAGTTCGAGGGGCGGAAGCTCGGTGTGCCGTGCCTCTTGCCGAACCTCAACTTCCAGTTCCTGTCGTCGTTGCCTGACCTGGGTGTCGCGGACTGGACGCAGATCGCCGAGCAGGCGTCGTGGTTGACGCTGTTGATGAACCTCAACACCTTCGACCGGCACGGTGTGTTCGGGTCGGCGGAGTCGTTGTCACGCGTGATCGAGCGTTTGCGTGACCCGAAGAGCATCGCGGAGGCACAGGTGTTGCCGTCGAAGATTTTCGCGGCGTGGAAGCACCTCAGCCCCTCGGTGCCGCCCGGCGTGCAGATGGCTTTGGCTGTGGCGATGGAGCACGCCAGCAACAACGCCCCGAAGCTGCCGGCAAACACACTGATCGGCGTCGACGTGTCTGGCTCCATGTCGGCGGCCATGACGGGCGGTCGTGGTTCCGCAACGAGCAAGATCCGGTGCGTCGACGCTGCTGCGATGTTCGCTGCGTCGATGTTGCGCGCGAACCCCACGGCCCGCTTGTGCGCCTTCGACACCGGGGTCCACGGTGGTCGACTCGGAGGTTCGATCCCTGAGATCGCGACGGCGCTCGCCGGCTTCGGTGGTGGTGGCACCGACTGCTCCCTCCCCCTGCAGCTGGCGCTGTCGATGGAGCGTTGCGACGCTGTCGTGATCGTCAGTGACAGCGAGAGTTGGTTCTCCGCGCCCTCGAACTACATTCGGTCAATCGGAACCCCTGTGATGCACGCGTGGCGGCAACTGCAGCGGAAGAATCCGGAGGTGCGGTTGGTGTGCATCGACTTGACGCCCTCCACCACCCGGCAGACCATCGCCGAGAAGAACGTGCTGAACGTCGGTGGCTTCAGCGACGCCGTCTGGGCTGTGACCGCAGAGTTCCTGACCGCGCAGAAATCTTGGACGGATGTGTTGTCGTCCGTTGACATCCCGCCGCTTGGCGGGTAGCGTCCTGCATCTCGGCCGAACGCCGCCTGGGTCTACAGCTAATTCTGCCTCCACGACTCGGCACTTTTGTCGGCCGCTCTTTCCCAACCGCATTCGCCTCGAACGCTGACTGGCGCTCCTTCCGCTTACGAAGTTCCACCCCATCACTGGGGTGGTAACCGCGTCGGTCGATCTTTGTCGAGGCTTCACTTCTCCCCGAACGCCGAGCTGTCGTCCTTCATCACTGAAACTACAGGTTCGAATCCTGTCGTGCAGTCTTCACGGCTGCACGACGCCAGCACCCGGTTACTGGCAATCGGTAGCTCACCTTCGTCGGGGTCACACCACCTTCTGCTGAACGCCGGCGGCACTACAACGCCAAACTTTGGGTCGCTGGTTCGAATCCAGCCGTGGGGCGAAAGCCACTCGTAGCTCAGTTGGTTAGAGCAAAAGTCAAAAACGTGTCGCCAACCCTTGTCAGCAGTTCTTTTCAGGCAACAGGCAACAGGCAACAGGCAAGTAAACACATGACAACGCAACCGCAGAAACCGTCCGCTTCCCTCATCGAGTTCACCACCGGCGACGTGGTCCTTAACTTCTCGGCTCTCGTCAAGATGCAGCCGTCGTTCAAGCCCCGCGGCACCCCGCAGTTCGACGCGGAGGGTCGGCAGCTCAACCCCGAGTCCGGCAAACCGCTGGAGATGTCGTATCAGGCGACGCTCCTGATCGACCCGAAGAGCGACCTCGCGCGCTACAAAAACGCGATGCGCGCCGCGACCTTGGAGAAGTTCAACGGACAGATCCCCAAGGGCATGAAGCCCATGCCTCTTCGCAGCTGCGACGAAAAGGACTACTACGCCGACCTGCCCGGTTGGTTCTTCCTGGGGACCAAGAACACCGGAGTGCAACCGGTGCTGGTCGGCCCGGATCGCTTGCCGCTCGCCGCGGAGAAGTTCTACGACGGCTGCGTGGTCCGCGCCCGCATCAAGGCCTGGGTCTACAGTAACGCCTTCGGCAAGGGTGTGTCGTTCGAGCTGCTCGGTCTGCAGTTCGTGCGCGACGGGCAGAAGCGCGCGGGCTCGCGTGGCACAACCACCGCGGAAGCTGCCTTCGAGGCGCTGGAGCTGCCGCCGGAACTCGGGCCCTCGCAGACCAACGCCGCCGCAGGTGCCGAGTGGGATCCGTTCGCGTGACGCTCCGCACCGTGAGCAGAGTCTTGCTCGCGGTGCTCTTCGCGGCGACCTGGGTCGCTGCCTACGTGGCTTTCGCGTGATCCTTTCGATCGACATCGAAACCTGCAGCGCTGCCGACATCGACGACGGCGCGGCCCCCTACGCAGAGCACCCCTCGACCCGAGTCTGGTGCGTGTGCGCCGCGCTCGCGACCGCCGCCGGCGTGACCGCGAGCCTGCGGTGGCACCCAGGCGACGCCGTTCCTGGCTGGGTCGCGGCACACATCGCCGCCGGCCACCCGGTGCTCGCGCACAACGCGTCGTTCGAGGCGTCCATCTTCCGCTCGATCCTGCACCCGCACCACGGATGGCCCAGCGTCCACGACAACCAGTGGCTGGACTCCTTGGCCCACGCAGCCAGCCTGAGCTTGCCGCTCAACCTAGGCAAGCTCGGCGCCGCGATCGGAGCCAACGTGCGGAAGGATGAGGAAGGGCACAAGCTGATGCTCCTGAAGGCGAAGGCAAAACTGAAGAAGGGTGCGCTGGTCTACCCAACGATGTCTCCTGAGGAGTTGGAGTGGTTGACCGACTACTGCATGTGCGACGTGCTGTCGGCCCTCGCGGTGTGGTTCCGGTTGCCGTTGCTCCCCCTTGAAGAACAGAAGTTGATCCTGGTCGATCGGCGGATCAACGCCCGTGGTGCGCTGCTCGACCTCCCACGCGCAGAAGCGATGGCAGAGATGGCTGCCCGGCGCCGGGCGGAGATCGGCGTGGAAGTGTGGGACGAAACGCAAGACCTCTGGGGCACCACCTCGATCCCCGCTCTCACCGGGTGGTTAGTGGATCGAGGGGTCGTGCTACCCAGGGTCCGTCGCAAGCAGGCAGACGGCTCGTTCCGGTTCACCCCCTCGGTCGACAAGGCAAGCGTGCTCGCAATCCTGAAGCGCCCCGACCTGCCCGACGACGTGCGCAACGTGCTGCTGAAGCGCGTCGAGTCTGGCCGCCTTACATCGCTAGCGAAGACCGCGCGCGTGCCGTCCGCGGTGTGCGCCGACGGGCGCCTGCGCTATGCGTTGCGCTACTCGAAGGCGAGCACCGGTCGGTGGTCGTCTGAGATTCTGCAGGTCCACAACCTTGCTCGCCCGTCGAAAGCGTTCCTGAAGGTGCGCGACGCCTTCGCGAGCGCAGTGTTCCGCCGCGATCTCACAGGGGCCGCGGCGCTGCACCCTGTGCTCGAAGGCCTGTCGTTCCTGCTGCGCACGCTTGTGATCGCACCGAAGGGCAAGGTGCTGGTCGGTGGTGACTACGCGGGCATCGAAGCGCGCGTGAACGCGTGGCTCGCCGGCGACGAGGGGAAGCTCGCGGTGTTCCGTGCCTACGACTCCGCGGAGACGCCTGAGGAGCACGCCGCGCGCGACCCCTACATGCTCGCGGCGAAGGCGATCGGGTCGGACGACCGACAGCTGGGCAAAGTCGCGGAGCTGGGCCTCGGCTTTGGTATGGGTGCCGTGAAGTTCCGCGACACCGCCGCGAACAACGGCGTCTCCCTGACCCCGAAGGAAGCGAAGACCGTGGTCACCGCGTGGCGCAAAGCCAACGCGCCGATCGTGGCCTTCTGGAAGGGGCTGGAGGAGGCCTGCACGTTCGCTGTCGATCACCCCGGGGACCTGGGTTGGGTCGGGGAGAAGCTCGTGGTGTCGGCGACGAAGGAGTGTTTGCAGATCCACCTCCCGAGCGGTCGGTCGCTGCGCTATTGGCGCCCTCACCGCCGGGCCTGCACGAAGAAGATCGAGGTCGTCAACAAGGACGGCGAGATCGAGACGATCGAGATCGAGGGCGTCGAGCTGCGCTTCTTCACCCCCGGTAAAACGGGCATGGAGCTGGAGTCGACTTACGGAGGGAAGCTCGTGGAGAACGTCGTGCAGGCCGTCGCCCGCGACGTGTTGCGCGACGCGTTGCTGCGCCTCGACAAGTCCCCGTTCGACGTGGTGCTGCACGTCCACGACAGCATTGCGGCGGAAGCCCCTGAAGGCTGCCCAGACGAGGCCCTGTTCAGCCGTCTGATGTCCACCTCCCCCCGGTGGGCTGATGGGCTCCCTCTTGCGGTTGAGACATACCACGCTCGACATTTCAAAGGCTGATGTATACGATTGTCTTCGCATGAACACCCCGTTCCGAAAACTCGTCGACCGCGTCCGTCGTGCAGGCACCTCGCTTGGCGATGCCCCGGTCACCTTCACCGTCATCGCGAAGCGGTGCCGGATCACCCGACCCTTCCTCTACGCGCTGATGTCTGGAGCCCAGGGCTGCGGCGTCGCCGACCACTACCGAGACCGCATCGCAGAAGGGCTTGGTGTCTCCCGCGCGACCGTCGACCGCAACCTGCCGAAGAGAACGCGATGAAGATCATCGCACGCATTATCCCGAGAGGCGACCGCAAGTGGGTGGCGAGATGCGACCACTGCGGGGCCGTGATCGAGGCCAAGGAGTCTGAGCTGTCGGTCAACGAAGATCGCGACGGACGCCACGCGAAGCACGCCTGCATCGGGTGTGGTCAAGAGGTTCTCTTCTACCCGAGGGCTCGATGAAGTCTCCCCTCGATCTCGCGCGCGAAGCGGTCGACGGTGCGCGCCGCATGGACTACGGCACTCCGAAGGAGAACCACGAGCGCACGGCCGCACTGTGGTCTGCCTACCTCGGTGTGCCCATCCGTGCGACCGACGTGTGCATGCTGAACATCCTGCAGAAGGTGTCGAGGCAACGACACGCGATGAAGCTCGACAACCTCACCGACATCGCCGGCTACGCAGAGAACGCGTTCCTTGCGTTCGACTGGGACTCTGATGCTACGGAGGGGCGATGAGACACCGCCACCCTCTTCTGCTGACCAGTAGCCTCGTGCCGCTCCTGCTGTTCGCCGCCAGCTGCACGCACCCGGCACCAGACCCACAGAAGCTGCTCTCCGGTCCCGACGCGGCGCCGTTGCTACGACCCTCCATCTTCGGGGCTTTGCTTGCTGGAGCGCCGCAGGATCGTTTCGCAACGGTCTACGTCGGACCGTCGTCGGGGTGCGACCTACACACCACAGGGGGTCCTGTGGTTCACGCGACGCGATCGACCCCGATCGCCGGCCGCCCGTTCACTTTCGAGTGGTCGGTCGAAGCCATTCCGCCGACGACGACCTGGGTGAACGTCGCGTTGCTTGTGTCAACGCGACCGCTGTCCACGCCCGTCCTGCTCGGCCCTGTGGCGCCCGGCTGCCGGCTCCACGTTCACCCGGACTACGTGCTCACACCGGGGCCGCTGCTGTCCTACTCGCAGGCGACCGGCGTCGTGCGTCTGCTCTGGGCGCCGCCTCCTGAGCTGGTCGGCACGGTGTTCTACACGCAGCTGGTGGTCGCGCGGCCGGGCGCGAACGGACTCGGGCACCTGTTGAGCGCACCGGTGGCGTTCGAGGTGGGGACTAAGTGATTTCGCTAATCTCACGGTGGTATCGCAGGCGCATGCGGAAGTTCGACGCACGGGTTCTGTGGCCCGCGCTCGCAGCTCAGTGCGAGACCTTTTCGCAGTTCGACCATGCGACCTCGATGCACCTGGGGCTAGACCCTGCCTGGGAGCACATGCGCGAATGGCTCGGAACGCCGGAACAACCTTTGCTCTGGTGGCAAGCGTGGCAGAAACGCCAACGGTGACCCTCGACGTGGTCAAACGCCGCATGGTCGAGCGCGCCTTCGAGCAGGCCACCGCGGAAGAAGCCGCCCGTGTGCTCGGCATCGGCCGTGCCACGCTGTGGCGCTGGGTCAGCGTCTGGCGCCGGCTCGACCGGCTACTGCTGCCGCACGTCGCTCGCGAGGTCGGCGTCTTCCCGAACGAGGTCGCTTGCGCCCTCGGCGACATCAACTTCAAGGAGCTGGCGGAACGTGAGGGCTACTCACCGCAGACCGCCAGCCGCCGGATGACCGAAGCGATGCGCCTGCTCGGCCGCCGCCGCGTGAGGTGGGGCCTTGCTCTAGCTCAACCTTCCACCTGCCCCGTTTGTTGCGGGAGTGGGCCCTCATTAACCTGAGGGGAACCCGGCACCGTCTGACCGCGGGGCCGGATTCTGCTCGACCCTTGCCCGGTCGCGCCGCTGCTAGCGGCCGGGCAGGGGCGGGGCGGGGTGTTTCTAGCGCTCTACGGTCGCCTGCTTGCCCGCTGCGCCTGAGATCAGGCCTCGGACCATGTCCCAGGTGCCCGCCGGCGAGATCCGGCCTCCTGCGACATCTGTGGCGTAGCCAGCCCGGTTGCCGACGGCACCCGCAGGGACGCCCAAGCCGAGCCCCAGGGCAGACAGGATGTCACGGACGGTCTCCCCGTTCGGACCCACGACAGCGCCGGAGCGATCCCGGCTCAGCCCGAGCAGGGTCTTGATCGCATCGGCGCTGCCGCCGGCGGCCCGCTCCAGGGTCGTGATCGCTGGCGACGTGGTCATCCGGTCGTTCCACGGCTGGTTGTCGAACGCGTTCAGCGCGGGCGCCAGGACAGCCGGGCCTGCGACCGGCACCTGGGCTAAGGCCGCCCGTAGCTGCCCCAGGAACAGGTAGTCCAGGGTCAACACGTCCACGTCGCCATCGTCGTCTTCGTCGTCCCACTGGCCGCGCACGGTGCGTGTAATCGCGTCAGCCATCAAGGTCGGCAGCGCGAAGCCGAGCAGGTAGAGGTAGAGCGCGGGGCCCGCCTTCGCCCACCCCGCCTGCTTCGAGAGCGCGACCCACCGGTCGGCCTGCAGGTTCGCCAGGGTGTTGAAGTAGCCCGCGAACATCGTCAGCAGCCGGTAGAAGGGCGTGCCGTGCTCGTAGCCGGCCACGTCGGTGGGCTCGAACGACGACTGCGTCTGCCGCACCGCGGCGTCCGCCGCGGTGATCGCGGCGGCCTCTGCGTCGGCGTCGGCGGTGGTCGCCTTCGACGCCGCGAGCGACTGCTCATAGGCCGCCGACCAGACCACCGAGTCGACCATGTTCTGCATGCGCGACTGCAAAAAGTAAGCGTGCTTCTTCGACCACGCGCGGGCCTTCGCGAGTTTGCTGCGGTTGCGCGTCAGCTCCTCGATCGTGTCGAGGTCGTCGAAGAGCTGGTGCCCTTGGCGATTCCGCATGAACTTGCTCTTCTCGGCGATGTCCTCGTAGAGCGCGGTGCGCTCGCGGAGCAGGCGACCGAAGCCGCGGAACAGGTAGCGGGGCTTCACCTTCAGCGCTGCGACCAGCACACCGGTGACCTGCTGCAACGCGTTGCCGACGTTGGCGAACATCGTCGAGATGCCGGCGCTGCTGCGGACGAACGACCAGAACCGGTCTACGTCCGAGTTCATGCCGGGCTTCGTCACCGTCTGTGCAGCGACGCGCTGCAGCCAGGGCAGCAGCATGTTCTGCCACACACCGGGCTGCCGAGCTTCGAGCATCGCGGCCACGTCGCTGTGCTTCGCGAGCCGCTCCACGTCGCGCACGACGGGCTGCAGGTGCGAGAAGCGCAGCACGTCGTCGATGTGCGACGGCACGAGGTCCAGGTCGAGCAGGAGGGGTTCGCCGAAGTGCTCGGCGCGGGCCTTCGTGAAGCCGCGCCCGGTCGAGGCGAACTGCTGGCGGAAGTCCTTCTCACGGTCGGCGAGCGACTGGTTGCGTGCGTAGGACGGCGCCGAGGGGTCGAGCTTTGCTGGCGCATAGCCGCCGCGGTAGGTGCCGAACGACAGCTTGATCTCGGTCGCTTCGATCTCGTTGAAGTAGAAGCCGAACAGCGCTCGATGCGCCCGTTGCGCGAGGGGCTTCACCTCCTCGTTCAGATCCCAGACCGACTGCACGAAGTCCATCACGTCCTTCGTGACGTATCCCTGCGCAATCATCTGCTGCAGGAACGCGTTCCAGTGGCTCACGTCGAGCACCTCGGTCGCCTTGTCGAGCGCACCCCACCGGCGACCCGTGAGCAACCGCTCCAGGTTCGATGCGTTGCCGGTGTGCAGCAGCGCTGCGATCAGCTCTGCGTGCCCGAGGCCTCCGTTGCCGCGCCCGAAGGTGTGCAGCAACTGGCCGTTCGTGTCGCGGAACTCGATCAGGCCTTGCTTCAGCTTCGGCCGCAGGGCCTGCACCATCTTGGTGATGCGCTTCGTGTAGGTGTTGCGCGACGTGACGTAACGATCGACTGCGGCGCGCACCGGTCGCCAGAAGTAGCGCGTGAACGCGCCCGGCTCTTCGCCACCATCCTTGCGCAACGCCCAGTGTTCCGGTCGGTAGATGAGCTGCTTCAGCCGGTGCCACGCGCCGCCGAGCTTCTCGAACGTGGTCTTGTCGCCAAGCGGTTGCGGCGGCGCCGGCGGCGACTTCGCGTCCTGCGCCTGGATCTCGGTCGCCACGTCTTCGAGGGTCATCAGGCGCTGTTCTGTCTGGAACTGCTGCTCGCGGAGCGACTGGTTCCAGAGCGCGTCGATCGACTCGGACAGGTCACGGAACTCGTCCACCGTCAAATCGCGCCACGACGTGATCGGACGCCCGTCGCGCGTTGCGCCTTCCGCCCACCGCCGGGCGCGTTCGAGGATTGGCTCGACGCGCGCGATCAGCTGCGGGTTGTAGGCACGCACCTTCTCCAGATAGCTCGCCGGCAAGGTCTCGCCGGTGTCGATCAGATGGAAGGCCGACGCGAGGTATCGCGCGACGGCGACGTAGTCCACGTCGCGCGATCCAGCGAGCTTCTTGTCGCTGCGGAAGAGCTTTTTGACCAGCTCCCGCGTGCTCTCGATCTCGCCCCGCACCTCGATCGCAACACGCTCCTTCTGGGCTTCCAGCAGTTCGCGCCGCTTCGCCAACGCCGCGTTTGCGTGGTCTCCTTTTGCAAGGGCCCGCGATGCCTCCCGACGGAACCGCACTTCGGCGAGCGCGTGGTCGTAGGGCTTCACGTCCCCGATGCGCTGTTTGCCGATCGCATCCCGAGCGAACTCACGAGCAGCGCGAACCATGAGGCGCACCGGGGTGGTGATCTTCGCCAACCACTTCAGCTCTGCCGCGGCCATG
>SXGT01518638.1_pt1 | contig 17710 bp, 17 predicted proteins | sample 3176221 | NCBI WGS metagenome assembly SXGT01 (sample SAMN11356862, study PRJNA531348) | freshwater metagenome | isolation source: freshwater sample F1-120 | place: China: Fuxian Lake, Yuxi | collected 2017-12-25
ACCTGCCCCACGACGCCAAGCGGCTCGGGCTTGCAGCCGGGGAACGCAAGGTCGAGTTTGTCGGCCCAGCCAGCGTGGTAGAAGAAGTGCTGCGCGCAAAGCGGCACATCGACATCGCGCGATTCGCGGATCGGCTTGCCGCCGTCCATCGTCTCGAGGCATGCCAGTTCGCGCGCCCGCTCCTGGACGATGCGCGCGATGCGAAACAGATAGCGACCGCGTTCTTCGCCCGACAACTTCCGCCATGCGGGCAATGCCTTCTTGGCGGCTGCGACGGCGGCATCGACGTCCTGCTGCGATCCCTGCGCGACTTCGCAAATCGACTCTTCGGTCGCCGGATTGACCGTGGCGAATCGCTCGCCCTTCTTCGGCTCGCGGAACTCACCGCCGATGAAGTGCCCGTAGCGCTTCTCGATCGTGAAGTGATCCGTGCCCTCGCGCGCGGGCGCGTAGCTCCACGTGCCACCAAAAGGCAATTCGCGTCGTGCTGTGCCGATGACCTCTGGATGCCTGCTGTCGACCTCGGACATGGGCCGCGCACAGTAGGCGGAAGGCTGCGCCGATGCACGCAGTCGGAGCAAGGTGGCCCAGGCGCAACCTGGCTCTCTAGAAGAGCGGGCTCCTGCCGATAGGATGCCAAGCCATGCGTTTCCTGTTGCTCGCCCTCCTCTCGCCGTGCGTCGCGTGCACCTGGTTCAAGCACAATCAGGAAGTGCTGATCACCAGCGAGCCGCCGGGCGCACAAATCTGGATCGACGGCGAGAACACGGGCGAGACGACGCCAAAGGCACTGGACATCGCCGAAAGCTTCGGCTCGGACCATCTGCTCGAGTTGAAGAAGAAGGGCTACCGCACTGAGCAGCGAGCACTCCATCAATACACCCGCGGCTACACCTTGCGATTCATCGACGGCGCCGGAACCCCCAGCCTGCCACCGCTGCCGCTGTTCTGGACGCTCGGCGACGTGTTCTTCCCCTTCGGCGTCAAGGGCGCGATCGTTCCGGGTGAAGTCTACGTCAGCCTCTATCGCAACGACGAGCCGCTGCTCGGCTTCGACTTGCTACGCGCGAAGTCTGCGGAAGCGGCGCAAGGTCAGTGAGACGCGCGGTCTTTCTCGATCGCGACGGGACGATCAACCGCGAGGTCGACTTCGTTGCGACCCCGGATCGACTCGAACTGCTGCCGGGAGCTCGTGACGCGATGCATCGGCTCGCGGACGCTGGCTTCGCGATCGTCGTCGTGACCAATCAAAGCGGCATCGCGCGCGGGCTCTTTGGTGAGACCGAACTCGCGCGAATCCACGAGAAGTTGCTGCACGAAACTGGCGAGCTCCTCGCCGCAATCGTGCACTGCCCGCATCACCCGGACCAGGATGGCCCCTACGGGCGCGACTGCGAGTGCAGGAAACCCAAGGGCGGGCTCGTGCAACTAGGCGCTCAGTTGATAAGCGCGACGCTCGAAGGCTCCTACTTGGTCGGTGACTCGGCGCGCGACGTGCTCGCGGCGCGCGGGACTCCCTTGCGCACTGTCTACGTGCACAGCGGCAAGCCACCAGCGCGCGAGATGCAGCGATTGCGCGAAGCCGACTTTGCGCCCACGGCCGAGGCAATGGATCTGTGCGCAGCCGCCGACTGGATCCTTCGCGACCTGCGAGGCGAAGAGTAGTAGTAGCCGCGCAGCGACGCAGTTCTATGCTGCGAAGATGCGCTTCCTCGACCCAGTCGCCGCAACGCTCGCAGTCGCCATCGCCGCCGCCGCGCAAGACACCGTGATCGTGCCCAGCGGAGCGAGCCTTGACGAGATCGCACGTCTTGCCGGCGAGGTCCGCCCCTCGCCTCGACAACTGCAATGGCAGCAGCACGGGTTCGTCGCCTTCGTCCACTTCGGCATGAACACGTTCACCGATCGTGAATGGGGCGACGGCAAAGAATCCCCCTCGACCTTTGCGCCAACGGACTTCGATGCAGGGCAGTGGGCGCGAGCGTTCGCCGACGCAGGGATGCGCGGCGTCGTGCTGACGTGCAAGCACCACGACGGCTTTTGCCTCTGGCCTTCGGCGAGCACCGAGCACGATGTCGCGAACTCCGCCTGGCGAAACGGCGATGGCGATGTCGTCGCCGAGGTCGCGGACGCATGCCGCGAACACGGACTCTCGTTCGGCATCTACCTGTCGCCTTGGGATCGCAACACCACGGTGTTCGGCACGCGCGCCTACCACGATGTGTTCCAGCAGCAACTGCGCGAACTCTGCACGAGCTACGGGACCTTGTTCGAGGTCTGGTTCGATGGCGCGCACTGCCCAGCCGATGATCCAGAAGCCTTCGATTGGCAGTCGCACTTTCGCCTCATCCGCGAACTGCAACCTACCGCATGCATTGCGATCACGGGTCCCGACGTGCGCTGGGTCGGCAACGAAGCTGGCTCGACGCGCGAGCAGGAGTGGAGCGCGCTGCCTCTCGATGCCGCCGACACCGGCGCGATCGAAGAGAACCGCGCCGTTTGGCGTTCGCTGTGGCGTCTGCGCGAGAAATGCCAGACTCCGGACCTCGGTTCGCGCACGGCGCTGGCCGATGCACGGCGGCTTGTCTGGTGGCCAGCGGAAACCGACGTGTCGATCCGCAAGGGCTGGTTCTGGCGCGCCAGCGAAGACGCGACCGTGAAGCAGAAGCGCGAACTGCTCGACATCTGGTTTCGCGCCGTCGGCGGCAATGCCGTGCTGCTGCTCAATGTGCCTCCCGACCGGCGCGGTCGCATCGCGGATCCCGACGTCGCGGCGCTGGCGGCCGTCGGTGCTCATCTGCGCGCGACCTTCGCCACGGACCTGACTGAAGGCTGCAAGCGACGCGAATCGGCGACGGCTACCGAAGTCTGGTTTGGCGGCGAGCGCACCTTCGACGTCGTGGATTTGCGCGAGGACGTCGCCGCCAATGGCCAGCGCGTCGAGTCCTTCCGCATCGACCGCTGGGACGGCGAACGCTGGGTCGAAGTCGCGACCGGCGGCACGATTGGTTTCCGCCGCATCCTGCGCCTGAAACCCTCGGCGGCGCACGGCATTCGCTGCGTGGTCACCAAGAGCCGCGGCCAGCCGCTCGGCGTGAAGTTGGCGGCGCACCTGGAACCCAGCGAACCAAAGCCTTCGAAGTGATGCGGGCGCAAACTGGCAAGCAGGGACTCGACCTCTGCCGGACGCATGGCAGACTCTGTCCCCCATGCCCTCGCTGCGACGCAAGGCCTGCGCAACCGCATCTCGCTGCGCCGCTCTGCTGATCCTTTGCCTGTTGTGCGCATCCTCGCCAGCGCAAGGCCTGCGTTGGAACGTGCCGCAGCATGGAGCGCTGACCTACGCGCGAACGACGCAGCGCCTCGCGGTCGTGCCGCCGGCATCCTCGATCCGGATCGACTGGGTCGTTCCTGGCGGCAGTGAAGGTGGCCACGAGTGGCGATACTTCGCTTGCCCGCGCACCGGCGCGCCACCGATGTGGGAAACGCCCGGATTCGATGACTCCTCCTGGCTGAAAGGACGAGGCGAGTTCGGCACCGACCTGGCGGAGAATCTTCGGCAACGAACGCGCTGGGCCAGCGAGCTGCTGCTGTTGCGCAGCCGCGTCGACCTCGGCAGCCGCAAGCCAAAGGCCGTGATGTTCTCGGTCAGCCACGACGACGGCATTCGCGTGCATTGGAACGGCGAGTTGTTGCTGCAGAACGACGGCTACGGCCGCGACCGCATGTATGTGATCGCCGGCAAGCACCTGCAATCGATGCAGTCAGGCGGCGAAGGCCTGCTCACGGCCTCGTGCGTCAACATCGGCGGCGCGCAGTACTTCGACCTCGCAGTGGGAGTGCTGCCTGCGCTGCCGGCGGGCGTGAAGAGCGCCGAGGACCTGCAGAACACGATCAACCAACAGCGCGGCGTCGCCGACCACGTCTGGCGCGAGTTCTTCGGCGGCTATCGCCCGCCCGGACTCGTGCTGCACGGCGAACTCGACCGCTCTGGATCTCGCGTCGCAAACCCGCCAGGCGACTTGCGCGAGATCGGCTTCTGGGCCGCATGCGACCTCGAGCGCGGCGTCACCGGCGGCAGTTACCAACAGGAAATCTCGCGCCTGTGGCAACTCGGCGACCTCAAGCTGCAGGGCAAGGTCAGCGCGGTCGAAGGCGACGGCTGGCAGACGATGGAGATCTCGGTCAAGGACGCGGCCGAGGTCAGCACCCGCGGCGAGACCAAGCGATTCGTGCAGATGCATGTAACGCCGCACACGGCCTACGGCTTCGACGGAAAGATCGCCATCCGGCGCAGGCTCGAGCTGAAGGCTGGCGTTGCGCGCGTGGCGGAGTGCGAAGTCAACGTGTCGGGCCGTGTGCTGCGCGGCAAGGACCAAAAGGACCACTGCGCCGACTTCGTCCAACGCGAGACCTACAGGTTGGCCGAGGTGCGTGACGGCCAGGACGGCGGGTTCCGCGTCGCGGTGCAGAAGGCGCTCGACAAAGGCACGGGCTTCTTGCGCAAAGAACTATCCAACCTGCGCAGTCCCGAACTCCGCCGCGACGGCGACGACGCCAACCGCAGCTACCACGCCGGCCGCCTCGCACTCGGCCTGCTCGCGATGATCAAGGGCGGCGTGAAGAAGGACGACCAGGTCCTGCTCGTTGCGCTCGACGAACTGCGAGGTCGCAAGCTGGTCGACACCTACTCGCTTGGCAACGCATTGATGGCGCTGGAGGCCTTCCATTCGTCCGGTCAGGACGCCGCCGACCTCGCCCAGGGCGCGCTCGATCGACAACGGCGGCGCTCGATCCCCGACAAGGACCGCGCGTTGATGCAGAAGTGGACGACGCTGCTGCTCGACAACGTCGACACGCGCGTCGACCCGCAGTATCTGCTGCGATTCAACTACGTGCGCGATCGCCGGTTCGACAACTCGGTCAATCAATACGGGCTGCTCGGCCTCTACTCCGCGCACTTGTGCGGCATCGAGACCTCACCGGCCTTGTGGGAAGGCGCGGCCAACCACCTGATCACTGCGCAATGCGACTCATTGGGGCAACTCGACCTCGACCTGATGAGCTTCCGCACGCTCGCGCGGATCAACGCGTCGCCCGACGAGAAGCGGACCGTGACCATTCTGCCCGTGCGCCCGGCCGGCTGGACCTACGAGGACCCGAAGTGGCAGGGCGAGAGCCAGCCCGCGTGGGGAAGCATGACCTGCGCCGCCATCACTGGGCTCGCGATCAGCCAAGCCGCGCTGCAGGACCTCGGCGTCAAACGGATCAAGCTGCAGAATGACGCCGACGCGGCGCGGCATTCTGGCTTTGGCTGGCTCGGGCAGAACCTCTCGTTGCGCTACCACCCTGGCCACATCGGCCGTCAGCACAGCTGGTTCTTCTACTACCTCTACGGGCTCGAACGCGCGGCCTTGCTCTCTGGCATCGCCCGCATCCAGGATCGCGATTGGTATCTCGAAGGCGCGATGGTGCTGATGGGCTCACAGGCGGACGACGGCGGCTGGCCCGGTGAAATCGGGCATGACGCGGCGATCGAGCGCGCGGCCATGGCCGTGTTGTTCTTGAAGCGTGGCACCGCGCCGGTGCTGACCGGACAGTGAGGACTGCCTGGCTTGCGACATGCGTCGCCGCTTGGTGCGCATCCTGCTCCACCAGCGAGCCGTGGAGCCGGGTCGATTTCTCCAGGTCCTTTGTGCCGTTCCAGTTCGGCGGCGACGGCAGCCATCGCGTCGTTCAGAACGAACTCGTCCTCGAACCCGGTTCGCCACTGACTGGCGGCACCTTTGACGTCAAGTTGCCAAAGGACCGCTACGAGGTCGCGTTCGAAACCGAGCGGTTGTCGGGCATCGACTTCTTCTGCGGGCTCACCTTCCCCACTCCGCATGGCGAACTGACGCTCGTGCTCGGCGGATGGGGCGGCACGGTATGCGGGCTGTCGAGCATCGACGGCGCTGATGCGTCGGAGAACGCGACGCGAACGCTGCGTCACTTTGAAAACGGCACGCTGCGCGCAGTTCGAATCCGCGTCAGCGGCGACGATGTGCAGGTCTTCGTCGACAACGAGCCATTCCTTGCGGCAGATCTTCGCGGCAGGCAAGCAAACGTGCGCGCCGAGGTCGAGCCGTGCCGACCCTTCGGTTTCTGCTGCTACCTCGTCACCGCTCGACTCGTCAACCTTCGCTGGCGCCGACTCTGAGTCGGGGCCCTCTCGGGAGCGGCATCGTCGTTGCGTCGCACCGACGCCGCGCCCAACATGCGCGCCCCTCATGCCGATCCTCCCTGCGCTCTGGGCCTTGCTGCTCGGCTCGCTCTGCACTGCGCAGAAGCTGCCCGCGCCGCCGATCCCGATCGCAGAATTCCGCGGCTCCTGGATTGCGACCATCGACAACATCGACTGGCCGAGCAAACCAGGACTGCCTTCGATCGCGGCACAGAGGGAACTGTCGGCGATAGTCGACGCGGCTTCTGCGATGCGGCTGAACGCGCTCGTGTTCCAAGTGCGCCCCACCGCCGACGCGTTCTACGAGAGCAAGCTGGAACCCTGGTGCGAGTGGCTCACCGGCAAGCAAGGACTCGCGCCGTCGCCCTTCTGGGATCCGCTGCAGTTCCTGGTCGAACGCGCGCACGAGAAAGGCATCGAAGTGCACGCTTGGTTCAACCCATTCCGCACCCGCTCCGCATCCTCGGCTCCACAGCCTGCGGCTTCGCACATCACGCGCCGCATGAAGGAGGCGTGCGTGAACTACGTCGATCAGGGTTGGATGGACCCTGGTGAGCCGCGTGCCATCAGTTGGACGCTGCAGGTCGTGAGCGACGTCGTGCGCCGCTACGACATCGACGGCGTCCACATGGACGACTACTTCTACCCCTACCCGAAGGAGAAGGCGCCGTTCCCCGACGACGCGAGTTACCGGCGCTACTCGCAAGGCGGCGGCACCCTGCGCAAGGACGATTGGAGGCGGCAGAACGTCGATTCCCTGGTCGAGCGCCTCGAGTCCGTCACGCACGCGGAGAAGCCGTTTTGCAAGGTCGGCATCAGCCCCTTTGGCATCGCGCGCCCCGGCGTGCCAAAGGGCATCGAGGCAGGACTCGATCAATACTCGCACCTCTACGCGGACGTCCGCGGCTGGCTCCAGCGCGGCACTCTCGACTACCTCGCGCCACAGCTCTATTGGGCGATCGACAAGACGCCGCAGAGCTTTGCCGTCTTGCTGCCGTGGTGGAGCGGTGAGAACCGCCGGGGCCGTCATCTCTGGCCCGGGCTCAACGCCAGCGAGGCGAACAAGCAAAAGCGCCCATGGCGCGAGGACGAACTCGTGCAGCAGGTCGAGATGATCCGGCAGCAGCCGGGAGCTCCCGGGCATGTCCACTTCAGCTGGAAGGCGATCAAGCCAGGCACGCTGCTGCATTCGCAGTTGACCGCAGATCTCTACCACGAAGCCGCGCCGGTCCCCGCCTCTCCATGGCTCGGCGATGCGCCGATGCCGAAGGCGCCGGAGATCCGGCTCGAACGCGACGAAGGCGGGCTTCGAGTCCAAGTCGAGGCCGATTCGAACTCGCGCTTCTATTGCGTGCAGGTCCTGCGCGGCAGCAGGTGGCGCACGTTGTGCGTGCGCGGCCGAGCCTGCCCCGCCGTCCTACTGCCAACGGACACTCGCGCGGTCGCTGTCCGCGGCGTGGCGAAGAACGGCATGCTCGGCCCATGGCGCGGATTGCCTGCCGGCAAATGACCCGCAAGGGCGTCGGCCTTCGTCAGTAGAGGAAGCCCGACAGCTGCAGGTCTTCGTCGGATGCCCGCCAAGACCATTCTTGGATCGCCAGCGCCTCTGCCATGAAGGGCCGGCCCTCGCCGCCGACCGGCGTCGGCGCCAACTTGCCCCCGATGATCTTCGGAGCCACGAAGGCAGTGACCTGATCGACGCAACCCCACGACAGGAGGTCCGCAGTCAGGCTGCCGCCGCCTTCGACGAGCACACGACGCAGCCCTCTGCGCCGCAACTCGCGCCAGGCTTCGCGGAGGTGCAAATGCCGTGGGTCTTCGGCAGTCCGGATCTGGATGACCTGCACGCCGAAGTCCTGCAGCCGGCCCGTGCGCAGCGGGTCGACGCCTTCGCCAACCAACACCCACGTCGGCGTCTTGCGAGCCGTGCGGACCAAGTTGCTGTCGTCACCGATGTCGCCGAGCGGATCGAGCACGATTCGGATCGGCTGCCGGCCTTCGACGTGGCGCACGGTGAGTTCGGGATCGTCGATCTGTGCAGTGCGGAACCCGACGATGACGGCGTCGCATCGGGCGCGGATCACATGCGTGCGGCGACGCGACTCCGGGCCGCTGATCCACCGCGCTTCACCGGTCGGAGCGGCGGTCTTGCCATCGAGCGTCATCGCCCACTTCGCGATGGTCCACGGACGATCGAGTGTCAGCGCCTTTTGAAACGGCCGGTTGATGGCAAGGGAATCTTCAGCGAGCACGCCATCCTGAACTTCGACGCCGTTCTGTTCGAGTTCGACGACGCCGCGACGACGGTGTCGCGGATCAGGGTCGATCGCGCCGACGTAGACGCGGCGGATGCCTGCTTGCAGCAACGCCTCTACGCACGCGTCGGTCTTCTTGCCGCCTTCGCCTTTCTTCGCCGAGCACGGCTCCAGCGTGACGATCATCGTGTCGGGCTTGTGGCCATGCTGCGCGGCATCGCGCAAGGCCATGATCTCGGCGTGCGGACCGCCGTAGTACTCGTGCCAGCCGCGACCCACCACCTCGTCACCAATCAGCGCAAGCGCGCCGACGCGGGGATTGGGTTCGACTTCGCCGCGACCGCGCTGCGCCAGCGCGAGCGCTTCCCGCATCAACATCTCGACGTTCACGTCGTCGCCGCGCGATGTGGGCGCGTCCCATCGTGACGGGGATGGTCGAGGTCGTGCGCATGGCGCGCGGATTCCGGCTCCTCGCGATCGCCGCGGCCGTGCTCAGCCTCGTTCTCGGCCAGGCGTTTGCCGACGAGAGAATGCGCCATCGCCTGCTCGATGCGCACCGGCACATAACGACCGACGAGGTCGAGTCCGCCGTCCTGCGGCCGGTCGAAGTGCACGATGCGATGGTGCACAGTTCGACCGCTGAGGCGCGTCGCGTCCTTTGGGCTCTCGCCTTCGACCAGCACCTCCTGAGTCGTGCCGACCAGCGCGTTGTTCTTCTGCACGCAGAGACTGTCTTGGATGGTGAGCAGGACTTGATTGCGCCTTTCCTTCTCGGCCTTCGAGACGTCATCGACCAAGCCAGCCGCCACGGTGCCAGGCCGCGGCGAGTATTGGAAGACGTAGCTCTGCGCATAGCCGACCTGAAGCATCAGCGAAGCCGACTCGTCGAACTCTGCCGCCGTCTCGCTCGGGTAGCCGACGATGAAATCGCTGTGCAACTCGATGTCGGGCGCCTTCGCGAGCAGTTGTTCGACACGGCGGAGATAGCGCTCACGGGTGTAGCCACGGCGCATCGCCTTGAGCACCCTGTCACTGCCCGACTGCACCGGCAGGTGCAAATAGCGCGCGACCTTGGGCAACTCCGCCATCGCCGCAATCAAGTCCTCGGAGAGGAAGTTTGGATGCGACGTGATGAACGCGAGTCGGCGTAGCGATGGGATCTCATGCAGCGCTCGCAACAACTTCGCCAAGGTGATGCCAGGACCAAGGTCGCGGCCGTAGGCGTTCACCGTCTGGCCGAGCAACGTGATCTCGGTCACGCCGTCCCCGCACAGCCGCGCCGCTTCTTCGACAATCGCATCGATCGGTCGCGACACTTCGTCTCCGCGCGTCGTCGGCACGATGCAGTAGGTGCACGGCATGTTGCAGCCGCGCATCACCGATACGAAGGCCTGGCTCTTGTGCGGCCGCACCTTGACGTCGCGCACGATCGTGTCGCCGGACACGCCGATCCCTGCTGCCACGAGGCCGGCCCCAGCCACGGCGTGCTTGCCGGCGGACGGATCATGGACCTTCGCCAGTTCGAGGTTCTTGTGCCGCGCGTTTTCGACGGTGACGTCGATGTCGCCAAAGGCAGACGGACCGACCACGAGGTCGACGTGCGGCATCCGCGCCACCATGAACCGCTTGTGCTCCTCCGCCATGCAACCGAGGACTCCGACGACGAGCGCTGGCTCCGCGCGCTTGCGAATGCGCAACTTGCCGAGCCGGCTCCACACGCGATCCTCCGCGTGCTGGCGCACCGAGCACGTATTGAGCAGCACGACGTTGGCGCTCGCTTCGTCCGCCGCCGGCTCATAACCCCGCTGGCGCAGCCTGCTCTCGACGAGTTCGCTGTCGAGCTTGTTCATCTGGCAGCCGTAGCTGGTCAGGTGGTAGGTGGGCGCAGTCATGGGCAGCCGAGCATTCTAGAAGTGGTTTTCCAAATGGCCAGCAAGCGCGGCGAGGCGACAGCGTCTCTCTCCACCAACGCCATCTGTGCCCCGTGCAGCGTGCGCTATGTTCCGGCACCGTGACGACCGCCCCCGACTTGTCCCAGCGACCTTGGCTACTCCCGACCCTGATGGCGCTGTGCGCGATCGGCCTTGGGTGGGCCTTCGAAGGCACCAAGGACCTCGCAGTCTGCGCCTTCGAGCTGGCGCCGCTCACCTTGGTGCTGATCGTTTTCGCAGTGCGACGAAGGCAGTTTCGGTTCTCCGACCTGGCCTACGTGTTGTTGGCTTGGTTCTTCTTCATCCAGTGCCTTGGCGGCCGCTATGAGTTCGCCAACGTGCCGTTTCCGCAGACGGCCATGGAAGCGCTCGGGCTCGTGCGCAACCCCGTCGATCGCATTGGCCATTTCTTTCAGGGCTTCGTGCCGGCGATCCTGTTGCGCGAATGGTTGATCCGGCGACGGGCAATGCCGCGCGGCGGCACCGTGTTCTGGCTCGTGACGGCGGCGTGCCTTGCCTTCTCGGCGAGCTACGAGTTGCTCGAGATGAGCGTCGTGAAGATCTGGTATCCCGATGTCGGTCCTGAATGGCTCGGCACGCAAGGGGACCCGTGGGACGCGCAGATGGACATGACGATGGCGCTGTGCGGCGCGCTGATCGCGCAACTCGGGCTCGGCAAACTGCACGACAAGAGCATCGCTCGCGCCGAGCAAGCGATGCGGCAGGGCGCGAGCGTCACGAAAGCAGGCTGAGTCTCACTGCCGTCCCTTCGCGCGCTTGCAGGTCGTCGCTACTGGCGGAACGCGAAAGCGAGGCCAAAGTCGATCGCCGTCTGCACGATGCAAATCGGCAGGGCAAGCCACAGCCAGCGCGCGCCGAGGTTGCGCATGCCGACCGCGGTGACCGCCACCAACGCGATCGTCACCAGCCCCGCGATCACCGCGAATGCAACATCGTCTGCCCCGCACAGGACCGCAGGGGCGAAACCGGGGCACACCGGCAGCATCCAAAACCACAACTGCACGCAGTGACTGCACTCCGTCAGCGGGCCGAATAGGAGCGGCAGCCAGGCACCTCCCCACCACGCGACTGCTGTCCGCAAGAGCGGCATCTGCCATGCGGCAAAGCCGCGCGCATCGCCTGCAATCTCACGCACGGGCTCGGACTCAGTGATCCAGCTTCCTGAGCGGCGGGTGCGGGGAGTCCGGGCCCCAGGTCTTGAACACCTGCTCGGTGCCGGGCCACTGGTACTCCTCCATCATTGTCTGCAGCGACAACGGCCGAACACTGCCGTTGCCATAAAGGACGTTCACCGTGCCGCCGTTGAAGGCCCAGCCCTCGCCGCCGCGCGACTCGTTGTCATTCGCAACCCATGCTTCGTCGGCCTTGCTCATGCCGGCGATGTTCTCCTTCGCCCGCGCTGCGTAATGCGTGTCATCCGGCGTCAACGCTCGCAGATCGGTCCAGATCTTCTCGCCACGATCCACTTGCTTGCGCAGTTCGATGTAGTGCGGGTCCTCGTCACGCGTCGGGCCGGGCGTGAAGAACCGATCGAAGTTCTCGACCGACGGATCGATCACCTTCTTGACCCACAAGTCGAGCAAGAACTTGTGGCCGCCCTCGGTGGGCATGTGCCCCACCTTGGTCGGCGACTTGTACATCTCCATCCACTGGTAATGCTGACTCATGTTCTTCTGGTCCGCCGAGATGTAGGCCTGCTCGCGACCCGCGAGAAGGTCGGGCAGAAAGGTCGCGGCGAGCAAACCGATGATGCCGACGACGATCAGCAACTCGATCAGCGTGAAACCAGCTTCTTGTCTTGCGTGCATTGGCTCAGTGCGTGGAGGGGTCGAATGACACCGAGCATGCTAGCGACGCAGACCGCTGCGGGTAACAGGGGAGCCCAAATGCAACGAGGCGCACGACCACGGTCCGTGGTCCTGCGCCTCTCGTGCAGTCGCCTTGCTGCGACCCTGACGGATCAGCCGTTCTGGCCGTCGCTGTTCTGGCCGTCGCTGTTTTGGCCGTCGCTGTTTTGGCCATTCGTCCCCTGACCGTCGCCGCTCGACGGCGTCGGCGCGGGTTGATCGGAGGGTGTCGTGTTGTTCGGGGTCTCGCCGCCGTCCTGTTGGATCGGTTGCTCTTGCGGCTGCGGCATCGGCGGTTCTTGCTGCAGGTCGGTCTCGCCGATCGGCGTCGCCGGATTGAGCGACCACTTCTGTTGATAGTTCGTCGCGAAGAACGGGTCGCCTGAGTAGTCGCTCCACCAGGTGCGCCAGCCCAACACCGACGAGCGGCGCTGCGTCGTGTTGTCGCTGAGGTGGTCGTAGCCAAAGTCGCGGCCCGTGGAACCCTTGAGCGCCTCGTGGCAGAGGTAGCGGACTTCCTTCTTCTCGCTGTCGAGGCCCTCGATCAGCGTCGGGCACTGCTGCATGTCACCCATCGACAGCAACGTGCGCGCGACCTCGAGGCGGACCGTCTCGTTGGTGTCCTTGGCCAGCCCCTGCAGATGCGGGATCGTGCGGCGATCGCGGATGCGACCCAGGGTCCACGCGCAGGAGCTGCGGACTTTCGGGCTCTCATGCTTGAGGCCTTGCAGCAGCGCCGGGATCGTCGATTCGCCCGTTTGCGACAGCCACATCAAGTTCTGCAGCAGTTCGTCGCGATGCTGGTAAGGGATCTGCTGGACGCGGCTTTCGATTTCGTCCGCCATCAGCGAGTTCGGCGGAGTGAACTCCGACTTGGTCTCGCCACCGGAGAACATCGAGCAGCTCGCGAGGAGCATCAATGGAAGGGTCAGAACCGCGATCCTCATGGGGGATTACCTCTTCAGGAAACCGTGCTGTCCGCACGCACCGTGCGCGACAAGGCCCTCATCGGCATTGCCATGGGGAGTTCTTGAGCAGGACTCGAGAATCAGCTGCGGCGCGTTGCGACAGTCGGGCAGAACCGATGACCAGCGACCGAGCGCCCAGCTAGCTGCGCGACCGGAGCCGGCTCGAGTTGCGCTCGCATCAGGGCAGTCGGGACTCTTGCCCGAGGTCTGCCTTGTGGCCAAGATCTGCGCGTTCGGCGACGGCGCCGGACTCCCACCTCGTTCCCATAAGGATAGCCCCATGAACAAGGCAGATCTCATCGCAGAAGTGCAGCGAAACCTCGGCACGGAGTGCTCGAAGTCGCACGCCGAGAAGGCCGTGAACAGCGTGTTGGCCTCGATCCAGCGCGGACTGAAGAAGGACAAGGCAGTGCAACTCGTCGGCTTCGGCTCGTTCGCGGTCAAGAACCGCAAGGCCAGGGTCGGCCGCAACCCGCAGACCAACGAACCGATTCAGATCAAGGCGTCGAAGACCGTCGGCTTCCGCCCGGGAACGGATCTCAAGGGCAGCGTCTGAGCCAACTGCGGCCCCTCAGTCGAGGAAGCCGCCACCGAGCACGCGGTCGCCGTCGTAGAACACGGCGGCCTGACCTGGCGTAACCGCGAACACCGGCGCGTCGAAGGTCACCGATACCGCGCCAGACGGCTCGACCTTCAGAGTCGCCGGTGACTCTGCGCTGCGGGCGCGAACTTGCACCGCGGCGCGAAGGCTGCTGCCAGTCAATGGCGGCTCATGCAGCCAACGCACTCCGGCGACGCGCGCAACCGTCGCGTCGAGCCCGCTCCTCGGCAGCAGCAAGACATCGCCCGACCCCGCATCGATCCGCGCAACGTAGTGCGGCGTGCCGAGCGCCGGCAACCCACGCCGTTGTCCCACCGTGAATGCGTCGATGCCGTCGTGGCGTCCGACTTCGCGGCCGCTGCCGTCGATGAGGCGACCGATCGGTCCGCCGCCGCCACGCTGCCTCACGATGTCGCGGTAATCGCCCGACGTCACGAAGCAGATGTCCATCGACTCAGGCTTCTGCGCCGTGCGCAGCCCGGCGGCCTCAGCGACTTGACGCACCTCGTGCTTCTCCATGCCGCCGAGCGGGAAATGCACGCGCGGCAAGACCTCGCGGTCGATCCCGAAGAGATAGTAGGTCTGGTCCTTGTTGCGGTCTTTGGCGCGCAACAACTGCCCCGCCTCAGCGCGCGCGTAGTGCCCAGTAGCAACGCCTTCGGCGCCGAGATCGCGCGCGAGCGAAAAAACGTGGCCAAATTTCAGCTGCTGGTTGCACAGCACACAGGGGTTCGGCGTGCGGCCGCGCCGGTACTCGTCGGCGAAGTAGTCGATGAGCTCCTTGAACTCCCGTTCGTAGTCCACGGAGTAAAACGGGATGCCCAATCGATCGCAGACCACCGCGGCGTCGCGCGCGTCGCTTGCCGAACAGCACGACTTCTCGACCGCAGCCCCCTTGCCCGAGACCCCGTTGCGGAAGAACACACCAATGACTTCATGGCCCTGCTGCTGCAGCAGCAAGGCTGCCACGCTGCTGTCGACGCCGCCGGACATCGCTGCAAGGATTCGCATGAGGCCAATACGCGAGGGAGTGGATGCACGATGCGCCTGCTGCCACGACCGAATGCGAAGTCCGATCGCTGCGTCACGAGTTCTTGGCCAGGTCCAAGGACCCTGCTGCGGACTCGCTCCATGCACTCGGCCGTCACTGCTCGGCCTCGCTCGCGGGCCAATCGTGAATCCACTTCTAGCGGGCGAAGGCGGATCCCTATACTCCCTCGCCCCCCGTTTTCCGCTTCGTGCCCAATCTGATGTCGAACGATCCCGTGCTGATTCCACTGACCGCCATCCCGATCATGCTGCCGCAGGAGCCGACCGCTCCGGCTCCCGGCCCCGCTGCTGGCGCATCGCCGGCGGCTGGCACGACGCAGGCCCCCACGGGCGATGCCGGCCAGGGCTCGGCAACCGGTGGGCAACAACCATGCGGCACGGAGACCTTCTTGATGATGGGCCTGTTCGTGGCGCTGATGTGGCTCATGGTGCTCCGCCCGGAGAGCAAGCGGCGAAAGGAAACGCAGACCATGCTGTCCGCCCTCAAACAGGGCGACACGGTTGTCACCATCGGCGGCATGCACGGCAAGGTTGCGACCATCGCGGAGAAGACCGTCGTGCTGCGCATCGACTCGCTGATGCTCACGTTCGACCGCTCGGCAATCGCGCGCGTGTTGCGCGATGAAACCCCGGCGCAAAAAGGCTGAGGCCACCTCGGGCGCGCGCGGCGAAGCACTTGCGGCCGCCTTCCTCGAGGCCCGCGGCTACCGCGTCATCGCGCGCAACCTTCGGACCACCCATGGCGAGATCGACCTGCTCGCCCACGACGGAGTGGAATGGACCGCCGTGGAGGTCAAGGCCCGCGCCGACCATCCCGCGCCCGAAGCCACGGTCTTGCCCGAACAACTCGATCGCATCGCCAACTCGCTGCAGGCCCTGGCCCGGAGCCTGCGCCCCAGGCCGACGTGGGTCCGCATCGACGTGGTTGCGGTCCGTTGGGTCGAACCGGAGCCCGAAGTCCGGCTCTTTGCCGGCGTCCGGCGGTGGCAACTTGTGCCGACCGCTTGCGGTTCTGCGTCAGTACTCAGGCAAGATCCTGCCGATACCCAAGGCCAAGGCCGCCTCGCGGCTGCGGTGTTTCGCCTGATATTGCGGCCGGTATTCCGGCTGCTTCGAGCCCTGACCCCGTTTGCTGCTGCCAAGATCTCTCGATGGTGACTCTCGGTGAACAGATGATCCCGCGCCGGAAGCTGCTGCTGATGGGCTCGGAGTGCGTCCTGTTCACCGGCATCCTGTTCTTCGGGTCCTGCCTGCCGCCGCTCGCCACGCGACCCCTGTCGGAGGTGCCGCTGCTGCCGGATCTCATCCGCGGCGCCCTGACCAGCCTGACGATCGCGGTCATCAGCCAGACCTCGCTTTCCTACAACGACCTCTACGACTGGCGCACCGCACAGAACCGCGCCGAGCTTCCCAACCGCCTGCTGCACGCGTGCGGCTACGCGTTGGTGATGCTGGCAGCGCTGGTGCTGTTGTTGCCAAGGCTCTTCTACTTCCCGAGTCTCGACGTCAGCAACCAGACCTGGAAGCTGATCCTGCTGCTCGGGATGTCGTTCCTCGCGGTCTGGGGCTTTCGCCACGCCTTCCACTGGTTCTTCTACAAGTGGCGCTTTGGCGAACGCGTCCTGGTGCTCGGCTCGTCGAAAGAAGCCCAGGAACTAGGCCAGCTGATCGCAGGCAACCCACTCGCAGGCTACGAGCTGATGGGCATCGTCCAGGAGACGGAGGACGCCATCGTCCCCTGGGACAAGGACACGCCGGTCCATGAACGCATCGTCGGAACGCTCTCCCAACTGCGAGAACTGTGCGATCGAGAAGGAATCGCCCGGGTCGTGGTCTCGTTGCGCGAGCGTCGCGGCCGCGTCCCGATCGAGCAGTTGCTCGGCTGCCGCATGGCAGGGATCACGGTCGAAGAACGGGAGACGATGTATGAGCGACTGACCGGCAAGCTCGCGGTCGAGAGCATGCGACCGAGCTACCTCATCTTCGGCTCGGGCTTCGCGCGCGATCCGCTCACGTTGGCGCAGAAACGCGTGCTGGACATCTTCGCCTCGTTCGCGGGGCTGGTGTTGTCCTTCCCGCTCGCGCTCGTCGCCGCGGCAGCAGTCAAGTTGACCAGCAAGGGCCCCGTGTTCTTCACCCAAGAGCGCGTTGGCCAGGACGGAGAAGTGTTTCGCCTGATGAAGTTCCGCACGATGCGTCAGGACGCCGAGCGGGAGTCGGGCCCAGTGTGGGCGAAGAAGAACGACGACCGAGTCACCATTGTGGGTCGCTTCCTTCGCATCACGCGCATCGACGAAATCCCGCAGTTCCTCAACATCCTGATTGGGCACATGTCGTTCGTCGGCCCGCGCCCCGAACGCCCCCACTTCGTCGAGCAGTTGACGCGGCAATTGCCCTTCTACCCGCTTCGACACACCGTCAAGCCAGGGCTGACGGGTTGGGCCCAGGTCTGCCATTCCTACGGCGCATCGTTCGAAGACGCGACGGAGAAGCTGCGCTACGACCTCTACTACATAAAGAACGTGAGCTTGATGTTCGACTTGAGCATCATGGTGCGCACGATCGGCGTCATCCTGCTGGGCAAGGGCGCGCGCTGAGCCTCTGCCCGACCGATCGGTTCGCGCACCAACCCCGCACGTCCATGAGCTACCGCATCCTCGTCGCCGACGAACTGTCCGAAGAAGGCCTGTCGATCCTTCGCACCGCCGGCGAGGTCACGTTGCAGAAGGGGATGAACGAGGACGCGCTGCGCCTGAAGCTCCCCGGCTACCACGCGCTCGTGGTGCGCTCCGCCACGCAGGTGACCGCGCGCTC
>SXGT01519729.1_pt1 | contig 17710 bp, 15 predicted proteins | sample 3176221 | NCBI WGS metagenome assembly SXGT01 (sample SAMN11356862, study PRJNA531348) | freshwater metagenome | isolation source: freshwater sample F1-120 | place: China: Fuxian Lake, Yuxi | collected 2017-12-25
AAGCACATCCGGATGTATTTAACTTGTTATTGCAAGCATTGGATGATGGAATGATGACAGATAGTTTAGGTCGTAAGATTGATTTCAAGAACACAATCATCATTATGACTTCCAATATTGGCGCACGCCAGTTGAAAGATTTCGGTCAAGGTGTTGGATTTGCAACTTCTGCTAAAAAAGAATTTGAAGATGAAAATTCAAAAGGAATTATAGAAGGCGCTTTGAAAAAAGCATTTGCTCCTGAATTCTTAAATCGTATTGATGATGTAGTTATGTTTAACTCACTTTCCCGTGAAGATATTCATAAAATTATTGATATTGAATTGAATAGTTTGTATGGCAGAATTAACGGATTAGGTTATACAATAAAAGTTTCAGAAGAAGCTAAAGATTATATTTCTGATAAAGGGTACGATGTTCAATTTGGTGCCCGTCCTTTGAAAAGAGCCATTCAAAAGTATTTAGAAGATCCATTGGCAGAGGAAATCATCAAATCTAACCTTAGTGAAGGCGATATTATTGATGTTGATTTTGATAAGGCAAAAGATGAAATCAAAATTAAAATCAATAAGCCAAAGGAAAGTAAACCTAAGAAGAGCAAAAAAGAAGAATAAAAAAAATGTCCGGAGTTTTACCTCTGGACATTTTTTTTGAAATTGATTCAGTTTGTTTTTTTATTTTGTTCCGGACTTTTTCTCCTCTTTTACCATTTCCCATTCATTATCAAACTCAACATCATAAACGTTTTCACCTTTTGTGATTTCCATTGTGTAAATCGTTTCCTTTTCTTTTTCTACTTTTTTTGCATCTTCAATTTTGTAGGCACTAAGAATTTCCCCATATTTTTTTGACAGGGCTTCTTTTATTTCTTTTGGTAATTCAGACGGCTTAAGATATGTAGTTGTTTCTAACCATTTTCCATCCTTATCAAATTTGGAAGAAAAATCAGTTTTCCCAACAATAAAATCTGCTTCATAATTATCATAATCAAGTTCCCAAGTTGTTTTTTCAGCGATTGAAAATTTTGCTTTAAATGCAGAAATAGCTGCAGCCGGAACATTGTCTACAGAAATTTTCTGGGCAAAAGCTGGAGAGATCAAAATAGTGGTTGCAAAAAATAGTAGTAGCTTTTTCATTAATCTTTTATTAAAATTAGAAATGTCCTTTTATAAGATCCAAAATTAGACAAAAATTTATAATTACTATAGATTTTCACTTTCGATGAAGATAAAAAGCATTGAAAAATGAAATATGTAAGATCATTTTCACAAAAATGTTTTGTGCTTTTTAATAATTACACCCAAAAACATTTGCATTTTTTAATAATTTCCTCCATCTCATTTGCAAAAAATGCAAATAAGCATGCATTTTTGAATTCCCACTAATCTTTTTTGCAATAAATACCCATTCATCCTTTTCATGTGGCGGAAACCCGTTTCTCCAGCCCATTTAGCAGATATACATTTGTTCCATAAACAACCCCTAAACCCCTAAAAAAATGAAAAAAATTATCTTATTACTCGTTCTAGCCAATATTTGTTTTCAAATGAATGGAAAATCAAATTCTGTAAATGGCTTACCAAAAACAAACAAAAATGATTGGGAATTAAAAAAATCTGAAAAAGGAATTTCGGTTTTTTCCCGTTGTGCAGAAAGCTCAAAGTATAATGAGCTAAAAGTTGTATTTCAAGTAAAGTCTTCTTTATCAAGTATTGTTGCTCTTTTAAATGATGTGGAATCGTATCCAAAATGGATATATCATTGCGAAGGATCTAAAATATTGAAAAAGGATTCGGAAAAGCATTTGGTTAGATATCAAAAAATTGTAGCCCCATGGCCAGTTGACAATAGAGACATTGCAGTTGAAGTTAATTCTTATCAAGACGAAAAGACTAAAATTGTATATCAAAAAATTAGCTCTGTACCAGATTATACACCAGCTACAAAAGGTCATGTTCGAATCAGAGAATATCGTGCTATGTGGACATTGAAACCATTAAAAAATGGAATCGTCCAAGTTGAATACGAATTACTTGTAAATCCTGGAGGAAGCATACCTGCTTGGGTAATTAATCTGGCAGTTGTTGAGGGTCCTTACGAAACAAGCATCAAAATGAAAGAGCAATTATTAAACGAAAAATACCAAAATGCCAATTATTCATTTATTACCAATCCGTAAAAAAAGCATTGCCCATTTCAACACAGCTTGATAAACTCAACTAGTATCATTTAGGAATTTAGTTTATCAAGCTGTTAGGGTTACTCAATTATTATGATAATGGCACTTAAATTTATTTAATTCAGAAAGAAAGCTAGAAAATATAATAAATTTGTTGCATCATATGCAACAAGCAAACAATATTCACGATCCATTTGCTGCTTTAAGGATAAAAGATTTTTTATTTTTCTTAAATACCAGATTTTTTTTGACACTTGCAATTTTAATGCAAAGTGTAATCGTAAGCTGGCAAATATATGATATCACACATGATAAGCTCGCCCTCGGCTTAATTTGTTTGGCAGAAGCAATTCCATTTATTATTGTCTCGTTGTTTTCCGGACACGTTGCAGACAGTATAAGTCGGAAATTAATTATAATGATATCCATTTCATTTTTAATTTTATCCACTTCTGCCCTACTCTATTTTTCTTTGGAATCGTCTACAGTTTTAAAAAACTACGGCATACTTCCAATTTATTTTGTTTTTGGATTTATTGGCATTGTAAGAGGATTTATAGCAGCTGCATTTCCAGCATTTATGGCTCAGATTATTCCAAGAGAGCATTATGCAAATTCTGCTACATGGAATAGTAGTGTATGGCACATTGGTGCTGTTGTAGGCCCTGTTATCGCTGGTTTTATTTGTGCAATTAGCTTTTCTACTGCTTACACAGTTAATCTTGTTTTTATTTTTCTTTCTCTTTTGTCTTTTTCTTTTATTGCATCACGACCAATTCCGCCAAGAACTAAAGTTGAAACATTTGGACAAAGTCTAGCTGGTGGAATAAAGTTTGTTTTTAGCAATCAGCTAATTTTAGGTGCCCTTTCTTTGGATCTATTTGCTGTGCTTTTTGGCGGAGCTGTTGCAATGTTACCAGCTTTTGTCGATGATATTTTACATGTGGGCTCCACAGAACTTGGTTTTTTAAGAGCAGCACCTGCTGTTGGTGCAATAGTTACAGCTATTATTTTGGCATACAAACCAATAACTAAAAATGCTGGAAGGAGTTTGTTTATCAATGTCGCTCTTTTTGGAGTAGCCACAATTTTGTTTGCTATTTCAACTAACTATTATTTATCACTTTTCTTTTTATTTTTAACTGGAGCGTTTGATAATGTAAGCGTAGTCATTAGGCATACCATTTTACAATTATCAACACCAGATGATATGCGTGGAAGAGTTTCAGCAGTAAATAGTATTTTTATAGGATCCTCAAACGAAATTGGAGGATTCGAATCCGGTGTTGCTGCAAATGCAATGGGACTTGTTCGCTCAGTCATTTTTGGGGGCGTCATGACCATTTTAATTGTTGCCGGAACTTATAAGATTACTCCTAAGCTTAGAAACTTAGATTTGAAAAAAATTCAATGATTTATTTTGAAAAGAGAATGAAAAGCAAATTCAAAAATATTACTTTTTCAAAATTCGTATTGTGGCTTCTTCTATTTGTGATGCTTGGATCTTTCTTTACTATAAAAAGATGGGGAGATGCAGAAAAAACTCAAAAACTAATTGATTGGGATGTAACATCCTACTACTCCTACCTTCCTGCTCTTTTCATTCACAAGGATGTATCGTTGGAATTTACAAAACGAGGAACAGATATGAGCTATGAAAACAATCATCAGTTTTGGTACCTGACTGCTCCGAATGGGAAAAGAATTATTAAAGTAACTATGGGAATGGCGATAATGTATTCTCCATTTTTTTTCATTGGCCATACTTCTGCTCATTTATTTTGCTATGAAACTAATGGGTTTTCAACACCATATGAATTTTGCTTAGCCTTATCCAGCCTGTTTTACTTATTTATTGGATTGATCTTTTTGAGAAAAAGTCTCTTGCTTTTTTTTAATGACCTGAGTACAGGAATAACACTTCTTTGTGTTTTACTTGGCACTAATCTTTATTATTATACAACAACAGAACCTGCAATGTCTCACGCCTATTCCTTTGCACTAATTTCTGTTTTTGTTTTTCAAACAATTAAATGGCACAATTCTCCTTCAATTAAAAGAGCTTTCCTCGTTGGTATTCTTTTTGGTTTAATTGTCTTAGTCCGCCCAGTAAATATTATAATTATTCTTTTCCCTCTTTTATATAATGTTTACTCCTTTCAATCTTTCAAAACCAAACTAAGTTTCTTTATTCATCACAAAAAACACATCTTTATTATAGCACTTATATCCTTTTTGATTTTATTGCCACAATTAATTTATTGGAAATATTTAACAGGACAATGGCTATTTAATAGCTATGAAGATGAGCGTTTCTTTTTTAACAATCCGCATGTTTTATCAGGACTGTTCAGCTTTAGGAATGGTTGGTTAATCTATTCACCGATAATGGTTTTTTCTATAATTGGAATTGCTTTTTTATACAAAAAGCACAAACCTATTTTTTTACCAATTCTTTTATTTACAATCATAAACTTATTTATTTGTTTTAGCTGGTGGACTTGGTGGTATGGTGGCAGTTTTGGCAGTCGTCCAATGATAGATTCCTATGCACTTATGGCTATTCCAATGGCTTTATTAATCGATACATTTTTTTCTAGGTTTAAGATTATTTTTACTTCTTTTTGCTTCGTCATTCTTTTATTTATAAGTCTTAATTTATTTCAAACCTATCAAAGAAGAATTGGCCTTATTCACTTTGATGGCATGACTTTTAAAGCTTACAAAGTTATTTTTCTTAAAACCAGTCTCACAAAAGAGGAAATGCTTGAATTAAGCAACTCAGTCCATAGTCCTGACTACGAACTTGCACGAAAAGGAATAGAACAATAATCTTCATATGCTGAAAATAAAATAATTAATTTCTAAGAGTCCCGTCCCGATAGCTATCGGGATCTATCGGGATCTATCGGGATAAATTAGACTAAGTTTTTTCAAAACATTTTCTCTTGCATAGATCCCGATTTTCATCGGGATAAGTTAGACTAAGTTTTTTCAAAACTAAGTCTAACTAAAAAAGCCCCTACACATAAGCGTAGGGGCTAAAAAAGCTAACCACTTTTTATCTCCTCTTTGCATTAAAGCCAAAAGAGGCCCCCATTCTTATCCCATCTTTATTGGGAACTACGTAAATATTTACTGGAATATTTAATTTGCCTGATTTGAAAGTTTTACCAACTGCAACAATAAATCCCGCTTGCAATTCATAAGAACCTCTGCTATCCAAACGTTTTTCTATTTTGTAGGGATTTGCATTACTTGTATCAGTCCAATCCGATTCTAGATGCCAGTTTTGTTCAGCATCATAATATCCATTTGCTTTATTTACCAAACCAAATGTTGGTCCGAATGCTATTTCCCATCCTCTTTTATTATTTCTAAATCCATTCATCACAGTAACACTTGGAATAAATACATTTTGATTAAAACCTGTAATTGTTGGAAGGAATTCGAATAAAGCCTGATAGTTTCCTTCATTCAAATATTGAACTTCAAATTGATATCCGAATTGAAACATTAACGTATAAGAATTATAACCACCTTCACTTCTTGGAGCTTGTAATCTTTCTCCTGCTGTACCTGTAAAATAAGTAAATCCACTTCTTGGACCCGACAAGTTTACACTGCTTTTGTTTGGATTGCTGGTAGAACTTTCATAATTATTTTTCTTTGTTAAATAAGTAACTAATGGTTCGTCCACTTCATTATTAAACATTTTACTTACAGAAATTTTGACCATTGACTGAAGTTCTTTTGGCAAATTCAAATATTCATCTACTCTTGCTTTTTCAATTTTCCCGGTTTTCACATCAATCAAACGAAATGTAATAATGATCGTCTCACCTATTAATTCAGCACTTCCAGTAAACATTTTATCAGAATTAATAGTTGCACCTACTTCCAACAAACAGATCTTCCCATAACAATTTGTAATGTTAAGTTTGTTTTTTTCTACTACATACGAAACATCATAACGATCCATTACTTCAAATGTATCTTGCTTTTCAAGTTCAATTCTCACCATATTTCCCATTTGATTGGGATCCAGCCCTAAACCTTTTGTATCAATATTTAATACTGTTACACTTGGTCTTGTTGAAGATTTTTCAATTTTATTATCTTGAGAAAATCCGGCAAGACTAAAAAATGACACCAGTATAAAAAGCGACCACTTTTTTACACCCATAGCTGTAGAATAAAGATCAAAAGTTTGTTGACAATACTTTTCAAGCATATTGAGATTTAGGAAAAGCAATAAATTTTCTGTAGAAATTTTTAAAGAATCTATTGTTTTTGTAGCAGAAACAATTGGATTCAATTTCGGAAATTGATTTGTTGTTTTCATTTTTTTTGATTTTAGGATTTGACTAATAATTCTGTTGATATAATTTCAATGCGGCCGCTTCGTTTTTACTACGCTTTACTTTTAGAGTTATGGAAGTTGCAAAACAAGCTACACCCATTGCGCCAACAAGTGCCCCGCTTAAAATGGAATCATCAACATGTTGAAAGTTAGATTCGCTTACTAAAAACATCCCAACAATTGCACAAGGAAAAAAACCAAATCCAATATATTGTCCTTTGGCTTGTTTTTGAGCCAACTTAATATGACTTGTAATCTTAGGGTCATTCACATTTAATAATATTGAATGCATTTCTCGGTTACTTATTATATCTCGATCATAAATAAATTTGGTTGTTCCAAAAGTTTTTAATTCAGGATATTTTTTTTGAACTACTAAGTATTCATCTTTTTTAGTAGGTAGCAATTGAACAGGCTTTTGAAAACTAAAAGACTCACGTGTCCCATTATTATATAAAATACCTGAAATTTCGTTTTTTGCGTTAGAATAAGTGGGACCAGATAAATTTTCTATTTTTTTATACTTAACAAGGTCAACTGTAATCTCAGTCACTTTGCCGATTATATTTCCACCATTTCTTAAATTTATTGTGTCTTGTGCGCTTAAAACACTATTAGTAAAAAGAAACACAAATAGTATTCCAAATGCTTTTGCTTTATATTTTATAACTGTTTCCATTGTTTTATTTTTTATATAGGGGTTGGAGTTATTTTTTTCTGTAATTAAAACCTACGAGAAGACTAATTTTTGCACCTGTTTCATATTTTTTATTTATGGTTTTTCCGGTTGAAGGATCAACCACTCTAGCTGTTTTTCCAACAGAAGGAATAAATGCAAGGTTAATAGGGAAATATACTTTATCAGATTTAATTGACATTCCGGCAGCAATTACAATCCCAAAATTTGTTGATGTGGTATAATATCCTTTTTCATTTTTATAGCCATATATGGCTGCATTAGGACCTGCTCCCAATTCAATTCCTTTTTTAGTACGAATTCCAATTAAACCGGAAACAGAAGGAATAAATTTTCCCATGTCTATTCCTCCAATCATTGGAACAAACTCAACCATTGCAGATATCCCGGTTTTTGTAGTAAATAAACGCTTCTCAAACTGCCACCCAAACTGGGAGTATAAATTTCTTTTGCCTTCAAGAGTAAGCATGTCTCTGAATACTCCAGGACCAACAAGTGTTGCTCCTACTCTTGGTCCACCATATCTTCTGGCTTCCGGCAAAAACTCATCTTCATCAGGATTTGCATTCGATGGAACCACATTTTCTGCTTTAGGAGCTTCTACAACAGAAACTATTTCCCTTTTTGTTTCTTTATTGTTATAGTATTTTGAAACATTAGCAATTAAAATATAGGCTCTTGAGTCGATACCTTGCTTCAAAATATGATATGAAATTGTTGTTGGTGTAACTTCATCTATTACACATTTAATACTGTCACCTTTTATTGTAACAATCAAATCATCATTTATATAGCCATTTACATTAGATGATTCCAAATAATTACGATTAGGTATTTCTTTGTCTGCTGGCTTTTGAATTACTGATTTATTTATTTCATTTGATGACTCGTTGAATACGTCTTTCAGTCCATTTTCATATTTTATCATAAAAATGGCAGACTTTTGATCGGTATAAACCGGCCCTTCAATATTGTCGAAACTTTTATACTTCACTTCAGTTGGTGATATTTCAATAACTTTTGCTTTTTTCTCATCTCCATTTTTAAATGTGATAATATCTTGTGAAATGGAAAGCGTGCTAATTGAAATAGCACAAATAAAGGTTGTTACTTTTGTTTTCATTGTTTTTGGTTTTAGGGGGTTAGATTTTATAGATTAGAGTTTTAGTTGATGTATTTAAGTTTAATTCGGATATCATTTTCAACAAACGATCCTGTTTGATAATTAAAAAATTTCACTTCCGGTATTTGATCGTCAGTTACCATTGAGATAGATTTCTCAAAATCCTGATTTGATTTTTTTAATTCTTCTATAATTAATTGAGCAGCTAATGCTTTATCGAAGGCAGACGAGTCAAGATCTTTATTCAACTCAATCTGAATTAGCAATTTTTTGTTTAAAGCTTCATCTTCATATGTTTTCAATGAAAATGTTCGTGTGATTTTCGACAACCATTCTATTTTGAAAATTGTTTGTTCTACTTCTGATGGAGTTATTTTGCAACCAAAAAAAGCCACAGCCATATCAGCTCTTCCATAATGGAATAAAAGCGGTAGGTCGGTATCCAGCGTTCCTATATCTTCTAATCCCAAGCCGTGTTTGTGAAGTACTTTTTTAAGTTCTGGAATTCTAACTACATGTCCTAAATCATGAATGTTATAGCGAATTTTTGGTGAAACGTACCCAGGGCGACAAATAGAAATCAATAATTCTCCTTTTGAATTCGTCTCCATAAAAAAATCTGCAGGATTAAATTTGAAAATCATAGGAGCTGCTCCTTCATATTTTAAAATGTCTGCAGCCAATGCTTTGTTTTCAATTAATAATTTCCGAAGGTTAATTGTGAAATCATTTTCAGCCGCAAGATTCAGTTCTAAATCAGAAGCTCCATATGAGCCATAAACATTTTTAATTCCTCTTTCAATGATATACTCTCTCATCCCTTCACTCATTGCTTCTCCTCCGAAAATGAAAGTGATTTTATATTCTTTCCAATTTATCTCATTGTTATCAACTAACATTTTAAGAAACGGAGGATAGCCCATAATTAAATATTCACGGTCTGTTCCAAACATTTTTAACGTGTTAATAATTTTTGGAATGTCAGGTCCTAAAGATTTTAAAACCGAACTGCTGGTAAAAGACATTGTTACATTTATCCCTGTAGCCCATGGGCCTAACGCAAAAGCATTGATGATAAATCTTGGTTTTTTGCCTAATAAAAAGTTAACAGATAGCTCCATCATACGCTTATTTGTTTTTCTTTCTTTTTCTCCTCTTACCCAATTCATTGGAACACCGCTGCTTCCTGATGATTCGTCAATCAAAACACCTTTTGATGGAATTATTCCATCTACACATCGTGCATTGATATCGTATTTTTTTACATAGGATTCTTTATCAATCACGGGAATTTTGTTTAATATGTTAGTTATTCCATCAATATCTAAAACATCAAAATTGTTATCCTTCAAAAAATCTGAATAAGCAGGAACATTTTTTTTTGCTTTAGTAAATTCATTGTAAGCGCGCATTTTCCCAATGTTCCATCTGATTTTTTCTATCCCTGGAGCAAAAACCAACATAGCTGTTATATCCTGTAACATTAGAATGCGTTTTAACAAGTTTGAAATTTTTGCAACAGTTTTGAAAAGAAAAGAATAGGGTAAAATTTTAATTTTGATTTGATTCAGAGAAGTTGCTCTTGCTGAATTCAATTGAGTTCTGATAATTGTTTCCATAGGGGGTGGTTTTTAGTTATTATTTTAAGCGTTAATTACTATTTCGGTTAGTGGTCTTCTTAAACTTCTTGGTGGTTCATCACTATAGCCTAATCTCATCAATAGCCATAATTTTGTTTGTTCAGGACTTGAAATTTTATCTTTCAGTTTTTTATTTGCTTCTACATTAGTAATCACCGAACCAAAAGGATGTAAAAAAATATTATGCTTAGTCATGCAAAGCCACATGTACAATAAAGACTTACCACATTTGATAAAGTCATCTTTAGTACTAAATCCTCCATCAATCCAAGCAATTGTTTTAGTTCCTTTCATTGAATTACGATAGACTTTTGCAAGCACTTTTCTAATTCTTTTTCCAGCAAAACGTTCATGATGAAAAAAGAAATTATTCATTAAAATTCCGGGGAAACGCATGCAATGGTGCCACAAACCATCATTTGTTTTATGTGCCTCATCATCCGTTGTTCTTACCCATTTGCCAATTTCTTTTCTTACTTTATCATCATCCATATCACTGAAAAGTGTAAATCCATTTAAGTCCAACACCCACTCTATCATTTCTTTTTCATTTGTAGCAGTCAATTTATTTCCATGACTACTTACAATTTCTTGTAATTCAGCAACAACTTCAGAATCTATTGCTTTACCTTGATAATGCAATCGAGACGTTTTTCTTTTTCTGATTAATTCTCTATCAACTTCAATGGCAACTTTATCTTTAGTAAACTTTATAATTGAAAACATCTGTAAATCAGTAGCATCAGAATTTAATTTTTGCTCATCAGCATAAATGATTTCACTTTTTAATCCATAAGGAACTGAAGCAATTTTTATGCACTCACAAAACATTGTCATTCCTATAATCATAAAAGCAGACATTGGATCTTCCTCTGGCACCAATCTTTGTGGTTCATATAAAATATGTGCCTCCGTATCTGAAATGATTTTTACTTTCCAAGGTTGAGTATTATGAGGTGACGGACACCATCTTGCATATTCTAAAATGTCCATCCAGCGTTTCTGTCCGTCTTCTGAAGTAGAAAGTGTATTTTCAGCATTAGCCATATTGCTTAACAAGGTGCTTCCTGCAATGCTTAACAACAAACTTTTTATGAATACTTTTCTTTCCATCTTTGGGAGATTTTTTTAGTTCTTATTCTGATTAGAATTTCAATAAACTATTAATAAATAAATTCATGTCGACATTTTCGATTACGCAGACCGTTACTGCTAAAAGAAATAAGAAAATACTGCACTTAAGTATTGTTTCTGATTTTGATATGATTTGAGTTTCTGTTTTCATTTTTATTAGTTTTATAGGTTAGATTGAGATTTTAATTCCTGCATTTATTCTTGCTCCAACATTTACAGTTGGAATTGATCCCATTTTAGGAGTTGTGAACAAATGAATTCCAGAACCATCTAATAGATCAACAGAAAAGTTGGGCGTAAAAACTTCTTTAGAACTTTTCTTGAATTCTTTACGAGCAATTAAATAGCTCTTTAGAGATAAGTTTCTGATGCTTTTGTTTGAATGATTTCCGCAAGAGGCTGCTGATAAAATTGAAGCCGTTTTTTTTGTTTGTCCTATCATTTGCGAGCAGATTAGGATTTGAACAAGTATTAGTAGCATTTTTTTCATTATTCTGGGGTTTTAGATTTATTTCTGAAGCAAATCTAGGACGACATAAAGAGCTATGAAAACGGATTTCCGCTACCAACAAAGGTTCCAGGACTATAGAGCGCAAAAATTTGGAGAGTGGTAGAAAAAAAAGAAGAAAATTTGCAGTTTTTGCAACTGGATTCTCTATTTTTAGTAAAAATTGCAAATGTTTGTTACCCGATTTGCAAAAAATGCAAGAAATAAATGGCAAAAAAAGAGCAAGAATCTGCACAAATAATCCTAATGCAAAGAATTAAGGCTGCATTACCTTCAAATATTTCTTTGGTTGATGAATTAGCTGATTTATTTGGTGTGAGTAACGACAGTGCTTACAGAAGAATACGAGGAGAAACTGCTTTAAGTATAGAAGAAATAGCTTTGCTTTGTAAGCATTTCAAAATTTCCTTTGATGCATTTATTGGGGGTAATGCCAACAGTAATATGGTCAGCTTTTCTTATAAACAGCTGAGTAGCCATGTAAATTCATTTCACGAATACCTTGAAAGTATGAAAGGTGATATTTTAAATGTAATGAAATTTCCTGAGAATGATCGTTCAATAATATATGCGGCTGAAGACATTCCTGTATTTCAACATTTTGCCCATCCTTTCTTAACAGCTTTTAAAATATTCTATTGGAATAAATCGATTTTGAATTCACCAGGATACGAAGACAAAAAATTTGACACAATCCATGTTGATAATGAATTGATAAAAATTGCGAAAGAGATATATGATATGTATTCGAAAATATCTTCAATAGAAATATGGTCGGATGATACAGCTACAAGTACTTTAAAACAAGTAGAATTTTATTGGGATGCGGGAGCTTTTAATAGCAAAGAAGATGCATTGAAGGTTTGTGGAGAGCTTAATTTATTGTTAGCAAGAATTAATAAACAGGCAGAAGCCAATGTAAAATTTGATTCAAATGATAAACCAGCAAGCTCTGAGAAAAATTATGAACTGTACCACAGTGACGTAATGATTGGTAACAATTGTGTAATGTCGCAAATGGGAGCCATGAAAGCTGCTTATATTTCATATCATACATTTAACGTAATGCCAACAACAAATCCCGGCTTTTGCAATGAAACAGATTTGTGGCTGAAAAATTTAATCAGAAAATCAAATTTAATTAGTGGAGTTGCAGAAAAGCAGCGCTATCGTTTCTTTAAACGTATGGATGAATCACTAAAAAAACTGATTACTAAAATTGAGAATGATTAAATCGCCAGAGCTCAAAGACTTTCTTGAAGAAAAATACGACAAATACAATCGTCAGGGTTTTATAGAAAGTGACCCAATTAGTATTCCACATCAATTCACCCAAAAAGAAGATATTGAAATTGCAGGATTCTTAGCTGCAACTATTGCTTGGGGACAAAGAGTTACAATAATCAAAAATGCTAATAAACTAATGAATTTGATGGGGAATAATCCTCATGACTTTCTGTTATCTGCAAGGCTAAAAGATTTTCAAAAATTCGATTCGTTTGTGCATCGCACATTTAATGGTGAGGATGCTGTTTTTTTCATGAAGGCTTTGCAAAATATTTATAAAAAACAGGGAGGTTTAGAAAATGTATTCATGAACAATTCAAGCAATAATGATGCGACTTTAAATGCCATCACAAATTTCAGAAAAACATTTTTTTCGATTGAACATACGCACAGAACACGAAAACACATTTCTAATCCAAGCGAAAATTCATCTGCAAAGCGTTTGTGTATGTATCTGCGATGGATGGTGAGAAATGATAAGCGTGGAGTAGATTTTGGAATATGGAAATCATCCTTGCTTCCCTCCCACCTGATGTGTCCTCTGGATGTACATTCCGGAAATGTTGCCAGAAAATTAGGCTTGCTTAAACGAACACAAAACGATTGGAAAGCAGTTGAGGAGTTGACGGCAAATCTTAGAAAATTTGATGCTAAAGACCCTGTAAAATACGATTTTGCTTTGTTTGGGCTTGGGGTTTTCGAAAAGTTTTGATTAATACCTTTCGTTATAAATTCTTATAGCAGCTTCCGTGTTTTTCCTACGGATAGGTTTGCTTATGATAGTTGTAGTTAACGAAACAACACCAAGAATACCTGCTACAATAGTTTGTCCGTATGATTTTGCTGAAGGTGCAACAACTCCATATGGAGTATTCGCAACATTTTTATTATACTTATAAGTTTCGGATGCATGAAAGACACCATATATTATTGCCGGAATTGCAACAAAACCGACATATTCATACTGTTTAGCATTTTTAGATTTATTAACGTACCCTCCTATCTCACGGTCCTTCTTTTCTTGAATAAGCATATGAATCTCACTTTCTTTCATTTCTTTTCCATTGAATCTATAGTAATCACCTGAAAAATAAATGCTCGGTTTCTTCTCTATTTCTTTATCAGAATAAGTTTGGGTTTGATCAGAAGCAATAAGTACTTCGGGAGCTTTTGGAGAAGACTTAATCGTATCAACTGCTCCGTTTTTAAATTTTATATATTTTACTTCGGGGTTTTCTGAAGAATAAGTTGGTCCATCTATATTATTCAACTTTTTATACTTAACCCCTGAATGACTAATTTCAATAATTTGAGAAGGAATTTTTTCTCCATTAGCCATATATAAAGTGTCTTGAGATTTCAAAACAATATGGCTTGAAATAGTTAAAATAATTAAGAAAAAAATACGTTTTGAAATTTTCACACCATAAAATTACTATTAATATTTTCATTGTGTAAACAAGTGAATCAAAAAATTAGTATATTTGTCCTTTGATGAGCTTTACCTACCCTGCATTTCTGTTCGCACTTTCAGCAATAGCAATTCCAATCATCATTCATTTATTCAACTTCCGGAAATTCAAAACAGTTTATTTTAGCAACGTTCGTTTCTTAAAGGAAGTAAAACAGGAAACACAAGCCAAATCAAAGCTAAAACACATTTTAGTCTTAGTATCCAGAATATTAGCCATCTCCTTTTTAGTCTTTGCCTTCTCACAACCCTTTATTCCGGCCGAAAATAATAAAATACCAGTTGGCGACAAAACAGTAAGCATATTCATTGATAACTCTTTTAGCATGGAAACCATTAATAAAAATGGGACTTTGCTGGATGAAGCTAAAAAAAGAGCACTGGAAATTATTTCAGCCTACAAACCAACCGACAGATTCCAATTGCTAACCAATGATTTTGAAGGAAAACATCAGCGTTTAGTAAATAAAGAAGAATTTATTGAATTGCTGGATGAAGTGAAAATAAGTCCGGCATCCCGATACTTATCTGAAATAACTTTACGACAAATGGATGCGTTTCAGCAAATCAACAAAAACAAAATTTCCTTTGTCATTTCTGATTTTCAAAAAAGCATTGTTGATGAAGAACGATTTAAGAATGACACCTCTGTCAGCTTTAAATTTATCCCATTAATTGCTGCCGAAAAAAGTAATGTTTACATTGATACATGTTGGTTTGAAAGCCCTATCAGACAATACAATCAAATTGAAAAATTGCATGTTCGAATAAAAAATGTATCCGATAAAGTACTTGAAAACAACTCTATTAAATTATTCATTAACAATGTTCAAAAAACACCTGCAAGTTTTAATTTAGATAAAAACAGCGAAACAGAAGTGGTTCTTTCCTTTTCTTCAAAAGAAACAGGAATACAACAGTGTAGAATCGAATTAAATGACTATCCAGTAACATTTGATGACAAGTTTTACTTCAGCTTCCAAGTAGAAAAAAACATTCCCTTATTATGCATAAACGCTTCAAATAGTGATGCAGTGGCTTCCAGCCTTAATAAACTTTTTGGTTCAGATTCCTTGTTCGTACTGACAAATACTTTTGAAAATAAAATTGATTATTCGTCTCTAAGTAAAAACAAGCTGGTAATATTAAACGAACTGAAAACAATTTCCTCTGGCTTAGGACAGGAATTAAAACGATTTATAGAAAATGGTGGAAGCCTTGTTATATTTCCTAACAAAGAATCGGAGTTAACTTCTTATAAAGACTTTTTTGTGTCAATCAGAACAAATTATTATGAACGATTGGATACAGCAAATACTAAGGTTGACAAAATAAACATGGAACATTTTATCTACAAAGATGTGTTCGATAAAAAAACCTTTAGTTCCACAAACCTTGATTTACCTAAAGTAAGTGAGCATTTTGTTTTAAGCAAAACTACCAGAAGCAATGAAGAATATTTATTGAAGCTTCAAAACGGAAATGCTTTCATGAGTTTATTTACATCAGGAAAAGGGAAATGTTATGTGTCATCAGTTGGTATTTCTGAAAGCTTTAGTAACTTAACCAAGCACGCTATTTTTGTTCCAACACTCTATAAAATTGCAATGTATAGCCAGATTTCCCAACCTCTTTTTTACACAATTGGAATGGATGAAACGGTAGAATGCAGCAAAGTAGTGAGCGGAGAAAATGTTTTTCATATAAAAAATACACTTTCAAAATTTGATATTATTCCTGAACACAAATTACACGATACTAAAACCGCTATTTTAGTACATAACCAAATAAAAAACGCAAACAACTATGATTTATATGCAAATACAGAGCTTTTAGAAGGGTTGTCTTACAATTTTGACAGAAAAGAATCGGATTTAACTTGCTATAAAACCGAAGAGCTAAAAGAGCTTATCAGTAAAAACAATTTTTTAAATATCAATGTTTTAGAACTTGATTCAACTAATGCTGCACAGTCGCTGATGGAATTAGAACAAGGCAAAAAACTATGGAAAGTTTGTCTTATTTTAGCACTGTTATTTTTAGCAATAGAAGTTTTATTATTGAGATACATGAAAGGCTGAAAAATCAGTAAACAACAAAAAAGTAGACAAAAGACAACACATGAACATATTAATCAAATCTGCACACATCATCGACTCCAACTCCGCTCATAACGGAAAAGTGATGGATGTTTTAATTGAAAATGGAATTATTAAATCCATAAAATCAAAAATCACTCCTGAAAAAAATGTCAAAGTCATTGAATCAGAAAATCTTCATTTATCAAATGGTTGGATTGATATGCAAGTGAGTTTTTGTGACCCGGGATTTGAGCACAAGGAAGATATTGAAAACGGAATCAAAGTAGCAGCGCACTCAGGTTACACAGGAGTTGCAGTGGTAGCTTCCACCAATCCAACCATACATTCAAAAGCAGAAGTTTTATACATCAAAAACAAAACAGCAAATTCAATAGTAGATGTTTATCCGATAGGAACCTTGTCACACAAGCTGGAAGGACAAGATATTTCAGAAATGTATGACATGAAGCAGGCAGGAGCAATCGCTTTCTCTGATGATAAAAAATCGGTTGGAAATGCCGGATTGTTAATGCGAGCTCTACTCTACGCCCAAAATTTTGATGGACTGATTATAACACATTGTGATGAAAAAACAATTTCCAATGATGGAAAAATGAACGAAGGAATAATTTCAACACAACTTGGATTGAAAGGAATACCAGCTCTTGCAGAAGAACTGATGGTTGACAGAAACATCTTTTTAGCTGAATACACAAACGCAACTATTCATATTGCGAATATTTCAACTAAAAAATCTGTTGACTTGATAAGACAAGCTAAATCAAAAGGTTTGAAAGTCACAGCCTCTACTAGCATATACAGCTTAGCATTGGATGATAGCTTACTCACAGGATTCGACAGCAACTATAAATTAAATCCTCCACTGCGGACAAAAGAAGATGTTGAAGCAATAAAAAAAGGTGTTTCAGAAGGAATAATAGATGTAATTTCATGTGATCACAGGCCACAAGACATAGAATCGAAAGAGATAGAATTTGATTACGCTTCAAATGGAATGATAGGCTTAGAAACAGCATTTGGATTGCTTAATTCGAACAAAGGCAAAATAAAACTGAACACCATAATAGATGCTATCACACACAATCCAAGAAAAATACTAAAGCTCAAAGAATCAAAAATTGAAGAAGGAGAAACAGCCAACCTCACCCTCTTTAACCCTGAAATTGAATGGGTTTTCGAGAAAAAGCACATATTATCTAAATCTTC
>SXGT01026360.1_pt1 | contig 17706 bp, 25 predicted proteins | sample 3176221 | NCBI WGS metagenome assembly SXGT01 (sample SAMN11356862, study PRJNA531348) | freshwater metagenome | isolation source: freshwater sample F1-120 | place: China: Fuxian Lake, Yuxi | collected 2017-12-25
GATGCACTTCTGCGTGTTGGCGGCGCGCGGATAGGGCGGTTTCTCGGTGCCGAGGAAGTACGGCTTGAACTGGTTCATGCCGGCGTTGGTGAAGAGCAGCGTCGGATCGTCGAGCGGGACGACGCTGGAAGAGGGCACGAAGGTGTGGCCATGCTTCTTGCAGAAGAAGTCGATGAACTGCCGGCGGATCTGGTTCGCGGTCAACATGGATCAATGGTCTCGAAAAGTCGAAAAAGAAAGAAATAAAATACAAAGTACGAAGAACGAAGAGCGAAGAGCGAAATCAAGTGACGCCCTTGGATTTCTTGATTATCGCCGTAAGGATGCTGATCAATTCGTCCGATTCCTTGATCAGCGGCCGACCATTGGCTTCGTCAAGCAGTTTGCTCGCACCGAACATGCGCAGCCAATACATGGCCTCGCGCGCTTCCTTGCGAGCAATCGAGTACTTGGAAACAAAGTCGGCTTTGCTCTGACCTGCTCGGCCCTCTTCCACGTTGGCGCCAACCGAGGTACCCGCACGCAAGAGTTGATTTGCCAAAGGCCGTGGGAATCCTCGCGTTTTGATCAGTCTCTGCCAATGATTCAATATCGCCAACGAAAACTCGAATGTGCGTTCACAAAGATCATAAGGGGGCATCGCTCGGCCTTTCCTATTTCGCTCTTCGCTCTTCGCTCTTCGTACTTTGTATTTTTACGAACTCAAACACCCCTTGAAGAGAGACGTTTCTCTCGCGAGCAATGCGTGCACAATCTTCATACTCCGGCGTAAGTATCGCTTCCGTCCCCTCCCGCCAGCCGCGCTTGCACCGCACCGTCCCCCACGGCGTTTCCACAGTCACGGTTTCACGCTTTAGCTTTGAGCGCTGGGCAACGTGGCGGCGAATGCCAAACGTTTTGGTCTCGCGGAAAAGGATCGCCTCCAGGTCCGCCAGGTTCGCTTCGGCCGCGAGAACGCTGAGCAGAACGCCGGGGCGGTTCTTTTTCATCTGGATCGGCGTCGTCCAGACATCGAGGGCGCCGGCGGCGAAGAGTTGCTCGAAGCAGTAGCCGACGACTTCGCCGGGGACGTCGTCGAGGTTGGTTTCGAGGATCCAGACCCTGTCGGTCTCGCACCCACTCACCCCCGGCCCCTCTCCCCCAGGTGCGAGAGGGGAGGAGTTCCCCAGGAAGATGCGCAGGAGGTTGGGCTGTTCGAGAAAGTCCTTGCTGCCGGCGCCGTGGCCGATCTGTTCTATCGCCATCGTGGGGGTATCGACGTACTTCGTCACGATGCTGGTGAGGATGGCGGCCCCCGTCGGCGTCGTCAACTCCGTCTTGACGGCACACGGCCGCAATGGCACTCCTTTGAGCAACTCCGCCGTCGCCGGGGTCGGCACCGGCATGACGCCGTGTGCGCACTTGACGGTGCCGCTGCCGACGGCGACCGGGCTCGACGTGAACTTTTCGACGCCGAGCAGATCGAGCGCAATTGCCGATCCGGCGATATCGGCGATGCTGTCGAGGGCGCCGACTTCGTGAAAATGGACTTCGTTGAAATCGACGCCGTGCGCCTTGGCCTCTGCTTCCGAAAGTCGGCGAAAGATCTTCAATGCCAGGTCGCGCTGCGGCGCTGTGAGGTTGCCGCGGGTGAGGATTGCTTCGATGTCGGGCAGATGGCGATGCTCGTGCTCCTCGGGTGCGTGGATGTAAACCTGTGTTGCCGCGAAGCCGCCCTTGCGCACCGTCTCGGCATCGATGCGCACGGGCAAGCCAAGCGACGCGATGCCGGCAAACACGGGCTCGGTGGGCACGCCGAGATCGAAGAGGGCGGCGAGCGTCATATCGCCCGAGATGCCGCTGAAGCAATCGAAATGGGCCACCCGCATGATTGGGACTCCTGTGCGAGCCATTGTACTCGTTGACTAACAAGTGCAAAGGAATTACAGCCCCTGCAACAATTCGTACCGGCGCCATTGTCGTTCTAGCACGCGTTGCATGATGACGCAAAAGAGCCCCGCGGCGACGATGCTGGAAATGCACGCCAAGCTCGTCAACACCGAGGCCCCGAGCATGACATCCAGCAGCAGCTTATTTTGGAATGGAAAGGGCATCACCACGATACTGATGCGCAGGTGCCGAGCAAGGAAGAACCCCCACCAGAGTCGAATGAGCCAGCTGCCGGCCTCGGTGAGCCAGGCATCCGAATCGGGAGGCAAGTCCGGATTGCTCGCCCGCCAGATTTCCTGTAGTATCTGATGAGCGCGGGAATACCATCGCGACGGAGCAAAGCAGGTCGCAATTGCCCGTCCCGGCGAACCGCTGAGGCCTCGGACTTCGAGAATGAATAGATTGTTGTACGTAGCATAGAACCACCCCAGTCCCAAGGGTAGGTTGACGAAAAACAGGATGAGTCCCAGCGCACCAGCGGGGAGTGCCAGAGGCTCCACCCAGGGAAACCAGGCATCTGCTGGCTCCCCCATTCGAGCATGGTAGATGAATTGGGCGCGGTCCACTTCGACAATCAGCAGAATACCATCCACAACGGCGTTGACACCCAGGGCAATCCAAACCACCACCATCTGCGTGAATCCGCCGGGCGGCTGGAAGATGCGCCGGGAAACCGTTGGTTCGTCAAGGGCATCGGCGGGCAGGGAAGGAAGACCTTCTCTAATTCCCGACGGGAACCTTGAATCATCCTGAGAGTTCGCCAAGCCAGGTGGATTACCCACCGCGATCCCCTGACACCGTGGACACCGAGCTGCCGGGGCACCTTCCGTTGAAGTAGAAACCGGCAGTTCCGCATTGCAGCCAGGGCATCGCAGCGTTTCAGCCATGATTTCCCGCCGCCCGCGTCTGCCGACGTCGCCGCATTTCTTGGACTTGCCACAACGCGAACATGCCGACTACCAGCCCTGTTGCAAAACCGACGCCGAGGGTGCGCCACCATTGCTCGCTGGTCAGGCCGTTGGGCGTGTCGTCGGTCTTCGGCAACAGCTTGGCGGGATCGAGTTCATTCGGATCCGGAAGCGTTTGCAGAAAGTCGGCCAGCGCCTGCATGTGCTTCTTGATCTCAGGGCCGCCGTGGATGCGGCCTTTCTTGAACGCCTTGTCGTCAAGATACTGAAACACTTCGCGCGAGCTGGACAGGAGCTGATACTTCGCCTTCGCGTCGGATTCATAACTCGCCATCGCATTAAAGGCCTCGGCAAGTTGCCACAGCAGGCGCTCGTCTCCCGGCATCCAGATCAGGAGTTGTTGCACCGCCTCGACGGCGTCGCGCGGGATCTTCTCCTTGTCGGCCGGCGTCATTCGCGCTGCCTCGAAAACCCCGGCGTCGTTGACATAGCTTACTGGCGGATCCTTGGCCTTGTTGAAGATTGGGTCGACGACTTCCGCCACTTCCTCTTTGCGAGTCCTGCGTTGGTCTTCGTTCAGGCGGTTGAGGATCAAGCGTGAGAAATAGACCTCGTATCGGCGGAGCCGTTCGAAGGCGTATTTCTCCCAGCCATAGTTGAGAGCAAGGTATTTCTGATCGTCCTCCGTGACTTTTTCCCACGTCTCGGGCCAGCGTTTCAAGGATTCCCGGACGTAGAGGGCTGCGTCTGACCGGAAGTTCGAGCTCAGGAACCGAGCCGATGCGTAGTGCGTGAGGAACAGGAAGTTCTCGCCATGCTCGCGCTCGAGGGGCTGCAAGAACTGCACGGCCTCATCGGCTCGGCCAAGTCGAATGAGCACGGTGGCGTAATTGAGCTTTTGCTCAAGTGTGAGCAGCTTGAGTTTCCCTTCCTGGGCCAAACGGTCGATCAGCAAATAACGCTGGCGAATCGGCGGATTGCGGGGCGGGTTGGGATCGCTGAGAATCAGCAGGTTGTCCATGACTGGGCGGAAACCGTGCACGTCATTCCCAAAATCGAGACTCCAACGCATCTCCTCTTTGACGGCATCGGTGGTATTGTAGTAGCCGCCGTGGGTAGGCACGACGATCCACATGCCCAAAAGCACTGCATTTATCGAAACTAAACATTTGTTCATGTATCATACTCCGGCTGATGGTTTGAAATTGCAAAGCGTGCGCCGAAGTTGGTCCAAGAATTGCACTGTGCATACTTGAACGCACGCAGAGGCGTCTTTCGGCACCATTGAACTCGAACCACTAGCAAACATTGCCCAAGAAATAGGCAGCTACTTACGGAGATTCGCATGTCTGCTCTCGATTTTCCCAGCCTGCAAAAGAAGCTCGAAGCCCGCGTGATGGCCCGCACAGGCAACCATCTGCGTAACCTGGGCATCGAGTTGTCGCCCACTGGTATTCGCCTTTTTGGGCAGACCACCACATTCTACGTCAAACAGCTGGCGCAGCATTGCGTTCGCGAGGTCTTGCCGGACGTTTGTCTGGTGAATGACATCAATGTCATGTAACTAGACCTCCTGGGGCTTCGTAAGCACAGGTCACCGTAGTGGTTATGCCGCCGCGCGGGGTGAAGACGCCGACCACTTTCACTTGCCGGGGCTTGCAGACCTGTACGAAATCCTCCAGCAGGCGATTGATCACATTCTCGTAGAAGATTCCCTGATTGCGAAAGCGCTGCAGGTAGAGTTTGAGCGACTTCAACTCCACGCACAGTTGGTCCGGGGTGTAGACATACGTGATGACGCCAAAGTCTGGCTGGTCTGTTTTAGGGCACATCGAGGTGAATTCCGGGCAGACGATCTCGATGACGTAATCGCGCTGCGGGAATTGATTGGCGAAGGTCTCGAGCTGGTCGGCCGACGGCGTTTCGGTCATGATTTTTTCCTCCTACCGATAGGATAGTGAAAAAAAAACGCCCGCAGCCGACAGGCTGCGGGATATGCGGAAGCTGCAGTTGCCCTTGACCTGTATCCGGCGCGAGCGTATCACATCGCACGTTTGGTGCCCCATCTTCGAGGCGAGGGAATGCCATGAAACGCTGGGTCATGCTGCTTCTGTTGCTTCCCCATTGCACGGGTTGCCTGTACTACGCCTATCCTAACATCACGCACACGCCGGAGCTGGCGGTGAGAAACGATGACGGCGGCGCCCACGCCTTCCGCGTCGAGGTCGACCGGACCGAGCGCAAGCCGGCGCCCCCCTCGACCGAGTACACGCTCACGCGGATCCCCATGGACCGGCGCGGCGTGATCCCGAGCCAGCTCGAAATCGCACCAACGACGGGGGTCCTGAACCCGCTCGGATTCGTCGATGGCCAACCGCATGAGCGCAGCCAATTCTCGCTCCTGGTGCGCGCCTATCGGCCGGGCTTCCAGATGATCGAGGTAAAGGCATGGGAGAAGTCGCGTGAGCTGCAATGGACGCCCGCGGCAGATCTATTGGCTCAGGAAAAAGCGATTGACGACTTGCTCGCGGATCCTTCGGCGCCTCAACGCCCCTTGGGCGGCTCGGTCAAAGAGGTTGGACAATTTGTCACTACCAGCTGGTGGGACCAGAAGGATCAGAAGTCGCCGCCGCTGGGTCTTCAGCCCGGCTCGGTCTCGGCAAGCCAACGCAGCGCCCTGGTATTCGCCGCCAGCGAATACGAACGGCTCGCAAATAGCCCTAGTGCGAGCACGATGAACCTGCAGCCCTTGCGCGAGCGGCTACAACAGAAGGCAATCTGGCTGAAACGGTACGCAGAGCAGCAGGCGCCGGCTCGTTGATCCCCTTCTTTGTTTAGCGTTCGCGCGACGCTTGCGGACGCTAAACGCAATGCAGGATTCACTTCCCGCCGAAGTCTTTCGCAAATGCTTCCGGGTTCAGTTCTGCCCCGGTTGCGTGCTTGGTCAGCTCATTCCACGACATCGTCGCGCCCGGCTCGAAGACGTGCTGCCGCATGAACGCGCCGACCTCCTTGTTGCCGACGTAAACGACGGTGCGAGGATCGGCCCCGTTGTAAACCTTGCGGGCGATGGAGTGATGCACCTGCGACGCGAACAGCTCGCCCATCATGTAATTGTGGTAGTAAACTGGCGCGCCGACGATGTGATACTTGGCGCCATAGTCCGGCGCGTTGCGCCCCGCGGGGCGGCGCAGTCCCTGATAGCGTTCGACAAGGTCCCACCACAGCTTGTTCAGATCCTGCTGAGGATTCTCATACATCCCCTTCTCAAAACGCAGCATCACCTGGCACCAGCGTGAAAAGATCAGGAGCTGGTAGCGCAGCATCTTGGCGCCGGTCTCATCGAACGCCTTGGGATCGTCCACTTTCACGCCCATCTGCTCCAACCAGCCCCGGCGTTTCGACATCTTCTCGAACATCATCGCCACCCCCTCAGTCGTGAGAATGTGCGCCTCGGTTCGCAACACATAGGGCAACTTTTCGGGGATGTTGATGCTCGAATAGACTGAATGGCCAAACTCGTGCAGCATGGTGGACATCCACTGCTCGTTCGGCTCGACGTTGGCGAGGACGCGCACGTCCTTGCCGTCGCGGGTGATATCGGTGCTGAAGGCGTGCTGATTCTTTCCCTTGCGAGGCTTGAAGTCGTTGCCGGTTTTCTCGATGACCAGGTCGATCGGCAGGCCGATGCCGCGGTAGAAATCGCGTGAGAGGGCGATGATGTCCTGGGTCTTGTAGATCTTGTCGAGGTCCGCCTTGAAGACGGCGGGGACCTCCTGGAAGAACTGATCGTGATAGTGCCAGGGCATCAGGTCGGCGACCTTGACGTTGCACGCCTTGGCCAGCTCGACATCGATCTCGGCCTTGGCTTTTTGGAAGGGCTCGCGCGTCAATGCGTCGAGGCGGTCGAAGAGCTTGATGAGGTCGGCGCCGTTTTGCTCACGCAGGAACAGTTGCATGGCGTGGTAGTTAGCAAAGCCGAGCTTCTTGGCTGCCTGGTTGCGCGCCTGGACAAGCTTCTTGAGCCCCGGTTCGACCTGCTTACCCAATTCCTTGGCAGCCTCCCAGGTCTCCTGGCGGCGGTCCGAAAGCGTTGAGGTTTTCAGAATCTCACGGACCTTGTTGTCAGCAAGAGTTTCCTGGCCCCCCTTGCCATCCGAGACCTTGGCGCGGAAGTTGGTGAAAACGAGTTCGATCTCATTGGAGAGCTTGTTCAAGTCCTGGAGCAATGCCGCGTCGATCTGCTTTTCCAGGAGTAAAAGGTAGACAACGTCGAGGGCCCGCTTGATCACGGGATCGTCGATCTTGCCCGAATCTTTGAGGGCTTTGAGTTCGGCAAACGGCGCTGGGTCAGCCAGGAGGGCGTCGAGCTTGTTCTGGGCGTCTTCCTTGCGTTTGAAGGCGTCCTTCTCGCCGGTCATCATTGCGTCCCACCAGGCGTAGTTGGCAGAAGTGTCGAGCGGCCGGACCTTGCTGGTGAAGGCGTCGAGGAAGTCCTTGGCTTTCTTGGTGGTGCCTAGATCGGCGGACGCACTGGGCGTCAACATCCACAGGGTTGACAAAAGGCACGCCAGGAGCACCAGCGTAATGCGAAAGGAGAGCATGATAAAACCTCCAGTTTCCGCGTGGATTCTTACTCTTCAACTTCTCCGAAAGATGCCGAGAATCTTGTTGATCAAAAAAAGTGAATCACGAAAACACGAAAGAAGGGAAACTCGAAAAGGAGAGAATTGGTAGCATCAACCGCTCTTTTGGGTGCTCTCCAGTTTTGCTTTCGTGTTTTCGTGATCCGACTTTGGTTGGGGCCCAGCGGCATTTCAATGCGATCAAACTGGGCTGGATCGCCCTATCAGGCGTCAGCGGTAACCACGATTACGCCCTCGGCGGTCAACGCCAGCGTGTGTTCGACGTGCACGCTCGGCAAGCCGTCCTTGGTGACGACAGTCCATTGATCGTTCAGCACGCGCGTGTCGGCCTTGCCCATGTTGAGCATCGGCTCAACCGCCAGCACGAGACCAGGCTCAAGGCGGAAGTCAGTTTTGCGTAGTTCCTTGTAGTTACGCACGACGTAGTTCGGGACCTGGGGGTTTTCGTGCATGACGCGGCCGATGCCATGCCCGACGTACTGTTCGACGACGGTATAGCCGGCAGACTCAGCGTGGCGTTCCATGCGGGAGGCGACCTCGGACCACCAACGGCGTTTGGGCATTTCCTCCATGGCGATCTTGAGGACCTGCTCGCCGGTATCCACGAGGCGGCGCCGCTCCGGCCGGCCAGTGCCAATCAAGATGCTGACGGCCGCATCGGCGCACCAGCCGTTGAGTTTGCAGGCGGTATCGAGTTTGATCAGATCGCCGTCGCGGATCTCGCGGCCGCCGGGGATGCCATGCACCACCTGTTCGTTCAGGGAGATGCAGGTGCTAGCTGGAAACGGGTGCTTGGGATTGGCCCCCTCGTAGCCCTTGAAGAGCGGCGTGGCGCCATACTTGGCGTAAAGGGCATCGACAGCACGGTCGATCTCGATGGTCCGCACGCCGGGCTTGGCCAACTCACGGCACAAGCGCAGTGCCTCGGCGACGATTTTGCCCGCCTCCCGCATCAGCCCGATTTCGCGTGCCGATTTGAGTTCCGCAGCCTGAGAGAATAAATTACGAAACACTTACTTCACCTCATCTCCAAAACTACCGCCGGCCTTGGGCCCATGGTCCATGAAAGCCTTCGGGAATGTCCCGTTGATACCAAGTTACTTGCCGAGTACCTTCCCGATGCGGGCGTAGATCGCTTCGACATCGCCGGTACCGGGAACCTCGGCCAGCAGGTTGCGCTCCTGATAGTGGCGCAGCACGTCGGCGTGAAGTTCGTGAAACACTTGCAGCCGTTTGCGGATCGTTTCCGCCTTGTCGTCTTCGCGCTGGAACAGCAACTGCTGACACACGTCGCAGCGCCCCGTTTGCCTGGGGGGCCGGAAGGCGGTGTTGTACGTCGCACCGCACGCCGGGTTCATGCAGGTCCAGCGAGCGCTGTTGCGGCGGACGATTTCCTCGTCGGCGACCTTCAGAAAAATCACGGCATTCAAGTCCAGCCCCTGCTCCTTCAGGATCTCGTCAAACGACAGCGCTTGGGTCAGGGTTCGAGGGTAACCGTCCATCACGAATTGGGTTGGCTTGTCGCTACTGCGGAAGCGAGCGCGGACAATGTCGTTGACCAGATCGTCCGGGACCAGCTGCCCGTTGGCCATATACGGATTGGCGCGGCGTCCTTCCGGCGTACCCTTGTCGATGGCTTCGCGCAGAATATTCCCGGTCGCAAAATGCAACAAACCCATGCGTTGACTCAGGAGCTTGGCCTGGGTCCCTTTCCCGCTGCCAGGCGGTCCGAGGAAGATCAATCGCATAAGGCTCCGGATGGTTGGAGAGAACTTCCACTTGCCGTAGCGCGGTTCAACAATCCGCTGCGAGAGAGCCCGCGCGGCACTCGCCATTCATTTTCGGAAAGTACCATGCTCACAGCAAGCCCGGCGCTCGTCAATAAAAAAACCCGACGCCGAAGAGGTTCGGAGCCGGGTAGGCTTGGTCCCATCGTGGACGGCGCGGTCCGTATCTTTGCCGCGACCTAATCCTCCGTCAGGCCGGGGTAGTTTCGCATGACCAGGTGGCTGTTGATCTTCTGCACCAGGTCCAGGGCGACGCTGATGACGATCAAGAGCCCCGTGCCGCCGTAAAAGCTGGCGACCACCGGGTTGACCTCAAGGGCCGACGAGATCAGGCTCGGAATGATCGCGACGATCGCCAGGAATGCGGCCCCGACGTAGGTGATGCGCATGATGACTTTCTCAAGGTAATCCGCGGTGCGCTTGCCAGGCCGATAGCCGGGGATAAAGCTGCCGTAATCCTTGAGGTTGTTGGCGATATCCTTGGGGTTGAACGTGATGGCAGTCCAGAAGTAGCAGAAGAAGTAGATCAGCAGAATGTAGAGTATGTTGTAAAGGTAGCCCTGCCGCTCCATGGCGTGGGCCATATTGTGCGCCCAGCTTGCCGTTGACCACTGCTGTCCGATCCACCGGAAGACGACCGTTGGCAGGATCAGGAGGCTGGACGCGAAAATGACGGGCATGACACCGGCCTGATTGATGCGCAGCGGGAGGAAGTTGCGGGTGCCGCCGTAGACGCGGCGGCCGCGAACGTGCTTGGCGGACTGTGTCGGAATACGCCTCTGGGCCTTGGTCATGGCGACGACGCCCACAACGACGGCCACGAAGAGGAAGCACAGGACGAAAATCTTTTCCAGCCCCACATCGCCGCCGGTGCCACTTCCACCGAGTGTGAGCATGCTTTGCCGAACCTTGAATCCCAGGATGGGGATTTCATAACCTGGATCCGATCCGCGCGCTGCGACCAGCGAATAGGTCGCGTCCGGGATGCGGGCGACGATGCCTGCCATGATGAGCAGGCTGATGCCGTTGCCGATGCCGTACTCGTCAATTTGCTCGCCGATCCACATCAAGAAAACTGTGCCGGCCGTCATGATGACGATGGTGGTAAAGACAAAAAAGAAGGTGTCGTAGCCCGGTATCGCCAAACCTAACCCGCCATCCTGCTTGGAGCGAACGAGTGTTGATACCCACATCCACGATTGAAACAAACATATCACCACGGTGGCGGAGCGGGTGTACTCGTTGATCTTCTTGCGGCCCGCCTCACCTTCTTTCTGCAGTTTTTCCAGCGGCGGATAGACGCTGGCCAGCAGTTGAAAGATGATGGATGCCGAAATGTACGGCATGATGCCCAGGCCGAAGATGGTGCTTTGGCTGAGCGAGCCGCCGGAGAACATCGAAATCAAATCGAGGAGGCCTTCGCCGGAGCCACGCATGGCCCGGAACATGCCTTCCTGATCGATCATTGGCACGGGCACGTGGAAACCAATGCGATAGATAGCGAGAAACAGAAGGGTGATGAAGATCTTCTGTCGCAGTTCCTTGATCTTGAAGACGGAAGCGAGTCGGCTTTGGCCGAATGAGCTGATTCCCGTTTTCACCAGCGCCGTGGCTGTCGCCATGGGTAATTCCTCACTGCCTCGTGCGTTGGGAGGCCCGCGCGCTCGCCAGGGGCGAGCGGCTAAACTTGCGTTTCCTTGCGCTTCATCTTATTGCGGGCCGGTTTTTTCGGCAGCGCGACAAGCTCGGTCGTGCCGCCCTTGGCCTTGATTTTCTCATCAGCGGATTTCGAGAAGTGGCTCGCCTTGACGGTCAGCTTCTTGGAGAGCTCACCCTGGCCGAGAACTCGCACACCGTCTGCCGGGCCCTTGGCCAGGCCCACTTTCTCGAGGGCTGCGGGATCGACGACGTCACCGTCCTTGAAAGCCTTGTCGAGGTCGCCGACGTTGACGACGTGGTATTTCTTGTCCCAGGTCTCGTGGCTGAAGCCGCGTTTGGGGATGCGGCGGAACAACGGCATCTGGCCGCCTTCGAAGGTCCAGCGCGGTTTCTTCGCTCCGGCGCTGGCCCATTGGCCTTTGGCGCCACGCGACGACGTCTTGCCATGCCCAGATCCCGGACCGCGTCCGACGCGTTTCTTGGGGGTACGGCGATTGATGCCGTGATGAATTTTCGAAAGGTCCATGCTTGCCTCAATTGTTTGGCCGGGGTTCGAAGAATCGCGAGGGTCTACAAACCGTGGCCAAACGAAATAAATCCTACAGTGTCACGCCACGCAGGGCGGCGACTTCCTCGCGGGTCCGCAACTGCTTCAAGCCTTCAATCGTTGCCTTCACGAGGTTGATCGCGTTCGTGCTGCCATGGACTTTCGTCAAAATATTGTGGATGCCGGCCGCGACCAGAACATCGCGAACGCCCGGGCCTGCCTTGACGCCTGTACCCGGACCGGCGGGGACCAGAATCACCTTGCTGGCGCCGTACTTGCCGACCACGCGATGGGGGATCGTCTCGCCCTTCATCGAAATCTTGGGCAGTTGCTTGAGCGACTTCTCGGCTTCCTTGGCGGCTTTTTCGACGGCGGGCGGGACTTCGTTGGCTTTGCCGTAGCCCCAGGCAACGCGCCCCTGACGATCGCCGACGACGACCATGGCGTTAAAGCTGAACCGGCGGCCACCCTTGACGACGGCGGCGCATCGGCGAATCTTGATGATCCGCTCCTCGAGCCCGCTGTCGTTGCGAGAGCGGTCCTTGTCCCGACCATCACGTTTTTCGGCCATCATGCACTCCTTGCTCGAATCTCAAAAGTGGAAATTCGAAGCAAACTCTAATTTCAGAATTTCAAGCCGCCTTCGCGGGCGGCATCGGCAAGCGCCTTGATGCGGCCATGATAGCGGTAATGCCCGCGGTCAAACGCAGCCAGCGTGATACCCTTGGCCAAAGCCACCTCGGCCAGCTTCTTGCCGACGGCTTGCGACGCCTTGATATTGCCGCCGTAGGGGAGCGTAGCCTGCAGATCCTTGGCCTGGCTGCTCGCGGCGGCAAGCGTGGCGCCCGTCATATCGTCGATGAGCTGGGCGTAGATGTGCTTGGAGCTCCGGAATACGGTCAGACGCGGACGTTCCGCCGTGCCCCTGACCTTGCTGCGCACATGCCGACGCCGACGAAGCTGGCGACGATGCTTGGTTTTTTGCTGGTCCATAACACGTTTCCTTCAGCCGCGTGCGCCATAACGCTGGCGCAGCGGAGTCGTTTACGTTTGAAATCTTCAACCGAACACCAGAGCGAGCGTGGCTTAGCTCGCACCGCTGGCGAACGATTTGCCCTCTTTGCGGCGAATCTTTTCGCCTTCGTACATGATGCCCTTGCCCTTGTACGGTTCCGGTTTGCGGACAGCGCGGACCTCGGCGGCGTACTGGCCGACCTTTTGCTTGTCGGCGCCCTTGATCACAATCGTATTGACGTCGGGACACTCTACCGTGACACCTTCCGGCGGCGTCTTGACGATCTGGTTGGCGTAGCCAACCATCAGGACCAACGCTTTCTTGTCAATCTTGGCCTGGTAGCCGATGCCTTCGACTTTGAGTTTCTTCTCGTAGCCCTTGGTGACCCCCTCGACCATGTTCTTGATGAGAGAGCGGGTCAAACCATGCAGGGCGCGATTGAGCCGTTCGTCGTCCGGTCGGCTGACGCTGACGGCCTTGCCGTCGGATTCGACCTTCATGTTCGGGTGCCAAACAAATTCGAGTTTGCCCTTGGGGCCCTCGACCTTGATCTTGCCAGCGGCGACGTTTACCTTGACGCCGGCAGGAATGGCAACCGGTTGTTTGCCGATACGGGACATAGATCACATCCTTCGTTTAGCCGGGGCTCAAAGAACCTCGCGAGTCTGCGAGTCTCGGCCAAACAACACGATTACCACACATAACACAACAGTTCGCCGCCCAGGCGTTCGGCGCGGGCCTTGCGGTCGCTCATGACGCAGCGGCTCGTGCTGATGATTGAGATGCCCATGCCTTGCAGGACGGGCTTGAGTTCCTTGTAGCTGCAGTAGAGCCGCAGGCCGGGCTTTGACGCCCGCTGGATACGGCGGATGACTCGTTCGCCGTCGGGCCCGTACTTCAAGTACACACGCAAAACTCTTTTCGGGTCGGTCGCACCGACTTCAGTCTGAAACGTCGGACGTCCTTCGGCGCTCGGGGCCATCTTGCCGACCTGGAAATCCTGGATGAAGCCTTCGTCCTTGAGCACCTGCGCGATGGTCACCTTGACCTTCGTGGACGGAATATCCACGGCGGGGGACTCGATGCGATTCGCATTGCGGATGCGCGTCAACATGTCGGCGATCGAATCGGTCATCATGGTCGCAATCACTCCCGTTGAACCCATTTTCGTCAAGCGCGTGGCCTGCGCTCGGCGAATGGAATTTTACCAGCTTGCCTTCTTCACTCCGGGGATCAATCCCTTGTTCGCCATGTTGCGGAAGCAAATTCGGCAAATACCAAACTTGCGGAAGGTGGCCCGAGCGCGGCCACAAAGTCGGCAACGCATGCGGATCTTGATACGATCACGCGGGCGCATCTTTTTCTTGCCCGTCTTGTGCAGCTCAATCTTCTTCAGATTGTTCTCGTGCTCAACTTTTTTCGCTAACGTGGACATCTAGGATCTCCGCGCGGGGCGAGCCCCGCGGCTAAAGGATGGATCACTCCTCGCGGAACGGCATGCCGAAGAGACGCAACAACTCGCGAGCTTCTTCGTCGCTCCGGGTACTGGTCACGAAGGTGATATCCATGCCCTGGGTGAAATTCACCTTATCCGGGTCGATCTCAGGAAACACCAGTTGCTCGCTCAGACCGACGGTGTAATTCCCGTTCCCGTCAAAGCTCTTGGGGTTGATGCCACGAAAGTCGCGGATACGAGGCAAGGCCACGCTGACGAGGCGATCAAGGAATTCATACATTCGTCGGCCTCGCAAGGTCACGCGGCAGCCGATCTCATTGCCTTGCCGAAGGCGAAACGCGCTGACGGCGATACGAGCCTTGGTGATCTGCACACGCTGGCCGCAGATGGCGGTGAGCTGCTCCGCGGATTGCTCCATGCGGTTCTTGTCTTGCAGCGCTTTGCCGACGCCCATGTTGACGACGATCTTCTGCAGCCTGGGCAAGCTCAGGACGTTTTTTCGCCCCAGCTTGGCTTGAAGCTGTGGGACGAGTTCCTTGGTGTATTTTTCCTGCAAACGAGCCATGGCTCTACCTCGGTCAATGGACGGCCTGTACCTGAAATCTCGCCGTGCGGGGCGTTGAAAACGTACCCCACATGCTCTACGCCTATTTCTGTGCGTAGGCCGGGCGAGCCTTGCTCAACAGCCCAAGGCCGTTGCCGCACTTCTTGCAGTAGCGCTCCTTGCTTCCATCGGCAGCGTAACGCTTGCCGATGCGTACTCCTCGCTGGCAGGTGGCGCAGTAGAGGAGAACATTCGATACGGAGATCGGCATTTCCTTGGAGAGACGGCCGCCCTGGGCATTGAGCCGGCTGGGCTTCAGATGCCGATAGGCACGGTTGATCCCTTCCACGACAACCTTGTTCTTGTCATTCAGCACGCGGAGCACGCGGGCCGTCGTCCGGTTCTTGGACGTGCTGGCGTCTTCGCCCTTGATGACTTCCACGATATCGTCTTTGTGTATATTCATGACAGACTCATTTTCAGTTTGATGCTCAGACCACTTCGTTGGCGAGGCTGACGATCTTCAGGTAGCCGCGATCGCGCAACTCCCGGGCGACGGCGCCGAAGATACGGGTGCCGCGAGGATTGTCGTCTTCCTTGTTCAAGATCACCATCGCATTGCGATCGAAGCGAACATAGCTGCCGTCGTCGCGGCGCATGGTCTTCTTGACGCGAACGATGACGCCTTTGACGACATCGCCAGGCTTCACGTCGCCGCCGGGGATCGCCTTCTTGACGCTGGCGATGATCACATCACCCAGACTTGCCGTGCGGCGCTTCGTGCCGCCGAGCACCTTGATGCACATGCATTCTTTGGCGCCGGTGTTGTCGGCTACATCAAGGTACGTATACATCTGAATCATGAGAAATCGTCCTTCTTCGTTTCGCTCTCGCAGTTCGCTTGCGATTGTTCGACGAAAAACCTCACGGCATTTAGGGAGTCGGCTGGGCCAGTTCGCTCGGAGCGGCGGCCTGCGTTGGCGCTTTCTTCACCACACGAACGAGCCGCCAGCATTTCAGCTTCGAAATCGGCCTCGCCTCCATGATCTCGACCGTATCGCCAATGCGCGATTCGTTCGTCTCGTCATGCACGTAGCAAATCGTGCGGCGCTTGATGTACTTGCCGTAGCGGGGGTGCTTGACGAGGAACGGCAGTTCCACGCGGCGAGTTTTGTTCATCTTGTCTTTGGTGACAACGCCCACGGCTGTGCGGCGCCGACCTCGAACCTGGCTGGTCATTCCCTAGTCCCCTCAAGAAACCTGACTTGGTTTCTGCCCGCGGATGCCTTTTGTTCGTTCGAGCATGATCGTCCTGATGCGTGCCACGTCGCGCTTGACCTTTTGGACCTCGCTCGGCGTTTCCAGGCGATCCGTTGCGGACTGGAAGCGCAGGTGAAACAGGTTCTTCACCGTTTCCTTCAGCGTGAGATCGAGCTGCTCGTCGCTCATCTGTCGCAAATCATCTGCTTTCATGGCTTCATTCTCGGTAGGTGATGAATGACGAGCTGCGAGAGGGTAGAACACCAATCACCACTCACCATACTTTTACACCATAGACCATCTTAGATATTCGGCCGTCGGGCGACAAACCGGCACTTGAATGGCATCTTGTAGGCCACGCGCGCCATGCAATCACGAGCGGCAGCCTCCGGAACGCCGGCGACTTCAAACATCACGATGCCCGGCTTGATCACAGCGGCCCAGAACTCCGGCTCGCCCTTGCCCTTACCCATGCGCGTCTCGGCCGGGATCGAGGTCACCGACTTGTGCGGGAACACCCGAATGTACAGCCGGCCTTCACCGCGCATGAAGTGACTAGCCGTCACGCGTCCCGCTTCGATTGCCTCGGCGCTCAACCAGCCGGCTTCGAGCGACTGCAAGCCAAACTCTCCGAACGCGACAAAATTGCCGCGCATCGCCTTACCCTTGACTTTTCCGCGCTGGTTTTTTCGAAACTTTACTCTTTTGGGCATTTGCGGCATTGTTATCCCCCTCGGCGTCCAGGAAATCGCCGTTATTAATCCATACCTTGATGCCAATATGTCCTTGGGCAGTCGTGGCTTCGACGAAGCCGTAGCCAATCTTCGCACGCAACGTGGATAGAGGGATACTTCCCTCCACCGCGGTTTCGCAGCGTGCCATTTCCGCACCGCCCAGTCGCCCGGACAGTTGAATGCGGACCCCGAGGGCCCCTGCTTCCATCGTCTGCTCGATGGTTCGCTTCATGGTCCTACGAAAGCTTTGCCGTTTCTCGAGCTGGTCCGCAACATCTTCGGCGACGAGCTGCGCGTCCACTTCGGGGCGTGCGACCTCCATCGTTTTGATTTCGATGTGGCGGTGAGTGAAGTCTTCGAGCTCCTTGGTAAGCTTCTCGACTTCTTGCCCCTTCTTGCCAATGATGACGCCAACGCGTGCGGAGTAAATATAAACGACAACCTTCTCACGCGTGCGTTCGATACGAATCGCGGAGATGCCGGAGCGTCCCTGCTTCACACGTTTGGTGATATAGCTCTGGACGAAGGCGCGAATCTTGACGTCTTCAACCAGAAGCTCTGCGAATTCATGCTTGCCCGCATACCAGGTGCTCTGCCAATCGAGCATGATGCCCGTGCGGAACCCAATCGGATTGACTTTTTGGCCCATGAATCACTCTCTTCCAAGCAAGAACCCCACGCCGGGGTGACAAAGCGTCGCCCCCGTGGGGACTCAGCGCGGTCTTTTTGTCCACGACTATTTCGCGGCGCCAGTCTCCGGCGTCTCTTCTTCCATATCGGACAACGTCACGATAATGTGCGAATAGCGCCGCTTGATCGGGAACGCCGACCCACGGGCCCGGGGCATGAAACGCTTCATGGTCGGGGCGCCGTCAACACGAGATTCGGTCACGATCAATTCATCACGTTGGCGCGCGCCGCGGTCCTCGGCATTACCGATGGCGCTTTGCACGACCTGCTCCAGGAGCCGCGCCCCCTTGTTCGGGTAGAAGCTTAGAAGCTCAATCGCTTCATCAGCCTGCCTGCCGCGAATCAGGTCGGCGAACTGGCGAATCTTGCGGGCATTCATGTCCGCGTATCGGTGTTTGGCCGTGTATTCCATCTTCCACCTTCATCTTCCCTTCCCTGACAGGATTGCCATCGTGTCCGGGAAAGTTCACTGACAGAAACGCCTTCTTTTCCCACGCTCACAGTTCCGGGGGCAGGATTTGAACCTGCGAC
>SXGT01750831.1_pt1 | contig 17706 bp, 15 predicted proteins | sample 3176221 | NCBI WGS metagenome assembly SXGT01 (sample SAMN11356862, study PRJNA531348) | freshwater metagenome | isolation source: freshwater sample F1-120 | place: China: Fuxian Lake, Yuxi | collected 2017-12-25
CTCCCTCGACCGCGCGATCCGCGGCTCACCCCGGGCCCGCTGGGTCTTCTTCTGGGCGAAACGGGTCGGCGAACAGGCCGCGGACCTCGAGGTGGCGCACCGGCCGCTCCCGGTGGGCCTCCGGATCCAGCGATTCCTGGCCGACCGTCTAGTCTTCCGGCGGATCCGCGCCCGAGTCGGCGGGCGGCTCAAGTACTTTCTTTCCGGCGGCGCGCCGCTCTCAGCCGACATCGCCAAGTTCTTCTACGCCGCCGGTCTCCCGATCCTGGAAGGGTACGGCCTGACGGAGACCTCTCCGGTCATTACGGTCAACACGTTGTCGCACCTTCGATTCGGCACGGTCGGACGGCCGATTCCCGGCGTGGAGGTCAAGATCGCGCCCGATGGCGAGATTCTGACCCGGGGGCCGCACGTCATGAAGGGTTATTTCGGGCTGCCCGCGGAAACCGCCGAGGCCATTGACCATGAGGGCTGGTTCCACACCGGCGACATCGGGGAAGTGGACGCCGACGGCTACGTCAAGATTACCGATCGGAAGAAGGACCTGATCGCAACCGCCGGCGGCAAGAAGATCGCCCCCCAACCGATCGAGGGCTTGCTCCGCCAGAACCCGTTTATCGCCAACGCCGTTCTGTTAGGCGACCGGCGAAAATTCCCGATCGCCCTGCTCGCTCCGATGTTTCCGGTGCTCGAGGCTTGGGCCGCCGACGAGGGATTGACGTGGACCACCCGGGACGAGTTGATCGGGCTCGACCGGACCGTGAGACACCTCGAAGCCGAGGCCATGAAGCACCTCCGGGAGCTGGCGCGGTTCGAGGTCCCCAAGCGGTTCCTGATCGTGGCAAGGGAGTTCTCGATCGAAAGCGGCGAACTGACCCCGAAACTCTCGGTCCGCCGCCGGGTAGTCGAGGCCCACTATCGCGACGCCATCGAAGCCGTCTACGGGGCCGCCGAGGCGGAGGGGCAAAGCGAGGGCTAGGCGGCAGGATCTGCGGGACGACGGCAAACCTGACCGGAAGCCGCGCGGCGCTCCACCCGGCCTCGCACCAGCTATCTCCAGCTTTGGCAATGGCTTACGATCCGGTCATCGGACGGCTCGGGACCTGCCTCTTCCGCGAGTATGTCCTCCGCCCGCCACACCCGTCTGTTCTTGATCCTCTCGGCCGTTGCGACCCGTCTTCCGGCGCAAGATTCGACCGCCCAGGACGCATTCGCCGGCTTCGAACAGCAGCCCGAGGTCGGGCGATACTTGGCCTACTTCACCGGCCCCGCCCGGGCCCGAATGACCGAATGGCTGGCTCGAGGATCGAAGTACCGCCCCGCCATCGAGTCGAAGCTGACCCAGGCCGGGCTGCCGTCCGAGTTCTCTTACCTGCCCATTATCGAAAGCGGATTCTCCAATTCGGCGGTAAGCCGGGCCGGCGCGGTCGGGATGTGGCAGTTCATGCCCGAAACCGCGCGAGAGCTTGGTCTCCGTGTCGATCCGTGGATCGACGAGCGCCGCGATCCCGTTCGGGCAACCGACGCGGCCATCCGACATATCGGTGATCTGACCCGGACCTTCGGTTCGCCCCTGCTCGCGGCGGCAGCCTACAACAGCGGGGCCGGGCGGGTGAGCCGGGGCCTTCAGAAGATCACGACCGGCACCCCCGACTTCTTTACGCTGGCCGAACGGGGACTCCTGCCAAAGGAAACTCGCAACTACGTGCCCCAACTGCTGGCCGCGGCGGCCATCGGGAAGGACCCGGAACGGTTCGGGTTCGCGGTTCCGCCACTCCCGCCGCCGGCCTTCGATTCCGTCTTGGTTGATCGACCGATCCGGCTGGCCTCGGCGGAGCGGGCTCTTGGACTCGGTCAGTTGACCTTGACCCAGCTCAACCCCCAATTCAGTCGCGGTATCACCCCGCCCGGCGGCTCGTGGCTCCGGGTCCCGGCTGGGCTCGGATTCGGCATTGAAGCGCGACTGGAGGCACTGCCGGCGGTGAGCTTCGGAGCGCCCGGTAGCGTCCGTGGCGATCGAATCGGTTCGCTGGTGCGGGTCCGGCGGGGGGACACGGTCAGTGACCTGGCCGCCCGTCATGGGGTGAGCGAGGTCCGGCTCCGGCGACTCAACGCACTGCCGGTGTGGTACCGTCTTCGACCCGGCCAAGCCTTGCGGCTGCCCGCCGCCTAACGACGAAGGGCGGTTGTCGGCCTTCGGGCGACCCAAAGATCCGTCGTCCGCGCCAGGAGTTCGAGTCCTTGGTCGGGCTCGGAAGGCCCTTCGATGACCACGCGGTTCCCGGGTAGCACCGCCCGGACTGCCGGGCCCACCCAACCCCGATCCACTCCATGATCGGCCGAGACCACCAGACTCCTCATGCTGGCAGCCTTCACCGGCAGCCGCCCGGCCCGAACCACGCTCGTGGTTTCCGAACCAACCACGCCGGCCGGAGGATTGATCAGGACAAACCGGACGCCGGGCAGCCGGGCCGTGAGCTGGTCCGCCAGGCCTCCCGCAGCACCAAGCAGGGCGATGAACCCGCCCGGCCCTTCGAGGCCAAGCAGAGCGACGATCGCTTCCGCCGTGAGATTCGTCGCGCCCGTCGGAGGCGGGGGCGGGCCCCCGAAGTCCATCGCGCCGTCGACGACCGGCACGGTAGCGCCACAGACCGGACACCCGATCGTCCCGGCCATGACGCGGCGTCCTTCCATCCGGTCGGGAAGCAGGACGACGAACTGTTCGTCGTGGTCGGCGATGCACCGCAAGTGATCGGTCAGTTCGATGAACACGAGTCAGGCCGGGCCTAACTGAACCCAACCGACGTCGACGTGGCGGGGCCGGGTGGCGATCCACCGGACCAGGTCCGCAACATCATCCGGGCGAAGCATCGACGCCCGAGAGGGGAGATCGGATCGGCCATCGGGATCGATCGGATCCCAGAGCGGAGTATCGACCGGACCCGGACTGACGAGCGAGCAGAGGACCCCGGTCCCGCGATACTCGGCGCGAAGCACCTCGTGAAGCCCGCGGGCCCCGAACTTCGTCGCCGCGTAGGCGGCGTTGCCGGGCAAGGCCAGGTAGTCCGCGATGCTCCCGATCAGGACGTGGCGACCCCGTCCGCGCTCGCGCATCGGGCCGAGGAACCGGCGGGCAATTTCATAGGGGGCCCGGAGGTTGACGCGGTACAACTCGTCAAGAGTGCTCGCGGGTGTCGTCTCGAACGATCCGAGGGTAAATCCGCCGGCGTTGCTCACGACGAGATCCGGAACCCCGCGGGCGAAGACCGCCTCCGCCAGGGCTTCAATGCCCCGATCGGTGGCCAAGTCGGCGACGATTGAGACATCGCCCACCGGCGACACCAGCGGCCGGCTTCGGGCCGCTCGCACCACCGTGGCCCCCTCGGCCCGGAGGGCGGCGGCGATGGCGGCGCCGATCCCCTTCGAGCCCCCGGTGACGACGGCAAGCTGGCCAGCCAGGGGACCGGCCGTCACATCCGCCCGATCCGGGGCCCGTGCACCAGCCGGAGGAACTCCTCCCGGGTCCGGGCATCGTCCCTGAAGATGCCCCGCAGGGCGCTGGTGACCGTCGTCGAGTTTTGCTTTTCGACGCCCCGCATCATCATGCACAAGTGGGACGCCTCGACGACCACACCAACACCGGCCGGTTCCAAGACTTCCATGACCGCATCGGCCACTTGGTCCGTCAGGCGCTCCTGGACTTGGAGCCGCCGGGCAAATATCTCAACAATCCGAGGCAATTTGGAAAGCCCGATGATCCGCCCCTTCGGGACGTACGCGACGTGCGCCCGGCCGAAAAAGGGCAACATCTGATGCTCGCACATCGAATAGAGCTCGATATCGCGAACCAGGATCATGTTCTCGTGCGACTCCTCGAAGACGCCCCCGCCGACCACGTCGGCGACCGACATCTCGTAGCCCTTGGTCATGAAGCGATAGGCCTTTTCGACTCGCTCGGGCGTCCGCTGGAGCCCCTCGCGGTCCGGATCGTCACCCATCGCCTCGATGATGGCCCGGACATGGGGCTTGATGCTAGCGGCCTCGGTATTCGACATAGTTCCTCGGAGTTTCCCATAATCGGATCAGGGCCAACTGGCCGGCGGGAAGCCGCGGCCCGATTTGTTCCCAACAGAACACCGCGATGTTTTCCGCCGATGGGATCCGGTCCCGAAACCAAGGAACGTCCAGATTCAGATTCCGGTGATCGAGCACGGAGATCACGGCGGCCTCAACGATCTTCTTCACGACGCCGACATCGACCACGTAACCGGTATCCGGGTCGACCGGCCCTTCTACGAGCACGTCGAGTTCGTAATTGTGGCCATGATAGTTGGGATTGTTACACGGCCCAAACGTCGCCTGGTTCCACTCGTCCGATTTGTGCGGATTGTGGAGCCGGTGCGCGGCATTGAAGTGCATTCGCCGGGCGACGACGCAGGTGGGCATTGACGGCTCCAATCGAGACAACGGCGCTCGATCCGACTACCGTCGGCCGGCGCCCCGTTGTCGGATGATACCCGAGAGGTTTATTGAAGCCCGAAGTGGAATGTTCGGCGCCCTCACCGTGAACATCTGCCTTCCCCTAGGGGCATGGCATCAGCTACAGTATGTGGGCCCAGCCTCGGACCTGTTGGCTCAAAAACTGGTTCCCAGATACCACCCGACAGAACTATTATAGGAAGTCGGATCGAGACCGTCAACGCGTACAAAGAACGGACACCATGATCAATCTGGTTGGCGCAATGGTTGCGTTGGTCCTGTGGCTCGTCGGCACGTTCTTGATGCCGATCGGCCTCGGCTTGATCCACGTCCTGTTAGCCGTCGGGCTCGTCCTGTTGATTCGGTGGTGGGCGCTCCGTTACCCGGGCACCCCCGCCTAGCGCCCCATCTAGATCTCCCAGTTCGAGAACACTACCCCCGTTCGGGGGGCCAACTCCGGGTGGTCGGCCAGCACCATCCGGAGGTCAGTCCAGTGGACCCGGAAACCCATCTCGATCAGATCGCCGTAGGCTTCGCGGAATCCGGTCTGGCAGCGGATGGCCACCCGGCCGAGCCCCCGAGCCGCCGCCTCGGCGACGAGCGCTTGGACGACCGCCCGGAACGCCCGACGGTCTCTCGCCACCAACTTGAGAACCCGAAGCTCGTCCGCCGGGCGACCGAGGGCGAGCGGCGCGGCATGCCAAACGGAGGCCGCCCGCCAGGTGTCCCCTTCCCTCACTACCGTCAGGTCGCCGAGCGCTTGCTCGAGGGTGAGCCCCGCTTCCCGACCGACGTCGAGACCGGGCATCACTTCACCGACGAGCTCCCTGAGCCGGTCGAGCCACGCCCCGGTCGGGCCGAGCCGCGAGGCCAGCTCTCCGGGCACACCGGCGCCGCCCGAGGTCTCCCGGACCATGGAGACGGTCAGGTGGGCCGGCTGAAACCCCATCCCGCTGTAGAACCCGATGTTGTCGACCGTGCGGGGCATCGTCTCGAGCCCGATGACCCGGCATCCGCTGGCTCGAAGCCGGTCGACCCCGGCCGTTACGATCCGGCGCCCCAAACCCCGGCCTTGGCAGTCCGGTCGCACGGCGAGCGGGCCCATCCATCCCTCGTGGCCGAGGGTATGAACGATATTGAATGCCGCCAGGTGGCCTTGGGCATCGCGCCAGTGGAGCGCACCCTCGCCGGCCGCCGTGATGGCGAACCGCCAAATGGCTGGATTGAGCGGCGGGACCCGGACGCCGGTCATCCCATCGCGGTGGTACCGTTCCGTAAACGCGTCCGAGAACACCCGATTGAGCTCATCGACGTCGGAGACGGAGAGCGGGAGCGGCCCCCGGATAGCGTTAGGCTGCGGCATCGGGAAGCTCCAAGGCCGCGGGCGATTCGTCGTGGGCCGTTGCAATCCCCCGCTCGACGTCGTACTCGATTCGGATGATCCGGTCAAACCCGTCCCGAACCGACTCGATGTGGGTAATCAGAATCACCTGCGGAAACCGGTCGGCCAAGCCCCGGAGCAGGTCGACGACCGCAGTCCGCCGTTCCTCGTCCAGCGAACCGAACACCTCGTCCAGCACCAGCAGCGAGAATGGCTGGCCGGCCCGTTCGGCGATCATCTGGCTGATGGCGAGGCGGAGGGCCAGATTGACCACGTCCTCCTCGCCGCCGGAGATCACCGTCTTCGGTTCACCATCATCGACGATCGACGCGACGTACCCCTCGTCCAGATCGAGATCGGAGTACCGGCCGTTGGTCAGCTCCCGCAACAGCACCGACGCGGCCTCGGCCAGCTCCGGGCGCAACGTGGCGTTGAGGTCGTCGCGGAGATCGGTAAACGCCCGATCGAGCTCCTGATTCAAGAGCGCGTCGACCTTCAGCCGCTCAACCTCGGCGGCCCGCCGGGCCCGCTCCTCCCGCCGCCGGGCCACCGCGGCCAGATGTTCGACCGCACCGTTCCGCTCGCCGACGGCCCGGACCGCAGCCACCACGGCCGCTTCACGCTCCCGGTCGGCCGTCACAGAGGCCAGGTGGAGGCGCTCGTAGGCCTCCGCCGACCAACCGAGCTCCGCCAACCGAGCGGTCAGCTCAGCCACCCGGAGTTCGATCCGGGTCAGCACCTGCTCCGCCTCCAGCGCCTTCGGCACCAACTCCGCCGCCCGTTCGGCCCTGGTGGTCAAGCGGACCACCTGCTCGCGAATCGGCTCGAGCGCGGCAAGCCGCTCCCGAACCTTGAGGTGAAGGGCTTTGTCGTACTCGGTCGGCGTTTCGGCCAGCTGCCGGCGAAGGACCGCCAGACGTTCGGCCGCCTCGGCTCGAGCGGCCTCGGCCCGGGTCCGCTCAGCCACCGCCGCCTCGGCACGGGCGGCGGCGGTCGTCGCCACCTTGAGCTCCCGCTCGGCCTGCTCTGCGGTAAGCCGGGCCTGGACCAACTCCTTCGGCTCAGTGGAGAGCTGCTTGATCCGGTCGCGGTAGTGACGGCCGTCGGAGCCGATCAGTTCGAGTTTGACCACGAGATCATCGAGCACCGCCTCGTATTCCTTACCCAGAGGCTTCCCGCAGGTCGGACAGACCCCGGTCGGCCCGGCTTCCGCGAGCCGGTTTTTCTGGGTCTCAACGTCCTCGTGTTGCTGCAGCAAACCCTTCCGCATCGTTTCGGCGTCTTGCTTGTTCCGGACCCAATTGGTCCGCTCTTCCTCCACCACTGCCCCGGCTGCATCGGCCTGCTGTTGCGCCAGGGCCGCGTCGGCTTTGGCTTGGTCGACCCGGCTCGAGTCCGGCAGTTGGCTCAACCGATGATCGAGTTCGGCGATAGCCTTCTCTGACATCGTGACCTTGGCCTCGAGCGCCAGCCGCCCGGCGAACAACTGAGCCAGGGCATCAAGCCGGTTCCGGTCGGCCACCAAGGCATCCCACTCCAGCGTGGCCGGCGCCAACTCATCCCGCTTGGTCTTGGCCTCGAGCGACTCGGCGAGGTCGCGGTCCAGCGACTCGAACGTCCGCCGGGCCTCGATCGCGGCGTGGTTGGCGATGTTCAAATCGGTTTCGGTGGCCTGGACCACCTCCCGGCGGCGCTGCATCGCAGCCCATTCCGGAGCGAGCCGAGCCCGGGCCGCTTCCGCCGCGCGCTGGTGGGTTTGGGTGGTTGCTACCGCCTGGGAGGCCGCCGCCGAACGGGCGGTTGCCGCCTGTTCTTCGGCCTCCAGTTCCGCCAGGTCGACCAGCCCGGTCTCCGCCGTCTGGAGCGCCGCCCGCACCGCGGATCGTTCTTCCTTCAGCTTGACCTGAACCCTTGCCAGTCGCTCGTACCCCAGCACGCGGCTCAGGAACTTGGCGCGTCCCGGCGCCGACATCGCCGCCATCGTGGCCAGTTCCTTCTGGCCGGTGAAGTAGGTGTTGAAGAACTCCTCTTTGGTCATCTTGAGGAGCCGGCTCACCTTGTCGGTGACCGCCGCGCCGCTATTGGCGACCGGAACGTCGTCGCCGTCCTGATACAGGGTCGCCTGTTGCAAAGAGCGGACGACCCGGTATTGGTGGGGCCCCAACACGAAATCAAGTTCGACTTCGACTCGGGAGCGGGGCGGGGCGTTCCGGCGGCGAATCGAATCGCGGGTGCCTCGCGCGGCGGGGCTTCCGTACATCGCCCACGCGATTGCCTCGAGCACGGTGGATTTTCCGGCGCCATTCGGCCCAACGATCCCGGTCAAGCCGGACTCGAACTCGAGAACCGTGTCGGCGTGTTGGCGGAAGTTGACCAACCGGAGGCGGCGGAGTCGCATCAGGCCTCCGCTTCGGGCTCGAAACTCACGGACTCGAGCAGCGACACGCCCCGGTCAACGAACCGGTCGCGATCGAGGCGCTCGGGGAGCGGGCGACGGGCCAGATGGGCCCGGACCATGTCCGGCAGGGTTTGGCGGCCGCCCGGCGCGCCGGTGCCGATGACCCGATGGACGTCGGGGCGCCGGAGATCCAGGTGAAAGTGCAACGCCGCGGCCTTGGCGGCCCGAATTGCGGTGTGATCGAGTTCCCTCGTGACATGCCGGGCCACGTCATAGACGACCAGCCGGATCAGTTGATCGGCAATCCCCCCAGGCACGGTGGCCAGCCGCTCTTGAATCGCTTGATCGAGTTCCGCCGCCGACAGGTCTTTTGCCTCGACGGGCTTGAGATCGACCAGCCGGCGCTCGGGCACCACCCACTGCGGCTTCGGCGCACCGCCCCCGATCACTTGATCGAGATCAACCAGCAGCCAGCCCTTGCCCTTGACCCCGGTCTTCCGCTGCTCGGCGTACTCACCCCAAGGGTTCGGCGTGACGTAGTCGAGCGCCCCCGCGTACCAAACTCGAGGACCGACCTCTCGCATCACGTGGTAGTGCCCGAGCGCGACGTAGCTCCAGCCCGCATCGGCCAGCTGAGCGGGATCGAGGGCGGCACCGCCGGGCTCGGCCCACCAGCGGTCGAGCGGGAACAATCCCTCGACCTCGCCGTGGACGGTCAGGACTTGGTAGCGGGCCCGTCCGGTCGGGCGGAGGTCGGGACGCTCAGCGCTGACCAAGGCATGGTGCGGCACGGCCCGGACCGCCAGGTCGAGACTCGGGAAATCGAACTCGATGGCCTCTTCGGTGGCCACGTGAAGGCCGAGTTCGGAAAACAGCTTGAGAATCGACCCGGTTTCGCTGGCTCGCGGGGTATCGTGGTTGCCGGCGATGACGATGATCTCGGCGACCGGTAACCCCTCCCGTAGGCGCTGGAATTGGCGAAAGCAATGGACGATTGCCTGGTTGGTCGGCCGCACGGCATGGAAGAGATCGCCGGCGACGACGACGACATCGGGCTTGGCGTCGATGACCTGTCCCACCGCCTGGTTGAACATCCGGGCAACGTCGACCTCTCGCTGGTTGAGGCCGAGCGGGGTCTGGCGGTAGTACTGGCGATAGCCGAGGTGGATGTCGGCGAGGTGAGCAAGCAGCACGGGGGAAATCTACTTGAAAAAGCCGGTCCGTGAGGCGTGGCCTAGCCGGAGGATCGGGTCGTGGCGTCGTAGCAGGCGTGCACCGAACGGGGCAACTTGTGCTTCTCGATCCGCTGGCTTGGGGTGAGCGGGAATTCAGCCACCACCGACAGGTACCGGGGAACCTTGAAGGCCGCCAACCGCTGCCGGCAGTGGTCGAGTAGGTGCTCGGGGTCCGGGTCATTCCCGGTGGGCTGGACGAACGCGAGCACCTCCTCGCCTCGGATCGGATCCGGCACCGCCACGCAGGCGGCGTTTCGCACCGCCGGGTGCTCGCAGAGCACGGCCTCCACTTCGCCGGCGGCGATGTTTTCGCCGCCCCGCCGGATCATGTCCTTGGTCCGCCCGACGAGGTAGTAGTAGCCGTCCTCGTCTTGCCGCATCAGGTCACCGGTGTGGGCCCAGCCCTCCTGCATCCACTGGGCGGTCGCCTCGGGATTGTTCCAATATCCGAGCGCGTTGACCGGACCCCGGCTGATGAATTCGCCGACCTCGCCCCGGGGCACATCCTGGCCGCCGGCATCTACGAGACGTCCCTCGTAGCCCGGCAACATTCGTCCGACCGACCCCGACCCGGTCATATGACTGTCGGCGAGCGGCATGGCCATGACGAATCCGATCTCGGTGGTTCCGTACCACTCGCGCCACGGCACACCCCATCGCCGTTCGAGTTCGGCGTGCTGATCGGCGGGAATGCCCGAACAGGACACCCATCGGACCCGGTGCCCGCGATCGATGACCGGATCTTCCGGCTGCTTCTGGAGGAGGACCGGCATGGTGCCCAGGCAATAGAAGAAGGTGCCGCCGGCATCCCGCACCGAGCGCCACAGACCGGAGGCCGAGAACCGGGGCAAGAGGACGAGTTCCATGCCGACGGCGAGGCAGAGCACGACATTCCATCCGAAGTCGCCGTAATAGAACGGGGTCATGATGACGGCCACGTCCTCAGGAGTAAAACTGCCGGCTTCGGCAAACCGGTCCGCCACCGTGCGCCACCCCTGGTGGGTCGTCATGCAGCCCTTCGGGAATCCAGTGGTGCCTGAGGTGTACTGGAGTACGGCGAGCGAGTCGCCGGTGAGGCCGGGTTCCGGGTCCTGGCGGTTCGCCGCGGCCGTTTCGGCGCCGAATCCCGCGTCCCAGGCCGCACAGTCCTCGAGGCCGGGGCACTCGGTCCAGATCCGGTCCAGCAACGGGAGGTGGAGGGCCACGGTGACCACCACCCGGGCACCGGAGTCCCGGAGCACAAAGCCCAGGTCGCGCTCCTGGTACCCGGTGTTGACCGGAACGACGATGGCGCCCATCCGCACCACCGCGAGCCAGGTGACCACATACTCGACGCCGTTCGGCATCATGATCCCGACCCGGCTGCCTTGGATGACCCCGCGCGCGGCCAATCGGGCCGCCACCCGGGCGCTCCAGGCCTCGACCTCCCCGAACGTTAGGCGCTGGTCGCCGAACCGGAGAAACGGGCGATCCGGGGTTCGGCGGGCCCGGTCCGCGAGGACCTGCCCGATGGTCCGGTCACGCATAGGGGTCGTCGGCCGGTTTCAGGGAGGCGACCCCAGTCCGGGGCGCCACCGACCGGACTTTGATTTCCCGGCCGAGACATTTCGTGAAGAAGGCCGTAACGTCGTCGGGGCGGTTCCGAATGGTGGCGTGCAGCGCTCGCACGACGTCGTCGGTGGCCCGGCCGGCCACCAGATCCTTGATCCGGTTGACCGACACCGCCGAGCTGAGGGCGCGGAGCCGCCTGGCCACGGCATCCTCGAACGGCACTTCGGCCTCGGGTGGAAACCGCTCGACCCCTTCCCGGCCCGACAGCACCGACGGCCTCGGGAACTTGACGAAAATCGGCTGGGTAAAATGGGGATGGCGGAGCATCAACTCGCCCTTCGGCAGCGCGGCAAGCTTCGCCTTGATGGCGGGCGAGAGAATTCCGTAACCCGGCGTCGACAAGTCGTCGGCGTCGAGGCGGCCGAACACCGAAGTGCCCGCATTGCCGACGACCCGTTTGTGCACCTGGGAGCGAAACTGCTGGGCGGAAAAAAGCACCAGGCCGAGGTACCGGCCTCGTTCGGACAGATCGAGCAGCATCTTCCGGACGTACGTGTCGTGTCCCTCCTGCGGAGCATACTTGTTCAGCTCGTCGACGAACACCACGACATGCTCGACCCCGAGATCGCGGCGTTCGAGATGCTCTCGAAGTTTCGAGACGATCCGGGCAAACACGAGGTCCTGGGCCAGCGGGTCGAGACCGGCGACGTCGACCACGTAGATGCTCCGGTCCTCGAAGTGTCCCCAGGGGAGGTCGTTGACCTCGCCATCGTCGGTGACCAGCCCCTTGGACCGGGTGCTGATGTTGCCGAGCCGGTTCCGGATTTTCCGAATCGTGGCGACATGGTGGGTCCGCCAAATCTCGGAGCGGCCGGTCGTCTCCAGAAACTCGAAGATCGACTTGAAGAACCCTTCCAGCTCGGCGAACGTGCGCACCAGGAACGTCTGCCCCGACACCTCGTCGCGGAACTCCTTCCCGACCACCCGTTCGGCCAGGAAGTCGATGAAGCCGTCGGCCTTGGCGTCGATGTCGTCCCGGTTGAGGAGCACTTCGGTGTAGTCGAGCACTTCCCGGAGCCCCCACACCAGCGGCTCGGTTGGTTTGAGGTCGGGATTGGTGCGGAGGGTATTGAGATTGACGCCGTCGTTCTTGAACGGGGCGAAGTACCGGACCTGTTGGAACGGCCCCGCCTCGAGTCCGAGCCGGTCGTAGAGCCGGCGGTCTTCATCGGTGAGGGTACCCGGCTGATCCAGGAACAGCAGGTCGGGCCCTTTGACATTGAAGCAGAGGGCGGCGATCCGGCCTTTGTGGGCCGGAAATCGCTGGAAGATCGACGTGAGGAAGAATTCGACCGCCGACGTCTTGGTGGCCAGACCCGACACGCCGGTGATGTTGAGGTGGGCCGCCTCGGGCCCGAGCAGGAAATCGGCGTCGATCTCGATCGGGGCTTCCAGCCCGCCGGCCGCGTAGAGGCCGACGGGCACCCCGGTCGGTCTGTCGCCCGTGGTGTAGGCATCCATCCGGAGCGCCACGCCGACATCGGCATCGGTAGCCAGGTACACCACGCCTAACGGCACCGATTGGAGCGGTTCTTCCGGAACGTGGCGGAGAACGGCGGTCTGGTAGAGCCGGATCTCGCTCCGGTGGCTGGGTTCGACCGCGCCGGCGGGATCGCCGTCGGCGGCGTACACGGCATCCATCGGCGTCGCGAGATCCGAGTACGCGAACGCGTCCGTCACCACGCCGTATACCGTGCGCCCCGGTCCTTCGACCCGGACGATCGACCCAATGCCGACTTGGGCATCGCGGGCCGTCCAGAAGAGGAACTGGTGCGGCGTGCTCGGTTTGAGTTCGGTGGCGACGACCTGCCCGATCATCGGGCCCTCAGGTGCCGCTCGACCGTCGCCACGCCGTAGAGCAGGCGGTCCCACCGGGGATCGGGCCGGCTGAGCGGCACCCGCTCGGCCAGAATCCAGCGGGACAACTCATCGGCCCGCTCGATACTCCGACCGGTTTCGGCCACTTCGATCCGGACCAAGCCGTGGAGGAGGTCCTGGCCTTCGTGCGGCCAGAGCCGAAGGCCCCAGGAATGGACCTTCGCGAATCGCCATGTGGCCGGTTCGAACACACTGGTTCGGTTGAGAACCGGCAACGTGAGGTATCGAGTCAGGTCGGGGCCGGCAAACGGCAAGGTGGCGTGACTCTTCGAGATTCCGATGGCGCGCGGGTCCCGGGCCCAAACCGGCGCATCGGAAATCACGCCGTCTACGATCAGCCAGGCATCGTGAGACCGGCGAAACGCGGTCCCGACCGCCTGCTCCAGGCCCGTCCGGGCCCGGTCGATGGCCCGATGGGCGTTCTCGAGTTCCTTGAGTGGGTGGACTTGGTCGGTGGCCTCGAACCCGGCCGGCTCGAAGTCGTCCCCATCCAACCGAAGTTCCGCGAGCACATCCTCCCGGCTGACGAGGAGGCGGCGTTCGGCGCGCTCGACCGTGGTAAACCGGCCGTCGACCCGAAGGCGGACGGCCGCCGAGATGAAGGCTGCGACGATCGGCACGGTGTCGAAGTACCCGACGACTTCATACCGCTGGGTGCCATCGAGGAACGCCAGTGGTTCCGGGCAGGGCGTGGGCGCCCCGACCGGCTTGGCGGCCAACTCCGTTCCTTCGACCAACCGGGATGGCGCCAGACGGTAGTCGTCAGGCCGCCCCTCGACCGCCGGCGGCATGGTAGACGCCACGGTCACTTGCCCGCCTCGGCCGAGTGACCGGCGCAACCGCTCGAAGAGCAGAGCCCGGCTCACCCCTTCGCGGCCTCGAACTCGGCGAAGCACTTGAAGATCCGGTCCACGGCCTTCTCGATATCCTTTTCGGAGGTGGCATAGGACAGGCGCACCCACCGGTCGTCACCGAACGCGGCGCCCGGAACCAGCGCGACGCCATGTTCGCCCAACAGCCGCTCGCAGAACTTGGTACCCGTCAGACCGCCGGCGGGAGCAATCCCGTCAACTCGAAAGAAGAGATAGAACGCCCCGTGCGGCTCCACGAACTCGACCCCGGGTGCCTCGTTCCGGAACCGGTCGACCAGCCGGTCCCGGCGTTTCCGGAACGCCGCCGTCATCTTGACGACTTCCTGCTCGACCCGCGGATCGGAGAAAGCCATCGCGGCGGCGGCCTGCGCCGGATGATTGGCCCCGGTCGTGGTGTGTGACTGCAGGTTGCCCATCGCCTTCGCGATTGCCGGGGGCGCGTAGGCGGCGCCGATCCGCCATCCGGTCATGGCGTACGCCTTGCTCGCCCCATAGATGATGACGGTCTTTTCGAGATACTCGTCCGGCAGGTCGAAGAACGACGGCGCCGGCCCCGACCCGAAGTGGATCCGCCGGTAGATCTCGTCGCTGATGATCCACACGTTGTGTTTCCGGGCCCAGTCACCGATCGCCCGAAGCTCACCCAGCGTATACACCGCCCCAGTCGGATTGCAGGGCGAACAGAGGATCAGCCCGCGGACCAGCTTGTCCGTGTGCCGCTCGAGATCCTTGACGCTCACCTTGAGACCCCACTCCACCTCCCCCGGCACCATCACCGGTTCGGCCCGGGCCAGGTGGACGATCTGGGGGTACGAGACCCAGGCAGGCGAAGGGATCAAGACCTTGTCCTTGGGCCCGAAGAGGGTGAAGCAGGCGTTGAACAACGACTGCTTCGACCCGGTGCTGACGACGAACCGGTCCGGATCGACCGGCCGGCCGCCGGACAGCTGGCTCAAGTGGGTGGCCATGGCGTTCCGGAGGTCGGCGATCCCGAGGTTCGGCGGATACCGCGTCAGTCCCTTCTGGATCGCCTGGACGCCGGCCTGCGCCGCAACCGCCGGGGTGTCGAAATCCGGCTCGCCGACGCTCAGATCGAGCACGTCCTTCCCGAGGGCCCGAAGGCGGCGAGCCTCCGTGTTGATCGCGATCGTTTCGGAGCCCTTGAGATGGGCCAGATTGCTGGACAGCGGCTCGGGAAGTCGGAGGATCTTGGTCAAGAAAATCACCTGAAATGGGTGGAGATCGGAAGGTTCGTGGGTTGTTTCGGCGATGTCAATGTTATATTCGGTCCCAGCTGTTCTCTTTCACAATTGAGATACCCGTGTCTGATGCTCCAGTCGTACCCCCGCCGGTCGGCGGGTCGGCCGTGCCCATTGCGGCCCGTGGCGCCAACTTGGTGTTGGCCACCCCGCCCTCGCCGGCCTATGCCATCCCGGTGCTCGCTGCCGTCCTCGGCCGAACCCCAGACACGCGGTCCCATCCCCTGCTCCTCCTGGTTCCTGAATCGGCTTTGGCCCCTTGGGCCGAAGCGGCAGCGTCAGCCGCTCAATCCGTCGGTAAGGTTGCCGCGCAGGGGCCGACGCCGGCCCGGGCGGGCCACCATCTCGTTGGCCAGCGGGTCGATTGCCTCGTCACCACCGTGGCCGTGGCCGCCGAGCTGATCAGGCGAAGCGCGTTCCCGGTTGCGGAGTTTTCAGGCGTTGCGGTGGCTTGGCCGGAACTCGAGCCGGACGACGACCGTTTCATCGCTATCTTCGCCGACCTCCCGAAAGAGACCCAGCGGGTCGTCATCACGGCCGACCCGGAGCGCACCGGCCCGTTCATCGAGCGGTACGCCTGGCGCGCCGCCGTGACTGGGCCACTGGGCCCCGAGCCCGCGGAGCGGTTGGCCCGGATCCGAGTCGCATCCGTCGGGTGGGACCACCGGCAACAAGCCCTGGGTGCGTTGGTCGATACCCTCGACCTCGACCAAGTGGCGGTGTGGTGCGCCAATCCATCGGCCGTCGGCCCGGTCTCAGCCCGGCTGGCCAGCCACGGCGTGTCGGTCGGGCCGGCCGACGTGACGATCTACTACGACCTCCCGACCCCCGAGGTCCTGGCCCAGGCCGATCCGGCCCGGTCAATCTTGCTGATGCCGCCGGGCACCGAACCCTACGTCGCTCGCTTGGTCATCAAGCGGGAACCGATCAATCTTCGCGGGGGGGTCGACGAGGCCGAGCGGGCGATGGCGGCGGATCGTCGGATCATCCGGCACCGAATCGAAGCCGGCACCGATCGCGCGGCCTTTGCCACCGTGGCCCCACTGCTCGACCAGTACCCGGCTTCGGAGATCGTGATGGCGCTGCAGTCGCTGTGGACGGCGGCCAAGGCCGCGACCCCCGCACCGGCCGGACCCTCGATCCGCCCAATGCCGCCGGCCCGTCCATCGATGCCCAAGGTCTGGGCCGGGGTCGGCAACAAGGAGGGCGTCACCGTCGGTGAGTGGATGGCGTTTCTCAGCATCGACCTCGGGATTCCCCGTGAGAAATTCGGCCGGGTCGAGATCAAGGACTCGTTCACCTTGATCGAGTTCGGCGCCGAGGACATCGCCGCCGAGGCGGCCGAAAAGCTCGCGGGCCGTACCTTCAAGGGGCGCCGGCTCACGGCGCGGGTCGACCGCGGCGCCAAGCCGCCCCGCCGGGCGCCTTGACCGTCGGCGGTCCGGCGCATATCGTGGGTCACTTCACACCAAACCAGGCCACCGGATGTACCACGCCTCGCGCACCGGATCCATCGAGGTCATTGCCGGCGTCATGTTCAGCGGGAAAAGCGAAGAGTTGATCCGGCGGGTCCGGCGGGCCTTGATTGCCCGCCGGCGGGTCCAGGTCTTCAAATCCCGCCTCGACGACCGCTATGGCGGCATCACCCGGATCTCGAGCCATACGGGGATCGAAATCGAGGCCATCCCGACGGACCATTCCGCCGACATCTTCCGGCAAGTCCGCCCGGACTCCGAGTTGGTGGCCGTCGATGAGGCCCAGTTCCTCGACGCCGGAGTCTTGGCAGTCGCGACCGGCCTCGCGGAGCGGGGCGTCCGGGTGGTCTTGGCCGGCACCGACACGGACTTCCGGGGCGAGCCGTTCGGCATGATGGGTGCCCTGATGGCCGTGGCGGAACAGGTGGATAAACTCCAAGCCATCTGTGTCGTCTGCGGCGACCTGGCTTGCCGCAACCAACGGCTCATCAACGGCCGCCCCGCCCGGTGGGATTCCCCGACGATCATGGTGGGCGGAAGCGAAGCGTACGAGGCCCGGTGCCGCCGTTGCCACCGGGTGCCGCGGCGCGACGAAGACCAGACCCGGATCCTCTAACGGATGCTCAACGTCGGACTCACCGGGAACATCGCGTCGGGGAAGTCCACGGTGGCCCGGCTCTTTGCCGACTGGGGCGCCGTGGTGATCGACGCCGACGCCATCGTCCACGCCCTCGAGGAGCCCGGGACACCGGTGTTCACTGCCATCGTGGCAAAATTCGGGGAGGAGGTGCTCGCCCCCGACGGCCTCCTCAACCGGGCGGCCCTTCGCGCCCGGGTCTTCGGCAACCGCGATGCCCTCGCGGCGCTCAACGGGATCGTCCATCCCGCCGTGGCCGCCGAACGCGATCGCCAGATGGCGGAAGCTCGGGCGGCCGGTACCAAAGTCCTGATCCAGGACATTCCGCTGCTCTTCGAAGTAATGGACCCGAAGCAGTTCGATGCCGTGGTGCTGGTCGACGCTCCGGTCGCGGCCCGGCGCGAGCGGTTGGAACGACTTCGGGGACTCGACCCCGACATGGCGGAGTCGATGATCGGCGCCCAGCGGCCGTCGGCGGAAA
>SXGT01464745.1_pt1 | contig 17701 bp, 15 predicted proteins | sample 3176221 | NCBI WGS metagenome assembly SXGT01 (sample SAMN11356862, study PRJNA531348) | freshwater metagenome | isolation source: freshwater sample F1-120 | place: China: Fuxian Lake, Yuxi | collected 2017-12-25
ATCGACGTTGATGTACGGATCCAGCTTTTGCAACGTGACCCGTAAGCCTCGACTCTTCAGGAGTCGGCCAAGTGAACTGGCAGTAAGACCCTTACCGAGACTTGATGCGACGCCTCCCGTCACAAAGACATGCTTGACCACGCAGGCGACCTCCATACGAGAACGGACGGTTTCGAGGGGTGCTCAACCACAGCATTGGCGCTCGGTCGTATTGGCATGTCAACCAACAACACCGAAAAGACTGCCGCTCCGCGAGGCACGCTCGAAGGTACCACGCTGCGGGTGCGGTCATGGTGATGGAGCCACATGATTTACCCTCGTAGTGTGACATCGATGTCCGCTCCGAACACAGCCAGCAGCCCTCCGGAGCGAGCCACGGGTCACGACATCGCCGCTATAGCTGCCATCGCAATGTTCGCACTTGTGGTCCGTCTGCCTGCACTGCTCAGCAACCGTCACCTCACCTTCGACGACGGCGTCTACGGATCTGCATCGCTCGCTCTGCGCGACGGCAACGTTCCATTTCAAGATGTCTACTCCCCGCAAGGCCCTGCGTATCTCGCGACCGTGTGGATCTTCGATCTGCTGACTGGGCGTTTCGCGTGGTCGCCACGCACCTCCTCGACAATCGCCGGCGTTGCCATCACCGTCGCGACATGGTCGTTGGTGCGCGGACTCACCAATCAACGGATTGCGGCTGCGTCTGCGATCGCGATCGCGGGCTCTGGGTCCCTGGGGTGGGTTACCGCACCGATGGCAGGCGACGGCATCGCAATCGCCTGGTCTGTCATCGCAGTCGCGATCGCCGCGCGAGCGCAAGGGCGGTACAGCCAAGCCGCGATAGCGGGGCTCGCGATGGGCATGGCAGTGAGTACCAAAGTTCTAGTCGCTCCAGCGGCGTTGCTGATATTGGCGGTGATCGTCAGTGCCGACACCGCGCGACGGTCGCAAATCCGCCAAATCGCCACATTCACGGCTGCCACCTGCGCGGTAGTAGGCGCATGGTTCGTGGCATTCGACATTGCCCTCGTGTGGGAACAATCAGTGGAATACCACGCGTTTACGCCCCGCCTCACTTCGATGGGTGCCAACTTGTCCACCGTGGTAACCACCGCCGTGCGCCGAGACCCGATACTGGTGGTGGCACTCATCGTGATGTTGTTTTTCGCGGTGCGCCATGGCCGGGGCTGGTCACCCGTTCACCGCATCACCGTCTGCGGCGCCTCCGCTTGGCTCATCATGAGCACGATCGTACTCGTTGTACAAAAGGCCACGTTTCGCGCACACGTTTCGAGTCTCGTGACGCCGGCGGTCGTGCTGGTCGCACTCCTTGCTGCACAACGTCTCCAACAACGCCAACGGACGCCAACTCGCGCGGCCACTGCCATATGCGTTGGCGTTTTCGTCAGCATCACAATCGTCGCGCAATTCAACGGTCTGGTCGCACCTCGCCAGTATTCATCCGACGAACGAGCGGCAGTCACCGCGCTGAAATCGTTGCCGACCGACGGGTTGGTCATCACCGATGAACCGGGGTTGGCATGGGCAGCCCAACGGGAAATGCCGGGGTGGCTGATCGATCCCGGTATCAAACGATTCTTTGGCGATGATCTGGAGGCCGGGCCGCGGAGCATCTTCGCCGAACTCAATAATCCCCGTGTTTGTGCGGTCGTGGTATGGACATTTCGCTTCGGATCGCTAGTACCCGGCCTCGAAAGTGCGTTGGTGCGAGCACGCTTCGAACCGGTCGCCACCTTTGGCACCTGGGTCGCGCCCGATGGGAAACCAGGCCGACGCCAAATCTGGTTCCGCGACGGCTGCCCAACCCTCGCGCTCTGAGCGCATCGACCTCAGCTTCTCCGCGTTGCAAAGCGATCGAGCCAGTCCAAGAGCCGCACGCGTTGGATGAGCGAGCTGAACGAGACGATTTCGCTGAGCAGATTCAGCGCGGCGACGACCAACAATGCACAGATCTGCACGGTCCACGACTGAGTCAGCACCACGACTGTCCCCATGACTGCACCCAAGGCGTTGGCACCAGTGTCGCCAATCATCAACCGTTCAGCAGCATCGAATGGCAAGAGCCCAAAACAACTTCCGACGCACACGCTCGCAACTACAAGTGCCGATCGGTTGTCAATCTCGAGTTGACCACTCCCGCGAGTTGCTATCAACGCTGCTCCCACTAACGGCAGCCAGGCCAACGCTGCACACTTGAGGGCGCGCGCCGGAGCGCGGTCCAACAAGTTGCACAGATTCGCAGACAACGCAATGACGCCGATACCGACAATGACTCTCAGTGACGACTCGCCCGGCTGATCTGCGACAATCCACGCCGCCGCGACACCACCTACAAGTTTCAACATCCCGGTCGTTATTTGGCCTCCAGCGAGGGCTCGAAGATGCCCGCGAAATCCGCGAGCATCACCCGCGCCGAGCACGTCATCCAAGAATCCCAGCATCGCAAACGCAACAAATGCAATTGCGACCAACCGCGGTCGCGCGCCAAACAACGAAGGGCCGCCGCCTGCCTGACGCGACACAGCTACTACGGCGAGGACCAGCAGTGATGCGAACACCGAAACAAGCCCACCTGCTGTCGCAACCGAGGCGCCTCGATAATTTTCACGCTGCAAACGCGGAAATGTCAACCCGTCACGCAGCAATAGGGTGAGCAAACACGCCGCGATCATCCCAAGCATCGTCGCAATCGCGACCGTCACTGTACAAGCTCTGCGAGCTTCGCACGGGGCGGATTCGCTGCGGTGTGATTCGCGATCGCCCAAACGTACGCCGGAACTGCAACACCAAACGAAGCCATCGCCACGTTGATACCAGAATCATTAATCAACGATCCCAATACGGCGACTATCGCTATCGCAACCGCGGCCGCTCGACGCTCAGAACCGTTGAGCAGATAACGGCGACTCGATTCCGAAAGACAGCACCACACGGTTGCCATCAACACCAGAACAATCGGGACCGTAAACGTGGCGACGGAATGCAGCAATTCATGTTGCGCAGCGATCCACTTGCGATGAACGACTCGGGAAAATTCATCAGATCCCTGGGTACCAATGGCATCGATGAACCGGCCGAGGTGGGTCTGCGAACCAGCGCTCCTCATGGAGTCAACGTATCCAATCGCACCCGCGACGACGGTCATCGCGCCCATCACCGCGAGGCTCGCACGCGACAGCAATTTGGTCCTGGACCGTACAAGTATGAAGGCAGCGAGCGCAGCTGCCATCGTGACGGCACCACCAATGTCCGCGCCGAATGGTGGAGCAGCCACAACCAACGCAACTATTCCAAGTCCGGCCGTCGCGACCGACCGGCGGACAATACCGATTGATGCCACGAAACACGACGTGCACAGAAAGGCAGCCGTGCTGTTGCCGTATCCAGCGAAGCGATCGCCGCCTGTCGCCGAGAATCCGAATATCGAATTAAATGACAGATGCGTGCCGGTCACCCCGTCGATCAACAATATGGCCGCGGTGATGGACACAACAACAACCAATGGCCGCGAGCGACCAGCTATCGGCAGCCACGAAACTGCTGCGAGACAGAATGTCGTCACACCCATCGTTGGCCAGAACGTCCAATGCCCGCCTCGATCAAGCGGAAACAGATTGACCACCAACGTTGCGGGCACGTACGAGCACGCGACGACAGCAACATGCATCATCGTTGTATCGAAGGCCCGGCGGTGCAACAGGCGTTGGTTCGGGAAGGCTCTCCGACACACGACGAGGAGCATCAGCAAGGCGACAATGAGGATCTCCAAGGTGGCGAGCGCAGCTACTCCCCCACCAATCATTCGATCACGCAACCGACTTTCTCGGTTGACCGCGCGGAGTTCATCAATGGCATCGCCGAATGACCTAAATGACGAAGAGTCCGTAACCACACGACCTTCGATAGATGCCGGCGGATCGATGCTGAGCGCATCCAGTACCGTCGGCGCAACGTCGATCATCTGCACGATGCCGTCTCGACGGGTGGTCGGCGAAGAAACGAAGTGGTGACCGTTGGGCGCTCCTTGCATCGCGAATGCCGAAAGGGATGGCGCACCGCCGGACGTGGTGGGGCTGATGAGCACCACCAAATCAGCGGCAGCGAGGTAGCTGCGTGACACCACCGACAGCGCCCCGTTCAGTCTCGTGAGATTCGCAAAATCCGCAAAGACCACCGATGAGCGATCGTCGACCGATTCATTGCGCAAAACATCCTCGAGGTCGGCGCCACCAAAAGCAAGCGCCCCTTCCTCGTCGACCAAAGCCAACGCGGCCGAACAATCTTCGATGCAGTCACCCACGAAGCGACGCTCAATCCCATTTTCCGACAGCATCGCGCCGAGTATGAACGGTTCCGCGCCATAGAGCCCTGCGGCGTTACGATTCACGATCTCCCCAGCACCAACGCACGTAATCGTTTGGCTGGTTGCAACACGACAGTTGCCGTCATGGTTGCGGTCGCCAGTATCAGATCTTGTGCCTGCACTCAATGTGACGAACATGTCCGCGGCCGTGGGACGACCTCTCCGTGCACCGTGGAGCGACATCGATCCGAGCGATGCCCCACCAAGGAACTCGGTCAGATTCGCGACATCCGATCGCGCAAGTTCAGCCCAGCTCGCGTCGCGTACCGAGAGAATCACGACTCGCCTTGGTCGGCGCGCCTCCGTTTGCGGCATCTCGCCTTCAGAATCGGCGGCCACTGGCGCAGCAACGCACAGGATCGCGACAGATACGCCAGTTAGAACCACTCGAGCGAACGCCGACCTCATTGTTCGGGCATTGCGCTGCTGGCACCAGGCCCGTAGCCAAAGTGGCCAACCACGCCATTGGCTATCGCTTCGGCGGCAAGCACAGCCGCGATCTGGCCTTGCGGGAGATCAAGCGAATCAACACTGCTGACCGTTGTGCTTTGTCGCACGAGTTTCAGCGCGCCTCCGCGCTCGGGGAACGCTGCAATGTCTGCATCACGCTCGGCGACGACGACGTTCAAATCCGAACGCCCCAACGCGTCGCTCAACGTCTTGGTGAAGCGCGCCGTTGCTGCAATGTCTTCGATGCTGAGCCCCAGCCCAACGAATGCCAGCACGGTCCCGCCGCGGGGGAATCCCTCTAGATCCGCCCGACCACCGTCGCCTTTCGCATCCACGCTGACAAATCCGGCGTCATCAAGAGCTACTATGACGTCATCGTCACGATTCGTTGTCGCGGGGTCCGCAAGCCGTTCCGCCAACATTTCGAGACCCTTGGAAGCTAACTGATCGTCGTTCACGTTCGCGCCGAGCAACCTTCGCAGTTCGGCTTTCTCGCTGTCTTCGGTCAGCGCCCACTTCGGCTCAAGCCATATCACTGCGGGCGCGTCCGCGCCCGCAGCCTGCAGCAAGCGGATAGTCGACTCAACCGTCGCGGCGTCAACACCTCGCATAGCGACCACCGCGACGTTTTCGTCGAGCAAATGACCACGCACGGCGATGAAGCTGAGGTCTTCAAGCGCCTTTGCTTCTCGCTTGTTCGCGTCGCGCAACCCCAGATTCTCAACGTCGGTTTCTTGCTTTTGCCGAGAGACAGCATTAATGCGGCTGTCGAGATTGTCGACGACCGCCTTATCGACGACAGTCACACCCAACACAATTCCAAGAGTGAGCGACAAAAACACCGCCATCAATGAGATGAGGTGGTACCTGAAGTTGATCACGTGAACCAATCTTTCAGCCAAAGTTCCCACAGTCCGCTCCAAAACACTTGCAACGGTTTGTAGAACAAGAAGATAGCTACGAACGCGATCGTGGCGGCGCCCAGAATCATCGCAACTTCGCGGCGTTGTACCCGCCCCTCATACAAACGGTGCACACCTTTAGCATCTACGAGTACTGGTCCGAGTCGCAGCCGAGTGAGAAACGTTGAGGCCATGCCTTTGCGACCTTTGTCCAACATTTCCACCATCGTGGAATGCGTTCCCACCGCAACAATCAACGTTGCTCCGGCTTCGTAAGCCAACAGCATGGCGACATCTTCGCTCATCCCTTGAGCCACGAACTCTTGATACCCTTCGCCCACGTGGAATCCAGCCGCATTGAGATGCTCACGGCCTGGCGCTCGGCCATCAGGGTGTACATGGTGGATGAGGTCCGCACCACAATGCAGCGCTTTGTCGCTCAGCGAGTCAAAGTCTCCAATGATCATGTCTGGTTGAAATCCGCGTTCCAAGAGCGCGTCCGCGCCTCCGTCGACTGCGATCAATACGGGGCGATATTCCTTGATGTAGCCCCGCAACGCCCGCAAATCATTGCGATAATCATGGCCACGCACAACCACGAGAGCGTGTCGACCCTTGACTGCGAACGACAGCTGAGGAAGTCGTAGCGGAGCAAAAGTAACCTCGGCTTCACGTTCGATGTACTCCAACGTATTGCGCGCAAAGTTGCGAAGCTCGACCCCTATCCCCTCATTGGCATTCTCCATCCGCTGTTCAATTTCAGCAATGGACATCTGTTTGCCAGCTGCGACAATCGTGCCTCCCCGCCACAACGCATTGTCATGCACATGCAGGCGTTCTCCGTCTCGAGCGTCGGTCATTACATCGGGACCGACTTCGTCGAGCAGCGCTATGCCTTCACGTGCCAGCCGAACCGGGCCTCCGTTCGGATACCGACCCGAGATCGATTGCGATGCGTTCACCACTGCCGTGACACCGGCAGCAATCAACATTTCAGCGGCGACTCGATCAAGATCTTGGTGGTCGATGACGGCGATGTCGCCCGGCTGTAACCGTTTCACGAGATCTTTGGTTCGATCGCCTACTCGCACCGTGCCTTCGACAGCGTCAGGAGGCAGAATCGGACCCGCGCGGCGAGCGCGCAACTTCGAAATCATCGACGAGGGCTCACGTTTGCCGTCAACAATTCCACGGCGTGGGCGCGAGCAGAAGTCGAAGCCTCAATACCTCCGAGCATGCGTGACAGCTCCGACACGCGGGCATCATCAAGAAGGAGCTCCGCACGAGAAACGGTGCGCCCGTCAAGCTCCGTCTTCGTTACATGCACTTGGGCATCGGCCGCCGCAGCAACTTGCGCGAGGTGCGTTACAACCAGCACCTGATGCACCGTCGACAGCGATTTCAGGGCTCGTCCTACCGCAATCCCCACTTCGCCACCAATGCCCGCATCGACTTCGTCGAACACCAACGTAGGAGGCGCCTGTGACAACACGACACGTATCGCCAACATCGTGCGTGATAGCTCTCCGCCCGAAGCGGCGCGCGCCAAGGGACGTCCAGGCTCTCCGGTGTTGGGCGCGAGCTCGAATGTCACCGTATCGATACCTTCGTCGGTGAGGTCACAGGCATCAATTGCAATCGAAAATACTGCGCCAAGCAGGGCAAGCTGCTGCAGTTGCTCGGTCACCGCCGCGGCGAGCGGCTTGGCCGCTTTCACACGTACTTTGTGAAGCCGCTGCGCCGCCTTTTGCGCCGTTTCGAGCATCACAACGCGCCGGTCCGACAGTTCCTCGACCCGTTGCGTATGCGACTCGAGTGCAGCGAGCCGCGCTCGTGCTTCGGATCCGTACCGCACTACGTCCGCGAGTGCGTCGCCATACTTTCTGCGCAGTTCACGCAACATTTGGCGTCGTGCGCCGAGTGAGGCCAAGCGGTTCGGGTCAGCCACCATGGCTTCACGTTCCAATCGGACATCATGAATGACCTCACCGAGCTCCGACTGCGCGGCGCGTATCCGCTCGCTGATTTCGGAAAATGGAATTCGACCGGTAAGCACTGCGACGGATTTCCCGACCGCATCAATCGCAGCATCAAGTTGCATATAGGCGTCATCGAGAGCCTCTTGATGCGACTCACTGTCCGATAACCGATCGATCTCTTCGGTCATTCGTTCTTCTTCGTCCAGGCCCTCAATGTGGGCTTCATCGATCTCAGCGATTTGAAACAACAACAAATCAATCTCGCGCGCCCGAGTGCGATCGTCTCCGCCCAACGATGCCAGCTCAGCATCAATCGCGCTCACCATTCGACGAGCATCTAGCAATTCCCGCTTCGCATTCTCTGCAGCGGGTCCGGCGTAGGAGTCCAACAACATTCGCTGTTCTGATCCGTGCAGCAAGGACTGCTGATCGTGTTGGCCGTGGAGGTCGGCCAACGAAGTACCAAGTTCGGCCAATTCTGTGGCTGTCGCCATACGTCCATCGATATAGGCGCGACTCCGCCCATTCAAGGGCACAACTCGGGCCACTACTACTTCGTTGTGGCCACTGATAAAACGAGCTTCAACTCTGGCTTCGTCTGCACCGTTGCGAATCAGACCCGTGTCAGCCCGACCTCCAAGCAGCAGTTCTAGGGCTTCAACGAGCAGCGTCTTTCCTGCTCCCGTTTCGCCAGTAATCGCGGTAAGTCCTGCGCCAACAACAAGCCGAAGGTCAGAGATGATTCCAAGATTTTCGACGCGCAGTTCGACCAGCATCTCTGTTTACCTATCCGGAAGTTCGAATTTGGCTTTCAAAATTTGATGAAAGGCCGTGTCGGGCGCGGCGACGATTGAGATTCTTTGTGCTGCGGCAGTGCAGCGCACACGATCACCGGTGGCGAGCTCACCGACCGGGCGGCCGTCGATATTCACCGAAACTGGCCGATCGGCGGTCACCGTAAAATCAATCGTCTCGTCACCGCTCAGAACCAACGACCGATCGAAAAGCATGTGCGGAGAAATCGGCGTGAGCAACAACACGTTTGCGGTTGGCGACACAATCGGTCCCCGAAGCGAGAATGAATACGCCGTCGATCCGGTCGGCGTGGCCACAACGACCCCGTCTGCGGCATAACTAGTAAAGGGCTCGTCATTGATCGCGACAGCCAAGCGAACCATGCGGCCCGCACTGAGCTTCTCCAAGACCACCTCGTTCAGACCATGCCATTGCCCCCCAGCGGAACCTGTCGATTCCACAACACACTTCAGCACAACCCGTAACGAGATCGAGTGCGCTTCGTCGCGCACCATTGCGAGCGCCACCTCTAGGTCATTGGCCTCGAACGCGTTGAGGTAACCCAGGTTTCCCGCATTCACGCCGAGGATCGGCACCTCGGCGGGGAACACCAACGCTGCGGTGTGCAACATCGTTCCGTCGCCCCCCAACGACACGACCAAGTCGAGACCTTGGACGAAGTCCGCTTCGGGCACTGCGTATTCAGCCAACCCAGAGGCAACAGCCTCCGCTCGCGGAATGCGTATTTCGATACCGTGACCCCTCAACCACTGCGTAGCGCGGTGGGCGAGCGCGTGCGCGGCCGGTCTGTCTCGGTTAGGTACCAGTCCGACTGCTCGCATCACGTCTCATTCTGGCCTGCGCGCGCCCCAGATGTCGTGCTCTCGTCGTCGATCACCAGTTGTCGAGCGTCCGCCCAGCTCATCGCCACGCCTCCAAACCGAGCCAAGGCCAAGAATTCGCGGTTCCCGTCAGCACCCGAAATCGGCGAGGCCACGAGCCGTTCAACTGCGACCTCCCGTTGATGCAGCTTTTCGAGCACCTCCACAACGACATCGCTTCGAACATCGGCATCGCGGATCACACCACCCTTGCCGAGCCGCCGCGGCCCGGCTTCGAACTGAGGTTTCACCAGGAGCACCAACGGCCCCCCGGAAACGACGCACCGGCCGAGTGCAGGCGCAACCGTCGCCAAGGAAATGAAGCTCAAATCAGCAACACAACCGTCGGTTTGGCCCCCGATCATGTCTGGGGTCAACGATCGAGCATTCAGACCTTCGTAGACCCCAACCCGAGGGTGATTGCGCAACGACCACGCCAATTGACTGTGGCCTACGTCAACCGAAGCCACGTGCGCGGCACCGCGCTGCAACAAACAATCTGTGAAGCCACCGGTTGAAGCGCCCGCATCGAGCCAGCGCAGACCTTCGACTTCAACGTCGAACTCGTCGAGGGCTCGCTGCAATTTGTACCCACCCCGAGAGACAAATTGCGACCTCGGCGCTGCGATATGCACAGCGAGCGCATCGTCCACGAGGCGCGCCGGGTTACTTGCGGGTGCACCTGCAACGGTCACGCGCCCCTCGCGCACAGCTGCAACGGCGTCGGCCCGACTTCGCGCCAGGCCGCGCCGCACTAGCTCGGCATCGAGGCGCCGTCGCATGAAGCGCGACGACTACTTCGACTTCGTCGATTTGGCCGCGGCCTTGTTCGCTGGCGCTTTCTTCGCCGCAGCCTTCTTCGCTACTGCCTTCTTCGCCGCAGGCTTCTTCGCAGGCGCCTTCTTTGCAGCAGGCTTCTTGGCCGACTGGGCAGTCGCACTTTTCACTACGCCGAGGCTGCGCAGTTGTTTTTCGACTTCACGACGCACCAGTACGCTGATTTCCTCGGTGCGTTTGCGACCGATCGCGAGCACTTCTTCGACCGCGGTACCGGCCTGCTCCCGCCCGACCTGGCCGCTGGCAACTAGCCCCGCCACAATGTCGCGTGCTTGTTTACGGCGGGGTTCGGCAATCGACGCGCCGAATTCGAGAATATTTTTCCAATTTGGTGCAGTGGCCATGAATCATTTCCTTAGCTGGTGACGCCCGCGTCGACCGGGCGGCCGGGGGCAGTAACAGCATGTTATGGGCCAGTTTGCCCAGGTCCAGACTTCAACACCATCACAACGAGGCGCTGCAAGTCTTCAGCGATCCACTGAGCGCCACTCGTTGTTGGATCTTCGTAAGCTTCGGCGCCAGCAATCCCCGAAAGCACCAGACCGAATGGCCACCCGAGCACGCGGGCGAACTCACCGTCGGTACTCACTCGATCACCGATCATGATGCCGTCTACACCAAAGCGGTCACACACATAACTTGCCATCGCGGCGTGCGGTTTGCCGGCGATCAACGGCAAGCGGCCGCTTGCTGTGGCGACCGCGGCAACAAGACTGCCGTTGCCGGGCAGCACAGTGCCGTTCGCTCCGGGATACGTGGCATCAGTATTGGTTGCCACAAACACCGCGCCAGCTCGCACGGCGTCGGCGGCAACGCGCAGTCGCTCAAAGTCGAAATCTCGGTGCCACCCCACAACCACCGCGTCGGCCAACCCTGTGTCGACCACATCAAAGCCATCTCGCCGCAACGCATCTCGCACACCTTCACCTGCGCACGCCAGAACCCGCGCGCCCGGCGCGCAATGCTGAGTCACCAAGTACGAGCCCGCGAGTGCGCTAGTCACGACGTTGGCCGCTTCCACTTCGATACCGAATCGAAGCAGCTTCTCGACGTACGCCGCGGGCGTGGTGCTGGAATTATTCGTGATGAACACCACCTCGAAGCCAGCGGTGCGCAATGTCGCGATCGCGTCTGATGATCCAGCGATCGGTTCGTCCCCGCGCCAGATCACCCCGTCAAGGTCGCAACCTGCAATCATGCGCACGAACGCACCCTATCGGCGACCGGCATTTCGAAGCGCCCAAACGTCACTGTGATAAACCCCGCCGATGCCTGAGTTTCTGCCTTTTGCCGGTACCCGCTACGCCGACGGAGGCGATCTTGGCGCAGTAGCTGCACCGCCGTACGACGTCGTCGACGATCATGAACGCATCGAGTTCGAAGCGCAAAGCCCACACAACGCGATTCGTTTGATTCTGCCGCAAGACGAATCGACTGCAGGCGATCGGTACGAGCGCGCAGCCAAAGCGTTCGCCGAATGGAAACGCACCAACATCCTCGCTAGAGATGTCACCAAACGGTTCTACGGCTACCGCATGGATTTCACCGCACCAACTGGCGAATTGCTTCATACCGTTGGAGTCCTAGGTGCACTAACCCTCCCCGATGTGGCTGGCGAAGGCGACATTCTGCCGCACGAGCGCACGATACCGAAGGCGAAATCCGACCGTCTGGATCTCTTGCGAGCGACTCGCGCCAACCTGGACCCGATCTGGGGACTGTCGCTCACCGAAGGACTCACCGATCTCATCGATCAAACCAATGAAATCGCGCATTGCGTCGACGAACTCGGGATATCGCACCGACTCTTCGCGATCGACGACGCCACACAACAACAAGCCATCACCGATGCCGTGGCCAAAACTCCGGTGGTGTTAGCCGATGGGCACCACCGTTTCGAGACCGGTATCAAGTATCGCAGCGAGCGCAGCGAACCCAACGCGGGCGCGGATGCGATCATGGCGTTCGTCGTTGAACTTGCCGAAGATCAACTGTGCATCCAGCCCATTCATCGCCTCGTCACCGTGCCGCCCGGCTTCGACGTACGCGCGTCACTCGCCGACGCGTTTGCGATCACTGAGTTAACCACTCATACCGGAGCCGAATCCGCAATGGTTCTCGTCGATGCCGCAGGGTTATGGCTGCTCACACCCAACGCCGCAGTCGTCGAAGCTGCACTTGCAACCGAGTCTCCCGAGGTACGCGACACCGATGCTGCAGTTGTCGAACACGTCATCGTGGGGCGCTGGACGGATGCACAGTGGGTCTTTCGCCACGACGCAGACGAGATCGTCAAACTCGTGCGTAACGGCACCTACAACGCGGGCCTCATTTTGCGGCCCCCGACGGTTGAGGTCACGCGCGCGGCATCATTTGCCCGCGTGCGCATGCCCCAAAAAACCACGTTTTTCTACCCGAAACCACGCACGGGCATGGTGTTTCGAGAGTTCGACGCACCCTAGTTTTCGCAGCATTTCTCAGCCGCGGCCTATTCAATGCTCCAGGTTGCGCCGCTCGACATGATCTTGGCAAGGTTCCCCGGACCAGATTTCTCAACTGAAGCTGCGAGTTGTGCCTGCACCTCAACGTCGTAGATCGGTCGTTGCACATCTCGGAACACTCCCACTGGCGTCGGAGTAGTCGGCCCCGCCGACAGCCGCGACAATGCAAACGCGAGCGTGGGATCCTCACGGTGTTCGTTGTGCACAAGCAAACCATCGACGCCTACTTCTTCTACGTCTACAACGCGCGGTTCGCCGAATTCATTGACGGCAACACCGAATTCTTTTTCGGCCCCGAATCGAATTGCCTCACCGTGTTGAAGCTCGATCAGCATGTTGTCGCGGTTTGCTCGCTTCAAGATGCCGTCAAAGGCTCCGTCGTTGAACACATTGCAATTCTGAAACACTTCGACGAATGCTGCGCCTTGATGCTCATGCATGCGCTTGAACGTCGCTTGCATGTGCTTGCGATCCATGTCGTGGGTGCGCGCCACAAAGGTCGCTTCGGCGCCAAGCGCGATCGATAGCGGATTGAACGGATGATCGAGCGAACCAAATGGCGAGCTTTTCGTCACCTTGCCGACCTCGGACGTCGGTGAGTATTGCCCTTTCGTGAGGCCGTAGATCTGATTGTTAAACATCATGATCTTGAGATTCACGTTGCGGCGCAACGCATGGATGAGGTGGTTGCCGCCAATGGAGAGCATGTCACCATCGCCGCCGATCACCCACACGTGTAAATCAGGACGAGCGAGCGCCACACCAGTAGCGATTGCCGGAGCGCGTCCATGGATGCCATGCACGCCGTAGGTTTGCATGTAATACGGGAATCGAGCAGCACAACCGATGCCGGAGACGAACACCATGTTTTCGGGGCGCACATCCAGTTCGGGAAGCAAGAATTGCACTGCCGTCAAAATGCTGTAGTCGCCACACCCCGGGCACCAGCGAACCTCTTCGCCCGATTCGAAATCCTTTTTCGTGAGTGTCACTGTCTCTTCGGTCATCCGAGCATCTCCAGAATCTTGTTTTCAATCTCCACCGCGCGAAACGGCACACCCATAACTTTGGTGTAGGACTGCGCATCCACGAGATACTCGGCACGCACGAGCCTCGACAGTTGGCCAAGGTTCATCTCTGGCACCAGCACCTTTGAGTACCGTGACAACACGTCGCCGAGATCTTTCGGGAACGGGTTGAGGTGCATGAGATGAGCATGCGCAACTTTGAGATTGCGAGCACGGATGCGGCGCAGCCCAGCAGTAATCGCGCCCCAGGTACTCCCCCATCCCAACACAAGCACTTCTGCGTCGCCGGACTCATCGTCGAGCATCACGTTCGGAATGTCGTTGGCAATACCTGCGATCTTTCGGGCTCGCAGTCGCACCATCGCTTCATGATTCTCTGGCGAGTACGAAATGTTGCCGCTTCCATCCGCGCCATCGAGACCAATGCCCGATTTTTCGATACCGCCGATGCGGTGCATCAGCTTCGGCGTACCGGGAATCGCCCAGGGTCGCGCCAGCGTTACGGGATCGCGCAGATAGGGCCAGAACTCATCGCCATGATTCAGTTCAGTGGCAAACTCGACAGAAATATCGGGCAACGAATCAAGGTCGGGCAACAACCAAGGCTCCGCACCATTCGCCAAGTAGCCATCAGTCAGCAACATCACTGGCGTCCGATATTTGAGGGCAATTCGACACGCCTCGAACGCGGCGTCGAAACACTGGCTCGGCGTATAGGCAGCCACGATCGGCAACGGCGACTCGCCGTGGCGTCCGTACATTGCGAGCATGAGGTCAGCCTGCTCAGTTTTAGTAGGCAATCCCGTCGACGGCCCGCCTCGCTGCACGTCAAGGATCACCATCGGCAGCTCCAAGCTGATCGCCAACGACACGGCTTCTGACTTCAAATCGACGCCAGGGCCCGACGTGCCCGTAATAGCAAGTGACCCAGCAAACGCAGCGCCGATCGCAATCGACGCCGCCGCGATCTCATCTTCAGCTTGCAACGTTTTGATGCCGAAATTTTTCAGTTTCGACAACTCATGCAGCACATCACTGGCAGGCGTAATCGGATACGACGCATACACTAGCGGCAACTTCGCGCTCTGGGCTGCCGCGACCAGACCGTACGTTGTTGCAACGTTGCCAATTACGTTGCGGTAGTTGCCAGCCCGCAACGAAGCCGGCCGCACTTCGTAGGGATGGTCGAACAACTCGGCAGTCTCACCAAAGTTGCGACCTGCTTTGAACGCCGCAAGGTTCGCATCCAGCACCTGCGGCTTCGACTCGAAACGCGATTCAATCCATTCGATAACCGGTTTCGTCGGTCGGGTATACATCCAGCACAACAGACCCAAAGCGAAAAAGTTCTTCGACCGCTCAGCATCCCGAGGCTTGACGCCAAGCTCTTTGGTTGCACTTACGGTGATTGACGTCATCGGCACTTGGTACACGTTGTACGCGGCGAGTGAGTTGTCTTCCAACGGGTTCACGGTGAGACCCGCTTTATCCAGATCGCGTTGCTCAAAACTGTCTGAGTTGATGATGAGGGTCGTGCCCGGCACCATCTCGGCGAGGTTCGCGACAAGTGCCGCAGGGTTCATGGCGATCAACACATTCGGTGCGTCGCCCGGAGTCACAATGTCGTGGTCCGAGATATGCACCTGGAATGACGACACGCCTGCGATCGTTCCTGCTGGGGCGCGAATCTCTGCCGGGTAATTCGGCAGTGTCGCAAGGTCATTTCCGAACGCTGCCGACAACTCGGTGAAGCGGTCGCCAACGAGCTGCATACCGTCACCCGAATCACCTGCGAATCGAATCACCACTCGATCGAGCGTCTCGGTAGTGGGATCTACAGGAGTATCGATGGTCACCGTTGACCACTTCCTTTCGCCGTCATGCCGTCACCGTGTTCCGGACTTCCCTGAGCTCATCGGTGCGGGCGTCGGAGCGTACCTCTATGGCGCGCCAAGGTCTGGTTTTGTTCGACTTCACCTCACCTAGTCGCCGCCCAGCAATGCGTCAGTGATGGATTCCGAAACTGCAAAGCACAGACGTTGGATCTTCTTCACACCCCGCTTGTCGGAGCCCCGAGCAATCGAGGTAGCCGCGATCTCCACGCGGCTCGCAGTCGCACCCCCAGCCCGAAAAAATCGACGTCGAACGGTCCCGACCGCAAGCACCTCATCACCGACATCGAGTGACAGCACCCAGTCTGGTGGGTCGACGACAGATATTGGAACACTTAGCGCAGCGCCCCCATCGGGCCTGGTAGTGACTTGGAGCGCAACGAGTTCGGTACCAGACGCCAGCACCCGCAGTTCGGGAGCGCTTGAAAGCTCGCCCCGAACGACACAATGATTGATCGACATAGTTTTCCCCTTGAACGGCAAATACAGCTGGGAGACAAGGGGAAGTTGGCGGACTGAACCGGTTGAGGTTCTGGGCGATCGTGCCGGTGATCATGGTGTCGGATCAACCCGCAATCACCGCGAGAGCTTCGAACGACCTGGCACGGTCAGACTGTAAAACAAGGGTGAGACACCCAACCCGAGGCATCCACTGAGCCGACGTGACGCCACGCAATTCAGCGCTACTGAAGATTCGCGAGCCGCTCGGCGACATCCGCGAACTGCGCGTCGTACTTCGAGACTTGTAAGAACAGCGCCCTCGCTCGGGGGTGATTGCCCGCACGTTCGTGGAGATCAGCAAGTGCGTACCAGAGACGAGCGTGATGCGCTTGCACTCGTCGAGGGGCCTTGGCGTTGCGCTTTTCTAACAACGTGATGGCTTCGTCGCGCCGACCACGGTCAGCAAGCGAGCCCGCCATGACGATGCGCCCTTCGGTCACGAGCTCGGCCGAGGGTGAGGTCTCAGCCAGTTCACGCCATGATTCGTCGACCTTCTTCCACAGCCGCTGTGCGCGGTAACAGTCCATCAACACTGGGTGCTGATCGGTGGAGCCACTCAGGGTATGGACGAGCTCCAGCTCCTTCGTCGCAGCCTTGAAATTGCCTATTCGGTAGTGGCATAGCCCCACAAGTTCACGCACTCCAATGGCATCCGGATATCGATCCGCCATGGGTCGCAGCATCCGCAATGCGTCGCGCTCCCTACCAGCAACGAACGCGGCGGTGGCCTCGCCCAACAGCTCAATCACTCGACGCGATTGTTTACCGGCCATGCGCACGAGTTCATCGTTCGCTTCAGTGCGGCGCATCCGTTGGCGCCGAGCAGGATGTTCTCGATATGCAGCACTTGCACCGCCGATATTTCGCGACTGGCCGCCGCGTCCGGGTGCCCCAGACCCCCGCGAAGCTGCCGATTTGTTCCCAGCCGATGCCGCGCCAGTGCGCGGTTTGGCGCCAGCCGCAGACGCTCGGCCTGGGTTCGTCGCCGATGCGCGCCCACTCTTTTTTTCAGCAGCAAGAATCGCTTTGGTCGCTGCCATCGATTTACCGGGCAGCGGCTTAGGCGCAACTCCCCGCGGCGCTGCTGGCTTGCGACCTGACGGTTTTCCGCTCTGCGTTCCGCTTTGTTTTCCGGTCTGTTTTGCGGCGCGACGAGGTTGCGAAGAATTTGCCATGATCGAGCCATCGTAGATGCATGTGATCCGAAACGCAGAAAGGCCCGTCGAGCGCATTGCTGCGCTCGACGGGCCTTTCTGACCGAAAAATTGCGGCGGCGACCTACTCTCCCAGGAAGTTCCCCTCCAAGTACCATCGGCGCGGGCAGGCTTAACTACCGTGTTCGGGATGGGAACGGGTGTGACCCCGCCGCTATAGCCACCGCAAAATCTGGCATTCTCAAACCGTTGAAAACTCCATAGCGAGCACGAACATTCGTCGTCATAACAAAGAAAAGCAAGTGGAAGAGCTCAAGCCCTCGGCCGATTAGTACCGGTCAGCTGAACACATCACTGTGATTACACTTCCGGCCTATCAACGTGGTGGTCTACCACG